>Ga0184640_10000517_pt1 | contig 10330 bp, 12 predicted proteins | sample PLM31_200_b2_FD_133161 | JGI IMG/M metagenome (GOLD analysis project Ga0184640, IMG submission 133161) | Groundwater sediment microbial communities from an aquifer in East River, Colorado, USA - PLM3-1_200_b2 | ecosystem: Environmental > Terrestrial > Soil > Riparian zone | place: USA: East...
GAGTCGCGTCAGAACTACGCCAGGGAAGTCGGAAAAGAATATGGCCTGAATATCCGCCCAGTAGATTCCACGGAAGACGCGCTGAGAGGCGCAGACCTCGTCGTCTCGGCGACGACAACCTCAACGCCATTCGTGAAAAACGCTTGGCTCGGCGCAGGCGTCACCGTCTATTCCATAGGCAAAAACCAGGAGATGGAGAGCGACGTCTACAGGAAAACCGACAAGTTCGTCGTCGACAGTTGGGTGCACTGTAAAAACAAGTCCGACATGCAGCGCATGTTGAAAGAAAACTTCCTCAGCGAAAAGGATCTCTACGCTGAGCTGCCGGAATTGCTCTCCGGCAAAAAGCCCGCGCGCGAGTCCGACCGCGAGCGCATTTTCATCCGCGCCATCGGCTTGGTAAACCAAGATATCGCATTGGCACATCACATCTATCGCCGCGCGCTGGAGAATGGCGCCGGAACGCGGCTGCCGTACTGATTTTGCACCAGCCCTGCCAACGGAACCCCGCCCGGAGAATCGTTGGATTTCGCGGACAAAGACATTAACGATAATTGGGATGTTTACGAGGAACGCTTTTTACGAGGAGATTTTCCATGAATGTTTTTGAACGGAAGAATGCCGAGCTGATTACTGAGTTTGACCGATATGTCCGGGAGCATCCCGACTTCGCCGAACGGATTCCAGACAATGCTCTAGTAGCTATGCTGTTGGAAGGAGACGAAGAATTCAATCGATGGAGTCAAGAGGGAGCAAAGCGGCAAAGTCAAAACGGACAGGCAATCGTATGCGTAAAGATTAAGAGGATTCAGCCCATCCGGTCTCGCATTCAAGAAATAGAACTCAGCGCCTGATGCTACACCATTAAATTGTCGCAACCCGCTACCAGCTTTTCCTCTCCTGCGCGAGATAGTCCGGACCGTAGAGTCCCTTGCCGATACCAGTTATAGCTTGTGAGTATTTTTTCGGTCTGCGTAGCAAGATCACGATGTCTCGCCGAGGAACAGCAAGGAGCCTGTCGCCGGCCTTGACGCCGAGCGCCTCTCGTATCTCACGCGGGATAACGATCTGATTCTTTCTCGAAAGTTTGACTTCACGCATAAGGCCTCCTGGCTTTACTTCTTAGGGAGATGTAAAAAGTAAAGCAAGTGCACGGCATGTATCTGGAATTCAACATACGCACTGGCGGCAAGTTCAACCAACATCGGGCTGGTAAACCAAGATATCGCATTGCACATCACATCTATCGCCGCGCATTGGAACACGGCGTCGGCACGCGGCTGCCGTACTGATTCGAGTTGGGCTCTCTATTGAGCTCTTGTGACGAAACACCAGGGGTGCGGGGTCGCCTCACTCTTCCCCTTTCACGCCTTACGCTTCCTCCGCGCCAACAGGTGTATCAATCTTGATTCACGGTAGATCAAAATGACTACACCTCCGATTTACGCGCGCCTTAGACCCGTTCCCATCCTGTAAAATCTCATACTTGCAACGTCGTCCGAGGCCGTGCTTCTGCTCCCTTGATTGGTACAAGCCTTGCTCTAGCCTGGAGACAATGAGCCACGCCCGGCGCGGACAAAGTGCTTTGACAGCATAGCGCCCGGTGTCATATGAAGCATTATCTTTGTGCTGGGCCTAATTCCGGCGGCAGCAATCTATAGCTATGCCGAAGCCCGGCCCATTCGCTCCCAATTGGTTTTTTGCTGGATGAGCGCGCGCAGAGAGCAAGGAGCGCCAACGCTGGAGGAAACTCATGAGAAAAAGATTCTTTGGTTTTACTCTTAGCACTATGCTCTTTGCGCTTAGCCTGTCCGCCGACGCACAACAGCCGGCGAAAATCCCCCGGATAGGATTTCTGTCGGGAAGGGCCGAACCCACCCCCGCCAATCCGGATCCGACCGCCGCTGCATTTCAGCAAGCACTGAGAGATCTCGGTTATGTCGAGGGGAAAAACATCCTGATTGAGTATCGCTACGCTGCGGGAATGCAGGACCGATGGCCAAGCCTTGTGGCCGAACTCGTGCAACTCAACGTCCATGTCATTGTCTCACCAGTTGGAGCAGCGATCCGCGCGGCCAAGCAGGCGACCAAGACAATTCCCATTGTCATGATCATTACTGGAGATCCAGTCGCGACGGGACTAATCGACAGCTTGGCGCGTCCAGGCGGAAATGTCACGGGGCTTACTAGGCTCACCGTAGACTTAAGCGGCAAACGGTTGGAGTTACTTAAGGAGGTGGTTCCAAAGATATCGCGCGTCGGAGTCCTTTGGGATCCTACCGGGCGGGCAAGTCCTAAAGACTATGAGGCAGCGGCGCGTGCTTTAAAGATACAGCTTCAATCGCTAGAGGTACGAGGTCCCAACCCTGATTTCGAGGGTGTATTTCAAGCTGCAATCAAGGGCCGCGTAAGCGGGCTCGTTACGGTGAGGACTGGCTTAAATTTAGTTTACCGAAAGCAGATTGCAGACCTCGCCATAAAGAACCGACTACCTTCGATGTGCGAGGCAAGCGAGGAGGTAGAGGCCGGCGGTCTCATGTCCTATTCAGCTGACGATGATGAGAGCTACCGTCGCGCAGCCACTTACGTCGACAAAATTCTCAAGGGTGCCAAGCCTGCTGATCTCCCGGTCGAGCAGCCGATGAAGTTTGAGTTCGTGATCAATCTGAAGACAGCCAAGCAGATCGGCCTGACGATTCCGCCCAACGTGCTGGTTAGAGCGGATAAAGTAATTCGGTGAGGGGTGAAGGGTGAGGGGTAAGGCGATCGGAAGAATTTTAGATTCTTGAATGAGGCTCGATTCGGCTGTGCGATCGAGTGATACAGACCTGTTTGTTTTAGAACCGCCTTGTTTTCCAATAACCAGGACGGCGTCGTCCGTGGGCCACGGGACGACCTGAATGGCCACATCGGTGACCCGGTAAATTATCGAGTAGGGAAAATGCCGGAGAAGAAATTTTCTCGTACCATGCAGATGGCGAGACCAACGCTGCGGATTGTCGTAAATTTCACTGACGGCGTGATCGAGCGCCGCCATGAAAGCATTGGCGGCGGAAGGATTGCGTTCAGCGTACCAGAGAAAAGCGGCTCTCGCTTCGGCCACAGCGTCAGGATGGAGGTCAACGCTTGGACGAGCCACCGGACCGCCCGACGATCTGGCGTCGTGCCACGGACCAAGGAACTGTCTTTACTTTTCCCTTATCCAAATCGGCAATGCGTCGCGCAATCTCCTTGTCCCACGCCAACTCAGCGTCTTCATCCACGGAGTCATCCAAACTTTCGATCAGATGACCGGCGAGCGCGGCGCGGGCTTCCACGGGCAGACGCAGAGCTTCTTCCACAACCTTTTTGTGACTGGACTTCATGGAAGGAATTCTATAACAACCCTTCCCATCAACACAAGTTTCAGTTCTCGGAGGCAGGATGGTTAAGAAACTAAGTCTTGCCATTGTGGTTGCGGTTGCTGGAGCGTTCGGCCATCCCGCCGACGCGCAGCAGCCGGCAAAGGTACCTAAGATTGGCTGGCTCGGAGCACGTCCTGCTTCACCCCCCGGGGAAAAGTCACTCCGGCGAGAGCTGCGTGCACTCGGCTATGTTGAGGGCAAGAACATAGCTTTCGAGTCTCGATACGCCGATAATAAGCTCGACCGGCTCCCCGCCCTGGCTGATGAGTTGGTCCGTCTCGGGGTTGACGTACTGGTCACGCCCGGGACGTCTGCTGCTCTAGCTGCCAAGAACGCGACCAGGACGATCCCGATCGTTTTTACTGACGTGAATGATCCTGACGCGGCTGGGCTGATTGACAGCCTCGCGCGGCCCGGGGGGAACATCACGGGGTTCACCCAAATTGCGGCGGTGTTGGCTGGCAAACGACTGGAGTTGCTCAAGGAAACCATTCCCAAGCTCTCCCGCGTGGCTGTGCTGTGGGATCCACACAGTCCAGGCTCTGCGCAACAATGGAAAGAGAGCCAACTGCCGGCACGAGAACTGGGTCTGCAGCTTCATTCCATAGAGGTGAGCGGCGCTGACAAATACGAGAGTGCGTTCAAAAAAGCGATCAAGGCGGGTAGCGCCGCTCTCGTCGTGACAAACCACCCGTTGGCCAATTCTAACCAAAAACGGATCGCCGAGCTGGCGGCAAAAAATCGGCTGCCGGCGATTTACTCGCGGGGAGATTTTGTCGAAAGCGGTGGCTTGATGTCCTACGGAGCCGATCAAGCCGAACCCTACAGGCGTGCAGCGGCGATGGTTGACAAGATTCTCAAGGGCACGAAGCCAGCCGACATTCCCGTTGAGCAGCCGATGAAGTTCGAATTCATCATCAATTTGAAAACCGCGAAGCAGATCGGCCTGACGATCCCGCCGAATGTCCTCGCGAGAGCGGACAAGGTGATTCCGTGAAGCAATTTTGGATTGCCGATTTTGGATTGACGGAAAAAAAACATGAACAGGACTTTTCGGTTTCGACTCTCACGTTCTTGCGCCAATAATCTAAAATCGAAAACCTGTACTGAGGCACGTCGAAGTATCCAAAATCTAGCCAAACGTATTTGATAATCTGAATTAAATAAGACACCGGAAAAACCATGTCTCGCGCAAAGCATGTCCTGAGCCCTTCGACTGCGCTCAGGATAAACTCTGTCGAAGGGGCGCCAAGAACAAAAAATTCGAAGCACGAAAGAGGCCCCGCGGACCGAAATTCGAAACAATTTCAAATGACCAAAATATGTAAAATTCCAAACAATTCCTTTGGAGAGCGGGTTTTCCAACCCGCTAAAAGACTCGCGGACAGGAATGTCCGCGCTCCAATGTCCGCCCTCCAGTTTAAGATTTATTTGTCTCTGAGTTTGTTTCGGTCCGCGGGGCCTCTTTCGATATTCGGATTTCGGATTTTTTTGGCTCGCGTCCAGGCGTAAGAATCTTTATTGAAGTCGTTGGTCGAACATTTAACAGGTAAAAATCTAAAATCGTCAGTCCATATCCACCTTCACACCGTTTTTTGCGCATTCCTCCGCGTACATCTTTTTCATCGACTCGTCGACTTCCTCGAACTCGATCTGCTCGATGCCCTTTTCCTCTTTTTGCACTGCCGTATTGGCGTGGAGGGCGACGAACTTACATGGCTCCTTGCCGGTGTTGTAGTGCTGGTGCCAGGTGCCGGCCGGCGGTGAGATGCATGTCCCTTCATGCCAGTCGTACCTTTCCGGTTTCTCCCCTTCGTTCCACATCAGCGTGTAGCCGGTCGAATCGAGCAGGAAAACATGGGCGCCAGGGCCATGACGGTGCGCCTTCTTGTAGCGGCCCACGGGGAATTGCGAAACATGGGCGAGCATGGCGCTGCCGGACATGTGGATGTACATGTTGCGCGTGCCCTTGCCGCGCTTTTCTCGCGGCACGAGATTAATCTTGCGGATATCGGGTATGAAGTTCGAATGGAGAATACCGCCGTAATACTCGGTGAAATACTGCCCTTCTTTTGCGAAAAACTCGGGGTCGCCGGCATCGAAACGATCTTTGAACATATAATTGGTGTTGTAGATAAACTCGGGGTCGCGGAAAAGCTCGAAGGCCACCGGCTGGCTAGTCAGCGCAAAGTAACGGCAAGGCTCGGAGCCGCTGGCATTGTGATGCTGGTGCCACGCGTTCAGCGGAATCGCAAAGGTGCTGCCTCTTTCCCATTCAAAGACTCGCTTCGCCGTGCCGTCATACCACACCGTCGTTGCGCCGCGCCCGGCAGCGACAGTGATAATCTCTTCATACAACTGGCGCTGCGGTTTTGTGTTCTTGCCCGGGGCGATCTCGGCGATGTAGGCATCGGCCACCATCTGATCGGAAAACGTACAGATGGCGCCGTGACAATCTTTGCGCTTCCAGTATTCGAGTTTTTCCGTGCGCACGTCCTTAACGAATGCGCCGCCGACTATCGGAACCCCTTCCGACTCGATCCATTTTCGATACGGACTATACTTGTCCAACATGAATTGGACATAGGGATGAACTTCGAATTCTTTTACGGGAGTGACTGCCATAGTAAGCTGCCTCCTAGAAATTTGATGCCACGACGTTACAGCGGGCGGAGATCGCGTGTCAACTCCGATCGTCCTGGTCGCGATTTAGCCTTGACTCCACACCCAGCTCTGTCCTATGTCTCTCTATGAATCCATTGGAGGGAACTTCGAATGAGAAGACAATCGCTCCTCGTTTCGTTAACGTTCCTCATACTTCCATTCAGCCTGTGCTACGCGCAGTCTAAAAAGTTGACCAGCTTAAAGGTCACCTATTCCTCCATCGGCGCCGCATCATTGGTCACCTGGGTCGCCAAGGACGCCGGAATTTTTCAAAAGCATGGCCTCGACGTCGGGCTCGTCTACATCGGAGGAGGCACCATGGCGATGTCCACGTCCATTTCGGGCGAGACCCAGATCACTCAGGGAGCCGGAACCGGGAGTATTTTGGCGCGGCTTTCGGGGGCGGATACGGTGATTTTCGCGACCATTTTGGACACCACCCCACAGAGTCTGGTGGTTCATCCAGACATTCGCGGACCACAGGATCTCAAGGGCAAGAAATTAGGAATCACCCGCTTTGGCGCGCTCAGCGACTTCGGTGTGCGAAAGTATCTGCAAACAGTTGGACTCGACCCCGACAAGGACGTGACGATCGTCCAGATGGGAGGCCTCCCAGAAATCTTGGGCGGCATGCAAGGAGGATCCATCCAGGGTGGCGCGCTGTCCTCTCCTTCGCTGGCCAAGGCGAAATTGCTCGGCTACAGAGAGCTAATGGATCTCGGCGCGCTCGGCATCAAATACCCTGGCACCTGTTACATGGCCACAGAATCTTACATTAAGAACCAGCGGCCCGTCATCATCCAGTTTCTCAAGGGAATTATCGAGGGGGCTCACTATGTCAAAACCAACAAAGAACCCTCGATCAACGTCTTGAAGAAATATACCAAGATCAACGAGCCTCCCGTCCTCGAAGACACTTACCAAGTTTTTGTCCAGCGCTACATCCGTTCCGTGCCGGTTCCTTCTACTGAAGAAGTCAAAACCGTTCTTGACCAAATCAAAGACAAGGACCCGAGAGCCAGAACAACGGACTACGAGAGTTTCATTCGCGGCGATTTGATGAAGGAGATCGAGCAAAGCGGTTTCATTCGCTCGCTTTCCAAAAGCTAACTGGCGTTGACAAACCCACTCAGTGAAACGGGCACTCGAAAAGGAGGGTCCCCAGATGAAGATAGCCATTTCGTTGTTTTCAATTCTCTTGATGGCGGTCGTGTCTCCCGCGCTTTTACGCGCTCAGACCAACACTGACCCCAAGATCGTCGAGGCGGCGAAGAAAGAAGGCGAGATCATCTGGTACACCTCGATGAGCGTCGACCAGAGCCAGCCTCTGATGAATGCCTTTAACAAGAAGTATCCTGCCATCAAACCCCAGTTGGTTCGCCTGGGCGGCGGCGCGCTGATGAACCGTGTTCTTACCGAGACGCGGGCAGGGTTTTTCGGCTTCGACGTGGTCGGCGGCCGAGGCGAGATGATTCAGATTTTTAAAGAACGCGGCATCATCGCGCCTTATATTTCGCAGGAAACTAAACAGATCGACCCCGACCTCTTCGACAAGCAGGGCTACTGGTACGTCCATTACGTTGTGCCGTGGGCGTTGGGTTTCAACACCCAGCAAGTGAAGCGCGAAGAAGTCCCCAAAACCTACGAAGCACTGCTCGACCCGAAATGGAAGGGCGGCAAGATCTCCATGGATACCGAGGGCTATCTCGTGCTTCAGGGTCTGATGACAGCCTGGGGCAAGGAGAAGGCGATCGATTACATGAAAAAACTCGCCGCCCAGGATCCGACGTTATCACGGGGCAACACTGAGCGGTCGGCCCTCGCGAGCGCCGGCCAATATCCGTTGATCCTCTCCTACGCTCACACGCTTGAGCGAGAGAAGTTTAAAGGCGCGCCCATGGACTGGATCCCCCTTGAACCCGCCGTGGTGGAAATCGATCCGCAGATGATCGGCTCCAAATCCCCCCACCCCAACGCGGCGCGGCTGTTCATGGACTACATCCTGTCCAAAGAGGGGCAGGAAATGCTGTTGGATTTCCAGCGCATCCCCGTTCGCAAAGACGTTGAGCCGAAGCCGGCGAGACTATTTCGCGGTTATCACAGAATCGTCGAGAAGCCCGACGACTATAAATTATTTTCCGAGAACGTGAAGCTCTATCAAGAGATCTTTAAGACCCGCTGACGGCTAAGCTGCCCTCACCTGTCAGATTTTCCCAAACATTTTTGGGTTACATTCTTTATGAGTCAACATAACCTCCTTGGGTTACATTTTAGATGGTTCAATAGGTAGTGGGGTATTAGTGTGTTGCTGCCTGAAATGAGCAGATGAAACCGAGCGCACTCCGTGGCATACTCTGACTATGCCGAAACGGAAAGACGAAAACGAAACTGCCTTCGATACGCTTCAAGAAGTTCTCAAGCGTGATGCCGAACGAGACGGCATTCCGCAGGAACCGCCAGCAAAACCCGAAAAAGTTTCCTACCGAGTGAAAGCCGGTCGTAAGGGTGGCAAAAAGGGCGGCAAGGCTAGGGCTATGAAGTTATCATCCGAGAAACGAAAAGTAATAGCACGCAAGGCCGCTAAAGCGCTGTGGGCTAAAAAAAGAAAAGATTAATCGGCGATGAGGTTGCCAAGAAACCTGCGCAGAAAAGATGGAGCAAATCTTAGGAGTGTTGGATTATAGATAAGATCGTAATTTGTCCCTGGTCGGGTCCATAATGCCAAAAGACACGAAATGCAGCAGGAGTTTTGTTTTGTGCATATGCTTCGAACACTTCCTGACCATATATTCTCGACATGCTCTGATTTTTATGCGTTTGCAAGCTTGGATGACGCATATTTGTTTCCATTAGCCCCAACGTTTTTCTAATTGCTTTATATTCCTTTTCTGCGCTTTTGTCGGCAGCTAGTGAATTTAGCTGCTCATCTGCTTCGTTGGTATATAGGATTATAAACGTGGGCAAATGGTTTCAATCAATTTCATCGTCGGCATGTTTTGCCAATGATTCGCGCTTGCGCAGTTTGCCTTCTTTCGCCTGTGCCATCCCTCGCAGTACGCTTTCCATAGCCTTTGGGTTTTTGAAAAGCCATACTTCATCAAGTGGAATGGTCGTTCCAGGGGAGAGCAAAATTTGTCCCGCTTTATTGATGTAAATAGAGAAATGCATTTTTGCTGGTTCTTCTTTGAACCGTTCTCGTAGCTCTTCGACTGCCTTAGTTAACGTGATACGCTTTCTTTCATCGAGCGTACTCTCGCCAAAAGGTTCAAATTCTTGATCTCTTAAAATAGCCTCCATTTCTCCTCCTTGGGGAGATATGTGGGAGCCACCCACTTCCCCATTTTCCTCTTGAGGGCATTTTTAACCAGTAGTGAGTGAGAATCAAGATTTCAATGTGTAATCATTTCAAAACCTTAAGTCTAACTAGGCACTTGCTTGACACTAACGCTTATGGTAAGTAACATGCTTAGTAATGGGAGGTGCTTTATGGTATCTCATGACCCGTTTGTCGCTCAGATACTAAGCAAGATGAAACAATGTGAGGCCCGGTTAGAAAAACTTAACGAGGACATAGATAGGCTCACGAAAGAACGGGATGCGCTAACACAGGGACATGCTGCTTATCAAAAAATACTCCAAATCGAGACCAACGATCAGGGTTTCGATGCGGACAAGAGCCAGTTGCAGATTAATGCGGCGTTAGGATTTGACCAGGGAAGTTTTTCTAATTTGTCCATTCCTGGGGCGGCAGAACAAGTTTTAAAAGACTCTCGAAGGGCTCTCTCCAATGCGGATTTGCTCCGCGAAATCAAACGACGCGGCAAAAGCATGGAAGGGCCTAATGTCTACAATGTTCTTTACAGCAGCTTAAAAAGGAATCCATTAACCTTTAAGAAACAGGGGAACTTATGGACACTGGTTAACAAGAACCTAGACACAAAAGCAGCATAAAAAGAAAGCCCCGCTCGACTTGGTGGGCCAGGCGGGGCTTGAATGGATATTCCGTTCAAACCAGCCACCCCATTCAGAGCAAACCGGCCGGGTAAACCGGAGCAAAACAGCCGGGGGTCGGAGCGAAGCGACACTGGAGTTTTTTTCATAGCCTAAGGCTTTAGTGACTTGCAAGTCTGTTTTTTCATTTCTTGTTCTTTCTGATCGAGTCTCCTTTCAGTTCAATTTTGTAGCCGTGGTGCAGTAAGCGATCGCAGATAGCGTCTGCGATAGTGGGCTCACCGATGATGTGATGCCAATACCGTTCAATA
>Ga0184640_10000518_pt1 | contig 10308 bp, 5 predicted proteins | sample PLM31_200_b2_FD_133161 | JGI IMG/M metagenome (GOLD analysis project Ga0184640, IMG submission 133161) | Groundwater sediment microbial communities from an aquifer in East River, Colorado, USA - PLM3-1_200_b2 | ecosystem: Environmental > Terrestrial > Soil > Riparian zone | place: USA: East...
CAGGCTGGTGCGCTCGCCACCTACGAAAAAATTGCTCCTGGCGTATCGACGGCAAGCTTACGTGCGCTCGCCGTCGATACCATTCGTCAAGCTGGTCAGGGCCAATTTCGTATTGCTATCGTGCACGGCCTTGGTCTTGAACACATCGAGATTCCCGGTGCGTGGGGTGGACGGTTACACTCGTTCACGCTGGAACCGGGAATGGTGATCAACATTGACCTTGAAGTACACGAACTCGGCTTTGGTGCCGTGGCTTTCGAAGAAAGCATGTTGGTGACGGAAACCGGAGCGGAACGGTTGATCTCACTGCCACGGGAATTGCTTCAGTGTGCCGGGGGTTGAAACCCCCGGCTACCATCAACAGCCCCTCTGGGGCTCGTCCCTCTGGGGCTGACCTACAAGCCCGTCTCGGTCTCTGGAAGAGCGGGGATTTTCAAGGAATCCATATTTGATCTCCCTCACCCTAACCCTCTCCCATCCGGGAGAGGGAACTTTTGCGCGAAAATACTGACACGAAATTACGCGCACGCTTCAGGATATCTGCCATCGAGTCGTGCTTACTGCGCCGCAGTGGCCACGTGCGTCTTCTTCTTGTAGGTCTCCCAGGATTTGAGCACCTCAAGCGCACGGTCGAGCTGTGGGTCCTTCCCCAACTCGCCCTCTTTAATCTCTTCTTTCGTCTCTTGCGATGCGTCAGTTTTCTCCTCTGCGCCTTCGAGTGCTCCTTCCTGCGGTTCAGATGCTGGTGCAGCGGGTGCAACCTCTGACTCTTTCTTTTCCCCTTTCTCCGGGGCTTTCTGCCCAGGAGTTTCAACCCCTGGCCGATTAAAATGGCCACGGAGATTTTCTTCACGAATCTCGCGCTGCTCACGCGCAGTAATTTGCGCTGCCGTCAGATTCTCCACCGTAATGTCCGGGGTAATGCCAGTCACTTGAATAGACCGCCCACTGGGAGTGAAGTACATCGCCGTCGTCAACCGCAGTGCCGCGCCGTTCTCCATCGGCAGAATCGTTTGCACAGAGCCTTTCCCAAAAGTTTTCGTGCCCACGATCACCGCCCGTCCATGATCCTGCAGGGCTCCAGCCACAATCTCGGAGGCACTGGCACTCCCGCCGTTCACAATCACCACCAAGGGGAGTTCCGTCTGTCCTCCCGGATGGGCGAAATACTTTTGCTTCTGATTATCCAGACGGCCCTCGGTATAGACGACCAGCCCCGAATCCAAAAAGAGATCCGATACTCTGACCGCTTGACTGAGCAATCCCCCTGGATCATTCCGCAAGTCAAGCACGAGCCCCGCAAGCGCTCCATTGTCTTGGGTCAATTTCTGTAACGCCCCCTCAAGGTCAGCCCCAGAGCGGTCTTGAAACTGCGTCAGGCGAACGTAGCCATAGCCCTTTTCCAAAGACTTGGCTTTGACACTTTGGACCTTAATGACTTCGCGCGTGAGGATGAAGTCGAGCAAGCGTGGGGTTCCTTCCCGTCGGACGGAGATGGTGATCTTGCTCCCTTTGGGCCCGCGCATTTTCTTCACGGCATCGACGAGCCCCATGTCTTTGGTGAGCTCACTCTCAATCTTGATGATTTGATCCCCGGCCTTCACGCCAGCCCGATACGCCGGGGTATCTTCAATCGGCGCAACGACAGTCAGCAATCCATCACGAAGAGTGATCTCAATGCCCAGCCCGCCGAAGCTCCCTTCCGTATCCACCTGGAGTTCTTTGTACGACTCTGGCGTGAGGTATGAACTGTGCGGGTCGAGCGCATTCAACATCCCGTTGATTGCTCCGTCTACGAGCTTTTGCGTCGCCACCTCTTCGACATAGTTACGCTGGACAATAGCCAGCACGCTGGTGAATGACTCCAGTCCCGCATACGGATCGCTACTGACTGCCGCCACTTTCTGCAATCCGCTTCCGCCCATTGAGATCACACTCGCTACACCGAGTCCGATGAGAAACCCGACTATCGTATTTCGTCGCTGCTGCCCCATATTGTGCCTTTCTTTGACTGCGGAGAAATTCCTGCGATTGCTACTCCCTTTGGAACTGGGGCTACCGTAGCATATTTTTTGCGTCTTGCGGTATGGGGCTTCTTCAAGACACTTGCCTTTTGCTGTCGTTCTTATAAAAGAATAAATGATCACCGCTTGACGATGAAATTGAGAATCATTATCATTTGCAAATATGAAAACACTTGCCGATCTTCTCCCAGCACAAGAAGGACAGATCAGTTCGATCACCGGAATCGATAGTATCGCGCAGCGGCTGTCTGAAATGGGGTTTACTCCTGGACAAGCGGTGCGAATGGTCCGCTTCGCTCCACTCGGTGACCCCATGCAGGTTCGTTTGCGTGGATTCAGTGTCGCGCTGCGGCGGAACGAAGCCCGACGAATTCTCCTCACACCGGCCACATAATGAGGAGTACACTTATGGCCGCTTCGGCTTTGCCGCGTTCCTCTGTAGCCACTGATTCCTCTCCCGCCCCCTCTCCCGCACGCCGGCCTGTCATTGCGGTCATCGGTAACCCCAATACAGGGAAGACCACACTCTTCAACGCTCTTACCGGGCTCACCCAACACACGGGCAACTATCCCGGTGTCACTGTCGAGAGTGCGCTTGGCGAACTCTCGATTGACGGCACCCGTTTTCTCGCGGTCGATCTGCCCGGTACCTATTCTCTCGCCCCGCGTGCTCCAGATGAAATGATCGCGGTCAGCGTGCTCTTAGGATATGGGAAAGGCGTCACAGCTCCTGATGTCATCCTCTACGTTCTGGATGCCAGTAATCTGGACCGTAATCTCTACCTCCTCACACAAGTGCTTGAAGTTGGACGTCCAGTAGTGGTCGCACTCACGATGGTGGACTTGGCTCACAAGCAGGGACTGGAGATTGATACCGAAGAGTTAAGTATACGCTTGGGGATTCCAGTCATTCCTGTCCAAGCGACCCGGCGCGTGGGCCTCACGGCTTTACAGCACGCGCTCGGTGAAGCAGTACGGTCCGGTACGAACCCCACCTCTCCGTTGCGCCTTCCAGACGCTCTGACCGCCGAGGTCACAAACTTGGCCCACTCGCTCTCACAGTCGAATACTGCCGCCCCCATTCCTCACTTTCTGATAGAACGCTTGCTCCTCGATGCCGGTGGGTCTGTCGAAAAAGAATTGTCCCAGCACGGTGGGGATTCCGTGCGTACCTTAGCGCAGGCAGCACGCGACCGTCTCGCCAGTGTCGGCATTCAGGTGCCACAGATAGAAATTGATACTCGCTATCGCTGGATTGCCGGGGTTGCGCTTGCAAGTGTGCGCCAGTCACTCACAATAAAAAATCATACGTGGACTGAGCGCATCGACCACATTGTCACGCACAAAGTCTGGGGGCTGCTGGTGTTCCTGCTCGCAATGGCCGTTACGTTTCAGTCGATTTTTTCCTGGGCAGCACCCCTTATGGAAACCATCGACGCGGCCTTCGGCGCACTCGGAGAACGTGTCGGGAGCCTGCTTTCCGATGGCCCCCTCCGCAGTCTGGTGGTGGACGGCATCGTCGGCGGGGTCGGCGCAGTCGTGACCTTTGTGCCGCAGATTGCCATTCTCTTCGGTTTGATCGGTATTCTCGAAGACTCCGGCTACATGGCGCGTGCGGCCTTTCTCATGGATCGTGTGATGGCAAGCTTTGGATTGTCTGGTCGGAGCTTTATTCCGCTCTTGTCGTCATTTGCGTGCGCGGTGCCGGGCATTATGTCTACCCGTTCGATTGATAATCACCACGACCGGATTGCCACCATTGTGATCGCCCCACTGATGAGTTGCAGCGCGCGGCTCCCGGTCTATGTCCTGTTTATTTCTGCCTTTATTCCCTCTCAAACCGTATGGGGGATTGTCGGGCTGCAAGGACTCACGCTCTTTGCCATGTATATGGTGGGCTTGCTCGTCGCCCCGCCGGTCGCCCTTCTCTTGAAGCGTACGCTGCTGCGCGGGGAATCGATGCCGTTCCTTCTCGAACTGCCACCGTTCAAGATTCCGGCGTGGCGCGTGGTGCTCTTTCGTATGTACGACCGTAGTTGGGCCTTTCTACGACGGGCCGGCACGATCATTCTCGCCACGACCATCCTCGTCTGGGCATTATCGTATTACCCCACCCAACCGCACCTCACCGAAGCATTCGACGCCCGCCGCGCAACGGCGACGGCAGAAGAGCGCGCACAACTTGATGTTGCAGAGGCTGGCGCACGCTTACGTGGCAGCTATCTGGGACAGGCCGGGCGTGCCATTGAGCCGTTGGTTCAGCCACTCGGCTGGGATTGGAAGATTGGGATGGCGACGCTCGCCAGTTTCCCAGCACGAGAAGTGATTATTGCCGCCCTGGGTACGATCTACAATCTGGGGAACAAACAGGACGAAGGCAGTGTCGCCCTCCGCGAGACGATGCGGGCGGAACGCTGGCCAGACGGACGCCCGGTGTACACCCCGGTTGTCGCGCTGTCGGTCATGGTCTTCTTCGCCCTGTGCTGTCAATGCGGGGCAACGCTGGCAACGATTAAACGCGAAACCGGCTCCTGGGGGTATGCTCTCTTTACTTTTACCTACATGACCGGCCTTGCGTATGTGGGTGCGTTGCTCGTCTACCAAATTGGCAGCAAACTCACTGGGGGATAAGCCTAGTACATTTTACGCATCACGTTTTCACGCACCACGCTTTACGTCTTACAACTATGGATACACAAACGCTCATCGTCTTTGCATTGATCATCGCCGCAGCGGTCTACGTAGGTCGTAGCCTGTGGCCCAGCCGCCGCTCGCAGAGCCGCCGCTCGCAGACCGGGTGCGGTTCGTGTCCGCAGAACCGCAATCGTGTGGATGATTACACGTAAGAGGATATCCCATTTCTCCTTACTCTCACCCTATTCCCCGCTTCTCCGTTTCCCCGTTTCTTCCTTCTCTTGCCCCAACTATTGCGCTGCTCCCCAGTAGCTCGGTATTATCGCGCCCCACGTATGCTACATTGGTCGCTCTTGCTTCTCACCTGCTTACTGCTGCTCCCTTCTCAGAGTTCTGCTGCTGACAACCTCATGGATCAATATGTCTCCTTACCCGGGTCTTACGTCTTTGTGCGCCGCGAGCCCGATGGGGCGGTTGCCGATCGGGTGCGGATGGAGGTCTTTGAGGATTTTCTGTGTCCATCCTGTTACCGCTTCTCGACCGAAGTCATTCCGCAGTTGAAAGAGAAGTATGGAGAACGTCTTGACCTCCGACTCATCGGCTATCCGCTCGTACACGAGGAATCTCGCTTACCCGCGCGTGCCTACGTGATCGCACAAGAAATGGGGCTGGGGGAGCAGATGCAGAAGGAATTGTTCCACGCCCACTTCGAGCAACAGCTCAATACCACCAGTAAAGACGGACTCGCGAAAGTCGCGCACAGTATTGGCCTTGACCCGGAACTCCTCCTGGGTCGTCTGGAAAAGAACGACGGGAGCACCGAAGTGGACCGTAACCTCGCTCGCGGCGAAAGCTACCATATTGACGCGGTTCCTGGCGTGGTTTTCGACGGCTGGATCTTAGTAAAAGAGTTGTCACCGCAGAACCTCGAAACCATTATCAACGGCTTACTGGAGAAGAAAAAAACGACAACCAAAGCAACGACCAAGAAACTCCGTAAGTAGGGATGAGGCTCGCCTCGCCCCTACCGGGCCACTAGTAGTCAGTCACACTGAATTTGAGGGGTCCATTTCCGTCATGCCCGCGCAGGCGGGCATCCAGGAATCTCAAGCAGTAGCTGTGAGTTAACCTCCCTGGATTCCCGCTATCGCGGGAATGACGTTCCCGCTATCTGCTCATCAAATTCACCCTGACGGACTCCTAGATCACCGCCGCCTCTGACGAAGAGAGGAACACACTCATGAGCGAAGCAGAAAAAGGCTACCTCTATCAGCTCGGTCGCAGGCTTATTGATCAACGCAAACCGGTCCTGATTGGCATCAGTGTCGTCACACTCCTCTTTGCCGGCTTTGCGTCACAGTTGCGCCTGGAAACACGCTTTGATGAACTCCTCCCGCAAAAGCATCCCTTCATCAAGGTCCATAGCCAGTACGCTCCGACGTTCGGCGGGGCCAACACGCTGATGTTGATGCTGGAGGTCAAAGACGGGACAATTTTCACTCAAGAGACGCTCACCAAAGTCTTCGAGATGACACAACGCCTGGATAGGGTATTTGGGGTCAATCATGAGTTGGTGAACACCCTTGCTCATCGCACCAATCGCCGCGTGCGCACGATGAGTGGCGGCATGCAGGTGGTCGAACCAGTCATGTCACGCCCGCCGAAAAATGATCAAGAGGTGGAGCTGATCCGCCAGATTGTCCACACCTCCCGCAACCTCTATGGCGTCGTGGTCTCGTTGGACGAAAAAGCCACCAAGCTCGAAGCCACCTTCATCGAGGGGCGACTAGATCACCACCGGATGTTCGATGAAGTCAGCCGCTCGGTCATCGAGCCCTTTGAAGACGAGAACACGCGCATCTATGCGGCAGGGGAAGTGTGGCTGTACGGCTGGGTGTATTACTATGCACGGGAAGTTTTTCTCATTTTCTTGGCGACCGCCGTGCTGATGTGGGTTCTCCTGTACTGGTATTTCCACGATATCCGTGGCGCGCTGCGTCCCACTATTACTGGCGCGATCTCCGCCATTTGGGGCTTGGGCTTCATTAAGATGATCGGCTTTAGCCTGGACCCATTGACCTTGGTCATCCCGTTTTTCGTCACCGCACGAGCCATCAGCCATTCCGTGCAAATGCATGATCGCTACTACGAAGAATATAAAAAAGCCCACTGGCAGAAAGAACCCGCGATCATTGCCTCCTTTGCCGAACTGTTCGTCCCTACCCTCTCCGGCATTGTCACGGACGCACTCGGACTATTGGTGATTCTGCTGGTACCCATCGTCCTCTTACAAAAGCTGGCCATCAGCGCCGCCGTATGGATTTTGGCAATCACTGTTAGTGAACTTCTCTTGAATCCGATCGTCTACTACTATCTCCGCGAACCGGACATTCGCGTCGTCGAGCTGCGCGAACAGGGGCTGTTCAAACGGATGATCTCTGCGGCTACAGACGCTATCCTTTCTCCGGTCGGGAAGACCCTGACGCTCGTCAGTTGGGTCGCCCTCGTGCTGGTCAGTGCCTCCTTCTGGCAGAACCTGGTAATTGGTGATCCTACAGCCGCCACCCCATTGTTACCACGGGACTCAGCGTACAACACCGCTCATACACGGTTGCAGGAAACGTTTGGCGGGGTCGAACGACTGATGGTCGTAGTAGAAGGACAAAACAGTAAGCCCGTCACAGCCCCAGAAGTCCTGAAAGTCATTGAGCGCTTCCAACGCCACATGGAACAAGACCCCTCGGTCGGAGCGAGTTTCTCATTCGTTGATATTTTGGTCACTACGAACTCCGTGATCAATTACACGGAACCCAAGTGGGAAGTGCTCCCCCGCACCGAACGTCAGGTCAGTCTCTTGTTGGGCTTGTATTTCGCCGGCACTTCGTATCAGGACACCAACCGGTTTATTGATTCAAAATTGCGGGCGGCTCCCATTCATTTTCTCTGTACCGATCACAGGGGAGAGAACATCCGTCGCATCATCAAACGAGCGAATGAATTCATCGAAGCCAATCCGATGGATTCGGCAAAACTCCTGCTCGCCGGCGGCCCGATTGGCGTGCTGGCCGCTGCCAACCAAGAGTTATTGAGCAACGACATTCTCATCAACGTCCTGGGATTTGCCACCATTTTCATCGTCCTCGTCATCACCTATCGCTCCGTGATGGCAGGCATCTATATGCTGATCCCGCTCCTGGTGGCCAACGCTGCGGTCAATGCCTATATGGGGGCGCGAGACATTGGGATCAACATTAACACACTCCCTGTGGTGACTGTCGGCATCGGGTTTGGGATCGACTACGGTCTCTACATTGTCAGCCGGATCGTCGAGGAGTACCGCACTGGCATCTCCTTACCCGCAGCGGTGCGCCTCGCGGTTGCTACGTCAGGGAAATCGGTCACCTTTACCGCTATCACCATGGTCATGGGCACTCTCCTCTGGACCTTCTCTCATATTCGCTTTAACTCGGAGATGGGCTTGCTCTTGGCGTTGTGGATGGGGATGAGTTTTCTCGCCACCGTCACACTGTTACCAGTGCTGATTGTCATGCTGAAGCCACGGTTCATTCTGCGTGAACAATTTTTCAATTGACTTTCGTAAGGAAACAGGAGTATGAGGGCAAGGGTTGCAAAACCCTAGTCCTCAGAGGCCGCCAGGAGTAAAGAAACTGAGGCTGGGATTGGGTTCTGGTGATGTCCCCCCCAGAGTGATTACCAAATTCCCCCCCCAGTGGGGGGGGGAAAAAGCCTCCAATGAGGCTATTGTCAGGAAGCCTGCTGTCCTGGCAATATACCCAAAGAGATGAGGAGTGACGCAGGAAGGATTGCAATACACAGCACGCCTTCACGTCATAGGAATAAAGGGGAAGCCGACAGTACTAACCAAATAAGGACCTTAAACCCTATGTGCAAAGGAGGCACAATATGCAACTATCTCGTTTGTTCAAAACCACCTGTGCGACCGTCGTCGCAGGAGCACTCGTTCTTGGGGCTGCAGGTCAGACAGTCGCCGATGTGAAGCCTGGGGACACCGTCACCAAGGAAAACATGGCGAGTGCTGAAGAATTCCTCATCCCTGCCATGAAATGGTATGTCGAGCACGGCATGCCGATGAAGGTCATCGAATACAAGAAGATCGAATGGCCAAAGGCCTTCAAGGAAGCCACAGAAAAATACGCCGGGCAGGTCAAAATTTCACCCGATGGTCGCGATATGTTCAACTACGTGGCCGGAGCACCCTTCCCGCAAATCGACCCCAATGATCCGCTGGTTGGGTTCAAGATTATGTGGAACCAGGAACAGAAACCCGCCTACACGGACAATGTCGGGACCGAGTGGATCGTCGAGTTGATTAACAGTAAAGGGGAAATGGAACGGCGCTATTCCTCAGGCTTCTGGCGGCGCATGATGTGGACCGGTCGGCTCTACCAGGATCCGAAGCCGACTGTTCCTCACAACCCAGCGATGCGCTACACTGAGCAGTTCGGTCCCCTCTTCGAACCGAACGATCTGAAGGGCGCAGGAACCTTGAGTAACCGCTATATGGCCGCAGACATGCCGGATGACTCTTACATGTATCTTCCTGAGTTGCGCCGCGTTCGTCGTATCAGCGTTTCGAACCGTAGCGACGCCTTCTGGGGAACGGACTACGACTTGGATGCACTCTGGGGTTTTAACTCCAAGGTGTCGTTCTGGACATTCCGGCTGTTGGCCGAGAAAGAAATTCTCGCGCCGATGCACGCCGGCGGGTATGGCAAGCGGGTCGCGTGTGAGCCGTCTGATGGGACGCACGGAGTGCGCGCCTTCGCTCCCTGCAATATCAACTGGGAGAAACGGAAGGTGTGGGTGGTCGAAGGGCTCCCGACCGCGTTTAGCCAGTATGCCTTCTCCAAGCGCCTTATGTATATCGATAAGGACACGCTCGGCGTCATCTTCATGGAAGCATACGACCAAGGTGGCGAGCTGTGGCGGGTCTTCTTCAACATGTTCGACTACACCAAGAAACCGTATGAAGGCTATCCAGCACGGCCTCTGGAAGGTGGGAAGTACGCCTACGAAGACGAGTGGGCCTTTGATCCCCACGGCATGACTGCGGATCTCCAGACCGCTCATGGCAGCCCTTGGGACGCACCGTCTGGCTATACCAAGCCTGCGGACTGGGTCAACGAGTGGTATTTCAACGAATCAGTGCCGATCAATACCGCAGAAGCCTTCTCGATCAACTATCTGATCCAGAGTGCCCGCTAGTAGCCTGTCAAGTTAGATTTGATGGGTAGACTAGACATCAGAGGCGTCATTCTCGCGGAAGCGGGAATCCAGGAGGCATAATCACAGATAAGTGCATATTTTTCCTGGATGCCAGCCTTCGCTGGCATGACGGACCTGAACCCATCAAAACTACTTGGACGGAGTATTAGGTAAAGAAGCAGAGGGACGTTCCTGTCCCTTTGTTCGCTCCCCCTCCAGTGGCCCATACACGCCACATTTTTCCCTCTGCGCTACGTACTGCTTTCCCCCGAATTTCTTTTCTGCTAGTTAGATGGGGTGCAATTAAAAGTGAAGGAAATGTTCGAACGAGGGGAAGGGGAGGGAGCGAGGCAAGAGAAAGTTTGCTAAGGGAGGTGAGGAATCTAGCCAACACGCCAGGAGG
>Ga0184640_10000519_pt1 | contig 10296 bp, 12 predicted proteins | sample PLM31_200_b2_FD_133161 | JGI IMG/M metagenome (GOLD analysis project Ga0184640, IMG submission 133161) | Groundwater sediment microbial communities from an aquifer in East River, Colorado, USA - PLM3-1_200_b2 | ecosystem: Environmental > Terrestrial > Soil > Riparian zone | place: USA: East...
TCGTATTGCACCTGCTGACTGAGCCAGCTTTCCGCTGAGGTGCTGAAGGCAATCGATAGGCGTACCGCCATTTCGGAACTGATCCCAGCTCGACCATTTAGAATCGCCGATAAAGTCTTGCGACTCACCCCCAGCGCTTTTGCCGCTTCGGTGACGCTTACCTTCAGCGGTTCTAGGCATAAGGTTTTCAGAACTTCCCCGGGGTGGGGAGGATTATGCATGCGCATAGTGCACCTCAGTGATAATCTTCGTAGTCGACAGCATCGGCATCTTTCCCGACGAAGGTAAAGGTAATTCTCCAGTTGCCACTAACCTTCACGGCCCAGATGCCCTTGCGATCTCCCTTGAGCCGATGAAGATCCAAACCTGGCAGGTTCATATCTTCGGGAGCTATGGACACACTCAAACGACCCAGAATCACCCGCAGCCGCTCTGCGTGTTGGGCTTGGATACCCGCCTTGCTCCCGGTGGCAAAGAAACGCTCCAGCCCTTTGTGCCTAAAGCCGCGGATCACGTGAAAAACTGTAACCTAGCTGGTTACGCGGCGCAAGACAACTATCTCCGAAGTTAGCGAGAAACTGTACCCGTCAAATGGTCGAAACTTTAGCCTTTCCCCGGATACTTTCTATTGGTATAGCGGCCAATCATGCCAGAAGATCAGGAAAAGCGAGGAAGGGCGAGGCAAGGTATTCAATCAATTATTACAACGGTCAATGTTCTGAAGCGCGAGCCAGAAGGATGAATAGTGGACGCGACCATTTGCTTGAGTTCGGAGGGCGCGCCGAGGCCGAGCACAAGTTCCGCGATCCGAACGGAATTGTTTTCGAGATCTCAACGCACAGGTGGGACGGCGCCAAGCGCTGACAGGCGATTCGCTTGTTTATCTCCGTTCGAGGCTAGAGTTAGCACGGAGCGGGGAAGTCATAGAAAGTACGTAAAAGGAGCAAGTGACGACCGACGAAGGGACTCGGAAGCGCGAAGAAAGTCTGCGCGTATTCAGCCAAGCTGCTTCCACCTATGACCGAATCGGCCCGGGAATTTTTTCTCACTTCGGTCAACGGCTTGTCGACCGCGCTGAAATTGCCGACGGCGCCAATGTGCTCGACGTTGCGACTGGGAGAGGCGCGTTGTTGTTTCCAACGGCAGCGAAGGTGGGGCCAACTGGGCATGTTACCGGTATCGATTTTTCTCCGGACATGGTGCGCGAAACAGCTAAAGACATCGAGAGCCGAAAACTGCGTCACGCTGAAATCCGTCAGATGGATGCGAAGCAAATGGACTTTCCGGATGCATCGTTCGATTGGGTCTTGTGTGGCTTTGCCCTTTGGATGTTCGCTGAACCTGCGTGTATGCTCCAGGAATTTTACCGTGTGCTCAGTCGCGGCGGGCGTGTCGCGCTTAGCACTTGGGCCGCGGATAATCCGTTTCAGGTTTGGTGCCATGAAGTGCTTCGACCCTTTGTGCCTCCGTCCGCGCCGGCGGTCGCCGTTTCGAACGACGATGCCAAGTTCGACACTCCGTTGCAGATAGAAGCGGCTCTACAACGAGCAGGTTTCGCGGATATCCTAATCACTGTCGAAGAGAAAGATTTTATCTATGCCAGCGAGGAGGAGTATTGGTTGTCTCTCTGGTCGACTGGAATGCGGCGGCGACTGGAGAAAATGACCCCGGCACTGCTCGAACAGGCCAACAGCGAAGTGTGTCGAAAATTGCAAACGGTCAAAAGGTCAGATGGATTTCATAAACTGAATCGCGCTTTATTCGCCGTCGGGGCCAAGACAGCCTAGTCCTAAATATTCAGAGACCGAAGTGAGCGCATCTGGGAGTGCGGGCTGGAGAGATCGAAAATCTTTCTTTTCGTTCTTGGCGTCTTGACGCGACCAATCTGAATCGCATGTAGAAGTTCTTGCGAAGAGAGTGTTAGAGTTCAAAACCTGATGAGGGGACGAACTTATGCCACCAGTTGAACAGATCAAGGCAAAGCGCGCCGGTGTCGGCCTGCGCGCCTGCGATCACGACCGCGCGTTTCCCGGCTTTACCTTGTTCGCGCCGCAAAGCGGCGGCGGCAAAGTTTATCTGATCGATATCGATGGCAACGTCGTTCACACCTGGCGGATGCCTTACCCACCCGGCAACTCCGGTTATCTGACTGAAAGGGGCACTTACTTCTATAATGGCAAGACTGTCGAGGGTTCAGATCGCTTCATTAGCCGGCAGCCTTGGAAAGGCGGTGTTGTGCTCGAAGCGGATTGGAATGGACGAGTTCTCTGGGAGGTGCGCCAATCCGACCATCACCACGACGGCATTCGGCTTCGCAACGGCAACGTGCTTCTGATTTGCTTAGCTCAATTGCCGCAGCATCTGGTTTCGCAGGTCAAGGGTGGCCGACCCGGCAGTGAACACAACGGCGAGATGTACGCGGACTATCTCGTCGAGATGACGACGGATGGGCGCGTGGTTTGGGACTGGCGTACCTGGGAGCACCTCGATCCGGCGACAGACTGCATCACGGCGGTGCAAGATCAGCGCGAAGCGTGGACTCACGCCAACGGTCTTGCCGAGATGCCGAACGGTGACATCGTCGTGAGCTTTCGTAACATCTCCACCGTCATCATCATCGATCGGAAAACGGGTGAGGTTATCTGGAAGCTCGGCGCCCCGCCGCTCTCCGGTCAACATGCGCCGATGCCGCTCACAAACGGCAACTTGCTCCTGTTCGACAACGGGCCGCACCGGCTAGATCATACAATGACTTTTTCGCGCATTATCGAAGTCGATTTGGCGACTAAGCAGATTGTTTGGAAGTATCAGGAGAAGCGGGAGTACGAATTTTACAGCCCGCGGATTTCCAACGCTCGGCGCTTGCCGAACGGCAACACGCTGGTCTGCGAAGGCGACTTCGGCCGCTTCTTCGAGGTCACGTCTGAAGGTGAATTGGTTTGGGAGTACGTCAATCCCTATTTTGGTGAAGGACCGAACGGGTTGAACAACCGCGTATTCCGCGCCTACCGCTACAGTGAAGCTGAGGTTGATCGGGCAAGGGCCACGGCAGAGAATCGATGATGATGATCGTTCTCCCGAAACGATCAAAGACCGCGGTGATTGAGACAAGGCGTTTCTAAGATTCTTAACTCTGTGACGCGGTCGATTGGAGGCGTGAAATGGTGAAAGGCACACTCAGGCACATTGCGATCTCGGTGCCGGATAAAGAGAAGGCGGCTAAGTTTTACGAGGAGACATTCGGCTTCGAGCGTGTCTCGCAATCACGGGTTGCGACGCGGCTCTCGGACGGGGTGATGAATATCACGCTGCTCCAGTTCGAGACCGAGGCGGACGCTGGCGATGAGCGCGAAAAAGACTTTGTCGGGCTGCATCACTTCGGCATCTGGGTCGACGACATCGAGACGACGAGGCGGGCGATTGAAACCAACGGCGGCAAAAATCATCTCGGCCCGACGGCGCATGTGCCGGAGAACGCGGAACACAAGTTCCGCGACCCCAACGGCATCGTGTTCGACATATCGACGCACGGCTGGGACGGCGCCAAGCGCTGACCAAGTAGAGTCAGAGCGCCGGCCATTTTTATGTTCGCTTTTGCCATCTCGGTTTGAATAATCAAATTACCGAAGCCTGGCACGAAGTAAGAGATAGAAGTAGTTTGACACTCTAGCCGGGCCGTTGGTTTTTATTGGATTGGTTTTCTGATCGAAAGGAGGTCTTGAATGGCCATCACATCGCTGACACCGGTTGATCGAGTCGAGATCCTTAGCATCATGGACAACACCATCGATAACCTTATGTCCAGCACGCCGATCGCACAGAGGGCTCCGATGCTGCGGGATACCTTTTCTCGGCCGCGGTTGCGTGCCGAACATGGTGTATCCATGCTCATTACAGTTCACTCCGAGGGACGAAAAGACTCTTTCCTTTTCGATGCCGGCACAACCATCGACGGCGCCTTGCACAATATGGATGTCTTGGAAGTTCGTCCCAACGAACTCCACGCAGTGGTCCTGAGTCACGGGCATACCGATCACACACTGGGACTCATCGGAGTACTCAAGCGTCGTGGGCGGCACAGAATGCCCATCATTCTGCATCCGGACGCTTTTCTTAAGCGCAAGAACGTTCTGCCCGACGGACACGAAGTAGATTTGCCGCCGCCCGACCGTCGCGATATCGAAGCTGAGGGAATCAGTGTCATCGAAGAAAAAGGTGCCACCCTCCTCATCGACGGACACGTCATGATTACGGGCGAGATTCCCAGGACCACGCCTTTTGAGAAAGGCTTTCCGCCAGGCCGCGCCGAAGTTAACGGCGTGTGGCAGCCTGACCCATGGATACACGACGACCAAGCCATCGTCATCAACGTGCGCGACAAAGGTTTAGTGGTGCTGACCGGTTGCGGACACGCAGGGCTGATTAACACGTTGCAGCACGCCAGCAACGCCACCGGCGTTAAGGAAATCTACGCGGTCCTCGGCGGGTTTCATCTTACCGGGAAAATATTTGAGCCGATAATCGATCCGACGATTCAGGCTCTCAAAGAGATCAAGGCCCGGATTATCGTTCCCCAGCACTGTACCGGATGGCGCGCGATTTTTGAGATTACCCGCGATTTTCCCGACGCATTTATTCCTAACAGCGTGGGTACAAGATTTGTGATCTAATGGGATAAGAAGAAAGGGGACGCGAACCTTTTACGTGATTAGTCCTAAACCTGATCGTTCCTAAATTTATTGCAATCAATAAAGCACCGTGGATCGCTGCGTCGGCGCTCGCCTATGACTAGATACGATGCGTACTGAGACTATCTGTGTCGGGATAGAAGCGGACAGCCGGAGTGATTCGCGGGGCTTTACTGTGGCGTCACCTTACTAACGAACTCTATGGCCTGGCGAAAAGCGGCGAGTTGTGATTGATAACGCGGAGTATGAATTGCGTGTATCTATCTATGACAGCTTCGGTGAGGATGCGTTCCAAGTCCACCTGCGGCGTGTCTAGCGCGCAATGGCGGCGAGCTCCGTTCGATAAATTGAACGGAAACAGGGTGGAGCGGCGATGAAGAAGATTACCTTAGGAAGCTATACGGTTGACAAATACTATCCGAAGATCGTCAAAGCGGTTGAGGCCGAGTTGACGTCCCAAAACTTCGTCACGGCCATCGAGGTATTCATCTCGATGGGATTGCTTGAACGGCGCGATGTGGAAAACTGGCGCGCGGGGCGAATTGCTTACTTGGAGCAGGTTGTAAGATGCAATCTCGCGAAGGCCGGCCGCATCCTCCGTATTCTTCGCTTCCACGCCCATGACTTGAATCTCAAGCCGTCCATGACCGTTTACAAAAGAAAAGCCGCCGGTGGAAAAGTTCCGCTACGATTTTCCAAGACAGGCGAGCGCAATATCGAAGAGGCTTACTCAAGGCATTTTGTAAGATTGGGGAAGCGTAATGTTCGCGACCTGCTTGACGCGGAGCATGAGGTCGACGCGCACGCGAATAGTGAAGGGTGAAGGTTTTGTTCCGCGGAGCAGTATTGCGGCGTATGGTCACGCCCAAAGGTCAGCGAGCCGGATCGTCAAACCTGGGAAAAGCGATGGACGAAACTCGTCCTCGCTTTTCATCGACGCAGTAATGACGTAGCGATCTCCCACAAGTTCGTATGCTTCGAAAGTGTGCTGGTCCGGATCAGCTCGCCAATAGTGAAGCGTTCCGTATTTCGCGTAGAGTTGAGCTTTGGTGACACGGTCGGTCTGTTGGGTTATGGGTGATAGAATTTCGATGATAAGAGTGGGTGCTCCTTCGACCGCGCGGTCGGTAATAATTTCTCGACGTTCATTGCTGACAAAGATGAGGTCAGGCTGAACTACCGTTGTTTCGGCCAAGATTACATCGGTAAGGGCTGGAAATATGTTGCCGAGGTGATTAGTCGCTACGTGATTGCCAAGAACGTACAGTAGGTTGCCAGAAACCTGCTGGTGCTTTATCAATGGGGTCGGTGTAATGAAAAGCTCTCCGTCAAGAATTTCGTAACGGTTTCGGTCGTTGGGCAACTCACAGTAGTCGTCATATGTCAGAACGATTTTGCCGGGAGGAATGAGTGGAGTGAATGTTGACGACATGGTCCTAACTCAATCGAGATATTAACTGCTTAATGAAAGCATTCTAGCAACCTGATCCCTTTGTCAAGTTCAACAATCGGCGGCCAACGAATGATCCAGCTCTTTATAGCTTTAGCAATTTCAGTTTTGCTCCACGCGTCGGCGCATGGTGCGGACAAGATTCGCATTTCCATGACCGGCTTCGCCGGCCAGTTCATGACCTTTCCGCTGGCGCAGAAGCGCGGCTTTTTAAAAGAAGAAGGCATCGAAGCTGAAATCATCCGCATCTCCGCTGCCGCGGGCAGAGCGGCGTTGAGCGGTGGCGAAGTGGATTACTCTACCGGTATCGGCGGTACGGCCATCGGCGGCGCGCTCAGCGGGGTACCTATCAAGGTGGTGGCCTGCTTTGTGCCCGCGCCGGTGTTGGCGCTGGTGGCGCGGGCTGAGATCAAATCGGTCCAAGCACTCAAAGGCAAAACGGTGGCGGTGCTCATCTTTGGCGGCGTCGCGCACTTTGCGGCGCGGGCCGTGGCCAAGCATTATGGTCTCGATTCTGAGAAGGATTTAAAGTACCTCGCCGTTGGTCCTCCCGATGCGCGCTTCGCCGCACTGAGTCAGGGTTTGGTTGACGCCGCCGTGCTTGGGCCGCCGTTGGATTTCGAGGCGAGGAAGCAGGGATTTAATATTATTGCCAGAGCTCATGATGTTTTGGTTTTTCCTGAGACGGGATTGGTCACTAGTGTGAAGAAGATCCAGGAGAAGCCCGATGAGATTAAACGGGTCATCAGGGCCGGCATCAAGGCCAACCGCTATATTCGCGCGAATCGCGACGGAACGATTCAGTTTCTAATGGAATGGCTAAAGCTCAATCGCGAGGTTGCTACAGCAACCTACGACGGCGTGGTCAAGGTTTACGATGACGATATCAATGTGTGTGAAAAAGGACTGCGTCTCGTGATCGAGGAGACCAAGAAAACCGTGAAGAGTAGCCGCGAAATGTCTTTCAACGATATTGCCGATTTGTCGATTCTCAGGGAGGCGCAGAGGGAGTTGGGGATTAAGTGATTTTAAATTGCCGATCCTTCGGCGGACTTATCCTGGGCCCTTCGGCTATGCTCAGGGTAGACTCCGTCGAAGGGCTCTGGACAGATTTTCAAGATTGGATTCATGAACTGTGATCATGTCAAGGAGACTCTATGCGGATCGCGATTCAACGTCGTTGCTCCACCATATTCTTGGTTCTGTCTCTTTCATGCCCTGGTCTCGTCTGGGCCCAGACAGAAGAGAAACTTCTCGAAGAGATTAATCAGCTATCCGATGCCGAGCGCCAAGCGCGGCTGGTCAGTGGCGCGAAAAAAGAAGGCGCCGTGACCTGGTATGTGGCGATGAACCGCGCCTATGCGCAGGATCTGATCAACGCCTTCGAAGCGCAGTATCCCTTCTTGAAAGTCAATGCGTTGACGGGCGGTGGTGGCTCGCTGCTAAACAAAGTTCTCACCGAGTACCGGGCGCGCTCGTACTTGTACGATGTCTTCAATACCCGCAGCATGACGATTAACACATTGAAAAAAGCCGGGACGATCATGCGTTACAAAACTCCGTACCGGACTCAATTGCGCGAGACCTTCTACGACAAGGAGGGTTTTCTCAACGGCATTTTCGCCACGCCGTTGGTCTTCATATACAACACAAAAATGGTGAATCGGAGGGATGCCCCCAGCTCGATTGAGGATCTGGCAAACTCGAAGTGGTCGGGTAAGATGGCGGTTGACGATGAGTCTTTCGACTGGCTGGCGGCGGTTCTCGACTATTATGGAGAGGCGAAAGGGATCGAGCTCGCGACCAAAATAGGCCAGCAATCACTCCAGGTTCGGCGCGGGCCGACGCTTATCACGCAGTTGGTGGCCGCCGGTGAGTTCCACGTCGAGATCGACGGCCACCACCAAGAAGCCATCGCCAAAAAGAAGGCCGGCGCGCCGATTGATTATCACTTTCCTCAACCGTTTGTGCCGGTGAAATCCCTGGTGCCGATTTATATGGCTGCCCGGCCGCCCCACCCCCATGCCGCCGCCCTGTTAGCGGACTTTCTGATGTCCAAGAAAGGACAAGATATCATGTACGGCCACGGACGTTGGATGGGCCACAAGGGCATTAGCGGCAAAGGGCCCGATGACGTCGGCGATCGCAAAGTCGTCATACCTTCCCCGGAAAAGTGGGGCGACCGCTATCAAGAACTGATCGGACTTTACAATAAATTGCTGTTGCGGAAGTCGGGTTCGTAAGGACTCGAAGTATCCGATTCGAGAAAGGGAGGGACGCGATGGGTAAGATTAATCTCAAACGCGTATATCATATCGGTATTCCCGTTAACGATCTCGAGCGCGCGGAGCGCTTCTACGTCGATATTCTGGGAATGAGGGTCCACGGGCCCTTTACGATGAACGCAGATGGCAAGCGAAATTATCGGGTCAGTGACGATAACAAGCCGTGGCGCGATGAGTTAGGCTATTGGCCTGAGACGCTGCGGCTTTGCTGCGGCGATGACAACGTGGAAGTGGTCTTGGTTAAACGGCCCAAGCCGATCGAGCGCGATTGGAAGGAAGACAGTTTTAATCATACGGCTTTCTCGGCGACCAAAGAGGACTTTGACCTGTTTGTAGAGAAGGCCCGGGAGTGGGCAGTGAAATTTCACTTGGGGCCTATTGGCAGACGTGGATCGAGGACAGCTTACTTCTTCGATCCAGACGGTAACTATATCCAGATCGATGATCGCGCGAAGGCATAAGCGCTGGGACCGTGCTCCAGTCATTCGAATAGTTTAAGCTGTTCAACCGTCCACTTCCCCCGATTCCTTCCGGCCATTTTCCCACAAATGATGCTACAGGCCGGAAACCTTGGAAACTTTTCGTGCCTGTTATAGAGTCAGCGAAAATTCACAGGATCCAAAGATCGTGAATTGTAAGTCGATTTCGAGGAGGATTGCATGGAAGTCAAGTCAGTGAAAGAACGCCACACCGAGCTGATGATGCACAGCGTAAAGTTCGCCAAAGACGAGCAGGGACGGCGCAAAGGGCAAGACGTGCTATTCAAGTGGCCGGAGATCGAAAAGAAACTGGGCGAGCATAAACATATTTACGTCGTCGACGCGCGCTTAGGTTCGAATAATCACACGCATCGTTTGTGGTACGATGTCATTCCACCGCACACCGAGGAAGGCCAAGATTGGCGCACGTTGGGCCATCGGCACACCGTGGAGGCGATCATTTATTTTTTAAAGGGCCACGGACACAGCATTATCGACGGCGTGCGTTACGACTGGGGACCGGGGGATCTTCTCAGCGTGCCGATGTTTTCGTGGCATCGACACGTCAACGACGGCGACGAGCCGGTGCTGCGGATCGCCTCGACGACCGGACCTTTGTCGTTGGCCTTGGGTCAAGCCGTCTATGAGGACGAGCGCTATCCCGAGTTTTGGATTTACGCTCAGGAAGGCGAGGACGCGCGAAAGACGTTGATTCCCGGCGGCGGCGGACAAGTCAAAAACGGCAACATCGGCGGCAATCGCACGGCTGAGCATTACGCCGAACAAGTTGCCTTCGCCATGCATGAAGAGCAGCTGCGCCGCGCAAGCAAGGTCCTCGTCAAGCAGAAGGACCTGGTCTTCGAACCGACGGCAATGGGCAATTTGGCGTACGTGGTCGATCCGCGCATCGGCTTTCACGCAAAAGCTTTGGGTGTGGTGATGGCTGAGATTCCCCAGGGAAAACGTTCCGGCGCGCACCGTCATCTCTACGACGAGATCGATCTCATTGTCGGTGGGAAAGGAAAAGTTATCGTCGAAGACACGGAGTACGACTTCGACACGCTCGACGTGCTGTCGATACCCGTGTTTCAGTGGCATCAGTACTTCAACACCGGTACGGAGCCGCTGCGGATTCTCGGCATCAATACACGCCTGGCGATGGACAATTTAGGTTTGTCGCTAACGCACCAGGGCGAACATGCGGATTACGTGTAATCGAACGAGCTTTGCGGTTCGGGCAGGATGGAAATGTAGGGGCGGGTTTGAAACCCGCCCCGACAAACGCAAAGGCACTAATTAGGAGGCGGGATGATGCCTTTTCTCGCAGCACTGCTGACGGCTTTGGTCGTCAGCGTACCAGTGTACGGCGCCGACTTGGAATTGGCGCGAAAAGA
>Ga0184640_10000521_pt1 | contig 10275 bp, 10 predicted proteins | sample PLM31_200_b2_FD_133161 | JGI IMG/M metagenome (GOLD analysis project Ga0184640, IMG submission 133161) | Groundwater sediment microbial communities from an aquifer in East River, Colorado, USA - PLM3-1_200_b2 | ecosystem: Environmental > Terrestrial > Soil > Riparian zone | place: USA: East...
CTCCGATTGCGTGGCGGGGACCGCCGCGGTCGGAGCGGGCGTCGGACCGCAGTACCTGAGCGACGTCGTCGGGGTCGCGAAGGCCTTCACCTCGAGGGTCGGCGCGGGGCCCTTCCCGACGGAACTCGAAGGGCCGGTCGCGGAGCACTTGCGGGAGCGCGGGGGCGGCGAGTACGGCACGACGACGCGGCGTCCGCGGAGGGTCGGTTGGCTCGACCTCGTCATGCTCCGGATGGCCGTCCGGGTGAACGGCCTCACCGGCATCGCCCTGACGAAGCTCGATGTGCTCGCCGGCCTCGACAAAGTGCGCGTCGGCGTCGGCTATCGATTCAACGAGGGAATCCTGAAGGAATTCCCCGCAAGCATGCGCGTGTTGTCCCAGTGCGGTCCCGTGTACCGGGAGTTCAAAGGATGGCCGGATCTCTCGGAGGCGGATTGGATCGGGATCGCGGAGCGGGGGAAGCGCGCCCTCCCGGAAACGGCGCGGAAGTACATCGCATTCATCGAATCCCGTCTGAAGGTGCGCGTCCGGATCCTTTCGGTGGGCCGGTCCCGGGCCGCAACGATCGGCGCGTCGCGGTAGCGACCTCTCGGAAAAGGCGGCCACCGCTTCGGGCATGGCCCTCGAGTTCGTCAGTTCGAGGGCGTCGGACCGACCTGATCCCACAGGACGGCGACCATGGCGAAGAAGAGGAGCAGAGCGACCGCATCCAGTGCGGTCAGGAAGAGGAGGGCCACGAGGGGAAACGCGGACGGGATTCCCGAGATCTCGAAGCCAATCGCCGCTCCGAGGAAGGGAACGCCCAGTACGAGGAAGGCGAGGAACACCGTGACTCGATGGCCTTTCGTATATTGCCAGCTCGAGCTGAGGGAGGAAAAGGCCGACTCGAGATTCGCGATGATGGCGGCGGGGTAGAGACCCAACCCGATGCCCAGGATGACGCTCACGACGAGGGCAACGATCGCAACGACCAGCCCGATGGCGCCCAGGAAGGAACCGCCCAGAAGCCCGAGCGCGCCGAAGAATCCAACAAGGAGGCCAAGGCCGGCGAAGAGGAGGGTCGTGATGAACGTCGCTCCGGCCATTGCCGGGAATGCGGACAGGCCCGCTCCGAGCGATTCGGACAGGGTCGCGGGCTTCTTGCGATGGTGTCGGCTCATGAAATGGATAGAGACTCCCTGGATGAAAGGCAGGACCAAGATCCCGAAGGCGAGTCCAATGGCGAGGGAGAGGAAACTGGCACCGAAGGTCGGGTTGATCGATGTCCCGTAGCTTGGATTGCCCCCGATGATCGCGAACAGGGAGCCCTCGTAGGCGAGGGTGAACCCGAAGACGAGACCGACCAGCGCCGGGGGGAGTGCGGGAAGAATTCGGAGGCTCTCCACGAGAATTCGGGAGACGGACGAGGGCTCGCGCACAAGGGCGGGAACCGAGGGCATCCGAGCCTGTGGCAACGGAATCGTCCGAGACGTCTGGGTAGGCGGCCGAGGTGAGAGGGTGCGATCCGCCTCGAAGCCAAGCATGGCGTTCCAATGCGGACGCATCCGCTTCCCGCAGGAGCGGCAAGTCGCAGTGCCGTCGTCGGCGTAGTCGATCTCACCGCTCCCACACGCATCGCATTGCGTCGCCATGCCGTGCTTCCAAGCAATCCCCACCATCATCGTTCGGGATGGACAGACCGGGGGATAATCGTAGCGACGGTGCGGGCGACGGAGCCTGGCCTCAGTCCTCGAAGGGGCCCTCCTCGCCCAATCCGATGTGAACAAGCCGCTCCCGAAGATCACACGCCTGGCACACATTGTGGACCGTCGGCTCGCCGCACCGTGCGCACGCGTTGAGGGAGGCGGGAGGATATTTGGACTGCAGAAGCGACCGCACCTGATCGTACCCGCTCACGATCGCGTGTCGAGTGCCCGGGCTGTCGTCCTCAAGGCGATGCAGGATCTCCCGGAACCGACCGCGCTGCGCTCGCTCCGCATACGGGCACGTCGCATCGTGGAACTCGATGCCTCGAAGGAGGGCGTACAGGTACACCTCTTTCTCAGGGATCATCCGCAAGGGTTGGATCCGCGGCACGAGGCCGGGCTGTCGGGTCTCGTGCGGCCCGAGGCGGGCGAGCTTCTCCATGTCTCCGCGCGCGACGTTCATCAGAATCGACTGGGCCGTGTCGTCGAGGTTCAGGCCCGTCGCGACGTAATCCGCATCGACCTCGCGGGCCGCGCGGTTCAGCGCCTGACGCCGGAACGGGCCGCAATAACTGCACGGGATGGCCGCGGGATCCAGGGCCACGACCTCGTCCATCGTGCGTCCCGCGGTCTCCTCGTAGGCGAGGACACGATGTTCGATCCCAAGGCCTCCGCAGAGTCGCTTCGCGAGCTCGATCCCCGCGGGTCGGTAGGAGGCGATGCCCTCGTCGATCGTGATGCCGACCAGTTCGATGTCCCGTCGATTCCCCAGGAATTCGGAGAGGAGGACGGCCGTCGTGCTCGAGTCCTTCCCGCCGCTCATCCCGATCGCAATGCGCTCGTCGCCGAGGAGGTCCACTTGCGACCGGAGCTCGCGTTTCACCCGGCGCTCGACGAAAGCGAGGAAGTGGTCCCGACACAGGTGCTCGCCGCTGTACCGGATCCACTCGACCGCCGGAGACGCGCATCGGACGCAGCCCGTGCCGGATCGCGCCGGCGGCGCGGCGTCCGAGCTCATGGGCCGGGAGGAGGCGGCGCGCCCGGTGGCGGCGGAACCTGCGCCGCTCCCATCGGGGGCGCGATCGTGGACCCCGGGAAGTACGGCGGCGGGCCATAGGGCGGCGGGCCATACGTCGGCTGGCGCACGATCAGGTCGTAGGCGACCGCCGCCATGATCACCAGCCACGACCCCACGAGTCCACTGACAAGGGCCGATGCGACGATGTCCAGGATCGGACTCGAGAGGAAGACGGTCGGCACGAGGATGGCCCCTCCGACGAGCGCTTGGATCAGCGAGATCACGAGGATCGCCCCGAAGATCGACCACCGGTATCCCTTCGTCATCCGCCAGCTTCGCATCAGGCCGTCCAGGGCCTTCTGATTCTCGACCATGACCGCGGGTGCGTACAGGCTCATTCCGATGTATACGTAGAGCGCCACGATCCCGCCGACCACGAACGCGATGAAGCCACCGCACAGGAGGGCGATCACGGTGCCGGGATCCCCGGTACCGATCGAGAGGGCGAGGGGGAGGATCGCGAGGAGGGGCAGGAGCACGAGCCCGAACACCAGGATTGTCAGCAGGACGTTCGCTCCGAGGATGCTCAGGAAACGCTCGAAGCCGCGGCGAAGGGCCCGCTCCAACGTCATCGTTTCGCCTCGGTAGCGCCGCACCGCGTACTCCGTCATCCCGCCGGCCACGATGCTGCTGATGACCGCGCTCGCCAGGACGACAGCGATCGCGAAGAGGATCAGCGTCGCGAAGTTCGTGACCGGCACGTTTTCCGGCGGGGACCCAGGGACGAACCCGGATCCAAGTCCGAACACGCCGAAGAAAGCGAAGGCGAACAGCCCGGCGATCAGGGAATTCACCACGGCGAGGGCCAGGAAGACGACAAAGAAGCTCACGAAATTCTTCGTCCACACGTCGAACGTGGCGGACATGATGTTCCCAAAGGTCGCGCGACGCATCGGCGGCGGGCCGGGCATGTACGGGTAGACTCCCGCGGGCGCGGGGAAGCCCGGCGGTGGCACCGCCGGATATGCGGCCGGATAAGCGGTCGGATAGGCGGTCGGAGATGCCGCGGGCACCGGTGCGGCCGCCAGAGGCGTGGACAGGCGTGTCCCGCAGTTGATGCAGAACAGGTTCGTCGGACCGTTTGCGGCCCCACAGGCCGGGCAGACGTTCGAGGCAGACATGCAGACCTCCCCTCCCGGGGCAATCGGGCCGGGTGGTAGTTGAGCCTTGCGGCCTCGGGCCTCCGTGGTTATTTCGCGTGAGAACCGCGCCGCTTCCTTTATGGCGGCCCGCCCCGAATCCGGGCTTCCCCCGGAGGGACTTCGACGGACATCAACCAGGTAGGCCTCGTCCTCATGGGCACCGTCCTCGGATGGTTCCTCATGTTCGCCGTGCGCCGGTACAAGGTCCAGTGGGGCGCGTTCGCCTCGTTCATGGCGGTCGTGTTCGGCGTGAGCCTGATGTCCTTCCTGTATGCGCGGGACCTACTCGCCTACTACGGAATCGGCATCTTCATCGGGTTCGTCTCGAACATGGTGATCCGCGTCACGGGAACCGCGGCGGGCGGGAGACTCGGAGAGGGCCTCCTCGAGATCAGCGCGCTCGAGCGAAAGGAGTGATCCGATGCCCGTGGACGTGCGCGCGGCGAAGGCCGCCCACGAAGCCGCGATCTTCGGACGCGCCAACGTCGTCGGCGTAGCGGTCGGGAACAAGACGGTCCGGGGCCGAGAGACCGGCGAGCGTTGCATCCTCGTATACGTCGAACACAAACGGTCAGAGGCCGAACTCCGCCCGCGCGATATCGTCCCCAAGGCGATCGGCGGCGTCCGGACCGACGTCGTCGAGACGGGCCGGTTCCATGCCGTGGAACTCGTGCAGAGTCTGGATGGGGACCGGACCCGCCGGATCCGTCCCGCGCCCGGCGGCGTGAGCCTCGGACACTATCGGATCACGGCCGGCACGTTCGGAATCCTCGCGCAGCGGAACGGCCGCCCGGTGATCCTGTCAAACAATCATGTCCTCGCAAATGCGAACGACGCGGAGCTCGGCGACCCGATCCTGCAACCGGGGCCCGCGGACGGCGGCCGCCTCCAAGACACAATCGCGCGGCTCGCGGACTTCGTCCCGATTCAGTTCAACGAGCGACCTCTCGGTCCGGTCGGTCGATTCCTCGAACGGGTCCTCGCGCCCCTCCTCCGGCTCCTCGGCCTCGGGGTGAAGCGCCTCCCCAGCGGGACGATGAACCTCGTCGACGCGGCGATCGCCGTGCCGAACGACCCGGGCCTCGTCGCGCGGGACCTGCTCGGGATCGGTCGCGTCTCCGGGACTGGCGAGGCGAGCATCGACCTGCGGGTCCGGAAGAGCGGCCGCACGACGGGCGTCACGGAAGGCCGCGTGACGGGAATCGACGCGGTCGTCGAAGTGGACTATGTCGGTCGCACCGCGATCTTCCAGGGACAGATCGTCACGGACCTCCCCTCGAAGGGCGGGGACAGCGGATCCCTCGTCGTGGACGACGACGGCCGGGCGATCGGACTCCTGTTCGCTGGCGGCCTCGCGACGACGCTCGTCAATCCGATCACGCAGGTCGCGGCCTCGCTGGACCTCGACATTGGGTAGGTTCGCTCCCCCGTCGCCAAAGGCTTATTACGCGACCCCGGGATGCCACGCGGGCGTGGGGCGGAGATGAAGGAAATCTGGGTCGAGAAGTATCGACCGAGGACGCTCGACGAGGTCGTCGGGCAGGACGAAATCGTCGAGAGGCTGAAGGCGTATGCGAAGGAGGGGAACCTCCCGCACCTCCTGTTCGCAGGCCCGGCGGGCACGGGCAAGACGACGTGCGCGATCGCCCTCGCCCGGGACATGTTCGGGGAGGACTGGCGGCAGAACTACTACGAGCTGAACAGCAGCGACGAGCGCGGGATCGAGACGGTCCGGACGAAGGTGAAGGAGATCGCCCGGCTCGCCCCGTTCGGCGGAACGAGTTTCAAGATCATCTTCCTCGACGAGGCGGACAACCTGACCGCGGACGCGCAGGCCGCGATGCGGCGGACGATGGAGACGTACTCGAAGACGTCCCGGTTCATCCTGTCCGCGAACTACTCCTCGCGCCTGATCGAGCCGATCCAGTCCCGCACCGCTGTGTTCCGGTTCCGACCCCTGAAGCCGAATGCGATCCGGGAGTACGTGGGCCGGGTCGCGAAGGCGGAGAAGCTGAAGATCACGGAGGACGGCTTGGAAGCCCTCGTGTACATCGCGCAGGGGGACATGCGGCGGGCCGTGAATTCCCTCCAGGTCGCAGCGACCCTCGGTTCGTCGATCGACGCGGACACCCTGTACAAGGTCGCGAGCACGATCCGGCCCGAGGAAGTGAAGAAACTGATCCAGAAGGCCCTCGAGGGCGAATTCCTGCGGGCCCGAGAAGTCCTCGACCACCTCCTGATCGAGTACGGCCTCTCGGGAGAAGACATCGTCCGGCAACTGCATCGCACGGTGTTCGACCTGAACATCCCGGACGAGTCGAAGGTGCGGCTCCTAGACCGGATCGGGGAGACGGACTTCCGACTCACGGAAGGAAGCAGCGAGCGGATCCAGATCGAGGCGCTCCTCGCGCACTTCGCTCTCATCGGACAGGAGCTGAGCAAGAAGTGATTCAGCGCGCGAGCCGCACCGCCCACGCCTCGTACGCGGCTTGATCCTTCGGCGACGCGGCAATCATCTTCGCGAGCGCCATCGGTATCTCCGGGGCTTTCGACGCCAGAAATTCCGCGGCACACACGTCCGCGAAGATCAGGTTGATCGCTCCGTTCGCGACCGCGGAATCTCGCGACGCATAGTTCGCAAGGACATCGAGCAGCCGCGCGGGCGAGTATCCGTGGGCCAGGTAGGCGCGGGTCCGCGCGACCGCCTCCACGGATTTCCGCGCATCGAACTCTCCTGCGAGATGGCACAGCTCCTCGCCTTCCCCGGAGACGGTTGGCATCGCGGACCCGGTCCTCGCGGGCTCCGGCGACCGCACCCGCAGGGCCGCCTGGAACAGCGCGTACAATCGTTCGTTCGTGCGGCTGAACGTGAGGACGAATCGCGCCGCGTGCGCGAACATCAGACCGCGGGCGGTGTCGAGATCATAGCCGGGCGCAGCTAGGACGCGTTTCGCCGCCTCGACCGCGAGCCCTTCCGCGATCGACACTGCCGCGTATCCCTCCCGCAACAGGGACAGGGTCGCCGCGATGCCCGTCGATGGATCCGGGGCCGTGGCGATCCCGTGCATCTTGGCCCGGGCCGAATCGTCGAGGGGACGTCCTCCCGAGGCAAGGGCCTCGAGGTCCACCCATTGCTTCCCGAGGGCGGCGAGGATCGCGTCATACGACGCTCGATCCCGCGGGCCCGAGACGAGATACTGGATCGCGGGCCGCAGGAGGATGCGTGCTTCCTTGAACCCGAGGGAGCGCGCGAGCTGCCACGACTTCACCGCGATCAGCAGCTTGCGACCGCCTTCCCCCATGTCCTCGATCGCGGCTCGGAACAACATGTCTCCCGCCATCTTCCGTTCGCGGCCCTCCGTGAGCATCCCGAGGAAAATCGACTCGGCCTCGGCCCGGTCGCCCGCGCGGACGGCGAAGAGGAACGAGCGGCCGAGGTGCGTCACTTCGCCCGACACGACCGCCGCGGACTTCGCCGGTCGTTCCGTCTTCTTCTCGGAGGCGACGAACGACACGGCTTGCACGATCGGGAGCGGATGGAACCGGGGCTGCATCACGGGGGCGAGGTTCACCGCGGACGAGAGGGCGACGAGTCCACGCGGCGCGCCCGCATTCCCATCGTACTGGGATGCGAAAGCCCGGCCCGCGGTCCGGACGATCTCCGGCAGGGGGACCGCTTCGTGGAACGCTTCCAGGGCGGCGTTCGCGGCCCGATCCGGATGGGAACCGCGGACGGCGGACTCCAGTTCCGCGAGGAGGGACGCGGCCCGGTCCGACATCGCGCGCGCAACGGGGGGTGCTTAGAAAAACCTTCGCGCCGACGCATGACTCCGGGGCGCGGAGATCTGCGAAAGGATGGGGAAGCGCAAGCGTCAAATCCGAGTGCCTCCTTCGGGCCGCGCTGGCAGCTCCCATGGCGACGCGTTTTGCATTCTGGAGGCGAATCGACGAAGATGAGCTCGCGGAGAAGCACGCGCAGCCCGGCTTGCTCTCCGATTTCATCCTCGGAAGTCAGGATGGCCTCGTGAACGTCCTCGGCGTGATCCTGGGCGTCGCGGTCGCCTCGCGAGATCTCGCAAACCCGCTCACGATCATCCTCGCAGGCGGGCTCGCGGCCGCATTTGCGGAATCCATCTCGATGGGAGCCGTTGCGTACACGTCGACCATCGCGCGGCGGGACCACTATCTCGCGGAAGTCCAGCAGGAGAAGAAGGAGATGAAAGAACTTCCCGACCTCGAGCGCCAGGAAGTCCGGCAAATCCTCCAGCGATGGGACTTCGATGGTGAGGAGCTCGAAGAGATGCTCGAGAAGATCGTCTCGAAGCCGAAGGCGTGGCTCGAGATCATGATGGCCCACGAGCTAAACCTGGCCCCCGTGGACGAGGCCCAGGCCCGGAAGAGCGCGGTCCTCGTCGGGATCGCGGCGATCGTCGGCTCCCTGATTCCGCTCGTCCCGTTCCTCGTGATCGGCGGGAACGTCTGGCTCGGCGTCGCCATCTCGCTCGTCGTGAGCGCGCTCGCCCTCTTCCTGATCGGCTGGTGGAAGGCAAGGACGACCGTCGGCCGCCCGATGCGGAGCGGCACACAGATGGCGATCATCGGGATCACGTCCGCGTTGGCGGGTTTCGGCATCGCCTATCTGGTCAGCGGTGGCCTAGTCTTCTGATCGACAGGACCGGGAGAAGTGCGGGCACCGGGATTTGAACCCGGGCTACAAGCTTGGCAAGCTTGTGTCCTACCAGACTAGACTATGCCCGCGCATTGGGGACGAAGCCGAGGAGGTAAGAAAAGGTTGCGGGGCGCTCAGCGACCGCGCTGTCCTTTCGCGGCGCGCGCCTTCACCGTCTCGTATCGTTTCACATAGAGCGACTCGCAGGACCGGCAGCAGAGGAAATGGTCCCGGCCGTCGATCCGTCGGCGGACCGGCTCTGCCGTGATCGGTCCCTTGCACTCAAAGCAGGTGAGCGTCGCGTTCAGGTGATCCGCGAGGACGGCCCGCGGTTCCTCTTTCAGGGTCCGCACTGTGACGTAGTGATCCGCATCGATCACGTCGGGGACATGCCCGACCGACTCGAGCAGCGCGTTCACATTCGCGGGTGGGACCAGGGTCGCATCGACGACAATCCGGCCACCGCGGGCCAGGGCAACGCGGCGGACCCCCGGCAATCCGGCGACCGCCTCCGCGACGTCGCCCGCGGCGGAGAGCTTCGCCTTGATCACCAGGGTGACGCTCGTCTCGTTCAGCTGGGCCGGGTCGACGCGGGCCGTGTAGCCCGTCACGATTCCCATCCGCTCGAGGCTGGAGACGCGAGCGCTCACGGTGGGCGTGCTGACGCCGACCGCCTTCGCGATGTCCCGGAAGGACATCCGGGAGTCCGCCTGGAGGCAGCGCAGGATCGCCACGTCCGTCCGATCGAGTTCCACGACGTGATGCAGCGACTGGAGCCGGATAAATGTTGACGGGGCTGGTACGCGTTCTAGGCTATCCACCGGAGAACCTTCTTCTACTAAGCGCAGATGGGGCGAATGGGAGCGCGATGATCCGCGACGCGGAGCGCGATGTGACCTTCGAGGGAGCCACGGGACCTCTTCGGGGACGGCTCCGGTCGCCGACCGGTGTGGGCTGGGGCGCGTTGGTCCTCTGTCACGGTCGGCATGAGACGATGGAAAGTCGACTAGTCACGACGCTCGCGCAGCGGGCCGCGGACCTCGGCCTCTGGACCCTCCGGTTCAACTTCGCGTTCGTGGAGACGGGTTCGGAGCCGTCCGGCGGCCACGCAGACGAAATCGCGGACCTCCGGGAGGCGATCGGATTCGCGCGCGCGACCTGTGGGGTCGGCGCGATCTATGTCGCGGGGCGGGGGCTCGGCGCTTGGGCGTCCGTCGCGGCGGCGAGCGACGAGCTCGCGGCGGGCGCGATCCTGCTGGGCCTCAGCTATACAGGGCAGCCGGAGCGGAGGATGGCCCTGCAACGTCTCGAGGACTTCGAGATCCCCACGCTGGTCGTCGTCGGATTCGAGTCGGGCCGGGTCGACCTGCCCCTCCTCCGAGAGCTGATCGACACGATGACGTCCGTGAACCTCGAGGTGATCGCGGGAGCGGACCACCGGCTCGAGGACGCCGCGGGTCGACCGATGACGGAGTCGGCCCTCCTGCCGACGGAGGCCTGGCTGCGCCTGCGAAAGGCGGAGAGGGCGTCGACATAGAGGTCCGCCAGGCTTGCCGGAGACAATGTCCATTTTCGTGCATCCCTGTCGGTGAGACCGATGCTTTTATCGCCACCGTGCTCCCATGGACCGAACCAGGGATGGGATCTCGAATGGCGACCCCGTCGAAAGCCGTCGTTTTGTCTGTGAGCCTTGCGTGCGC
>Ga0184640_10000523_pt1 | contig 10239 bp, 10 predicted proteins | sample PLM31_200_b2_FD_133161 | JGI IMG/M metagenome (GOLD analysis project Ga0184640, IMG submission 133161) | Groundwater sediment microbial communities from an aquifer in East River, Colorado, USA - PLM3-1_200_b2 | ecosystem: Environmental > Terrestrial > Soil > Riparian zone | place: USA: East...
CTTCAGAGCGCCGAAATGGCCAAATTCCAGTCCGATCTTAAAGATCTCAAAGAGGTGAGGCTCATCTCTGTCTCCGTCGACCCGGAACGGGACACGCCGGAAGTCCTTTCTCAGTACGCCGATCGTTTCCACGCCGATCCTGAGCGCTGGCTCTTTTTAACCGGCCAGAAAGAAGAGATCTATCGCTTGGCTCAGGAAGGCTTTCGTCTGAGCGCTGTTCCCGCCCCGGATGCCGGGCGAGAAGACCCGGCGATTCTCCACAGCTCCCGATTTGTCTTGGTGGACGGTGAGGCCCAGATTCGAGGTTACTATGACAGCAACGATCCCGAGGCCTTGCGGCGCCTCAGGCAAGATGTCACAACACTACTGCGCAAACGAAGCGCGTAATCTCTATGGGCAGGGCATCCAGGAAAAAGAAACCAGGCAGAAAAGAAACTCCGCAGCCGGCCGCGCGGAGCGTTCCCAATTGGCCGCTGCTGGGGCTGACGCTCGTCGGAATGGGGCTCACGCTCTATCTCACCCTGGCCACTTGGCGCGGCCAGGCGCTCGCCGGCTGCACGGTCGGGAGCGGATGCGACATTGTCTTGAACAGCCGCTGGTCCAAGCTTTTCGGTCTTCCGACCTCTCTCTGGGGCTTCCTCGCCTACTCCAGTCTGGCGGGGATCGCCTGGATCAAATCTCCCGAGACACACTGGAAATGGGCGTGGAGGATTTCTCTCTTCGGGGCCCTGTATAGTCTTTATCTGACTTCCGTTTCGTTCTTGGAATTGAACGCGGCCTGCCCATATTGTCTTTCATCCGCCGCGCTGTTCCTGATTATCCTGGCGGTCGTCGCCGTTCAACGGCCTCAGGATCTGCCGCGATTTTCCTGGCCGGCCTGGTCGGCCAAAACTCTTGCCGCCGGAGCTATGGTCGTGCTCGCCCTTCATCTCTACTACGCTGGGATTTTGGGCAAGTCTCCGGGGCAGGAAGATCCTTATCTCCACGCGCTGGCGGAGCATTTGACAAAGACGGACGCAAAATTTTACGGCGCCTCCTGGTGCCCCCACTGTACCGAACAAAAACAGGTGTTCGGCCGTTCCGCCGCGAGCCTGCCCTACGTCGAATGCAGCCCGCTCGGCCCCAACACGCGCCAGGCCTCTGCCTGTGAAACGCGGCGCATCGACACCTATCCGACCTGGATCATCAACGGGCAGCGCCATCAAGGGGTCCAGACACCGACCGACCTGGCCCGATACAGCGGCTTCAGCGGTAAAGAGAGAAAGTAATGCGGTTTAAGGCTTCTGCCAGCCGGGGGGATCTTGAAGGACGATGCACCGGAAGAAGTGTACCACCTCCCTATTGCACCGGGCCGGAAAGAGACTCCCGGTCGGCGATTGAGAAGCGCTCCCTCTCTAACTTGACACGATATTGATTTAACCGTTAAGATTCATTCGCTTTTTGTTTTTATGAAAGAAGAAATCCTCAAGGCCTTCGAAGAAAGCATCCGGGTCAAGCAGTCTTTCCTGAAGGAAAACCTCGAGACCCTTGTCGCGGTCATCGACCTCATTGCCGCTGCTCTCCGGAAGGGAAACAAGCTGCTCCTTTTCGGCAACGGAGGAAGCGCGGCGGACGCTCAACACATCGCCGCGGAATTCGTGAATCGCTTCCGGATCGAACGGCCGCCGCTCGCGGCCCTGGCGCTCACGACCGATACCTCGGCGCTCACCAGCATCGCCAACGACTACGACTACAAGGAAATCTTTTCCAAGCAGGTTAGAGCCCTGGGCAAAGAAGGAGATGTCGCGATCGCCATCTCCACCAGCGGCAATGCCGCCAATGTCCTGGAGGCGATCGACGCCTGTAAGAAGCTCAAAATCACGACCGTCGGCTTCACGGGCGGCGACGGAGGAAGAATGGCCAACAGAGCCGACTATCTCCTGCGGGTATCCGAAAGCAAAGCTACGGCGCGGATCCAGGAGACGCATATCCTGGTGGCCCACGTGATCTGCGAGATGGTAGACCAAAAACTCTTCCTGGCCTAAGCGGTCTCTCAGGGCCGATGCACCTTCCGCTCCTCTATAAGGCTTCCATGTTGCCATTCGTGCGGCGCGCGCATTGCTAACTAAGATTCGATGCGTACAGACGTTCTTATCTTCGGAGGAGGAGCGGCAGGGCTGTGGTGCTTGGACCGTTTTCGCCGGGCCGGCTACCACTCGATCCTGCTGGAATCGAAGGCCCTCGGCAGCGGGCAAACCATCCGGGCGCAGGGAATCATCCATGGGGGCGGGAAATACGCGCTGCGCGGAGTGCGGGATTTTTCCGCCGTACGAGTCACTAAGCAAATGCCTGAGCGATGGCGGCGGAGCCTGGCCGGCGAGTTCCAGCCGGATCTGAAGGACACGCGGGTTTTGTCCGACCGATGCTATCTCTGGCTCCCGCGAGGATCTTTCGCCGCTTGGGTTCTGTCGTCAGGTTTTATGTCTGTGCTCGCCAAGGCCGGCCTCTTGGCAACTCCTCTTGAAAGGGTCCCAGACTATGCATGGCCCGAAGCCCTGCGCGGCTCGGCCCTTGCCGTCTACTCGCTCGCTGAGCCGGTTATCGCTACGGGATCTCTTCTTGAGGCAATAGCAGCCCAGCACCGAAAATATATTTTTCTGTATGAAGCCTCAGCGGTAGGCTTTTCCCGAGAAGAGGTGCAGATTTCCCAAGCGCTCTTTCAGCCGCGCTCCGTTGTGCTTGCGGCGGGTGAGGGGAATGCTGAACTCCTGAAGAGAGCCGGCATCCGGGGCGATCTGATGCAGCGCCGTCCGCTCGGCATGGTACTCCTGAGAGGCATCCTTCCTCCGCTTTTCGGCCATTGCATCGTGGGCGGAAAGACACAGCTCACCATCACCACGCCGACCGAGGGCCTTTGGCAGATCGGAGGCGAAATCGCGGAGCGGCTGGCGCACGAGGAAAACCTCGAGGTGGCGCGAACGGTAGCTATGAACCATATCCGACGTTCGTTCCCGGGGCTCGACTTCTCGGGCGCTGAAATCGCCATGTACCGGGCTATCCGAGCGGAGGCGCAAACAGCAGAGCAAAAGCGCCCGAGCGGCGTCCACGTAAGCCGTGTGGCGCCGCGGATGGTTGTCGCCTGGCCCACCAAGCTCTCCTTGGCGCCGGTCTTGGCGGACGAAGTTTTCTCCTTGGTGAGCATGGATCTTAAGCAGCCGGGCGGGTATGATGAGGCAGCGGTCCCTTCTTGGCCCACGCCGCCAGTGGCACGCTATCCTTGGGAGGAGGTCCAATGGTTTCCCGCCCGCTAGGGCGCACCGGGCTTCTGGTGAGTCCCATCGGACTTGGCACCACGAAGCTTGGCAGAGATACGGACGTCAAGTACCCAAAACCCTTCACCCTTCCATCCGAGGAGCAGGTTGGGGAACTGCTCGATACCACCTTGGGATTGGGCGTGACCCTGATCGACACAGCGCCCGCCTATGGGGAGAGCGAGCAGCGACTGGGCCCGTTCGTCGCGACTAACCGCAACCGCATCGTCCTCTGCACTAAATGCGGCGAGCAGTACGGGAATGGCCGTTCCACCTACGATTTTTCTGCCCCGGCAATTATGGCTTCGGTTGAGGAGAGCCTGCGGCGCCTTAAAACGGACTTTCTCGACATCCTGCTACTGCACTCCAATGGTCAGGACATTGAGATCCTGACCCAGAGCGACGCGCTCGAAGCCCTCGGACGCCTAAAAAAAAGCGGCAAGGCCCGCGCCGTGGGAATCTCCGCAAAGACTGAAGTGGGAATCCTGGAGGCTTGCCGGACGCTTGATGTGGTGATGGCCCCGTTCAGTCAAAAAGATCCGTCTTTGGCCGACGCGCTTAGAAAAGCTCACGAAGCAGGCTTGGGTGTCCTGACCATCAAGGGGCTCTTCAGCGGTCACCTCGAAGCGCGGCTCGCGATCGAGTTCGTGCTCCGCCAGCCCTTCATCGACACGCTCATCCTGGGAACGATCGATCCGGCACATCTACGCGAGGCGGTTGCGGTAGCGGAAGGACACCTGAACTTGGGGCATTGATGAGCCTTTCACACAACGAGCTTATGGAAATCTACCGCCGCCTTTACCGCCATTACGGCGATCTGCATTGGTGGCCGGGGAAGACGCCTTTGGAGATTTCCGTTGGCGCGATCCTCACGCAGAATACCGCCTGGACCAATGTCGAAAAGGCCATCCGGCGCCTCAAAGAAGCGCGCTCTCTCAGCGCCACGGCGCTGCGCCGTTTGACTCACAGCCGCCTCGCGCCCCTGATCAGACCGGCGGGCTACTTCAACATAAAGGCGGCGCGCCTGAAAAACTTCATCTCTTTTTTACACGGCAGCTACCAGGGGAGCCTGAAAAAGATGTTTCGGCGGCGAACCGATCGGCTTCGTTCGGAGCTCCTGTCGGTCAACGGGATCGGGCCGGAGACCGCCGACTCGATCCTCCTCTACGCGGGCAACAAGCCCAGTTTTGTGATCGACGCCTACACCAAGAGGATCTTCTCGCGCCACGGGATTCTCGGATATGAAGAAAGTTATGAAGCGTTCCAAGGCCTCTTCATGAAAGGGCTCCCCAGGAGCGTGCCGCTCTATAACCAATACCACGCGATGCTGGTTTACATCGGCAAGGACTACTGCCGCGCCCGCCCCCGTTGTGAGGTCTGCCCGCTCAAAGGCTGGCGCGGGGTGCCGGCGCTCGGACCAAGAGCGAAATCTTAATCGCTGCCTGAAGGGTAACTCGCCAGCCGGGAAACTCTTTCCGGCCCGATCCAATAGAGTCGTGATATATTGAAACTCCTCGTCCGGTGGATCGGTCCTTCAAGATCTCCCCGGCTGGCGATGGAGATAGGTGAACGATTATTCGAAATCGATCACGACCTCCCAGCCGTGATCCGAAAAAATCTGATGGGCGGTCTCGGCCCCGCGCAGAGGGACCCCCGCTTTCTTCGCCATCTCCAGGGCGTTCGCCGTACGGCTGGGGCGGATGCGGAGCCGGTATTTCTTCTCGCCCTGGTTCCACACCTGTTCCACCAGTTCATCCAATCGCCACGACTGGGCGCAACCTCCCGAGGCCGCCCGGGCGAACATCTTCAAATCCAGCCCCATCCTCTCCGCCAGCAACAAGCCTTCAAAAACAGCCAACTCCGAAAAGGCCTGCATCATCTGATTGATCTGCTTGGCGATCTGGCCGTTTCCGCTCTTGCCCAGATAAGTGACGACCTGTCCGATGCATTGAAGAACCGGCAAACAGCGCTGGTAAATCTTGTAGTCTCCGCCCACAAAAATCGTCAGCTTCCCGTTCGTCGCGCCGATATCGGCCCCGCTCAGCGGGGCGTCGAGCATCCCTACGCCGCGTCCGCGGAGACTCTCCGCGAGCCGAACGGCCAGTTCAGGCGGCGTGCTGCTCAGATCGATCAAAGCCAACCCCTCCCGGGCCGTCCCCCCGATGCCGTCCTTGCCCAGGAACACGTGCTCGATCCCCTCGGGATGAAGCGAAGCGAGAACGATGCTCGCTGAGCGCGCCACCTCTCCGGGAGTCTTGGCCGTCCTGGCTCCCTCCTTTACCAAAGCCTCCATCTTACTCTCGTCCAGGTCGAGGACGGTCATGGGATAACCCGCTCTCAACAAGCGCAAGGCGATGGGACCTCCCATATTTCCAAGTCCGATAAAGCCGAGGGGTTCAAAGGGTTGCATGGAAACCTCCTGAAAAAACTGGCGTCAAGGGATCAAAGGAAAACGCGTCCGCTGTGGGTATGTATGGCACCGGCCCCGCCTCTGTCAATATAGTCCCGGACTTGGAAACGGCAACGAAGCCGGCATGGATCGGGATCGTGAAATGGTCACATTGACAAGGATACGGAGCCGACTTATATTCGCGCATCCCCGAGCCGAGATAGCAAAACAAGAAAGAGGAGAGACTCCTATGAAGCGCGCGTTCGTAATGCTTTCCATCTTGGCCATATTTTTCTATAGCGGATTTGTGGGAGCTGCGGAGAGCCCGAGACAGGGCGGCCGTCTGGTCTTCGGCGCCCGCAACGACCTCACGAATCTCAATCCATTTATTCGAACCACCTCGAGCAACTTCTACATTCGGGATCTCGCATACGAATCCCTGGTAGACTTCGACAAGAACGGCAAAAGAGTTCCCCGCCTGGCGCAATCCTGGACCGTCTCCACGGATGGAAAGACCTACACCTTCCGGCTTCGGCCCGGCGTGAGATTCCATGATGGTCAGGAGTTAACCGCCGAAGACGTGAAATGGAGCGTGGAATATGCCCTGGACCCGAAGAATGGGGCTACGGGTTTCGTCCCTCTAAAAGACGTCGAGACTGTGAACGTGAAAGACAAATTGACATTGGAGATCGTTTTGAAGCGGCCCGAGGCCACTTTTCTGGACACCCTTTCGACCATCCGCCCTTTCCCGATCGTCCCCAAACAGTCGGTCCCGGGCGGGGGAGGTAAAGTGCTGAGCGCGCCTCCTGGGACCGGGCCTTTCGTGCTCAAAGAGTACAGGGCCGCCAGGGACATCCTTTTCGTGCGCCATAAGAATTACTGGCAGAAGAATCTCCCTTATCTCGATGAGATCGTGTTAAAGCCGGTACCGGACGAGCAGGTCCGTTTTACCTCCCTCAGGGCGGGCGACCTCGATATGATCGAAAGGACTCCCTATGCCTTCGTCGCCAAGGTCCTCAAAGGAGAGTTCCCGCAGCTTAAGACTTCAGTGGCAAAGTACGCCGGTTACCGCCGTCTCCTTTTCAACGTAGCCTCACCTCCCTTCAACAACTTGAAGCTTCGCCAGGCGGTGCTCTACGCCTTGGATAAGAGGAGATTTATCCAGGGGGCGTTCTGGGGGTTGGGAGAACCGACGGATCAGCTGATGCCAAAGGATAGCCAGTGGCATGTCCCGCTTCCTGAGATCAAGCGAGATCCGGCTCGGGTGAAGGCGCTGCTCAAAGAGGCAGGCGTATCGCCTGACCTGGAAATCGAGCTCATGGGACTGAAGAGCGAAGAGGAGGAGCTGCAGGTTCTCCATGAACAGCTGGTCAGCGCCGGGATCAAGGCCAAGCTCACGATCGTAGAGAGCGCCGCCCGCCGATCCAGAGAGGGAAGCGGCGACTTCATGATGAGCTTGAGCGGCAGCGACGTGCCGAGCAACCCGGGTCTGGAGTACCCCAATGAGTTTGCCTGCAATGAGGAGGAGGTAAGGACCAAAAAGCGCGGCGAAAACGCCTCCGGTTATTGCAATAAAGAATTTGACCGCCTCGTAGAAGAGGCCGGAAAGATCACGGACGAAAAGCGGAGACTCGAGCTCTATAACAAGGCGACTCGGATTATCTTCCAGGATACGCCGGACATCCCCCTGGCACTTGTGCCTCGGTACTTCACCTATCACGAAAAAATAAGGGGCTTCGAAACCGACAACGACGGTCGCCTCAACATGACCACGGGCGGTCTCTCTCGGACGTGGCTGGCTAAGTGAGTGGACGAGGTTCAGTTGTCATACTGCCGGGGATCGAACATATCTCTGAGGCCGTCCCCCAGCAGGTTGAACCCCAAGATGGTGAGTGAGATGGCGAGGCCCGGCAAAATCGCCACATGAGGGGCCACTTCCATATAACCGCGCGCTTCGCTCAGTATGAGACCCCAACTGGGGGTGGGGGGCGGAAAGCCCAGGCCCAAAAAACTCAGTGACGACTCGACCAGCACGGCATGGGCAAAATCGAGAGTCACGAGGATGAGAATGGGTGCCATGCAATTGGGTAGGATCTGAGAGAAGAGAATTCGCAACTCAGATTCACCGGTCATGCGGGCGGCTTCCACGTATTCCCGTCCTTTCTGCGAGAGGACACTTCCGCGCACCACACGAGCGTAGCCGGGCACCGAATTGACCCCAATGGCCAGGTAGAGAGTCAAAAAGTTCGGCCCCATCGCGGCTACCAGCGCGATGGCGAGAAGCCTACCGGGAAAGGCGAGAAGGGCATCGATCAGTCTCATCGCTATGGTATCCGGCCAGCCGCCGAGGTATCCCGATAACGCCCCCAACGGGATTCCGATCAGAACCGCCAGCAGAACCGCCCCCAAGGCCACCTGCATCGAGATTCGAGTTCCCAGAATAATCCGGCTGAAAAGATCGCGCCCGAAAATATCCGTGCCGAGAAAATGGTCTCTTGATGGGGGCATGAGGCGCTGGCTCAGGTCCATCCTGATAGGGTCGTGGGTGGCTATCATTGGCGCCAAGAGCGCCGTGACAGAGACTATGAGAACGAGCACCAGCCCGACAGTCGCCAGACGGCTGCGGAAAATGATCCCTGTGCCTCGGTTCTTGGCGAGTTCCGAGCCGGAATTAAGCAACCAGCTCTGATCGCTTTCTTTTACGGCCATTTCACTCCAGACGGATGCGTGGATCCAACCATTTATAAAAAATATCCACTACCAGATTGACCCCTACGTAGCTTACAGCCAGGATGAGAACACCCCCCTGAAGCACAGGGTAGTCGCGGGAATAGACCGCCTCAAGAACCAACCTGGCCACGCCCGGCCACGCAAAGATGGTCTCCACGATCGTGGAACCTCCCAGGAGCCGTCCCACGTGCAGCCCGATGGCCGTGCTGGCGGAAATCAAGGAATTTTTCAGAGCGTGCTTGTAGATGACGAGACGGGGCGGCAAACCCTTGGCCCAGGCGGTGCGGACATAATCCAGGCGCAGTTGCTCCAACATCTCGGCCCTCACATAACGGCTGATCGTGGAGGCCATATCGGTGCCCAAAACAACTGTAGGGAGAGCTGCATGCCAGAGAAACGCCCAAAAGTTAGTCCCCGGGTCCGCATAGCCCATGGTGGGGAATAACGGCAGATAAAGTCCAAACCCGAGGATGAGGAGAATGGCAAACCAGAAATTAGGCACGCAAATGCCAAACAGCGCAAAGGCCATGGCGGAATAATCCCAAGGGGTATTCTGCCGAACCGCAGCGAGGGTACCGGCAGGGACGGCAATCAGTATACCCAGGACCAAAGAGCTGAGCGCCAGGTAGATCGTCGCCGGATATCGTTCGATGATCATGTCGAAGACGGGCCTCTTCGTCCTGAAAGAGGTGCCCAGATCGCCGCGAAGCGTCCGTTTGAGCCAATGGAGATACTGAATCAGGATTGGATCATCCAGGCCTATCTCTTTTCGGGTCCGTTCGTAGACCGCCCGATCAAAACGCTCTTCTGCCAGCATGACCTCTACCGGGTCGCCGGGGATAAGGTGAATTATGAAAAAGACGACGAACGAGACGACGAGGAGGACCGGAACAAGCTGGACGAGTCTGTTAAGGAGATAGTAGCCCAATGAGAATCCCTTTTAGGAGCCCCTGAAAAGGGCACTCTGAGACCCTGCCGAAGGACACTACATAAATCGAAAGCGCTATAAGATCAACCGTGTGGGAAATGACCATAATCCGTTGGTAAGCTTGCAACACCTTGGAAACCCTGGCCGTCGAGAAGGCGGCGGGTGCAAGGCGGAGCGAGGGATCGCACCGGAGCGTACGAGCGCAGTACGTGAGGATGCGAGCCCGAAGCAACAACGCAGCAAGCGCCCCTTATCGACGGATCAGGGAAATGAATCCGGAAACTCATGAAATCGTGGAGCGGTCTACCCGCCGGTCCGAAGAACAAATCTCCGGAAAAAAATCTCCAGAAGAAAGAGGGCCAAGGCGAAAAAGACCAGATAAGGGCGTAAAGGCGTCATGGTTTAGATGCGGTCCTGGATTTTCTGCCTCGCCTGGATCCCGGGGTTCACCTCACCCCCTGTAGCCCGGGCAAGCTGCTCCAGAAGCGACACATTGAAATCTCCCCGGGAGATTTCTTTGGGACGGGAGGCGAGGGTGTAGCCGAGGGGAGGGTAAAGAATCCTTTGCCCGCGCCGTTCTTCAACCAGCTCCATCCGGTAATCTCCGGGCGAGGAAAAAGGGAGCCCGGTCTGGTAGTGTCCGGGAGCCACCCTTCGTAGCGCTCCTTCTTCATGCACTTTCGGACCGTTTACGGAGAAATGGAACAAGTTACCGTCGTTTTCCGCTCCGTAAATAAAGAGGTCCAGGACCGGCCTTTCGCCCATCAGATTGATCCGCGCGTCGTAAGGTGGCAAAGGCTGGCCCATGGGACTCAACCAATCGAAGACCTTGCCCAAAAATTTCTCCAACGCTCCCCACTGAATCCACTCCGTGCTCCATCGTCCGTGGAGATCCGTGGTAA
>Ga0184640_10000526_pt1 | contig 10182 bp, 8 predicted proteins | sample PLM31_200_b2_FD_133161 | JGI IMG/M metagenome (GOLD analysis project Ga0184640, IMG submission 133161) | Groundwater sediment microbial communities from an aquifer in East River, Colorado, USA - PLM3-1_200_b2 | ecosystem: Environmental > Terrestrial > Soil > Riparian zone | place: USA: East...
CGCTCACCATCCTGGCCAAGCCCAGGGCGCCACAGGCCGCCACGTTCGCCTCGGAGGTGGCGTCCCTCACGGTCACCGTGAAGCTGATGGCCGAGGTGAAAGTGGTTCGGCGGGCAGGTTCGCGGACAGCGGTGCAACCTGCTCCGACCCGCGGCCCCCAGCGGGCGCGGCTCCGGCCGGCCGAGGTCGTGGCCATCGGGGCCTCGACAGGCGGCCCGGCGGCCCTGGCAACCATCCTGGGGGCGCTGCCTGACGAAGCTCCGGTACCGATCATGGTGGTCCAGCACATCGCCCCTGGGTTCCACCAGGGCCTCGTTGAGTGGCTCGACGGCGTCTCGCCGCTGTCCGTACGTCTGGCCCAGGATGGCCAGTCCCTCCGGGCCGGCGAGGTGCTGATGGCACCAGCGGACCTTCACTTGGGCGTGACCGAGCATCGTTCCGTGGTACTGAGCTCCAAGCCGCCCATCGGCGGTCATCGCCCCTCCGCCAACCACCTGTTCCGATCGGTGGCGCGGGCCTTCGGTCCCGCAGCGCTCGGCGTGGTCCTGAGCGGCATGGGCGACGACGGCGCAGCGGGGCTCCGGACGCTGAAGGAGGCGGGTGGGCGGGTCCTGGCCCAGGACGAGGCCACGAGCGTCGTGTACGGCATGCCCCGGGAGGCGGTGGCCCTCGGTATCGTGGACCAGGTCGTGCCCCTCGATCGAATGGCCGGGGTGCTGGTCGCGGCATGGAACGGGGTGAGCTCATGACCCAACGGATCCTGGTCGTCGAGGACAGCCCGACCCAGCTGCAGCGGCTCCGTTTCCTGCTCGCCGGTCAGGGGTACGAGGTCGAGACGGCGTCGAACGGGAAGGAGGCACTCGAGAAGGTCCACACGCCCCGCCCCGACCTCATCGTCTCCGACGTCACGATGCCGGAGTTGGACGGGTTCGCCCTCTGCCGAGCCATCAGGTCCTCGGAGGCCACCAGGGACATCCCCTTCATCATGCTGACCGCAAGGACCTCGGCCCTCGACATCATGAGCGGTCTCGAATGCGGGGCCGACAACTTCATCCCCAAGTCCTTCGACGACGAGTACCTGCTGGAGCGAATCAGCCGGATCTTCATGCACCTCGAGCATCGCAAGCGGGAGCGGCTGGACATGGAGGTCGCCCTGACTCTCGGCGAGAAGAAGATCACCGTGACCGTCGACCGCCAGCAGATCATCGAGCTGTTGTTCTCCACTCTGGAGGAGCTGAGCAGGAGTCACGACCAGCTGACCCGAGCGAACCGGGAGCTCCGGAAGGCCAAGGCGGAGACGGAGCGGGCCAGCCACGCGAAGAGTCAGTTCCTGTCTCGCGTGAGCCATGAGTTCCGCACGCCGCTCAACTCCATCATGGGGTTCGGACAGCTCCTCGAGATGGCCGATCTCACGCCGGACGATCAGGACAGCGCCCGGCGGATCCTCTCGGCCGGGAGACACCTGCTCGATCTCATCAACGAGACCCTGGACATCGGCCGCATCGAGGCCGGAGAGCTCACCCTGTCCCTCGAGCCGGTTCGTACCGTCGACGTGTTGACCGAGGCCGTCGAGCTGGTGGAGCCTCTCGCCGCCGAGCGTGGCATCGAGGTCCGCAGAGACATGGCGGCCTGCGACCTCCACGTCCTGGCCGACCGCCAGCGGCTGAAGCAGGTGCTGCTCAACCTGCTGTCCAACGCGGTCAAGTACAACCGCCAGGGCGGAGAGGTCGCGCTCGGCTGTCGCGAGGGCGAGGACGGCCGGCTCCGGATGGAGGTAACCGACACCGGTTACGGGATAGCCGCCGAGAACCTGGAGCGGCTGTTCGTCCCGTTCGACCGCGTCGGCGCCGAGGAGACGGCGGGCGTCGAGGGGACCGGTCTCGGCCTCGCGCTCGCGAGGCGGTTGGTGGAGGCGATGGGCGGGACCATGGGCGTCCACAGCGAAGTCGGGAGCGGAAGCACGTTCTGGGTGGAGCTGCCACTCGCGAAGGACCACCCCGGGGCGGGGGCGGACGCCGAGGCCTCGGCCGAGCTCGCCGCGAGCGCCGTCCGGGCTCCGGCGGGCGCTGGCACCGTGCTGTACGTCGAGGACAACCTCTCCAACCTGAACCTCGTCGAGCGCATCCTGTCCCGCAGCCCGGACATCAAACTCCTGGTGGCCATGCAGGGGAGGCTGGCACTCGACCTGGCCCGGCAGCACCGGCCCGATCTGATCCTGCTGGACCTCCACCTCCCCGACGTCCCGGGAGCCGAGGTGCTGAAACAGCTCCAGGCCGATCCGGCGACCCACGCCATCCCGGTCGTGGTCGTGACCGCGGACGCCTCGGCGGGTCAGGTTCGGAGGCTCCTGTCGGCGGGGGCCCGGGACTACCTCGCGAAGCCCTTCGAAGTGCGGCGGTTCCTGGAGCTGGTCCACGACACCCTCTCAACGCGTCCCCAGCCCGATGAAGGACGAACGGGAGGACGGAACCGTGATCGGTGAGAGCCACCTCGCGACCGGCGTCACGCCGCGAGACTGAACTCACCGCGAAGAATGGCCGGTGTGCTTATGGTTCGAGTCGCCCCCTCGACCGAACCATACGTACACACCGAGATCCGCTTCCACCAGCACTCCTTGCCACGATCGGCGAAGGGCACGATCAACAGGGCGGCGAAGATCGCGAGCGTCGCCCACAGGATCCCCGATACGCCGACCCAGTTCTCGACGGGATAGAGCCACAGCATCGGCCATGGCGGCTTCGTGACCTCGATGCCCTCGACCGGGGTCGGACCGTGCACGGGCGGCGCGACGACCGCCAGCACCGTCACGATCCCGATCAGGATCAGGGCGAACCCTCCGAGCCGCGCGAGATGCCGCGAGAACGGTCGCTTCGTCTCTTGGCCGACTGGGACTTGGACGTTCTGAAGGTCTAGGGGGATCCGGGGGCGACGACCTCGTCGAGCCAGCCGGTCACCGCGGCGATCCATCGGTCGGGGTCCTCGATCATCGGGACGTGGCCCACCCGGGGGAGCAGGCGGACCCGCCAGTTCTCGTGGCTCTCGATGGCGGCCTGGGCGAACGCCACCGGCACCAACCGGTCGCCGTAGCCGTGGATCACCAGGACCGGGCACTTCACGCCGTCCAGGATGCGGCGGGCCAGCTCCCCGCGTTCGCCGAGCCGCAGCAGCGACCGGGTGGCTTCGACGAAGGCCGGGGCGATGTCGGGGTCCTGCTGCCGTTCCAGCAGCAGGTCGACGTGGGCCCGGACCAGCTCCTCGGGAACGCTCGACGGGTTGGCGGTCACGATCCGGAACCCGAGCCGCGTGATCCGCTCCGCCGACAGCCGGTTGAACCGTTGCTTCGCCACCCACTCGCCGATCCTCGGAGCCCGGTACAGGGCGAACCCCGCCAGCACCACCGGCGAGGGCACACCCCCCCGGGCCCATGGGAACACCGAGGCGGAGAGCACGACGCCCTCCGCCGAGCCCGGCTCGTAGGCCGCCTGGAGCATGGCGATGGCGCCGCCCATGGAGTTTCCGACCAGCACGGCCGGAGCGCCGATCAGCTCGTCCACGAACCGAGCCAAGAGCACCTGGTTCGCCGAGAGCTTGCTGCTCCGGCCGTCCCGGGGGGTCAGCCCGAACCCTGCGAGATCCAGCGCCAGCACCCGGCCGCGCTCGGCCAGGCGAGTGCCGACCAGGGCCCAGGACAAGTACGAACCGCCGAGCCCATGAACGAGCACGAACGTCCGCTCGGGCGGTCCCTCCCATTCGACGTAGTGGACCGGGCCGTCCAGGTCGACGAACTTGCTCCCGGGGACCTCGAGCTTCGTCACGGCCCCAGCGTACCGCCGGGAGCCGCCGCCGCCGTGCCATCATGGCGAGCGCGATGGACACCACCGGCGACCTCCGGCTGCTCCTGGCGTCCCGGCACACGCTGATCGTGGCCGAGATGCAAGACGAGGGGCGGTTCATGGAGATCGTCCGCCGCGCCGCCCTGGTCGGAGGCTACCCTGTGTGGACGTGGTCGGTGACGCGGGGGCTGGCCCGGGAGGGCTTCGACCCGCAGATGGGGACCACCGACCCTCGCAAGGCCCTGGACTTCGTGGCGTCTCTGCCCGACCCAGGGGTATTCGTGATGGCCGACATCCACGCCGCCTTCGGCGACTCGGTGGTGGTCCGCCGGATCAAGGAGATCGCGCAGCGGGGGCGGCCGGGGCAGACGCTGGTCCTCACCGGACCGAGGGCGCAGGTCCCCCCCGAGCTCGAGGGCCTGGCCCTGCCGTGGTCCCTGGAGCCGCCCACCCGAGAGGAGATCGCCGCCCTCGTTCGGCGGACCATGGACGACCTCGCCGCCCGGAACCTCCCGGTGGTGATGGACGCGAAGGCCGTGGATGAGCTGGTGGAGGCGCTCCGGGGACTCACGCTCCCCGAAGCCGAACGGCTGATCCTCCAGGCCGCGTTCCGAGACGGGCTGCTGGATGAGGAGGACGTGGCCTATGTGCGCGGGGCCAAGGCCGAGCTGCTGGAGGTGAACGGCGTCCTGGAGCTGGTCCCGGGTGAGACGGGCGGCCTGAACCAGGTGGGCGGCATGGACAACCTGAAGGAGTGGCTGCGGGTGCGGGGCCGCGCGTTCGAGCCGGCGGCGCGAGCGGCCGGCCTGGAGGCGCCGCGAGGGGTCCTGCTCACCGGCGTCCCCGGGTGCGGCAAGTCGCTCGTGGCGAAGACCCTGGCCCGTACGTGGGGGCTTCCGCTCGTGCTGCTCGACCCGGGTCGGCTGTACGGCGCGTTCGTTGGCGAGTCGGAGTCGCGCCTTCGAAGCGCGCTCGCCACCGTGGAGGCTATGGCCCCCGTCGTGCTGTGGGTGGACGAGATCGAGAAGGGGTTCGCGGCGGGGACGGGGGCGACGGACAGCGGCGTGTCGCAGCGGGTTCTCGGCACGTTCCTCCGGTGGATGCAGGACCGCCCGGCGGGCGCGTTCCTGGTTGCGACGTGCAACGACATCGCGTCGCTGCCGACCGAGTTCCTCCGCCGTGGGCGGTTCGACCAGATCTTCTTCGTGGACCTGCCGGGACGAAGGGAGCGGGAGGCGATCTTCCGCGTCCAGCTCGCCCGGCGGAAGCGCGACCCGGCAGCGTTCGACCTGGCTCGATTGGCCGAGGCGACCGCCGGCTTCTCCGGCGCCGAGATCGAGGGGGCGGTGGTGGGCGCGTCGTACCGGGTCTACGCCGACGGACAGGAGCTCACGACGGAGGCCATCCTGACGGAGGTGGGGGCGACGTCCCCGCTATCCCGGACGCGAGCCGAGGACGTCGCGCGGATCCGGGCGTGGGCCACGGGCAGGACCGCGCCGGCGACGAAGACCGAGGGAGCGAACGTGTGAGGAAGCGGGTCGAGGCGAACCGACCGTGGGCCGCGGTGATGGGCTACTCCCGCGCCGTCCGGGTGGGGAACGTCATCGAGGTGGCCGGGACCGCCCCGGCCGCCACGGATGGCACGATCCTCGCCCCCGGGGACGTCGAGGGGCAGACCCGTGCGGCCCTGGCCACGATCGGCGAGGCCTTGGCGGAGCTGGGGGCTTCGTTCCAGGACGTCGTGCGGACGCGCATCCTGCTGGTGGACGAGACCCGGTGGGAGGAAGCCGCCCGGGCCCACGGCGAGGTGTTCCGAGACGTGCGTCCGGCGAACACAACGATGGGCGGCCTCCGGTTCGTCGAAACGGCCATCCTGGTCGAGGTGGAGGTCACCGCCGTCATCGACCCCCGCTAGACTGACGCGCATGGCGATCGTCACCCTCAGGCCGCCCCTCCGCGACCTCGCCGGCGGCTTGCGGGAGATCGAGGTCGACGGCTCGACCGTCGAGGACGTGCTGCGATCGCTGGAGCGCTCCCATCCCCGTCTCGCGGGCTGGGTCCTTGACGAGCAGGGCAAGATCCGCCAGCACGTCGGCGTGTTCGTGAATGAGGACCGGGCCACAGCCGATGCCAAGGTGTCGCCCGGCGACCGTGTCCACGTGCTCCCGGCCATCTCAGGCGGCAACGGCCAGGCCGAAGTGCTGGTGGGGACGCGAAAGGGGCTGTTCGTGCTGCGCGGGCCGAAGGGAGGGCCGATGGAGGTCGCGGCCCGCCGGTTCGACGGGCAGACGGTCGAGTTCGCCACACGCGACCCTCGGACCGGCCGGTACTACGCCTCGGTCACCCACGGGCAGTTCGGTCCCCGCCTGTTCATCACCGACGACCCCACGGCCAAGGAGTGGGAGCAGGCCGACGGCCCACGGTTCCCCGAAGGCGACGACTCGGCCGTGGAGCGGATCTGGGTGGTCCAGCCCGGCGAGGACGACGGCGTGCTGTGGGCGGGCGTCGCGCCCGCGGCGCTGTTCCGGAGCGAGGACGGCGGCGCGTCGTGGGCGTTGAACCGGGGCCTGTGGGACCAGCCGGGCCGGGAGGACTGGCAGCCGGGGTTCGGCGGGTTGGCCCTGCACTCGATCTGTCCGTGGCCGGGCGATCCGGACCGGCTGGCCGTCGGCATCTCGGCGGTCGGTGTGTGGCTCACCGACGACCGGGGGGAGACGTGGCGCCACGGCAACAAGGGGCTCGTGCCCCGCTACGTGCCCGAGGAGGCTCGGGAGGGCTCGCCCGATCTGTGCGTGCACAACATGCACCGCGCGCAGCTTCGGCCCGAGCGCATGTTCATGCAGTTCCACGGCGGCGTGTACCGCTCGGACGACGCCGGCGAGACCTGGCTCGACATCGCCGAGGGGCTCCCGTCGGACTTCGGGTTCCCGATGGTGATCGACCCTCGCGACCCCGGCCGGGCCTTCGTCATCCCCCTGGTCGCGGACCGGGACCGGGTCACGCCGGAGGGGAAGGTCCGCGTGTACGAGACGCTGGACGCCGGCGACACGTGGATCCCACGCTCGGACGGGCTCCCCCAGGAGGACGCGTACCTCACGGTGCTGCGCCAGGCCTTCGGCCGCGACGGGGGCGATCCGCTGGGGCTGTACTTCGGTGCCACCTCCGGCGAGGTGTTCGGTTCGGCGGACGGGGGGGCCACGTGGACGACGGTGGCGAGTCGCCTGGCGCCGGTCACGTCGGTTCGCGCCACCACCTGATCTGGGCGCACCGGCCCGGCGGGGCCGCCCGCGGGCCGCTGTAGACCGTTCGGGACCGAAAAGGGCCGGCCACCTGGGGGAATAGAAGCCGTCTTCACGATGTCTTAACAACTGGTGGCCTTTACAAGCACCCAGACAGCCCGTACGATTGATCGTGTCGAGGCCACGAATGGCCGGTTGTTGGTGCGCCCGACGGTCGGCGTACGATGTAAGGTCCCCAAGACCTCCCCAGGGGGAACCACGCCCCAGAGGAGGCCGATGAGGAGAGTGAAGGAGTAGATGCCAGAACCTGCACGTCCGCTGGGAACCGACGACGCCGACGACCTCCGGCTGTACCTGGAGGCCGCGGCGCGCGAGCCACTCCTCACCAAGGAGGAGGAGGTCGAGCTCGCCATCATCATCGAGCACGGCAAGGAGGCCGAGGACAAGCTCCGGGCCGGCCGGCTGCGCTCGGAGAAGAGCATCCTGAAGGCCCGTCAGGCGGTGAAGAGGGCCGAGTCCGCGCGCCAGCGGTTCATCATGGCCAACCTCCGGCTCGTGGTGTCGGTGGCTCGCAAGTACCAGGGCCAGGGGCTGCCGCTCCTGGACCTGATCCAGGAGGGCAACATCGGCCTGATGCGCGCGGTGGAGCTGTTCGACTGGCGCCGGGGGTTCAAGTTCTCGACGTACGCCACGTGGTGGATCCGCCAGGGCATCACCCGGGCCATCGCCGACCGTTCGCGGTCGATCCGCCTGCCGGTCCACATCCACGACCGGCTGCGCAAGCTGAACCGCACCCGGTTCCAGTTCGCGCAGACCATGGGCCGGGAGCCGAGCCGCGAGGAGTTGGCCAGGGCCCTCGACGCCACGGTGGAGGAGATCGACGACCTCACGGAGATGGGCCGCCGGGAGCCGCTGTCCCTTCAGTCCCCCGTGGGCGAGGACACCGAGCTCGGCGACCTGATCGAGGAGGTGGACTCCGACGCGGCTTTCAACGAGGTCGAGGACGCGCTGCTCCGCGAGGAGATCGGCGACGCCGTGGAGCGGGTGCTCGACGAGCGCGAGCGGCACGTGGTGGCCCTCCGCTACGGCCTGGAGAACGGGCAGCCGCTGTCGCTGCGGGAGACCGGGAAGGTGCTCGGCCTCTCCGGGGAGCGGGTCCGGCTGATCGAGCGCGAGGCCCTGCGGAAGCTGCGGGACTCGAACCTCATCTCAGCCGTGAACATGTGACGGTCGGGAGGTTGGGAAGCGGAGGCCGGCCCGGAGGGCCGGCCCTCCGCGTTTCGGCATGGACGGGGTGGAGATCGCGATCGGCCCGGTGCGGCTGGCGGGCGACCTCGTCGTGCCGCTCGACCCGCTCGGCGTCGTCGTGTTCGCCCACGGGAGCGGGAGCAGCCGGCTCTCGCCGAGGAACGTCGCCGTGGCCGGCGCGCTGAAGGAACGGCGGATCGGCACGCTCCTGTTCGACCTGCTTACGCCTCCAGAGGCGGACGACCGCTCGAACGTGTTCGACATCGATCTCCTGGCCGAGCGGCTGGAGGCGGCGACGAGATGGGTCGCTGGAAGACCGGATGCGGCCGGCCTGCCGGTCGGGCTGTTCGGGGCGAGCACCGGCGCCGCCGCGGCCCTGGTGGCCGCGGCGCACCTCGGGACGGTGGTGGCTGCGATCGTTTCGCGGGGCGGGCGCCCGGACCTGGCCGGACCGGCCCTGGAGCGGGTGACCTGTCCCACGCTCCTCATCGTGGGGGGAGACGACCTCGTCGTGCTGGACCTCAATCGAGAGGCCGAGCGAGCGCTCCGGTGCGAGAAGCGCCTGGAGGTCGTCCCCGGCGCCGGGCACCTGTTCGAGGAACCCGGCGCGCTGGAGCGGGTGACCGAGCTCGCCGCGGACTGGTTCGTCCGGCACCTTGCCGCCGCAGGACGGACCCGCGAGGCCGGGTGAGGTTCAGCCCTTGACCACGCCGAGGGGCCGGAGGCGGGCCACGCGCTTGGCCAGGCCGGCGCCCTCGCACGTCGCCACGACCTCGTCCACGTCCTTGTAGGCGAACGGCGCCTCTTCGGCCAGGCCGCGGATGGAGCCGGCCCGGACGGCTATACCGGCTTCCTCGAGCTCCCTCCGGAGCGTCGCGCCGTCGATCTTCTTGATCGCCGCGTGGCGGCTCATGGTGCGGCCGGCTCCGTGGCAGGTCGAGTGGAACGCGCCGCTCCCCTCGACGCCAGCGCACACGTAGGAGGCCGTTCCCATGGAGCCGGGGATGAGGACCGGCTGCCCCGCCGGGCGAAGATCCTTGGGGAGCGAGGGGTGGCCCGGCGGGAGCGCCAGGGTGGCGCCCTTGCGCTGCACGCAGAGCAGGCGCTCCTCTCCGTCGATCGGGTGCCGCTCCAGCTTCGCGAGGTTGTGGGAGACGTCGTACAGGAGGCCGAGGTCCCGCGTGCCGAGGGCCATAGCGAAGGCGTCGCGCGTCGCCTCCGACAGGAGCTGGCGGTTCGCCCGGCCGTAGTTCGTGGCGGCGGCCATCCCGCCGAGGTACGCGCGCCCCTCCGGCGAGTCCACCGGCGCGCACGCGAGCTGCCGGTCGGTCACGTGGATGTCGTACCGGGACATGGCCTGGCCCATCGCCTTCACGTGGTCGGTGCACACCTGGTGGCCCAGGCCCCGGGACCCGCAGTGGATCATCACGCACACCTGGCCGGGCCACAGCCCGAAGACCGCGGCGACCCGTTCGTCGAGGATGGTGTCGACCGCCTGGACCTCCAGGAAATGGTTCCCCGAGCCCAGGCTCCCCACCTGCCCCAGGCCCCGGGCCCGGGCGTGCGGGCTCACCTGGTCGGGGTCGGCGTCGGGCAGCGCCCCGCGATCTTCGCACCGGTCGAGGTCGCGCTCGGTCCCGAAGCCCCGCCGCACGGCGAACCCCGCGCCATCCACCATCAGACCGGTGAGCTCGCGCTCGGACTTCATCGTCCACACCCCGCCCTTGCCCCCGCCCTTGGGGACCCGGGCCTCCAGTGCGTCCATCAGCCGGTCGAGCTTCGGCGCCACCTCCCCTTGCTCCAGGCTGGACACGAGGAGCCGGACGCCGCAGGAGATGTCGAACCCCACGCCGCCGGGGGAG
>Ga0184640_10000527_pt1 | contig 10164 bp, 14 predicted proteins | sample PLM31_200_b2_FD_133161 | JGI IMG/M metagenome (GOLD analysis project Ga0184640, IMG submission 133161) | Groundwater sediment microbial communities from an aquifer in East River, Colorado, USA - PLM3-1_200_b2 | ecosystem: Environmental > Terrestrial > Soil > Riparian zone | place: USA: East...
ATCAGAAAATGAAAGGAAAACAGAATCGATAATTTCTAAATTTGGAAGGGCCCTTATAATTGAATCTATACTAGGAATTGCACTCCTTATTAGCGTAGGACTATTGGTAAATACTGCCGTTCCAGCAAGCGAAATTCAAAATCAAGCTCAAACAGCGACTCAAACAAAAATTCAAAATGAACATTTTGAGACAACAAGGTTTCTGGATAATGATACCAAAGTTGAACTATCAATAACCCCATTTGAAGTTGGCAATAATAATTTTAAAGTATCTTTTTTGGACATGAATGATGAACCTATTGATGTAGAAACAGCTCAAATAAAATACACTCAAATTGAAAAATCAATTGGTCCAATTACTGTAGACCTAGAAAAACAATCACGAGGAATATACTCTGCTAATGCTTCGTTCGGAATACCGGGGCCATGGAATATGGAAGTTCAAGGTACCCCAATAAAACAGAATATGTCAGGCATTGTAGCTTCATTTGATAACTTGATTGTAAAGCCAAAATTTGATCAGCTTAGTTATAATGTAACGGAATATCCTATATCCAATACTACTATACAACCATTATACCCAATTTATGATAAGAGTAGAAATTACATATGGTTTGGGGACACTATAATTGGCAGTGGCCGCATTTTTGCATTTGATATTGATAAGGAAAATTATATTGAACATAAGATTAATGGAACAAATATTGTAACTTTGATGGCTGTAGATTCAAAGAATAATCTGTGGTATGTAGATCCCCTTTCGAAAATTATTGGGAGTTATGATCCTTCTAACAATAACAGTAAATCGTACAACTTTCCTACTAATGTTACCCCATCAGGTATTACAATAGATTTAAATGATAGTATTTGGGTTACTTCGCCGACAACGAGTGAGGTATTAAGATTTGATCCTGATGTAGGAAACATTACGCTAAAATTACATCTTAAAGATAAAAACGCACGTCCATTTGCAATTGTCTCAGACCCTGTCAGCAATTTAATATGGGTGACTGATGAATCAGGTCTATTGGTTAAAATAGATCCAAGTACGAACAATTCTGTAACCGAGTATTCACCCAATGGTAACAATTCGTTATTGAGTCCTGCTGCATTATTAATTGATAAAATAAATGGTAAAATTTATATTTCGCAGCATGATGGTCACAGAATAACTGTTTTTGATCCACTGACTAAAATATTTACTGACTTGCCAATAATAAATAAGGCCGGACTTCCCTTTGGAATGGCTTTTGATAAATATAGTAATTTATGGGTGGCGGAACACACAATAAACAAGATCGCAGTAATAGATACACAAACATCAAAGGTTAGGGAAGTACCTGTTCCAACACCTTCACCTTTCATTCAATGGATTACTTCTGATTCAAATGGAAACATATGGTTTGCTGAACAACGGGGAAACTCAATTGGATCGATAGAACCAAGTGTAGGATCTATGGTTCAACAACAAATTCAAGGATTGTCCAATCAAAGCAGTGCTCCAAATCCTACCTCCGTCATTGGATTAAATCTCAATTACCAGAATTTCATTGCTCCCGCTATTTTGCTTGGGATTGTAGTTAGTGCTTTCATGTATGCTAGAAGTACCATCAATCTTAAATCAAACATTGCTAATGTGGATGAGAAACATACATGATGACCATTGGGAACTACTTTCCACTTGACGTCTAACGATCCTAATACATTCGTGGTTGTACCATAATGTTCAATAAGACTTGACTCTTAATTTCCATGTGTTTGTTGGATTGCTTCTGATAGACACTGCGATTCATAACGTCAGACCGGAAAATTAGGTTGGCCAGTAATGCCAGTCCTTCTGACAAGGCGACGACTAGGAAACGATTAACTTTTTTTCAAAAACAAATTAGAAGAAAAAGGTAGATTCGATAAATGTACCAATTAGTTAGGGATATACCTACTTTTTATAATTCTCTCTATAAGACAAATACGTGGAAGAACTCAGACTTCTATTAGAATCATGTAGAAGCAAAGAAACAAGGGAACAGTATTCTTTTTGTCTCAAAAAATACTTTAACTTTGTAGGTGAATTGCCAAAAGATAGAAAGGCGATAGAGGACAAGATAATCGAATATATCATCTCTTTAAAAAAAGAAGGAATGTCTTATTATGGAATTTCTAATTATATTGTGCCTGTCAAGTCATTCTATGCTATTAACGATATAACATTGAATGTAAAGAAAATCGGGAAATTCATGCCTGAGAATCGAAAGATAAAAGCAGATAGGTCATATACGCATGAGGAAATTTCTAAACTTCTCGACATTGCAGATGAAAGAATGAGAGTTGTTATACTGTTACTGGCGTCATCAGGTATCCGTATAGGTGCTATTCAACATATTAGGTTGCGCAATCTGCAAGATATGAAATTAACTGTTTATGAAAATGATAGAGAAGAATATTTTACTTTCATAACTCCTGAATGTAAAAAGGCAATTGACTTTTACATAGATATGCGTTCTCGTTATGGCGAAAAATTAAACGACGACTCTCTTTTAATTAGGGAACAGTTTGATGTTAGATGTCCTGCAAAACCCAAATCGGTGGAAAGGTCAGCATTGCAATACAAATTATACGATTTATGTAAAAGGTGCGGGATAAATAAGAAGAATATTGCCGTTGCTCATGGTTTTAGAAAATTCTTTACAACACAATTAGTAAATTCTAATGTTAAAAGTGAGATAAGAGAAATGTTACTAGGCCATAAAATTGGATTAGCATCTTGTTACTATAGGCCTACGGTCGAAGAAATGTATGTTGAGTATGAAAAAGCAATTGATAATCTAACTATAGATCCGGCAAACAGACTACAAAGAAAGGTTGAAACTTTAACTGTAGAAAAATCTATACTTGATAGTATAGCATCAAGGTTACAAGAATTAGAGAAAAAAATATGAAATGAAATTTTTATTTCATGATAAAATAAAATGATTTCCATAGTTTGTGGATTTTGTCTGTCAACTTGTCTCATCATCTAGGAATGTGACCCGTTCACTGACAAGATTATCAAGTTCATCGTCAGAGTGTTCGTTTAATACTTCCTCGTAAATATCCTCATCAAAGTATCTGTCAATAGGTTCAAGTACCATATTCTTGAATTTTTCTGGTTCATATGCCGGTAATGAATCGACTTCAATTTGGTATACTTTACCATATTTTTCTATAAATGCCGGTGTGTTCTTATCATCTTCGAGTTTCTTTTCTGTCTCTGGGTCAACATCTGGCGGCAAGCCAAATTCTTCCATTTGTTGCTTTGTCACTCCTATACGTCTAAAATCTATATAATTGATATCATCGATCTGATCTTCATTATCTTGTATATTCATACCATAATCAGATATCTTTTGTCGTAACACCTCTTCGATTTTCTTACCAGTAGGATCAAAATCTCCAAAATATAAAATATGAATCTTCTTTTTCCTTCTGTGATATTCCTTCAATGTATTAACATTTTTGTAAAGATATGAAACAGAATGGTATCCTCCAAAAGGAACGATAGAAACTTGTCTATCTTCTATTATAGATTCAAAAGTACCTACCATGGCCTTTTTTTCGACCCATATTTCCACATAATGCGGTTGATTTAACCATCTAGAAACGGTTCCTTGATAATAACTTGTGATATTCTTTAAATCGTCTATGTGATCGTCTATATAGTATTCAGGGTCGTGATAATTCAATTGGGTATAAGTTGGACGTGTTGCCGATCTGCTATCATCCACAAAAGACTCAATCGGAAGAATTGGATAATAATGAACATCATATTCACCTGTTTTCTTATTTTTCTTAAACCCAATTCCAATATCATACTCTCTGGAAGTGGCTGTTGTACTACTTAATTTCTGATAATCATATTTCGTGTTATGTATAATTCCCAGTGAATAAAGTCTATAATGCATTGTTCTAAGAGTTGGTTTAATTTTCTTAGGAGTAAAGACGTTATCAAGTTGTTCCTTTATCTTTTGAATAATTGTACGCCAATCCCTAACTTTTTTAGGACCAAACTTTTTTCTAACATATCTCGTATTAAGTTCTTTGTTACGTTCAGGATTTTCATGTTTCCAGTTTAGTACGCGTCGGTTTATTTTATCTTTATTTTTAAGACGGTATTGTCTATCATATTCTTTTTTACGTGCTTTGGCTTCAGGTGTTTGTTCAGAATTTCTGTCACGTTTTTTTTCAGACATTTTATTTTATCGATTCTATTTATTTAATTTCTTATAGGCTTCAATGCATTTATTGATGATATCATCCATTGTATCACCATATACGCCTAACTTGGACAATTCCTTATGAGTTTCATCCCTAACTTTGATGAGTTTAGTCACTTCTTCCATATTCATTACTCGGTATAAATAAGTATATAAGTCTACCAAATCAACCGAATAGACTTAGTAAACTATAAATTAGTATACTGAGTTTACTATATTAGAAATGTCAGACTATGTATTAAAAAATGGGAAGAAGGTTCGAGCATGTAAGTACGAATGTAGCCAAATGGTCGCATGGGATGATACAAACAAGTACTTTATTGAAGTAGATAATGACAATCAGCAGCATACTCAAGAAAGATGTAAAGCATTCAAAGAAATTGGCCAGGATCCAAACAAAAAGAAAGCAGTTGAAACAATGAAGGAAATTGAAAATACAACCAATAAGCAAAATCAAAATCACAATCAAATAACTCTGGAAATGGTTCAAAGAAAATTGGAATCAATTGGCATTATCATAAACGTAGAGAGGTTGATGAAAGAATGACAGCAAAGACTAAAGTAGATACCCACGACATGTATTACCAAGATCAGAAACAGGGAATTGTTGAAATTTTTGTTACTCTGCGATTACCTGTAAACATGTATGAAGCCGCAGCCGGTCTTTACAGAGTTGCAGACTTTAGATCATTCGATGATTATGTAAGTAGTTGTGTAGTAAGTGATCTTGAATTATTGAATCAGGGTGAAGTGGCTGACGATATAGTAATTAAAAAGATAAGTCGCAAAAATTCTCCCTGGATGCAAAATCAAAAAGAACAATGGTCCGGAGTAGTTAAGAGACTAAAGAAACAAGATAAAAGATTAAGAACAGTCATTGTAAAAAGTGCGGTGAATGGAACGAATTAGATAGCAGCGTTTGTTCAGAGTGTGGAGAAATAAGTAAATGATGCTCTATAACTATGAATATCACTCCCACTATATTTTAGTTCATTATAATCTCAATGTCTATAATTGATAAAGTGATTCAAACGAAAGAAGAACAAACTCAAGACCAGAGAGTTAGAATAATACATTCATATCGAGTTGGTAAAAACACACCTACCATTATTTTCTCAATCCCACAAGACATAAGAAAACAATACAATCTTGAAAAACCTACGAGTTTGTATTTAATTCCAAAGAAGAACGGTTTTTTCCTGAAAAAGGTAGATTTGGAAGGAATTGAGTAAGTAAATTGACCGCTACTAATACCAGTAAAGAAAATAATGAAATTTTACATAAAATGAATAGATTACTCTTAGCGCTTAATGAGCATGTCGATACACATGATGGTTGTTGTTTGAAAACTGTATTAAAATTAATTGGAGATAAACATGAATAAAAAAACGTTTGGAACTTTTGTTTTGAACCCACAAGTTCCAACAACCAACCCTGTTTCACTAAGGAGAGATTGTAGTAGTGTATACTAGTCTATTTTTCCACAACTACCTAAATAAACTATTCTCTAACGAGACGATACAGACACTACTACTACTACCACATACATACACACAACACAATACACACACTACTATACACACAAACAAACAAAACGATTGTATTAAAGAAAAAAGAAGAAAGGATCTTCCTTCCTTCCTTCCTTCCTTCTTTTCGGGAGAGGCGGTAGGTTAGGAATGGGTCGTTTTTCCAATGATTTTAAAATTAAAAAGGGTTATACCTTCAATTTGGAAGGAGACAAGGATCCACTCATAAACAAAAGCGAAGGCGATCTTCTAGAGGAAGCCGCTAATCTGTCTAATTGTAGCGTTTCAAAACTGGTAAGAGATTTTGTATTAGACGGTCTAATTAGACATGAACATCTATATTCTAAAAACCCAATACTAGACCAGTTTATAACAGATAATAATAATTCTGTATTACCTTCAGGAGACGGAGATCCTCCTTCAATCCTGGACGATTGGAAGACATGGAAAGCATATTTTGAAAATTGTGATAAAGAGACCTTTTTCAAGGTGTTCAAGGCATTTACTGAGAGAAGAAATCAACAATTCGCCATAATGAACGAAAAGGACTTACAATTAGACGAAAGTCGGGTTAAATATAAGGTTGATTTTAACGCCACAAGTCGAAGCGTTCCGATGGGAAGTGGTTATTAAAAATGACAGACAAGACTGAAGATAAAAAACTAGTAACACAAATGAGTAATGATAGTTTTAGACTAGCAAATGATATAAGATATAAAGATCCAAAGAATTTGAAACCTTATCAACTTCCCCTTTTTCACGAAATCAAAATACGTGAGGAAATAAAGGCTCTAGAAGATGAAATCGAACAGCAAGAGATAGGAGAGGGAGAGATTATCTCATAATGACTACAGATGAACTTTTAGAACGAATAGCAAATGCATTGGAAAGAATAGCAGACGCACTAGAAGAAAAGAATCTAGTACCGGAAAACGGTAACCATTATGATTACATTCAATCTAATAAAACATTAGAAATTAAGGAAACAAGACAGTTAATGCAAGATATTGTCAAATATTATAAGGACACTGAACCACCAATTAACGTAGAGATAGGAACCAAACTACACATATATCGTTTTAGGGATACAATTGCCAAGATAAAAAACATAAAGAACACTAAATTTGAACATAGGAGACTAATTAAATGGATTAGAAAACTTGAAGAATATCAATTCGTTACTAAGGCAACAGCAGACCAATTTCTAGTGCAAGATACTGGTAAAGATTGGGGCCAAATATAAAAGCCAAAATGACCGTAATGAATAATAAGATTCCATTAGCACCTGTAGAAAATAAACAGTGACTACACTTTTCTAAATTCTGGACAGACACACCTCTTACAAGAATGGGCAGTTTCTCCCCCAGTCAAATAATACTGGTGATGATCTCTAATGTGACCACAAACGCACAAATCGTATTTAGCCTCCATCTTACTAATCCCGTTAAATAAAATGAGAAACTAAGCCTTTAATTTATCGTATTTTAAAATTTTTTATTCGTTTTTAATTTTAAAGCATTTGTCACAATATCTTTCAATCAATGTAATACCATCCATATCATAACTTGCTATCTTTGTAGGCATTTTTTGACATATTGTACAGTGACCACCCATTATTTTTCTAATATAATTTCTTTTCAGATGTAGTGATAGATATGGATCTTCTAATTTTTTCTTTAGGAATTGTAATTTATCGTCTGGAATAACAATTGGCGTTATAGTTGGTTTTGGTCTTTTCATTAGTGGTTTACTTTGTTACTCCAATAGGGCTCAACTTCTCCGGTACCGATAGTCCCCTTGTCATAGTATAATTATAACACAATTAGGTATAATTATGCTTGCTTTACTTTCTTGATCTCAAATTCACATTCTTTGAAGTTAGAAGAAACTGCAAAAGGTATTAGACTATCAATCCACTGATATGCGGCTGATAAACAAACAGCAATCAATGAAGCAATTGCAACATATTTAGAAACTAAACTAAAAGCAGAAAAAGAAAAGATATTAGTGGCTCCTATGGAAATTGTTAAGTAAAATGAAGAACGGTGAAAAACAATTAGCAAAAATATATTATCAGGATAGAGAAGTAAAAAATATTGATATATTATTTGAAGACCTTGATTATAAAATATGTATCGTCAAACTTGTTAATATTAAAGGCGATGATCCAGTTACCGGCTTGCAATATGAGCGGATTGAAAATGAAAGCAGTGTTATAACAGATTGGTATGTTAAAGATCATTTAGATAAAGTAAAAATAAACCATATTGATTCAGGTGTGATGATTAATTGGGTTTGTGGTATGACTGATGATATTAAAAGGAGTTTATTTATTCCAATGACAATAATATGTCATATCACTACTAATGATCCTATACATGATGATGATGATGATGATGGTGATGAAAAACCAAAAGAGGTTATAGATAAATAAAATGATTGGATATTGGTAGCCATATTGTACATCTGGGCCATAAATCAGGAGTTTAGAGATAGCAAGAAGGAATCTACAATTGAAGATTTTGTTCAAACTTCCGATAACCCGTTTGATTTTGGTAATGTTAACAAAATGGACGGCTTAAGGCAATCATATTCTATTTCAAAGAAGAAAAACAACATATACAAAAAGAAAAGAGACCAGATCAATTCTATCAAAGATGACGATCTAAGAAGAGAATTGGAAGACGGCCAAACTCAATTAATATCATATTCTGAAGACAGATAGTTTAGTTTTTTCTTTCCAATCAATTTCTATTCTATTCTATTCTATTCTATTGTCTCTGTCTAAATTAGTTACGTTTTTCAATTGCAACTCATTAATTAACATACAAATGAGTAATAGTAATAGAGAGGCAATAATTGATGAACAAGTGGCGCGCGCATTCCGAGAAGCAATTCGCACTATTGAAAATTTTTCATTACCATTCAGAAATCCAAAATATGATTTGAAAAAAACAGTTGATAGTGATATTGATTTTATCCTTGGCGCAGTAATAAGTGAGATCCTGAATAGTACTGCTGAATTTCTAAAAAGTAGAGGTGTCGATCTTACTCCAGAAGAAATAGATAAGATAAATCTGTATGTATTTTCAAATGCTGGTATGTTAAAAGATGGAATAAGAAAAATTCTTAAAACATGAATATGAAGCATATATTATTTAATATCTATCTTTTCACACTCAAAGTTCAAATCCATTACAAGTGCACTTTAGACAATAATTATATCCATGCTTATCAGAAACGTGAAATTCTCTACGATGATGACATTGAGCGCAATTATCGGACTTACTAACCATTGATAACTTAATTTATACTATATTCATCTAGTCATAAATTTCTTATTCTCGAAATTGTTTGCAATCACAAACCTTACAATAATTAGTACTAGTCTCTCCATCTGAAAGGTGCTGCCATATCATAAAAAAATGCTGACTTCTACTATGACCACAGTTTGAGCAGGTTATTCCAGCCGCCATAATTTATCTTGTCTATCCTAGACTATATCCTTTCAAACTTAATCTTAATGCGTCTAGACTGAGCAAATGTTAGACGATATGTTAAACATAGATCTGTGATACTTCTATTCAGTAATAATCATTTTATTTTAAAACTTTATTTCCGAGAAAACGATAGAGAAGTAAAGTTGCACAAAATAGGTTTAGGTATCACAGGGATTCTTATTCTAATGGTATTTCCAATTGTTAATGCTTTAGAACAACCTAGAAGTCTTGCAACCTGCTATGCTGATACTGCTGCAAGTTTATTATTTGCATCAATGTTCACACCTACTGCAATTAATCTATATGATCCACAAATGAAGACGTATATAACCAATTACTGTAATTTTTATCATGAAAAGTTGGGGATATGGGTAACCGATAAGGATATGCCTAAACTTGGAGAAATGACGGATCAGGATATAGCACTTTCTAAGGAATTTCATGAAAAATATAAGAATACAATCCCACAATCAATATTAGAATTGTCTAATAACATTAATCAGAGAATAAATTTAACCAATTATGTCAATCAAACAATAAATTAGTTCTCTCTTTTATTTAATATTATAACCTTTCAAACTTAATCTTAAACCATCCAATAAATCATCATAACTTGTTTGTTCTTTATCTAGGTTTAACTCTTTGGCGTATGCAGTTCTTAAACTTGTAATTACTTTATCATGTTCTTCTGGAATTGCTAGATATCCTTTACTTATTACGACATGTAAATGTGATAATAATTGTTTATGCTCTGTACCGAAATTAACAGGTACCACTTTCATAGTATCTGGAGAAACATCTTTAGCATCCCAATCCAACGATTCATCAAAGGCAACTTTCATTAAGTTGACTGCCGCTCTGTTTTGACCATCAACAAAAAATATCGTA
>Ga0184640_10000529_pt1 | contig 10157 bp, 6 predicted proteins | sample PLM31_200_b2_FD_133161 | JGI IMG/M metagenome (GOLD analysis project Ga0184640, IMG submission 133161) | Groundwater sediment microbial communities from an aquifer in East River, Colorado, USA - PLM3-1_200_b2 | ecosystem: Environmental > Terrestrial > Soil > Riparian zone | place: USA: East...
ATTGTCTGGACTATAAGCAAAATATACATCGTAATTTCCATTTGTATTATCTTGCCATACCACATAGACATTGTTTCCCTCTGCGGTAATCTGCGGTAGTTCTGAAGTTCCATTATTTTTGCTAATATTAATCTCGTCTCCAAAATAAATGGACGTTGGTTCGATTCCAAGCGCGGTATTCTCACATGATACTAAAAAGACAACAGAAAATAGAATAACTGCTACTGCTGGCACCAACATTTCTAAAAATAACATATACATTCTTCGGAATTTAAATTGATTGATTGCTTTACTGAAATCATATAAACTTTTGCAATAATAAATCTAATGCAATTCAGATGCTCCAATGTCACACTTTACCTTTAAAAGTAAAATTCTTCTCAAGCATGAAATTATTAATTAAGAGAATACCTAAAGCTATGATGCCTATACTACCTGCAGGTTTTCATAGAAAAGCATCAATAGCCTAATGCGCGAACTGTAATGACATTCTGAGGTTTATTTCCGATCCAGAAAAGTGCCTCATTAATAGCCAGTTCAGTTCTTATCGCACTACGGTAAAGGATGTGGAGCAGAATTTAATTTTGATCGAACCATTGTTGCCTTAATATTATAGCCAAGCCGTTCTGCGGATGAGTGTAATCGTTCTAAATTTAACCTAAACTTGTTGCCAACATACAACGGTTGAAAACCAGTGACAAATACTTTGACAGCTTTTAAACCTATTTTTTTTATATCAGAAGGTGTTAAATCCACCCAAATAACCCTATGATTCATAGTACGTAATTGTCTGACTATTTCCATAAGCATACTATAATTATCTTTAAAAGAACTTTTTGCCAACATACGAAGCTCGCTTGTTCGTTTACCGCTTATCATAAATTCCCAATATTTCCGCATCTTAGGGTTCAGATAATATCGAGAATTTTCATACATTGTGGATATTTCACCAGGACGAGTAATCTTTTTTTTGTTGGGATTTTCCAAAGCCTCAATTAGCATAAACTCCATTTCAAACAGCGCTTTTTGTACTGCTTTTTCTGGTTCTATATGTGAACCGGTACCAACTAGAAGTGCGGGATATTTACTTGGTTTTTTATTATAACATGCAGCCATGACTGTAGGAACACGTGTATCGTTTGTCAGGTCCACAAGTTTCACATTCATCCCAAATTCATTAATCAGCTTTATTGATTCGTTAAAACCGAAAGGAAGTTTTTTGATATTCAAGATAGGCATAGAAATTTTGTTTAACCACATCGTTAAAAATGAGTCTCTTTCGATTACTTCGAATAATCCATTTAAGATAGTTTGTACGATGTCAGTGTGTGCAGATGCTCCATTCGAAGTATCGAAAACTAATGGCTTTTCTCTTACGGCTGGATAATATACAAAGTCTGCAGGAATCAAGACAGATTTACCGGAAGAGAGATCCTGTCCTTGAATCCATGGGATCTCGGAGTCGGCTGAAAATCTTGAACACATAAGATCATTTCGATCATACTGATCATCAGAATAAAGACCTAGATCTTTAGGGTTAATGGCTCTTTTTTCAACATCATTATAAGTCGACCAAATAAGACGTGATTCATCTAGAACCATATTTGAATACCGCTCAACTGATTCCATTAACGCATGTATTTCTGCCTCAGTAGCAGAAAGTCCGGATCCGGAGGGTGATGGTGATATGAGACTGTCCTCTGCTCTAATGGGTTTAGTAAGCTGGCCCTTTAATCCAATTCTTAGTGGCTTAGAACATGTAGCAGTGGAAAAATGGTGAAAGTAGATACCCAACGGCGAGTTTTCATATAATTTTTCATATTCTAGGATTATTCCAGTTTTGTCATCTATTAATTCTCTTAACCTTCTTAGGAGTTCTTTTTCAGATAATAAAGAATTTGAATTGTCAATATCATTTAAAGAGGTTATGGCGGTTCTCCTTGAGGTAACCATCCTTGTTGAAAACGATGGTGACTGTATTTTTTTTCTTGCCAGAGGATTACAGAGTATGCAATTAGGATGGGAAATTACTTTATGTTTGGTAAAGTTCATTTGCCGAGTATCAAATACATATAAGTTATCTATTGTTTCTGGTTTTTCATTGGTCAAATATCTGAAGACTTCATTAGTGCACATAGCCGAAAGGATGTCTGCAAAGAATTCTGGTAGCTCCAACTTTGTTTTTGGAATATTTTGTTTATGTCTCCAAAGCTCGTATTCATAATAAGGACTATTTGCGACTAGACGTAACTCACAGCAATTAAAACAAGAAGTTTTCCTTGGAACTACAAATGGCCCCAAATATCCAATATTATCATCAAACGAAGCTCTTATCCATGGTTTCTTTTTTTTAAAACATAATTTATTAACTGATTCAAACAAAGCAATATTCGGATAGTCTTCTGCAACTATTATCAGATCAGATTTGTTAAAGGATGAAGTGAATGAAGATGAAAAAGAATGTGAGATGGTTTCCGATGCGTTTTTATTTTTTCCAGGATCAATCTGGTCTGCCATTTTTTTACTACATTTATGAACTATTGGGAAAGATTTTATTCTTTTAAATTTTATATTCATCCTTCTTAGGGACACAATTAACTTATCTGTCAATACTCCATTTCCGATCAAAACTATTTGCGAGTCAAATTGGGATTTGTTATTTCTCTCTGCAGCATGATCCCGTAGAAAGTAGCTACTATCGAAGACGTTTCCCTTAGATGTGTTCTTATTCGTGGTTGTTTCAAATGTTATTAAATTTAGTTTGTACAATGTGTGAAGAATATCAATGACATCTTTCTTTTTGAACTCAGATAGTAGGTTTAATATCTCTTCCAATTTTTTTGGCCGCTGAAGTATTTGAAATATTCTTGATTGCTTGCCGAGATCTGATTTAGCTGATATCTTAAAAAGCCTATTATCGTGTTTCATGAATAAGGATTCATAATCGGCCGTAAATTGACAGACGCCACGTGTTAAGCCTATTTTTCCTTTCAAATCTAATAAACTTGAAAATTCCATAATGCAATTTTCATTCTGGATAAAGATATATACTTTTCACATTTTACTGCAATTTAATATAATGATGAAGTGAATATTAAAAAGAACGAGTGAGTTTTAGGTTTGCTGGGTTTCAACACCTATTTCATCCCAACTATTACGAGTAATCCCCTGTTTTTTTAACATTTGGTAAACAGGAATATCAAATAAATCATTAACAATATGATTACACAAATATAATCATGGAGTGATACTAGGAGTGTGAGATTCGTTCTATAAAGAATCTTTATGGAGAACGAAGCTACTTTAAGACTAAACAATAGTAACGATGTTGCAATGTTGGTTGGCGTTATAAAAAAGGTTAACTAGAATCATTCTACTACAAAGTTTCATATTGAAATCAAATCTACTGTCTTATGTAAAATAATCACATGTTATTTGGACTATGTTGCAACTCAAGCATCAGAAAGAGTTTGTTTTTTCTTTCATTGGTAGCAATAAAATGTCTTGGTTATCATGCTTCAGGTACACCCAACATAAAAGTTCCAACATGTGATTCCTCAAACCAATTTAAGTTTAACCAATTTTTTACCAACTCTTCCTCAGTTTTTCCTATCGGGCACGGTGCAAGTTTCATTTCCGTTGCGATCAAATACATCGTCTGATAAAGACAGCCCAAATCACTCAAAATTAGGGATAAACCGAGTTTATCATATTTCCACATCGTTCGTGCAAAAACTGCCGTAATAATGAATACCACATCAGGTTCTCTACTCATTATCGGATGCTGCACATCCATGATAAATGTGTTGAATTTTTTTTGATAGTTCTTATTTTTATTAAGAAGGATGAGTTGGTGCTTTAGGGGATCATAATAATGAATACCTTTTTGAATACCATTTATCTTGTTGTTCGCAGCATAAATTTCCAATGGATATCTAGCACCACCTGATGGGTATGGACGTTTTGTCAGAGTGCCCTCCTCCGATTTGAAAATTTTTTTTATTCTTGCGCAATGGTAAAGGAAATGTGATAAATTTTCTAGAGTGATATAATTATTACTATACTTGCGAATCGATTTTCGTTCCTCCAATACGTCTAAAAGGGCAGATTTATGTTGCCGAATGTTTTGTGGTTTTGGTAGGGTAACAGATGATAGACCTTTAACATGTTTAATTGGACTAGGTGACTTTCCTACTCTTACTGACATAGGAAAACGTCCCCCGTAACTCCTTTGTCTTTGCATGGCTAGATCTATAGGATCCCACGGTGCTCTGCGGCGAATATCCGCATCCTCCTTTGCCAAGGAATTTTTATGAATAAGCTTCAGTCTTGTCAGATGTTCCAGAGCTTTCATGAGATTCTTCTTATCATATTTAATTTTATCAAAAATTTCTTCTATACTTCTCCATTCAGAAAGCATATCTAGGATTTTCAATATTTCTTTAGATACTATAGCCTTATTGTATGTGTTATAATTGTAAACTATAATCTTGTTGTCTTCATTCCAATACGTAAAAAGAAAAGGGGATCGCTTATAATATGCCATGATTTCTTGAGTGCCTTTAATGTCCCATTTATTAAAATTTTTCGGAGACTTTAATTCATAGACTATTCCATCATCAGTATTAATCGTGTTAAGTCCTTGGGCGTTATTCCATCCGGTTCCAAAAATTCTTATCGAGAAAATTCAGACATTATCGATATTAATTACTCCACGGCCTCTGCAAAAGTCAGTAAGGTAGTTTTAGACAAAATTAAGGTGATGTCAAAATACTACTCATAAGCACGCGTCCGGAAGCTTTTTTTATGATTTTTCGATATATTGAAAATAAGGTGCCTAAAGAATGCTGAGATACAGCGAGACAAATTGGCTAAACGAAGAAGGGCTTGAAACTCATAGGTACCAGGTAACTTTCGGCGAGGTAGAGCCCTACAATACAATAGAAGAGCAAAAAAAGAGAGCTGAAAGATTGTCACTGGTAAAGTTCTTTGACGATAATGAGAGGGACCTCTTTTTTGAAATATGTAGTCGCTTGGAGAAAAATAATGAGTACTTTTATTATGACAAGAACAAAAAATTTCACACCACATTACTTGGCTTCCCAGTTATTGAATCAGCAAACTACCAGGCAGTTAGAGAAAAAATTAAACAATACTCTGAACGGAAAGAAGTACCAAACAACATTAAATTTGACCTAGTTAGATTAGGAACTAAATATGAGGACGCCAAAAGTTTGAAATCTGTTCATGGAATTAGTAACGGAACTATAATAGCTTACGGAGATAACCCCCAAAACAGAGATTTTATCACGTTTGGAAATAACTTAGCTTCCTTTCTGTTAGAGGATGAAGTTTTAAATTCTATATTTGGAAAGAAGTTTAGAAGACGATTTCCAACAGTTTGGTGTACAATGGGTTACTATGTAAAAGACTTTAAAATAACAATTGAACTTGAAAAACTATTTAATGAATATAAAAACTTGGATAGTAATAATTTTTACATATCTTGCTCAGAACTAGAATTGGGAACATCGAATTACAAGGATTTGAGAGATTGGAAAGGAATTCACAAGTTTTCAATATAGCTGTCAGAATATGAAAACCCCTTCTAGTCGTAATTTATATCCTAATTTCATATTATAGATTTGATCTTCTATTTGACGATAAAGGTGTGACATAACGTCCGTTCTTGTGGTAATTTTTCTTAATATCAAATTGTGCCATTTCATCTCGAGTGTGTAGGTGTTTACATATTGGATGCTTCGGTACTCATAACCCTCTTCATTACGCTTTCAGACGGCTCTTCCTTCACCTCATTAGCATCCAATGCATATTAAAAGGACTTTAAAATAAATGTGTAATTTTGAATTTCAGCGCCGATTAAATCAAAAATATTTTTGTCATATATCTAATCAATTGGGTTACAAATTACAATTTTCACTTTTTACAAGAACTATTAACAGTGAGAAAAAATGAATTCTTTTAATACCTTGTAGATTATTGCAATATTGGAATGAAATCAGCTCAAATAATTAAGATTAAAGAGAAACTTTCTATTGTTAATCTACCAGATCCAAAACCTAGAGACAGTCAGGTATTGGTTAGGGTTGAAGCGTCAGGAGTATGTCATAGTGATATTCATCTTTGGGAGGGAGGATATGCTGGAGCTGCGGGAACTTTCTTAAAGGTCACAGACAGAGGAGTCAAATTTCCAGTTACTCCAGGTCATGAGATATCTGGCAAGATTGAAGCGATTGGAGACTTTGTTAGCGGGTTTAATGTCGGAGACCGGGTAGTAGTGTATCCTTGGATAGGTGAAGGTTCATGTCCTGCATGTAGAGTCGGCCATGAAAATCTTTGTGATACTCCGAAAACAATAGGTATTTACAGAGATGGCGGATATTCCGAATTAGTTTTAGTTCCCAATTTTAGATATCTTGTGAAAATCGATAATCTGGATGTAAAATCTTCAGCCCCCCTACCGTGTTCTGGCCTCACAGCATATAATGCTGTTAAGAAGGCAAAGGTAGCACCAGGAGAATCAATTGTAATAATTGGAGCCGGTGGATTGGGGCTAATGTCCGTTCAACTTGCCAAAGCAATAACAAATTCGAGAATTGTAATAGTGGATGTAGATGACAAAAGATTATCGGAGGCAAAAAAACTTGGTGCTCATGAAGTCATAAATTCGTCCAAAGTAGATCCAGTTGAAGATATCAAAAGACTTACAAATTCCTTGGGAGCAGAAGCGGTGATAGACTTTGTAAATAATAATCGTACTGCACCCATCTCAATTAATATGTTGAGAAAGAGAGGCAAGCTTGTAATGGTTGGGCTCTTTGGCGGTGCCTTGGAATTAAGTCTCCCAATAGTACCATTAAGAGGACTTACTATTACCGGTGCATATACAGGAAGCTTTAGTGATTTAGTCGACTTGGTCAATTTATCCAAGGCAGGTGAAATTCGATCTGTAGTAAATAGATCCTACAAACTGGATGATGCAAATCAGGCCCTAGAAGATCTACGTTCAGGAAAAATAGTCGGAAGAGCGGTATTGAACCCCAACAACTGAGAATGATTTTTCAATCGATAGGAGATCTCAATTTTGTTTTAGAAGTTACCTATCTTACGTAAAATTCTATCATTTTATTTTTCTACTTGAATTTACTGTAAGGAGTAACACTAATTACAATAAATAAATATTGTACATAATTTATTAAAAGTATTATCTTTAAGTGACTCATAACGTATTATAGGTACAAATCTTAGTCTTGCATAAATAATATATAATAAAATAATTTTACGATGTTTCATCATAATAATTTATTATATTTTATCTACCTAATGAATATTGACTTGGAATATTATTCTAGTTACTATTCTACCAATATTAAAACAAGACGGGTGACGGAATAAACATGACAAGTCTTCTTACTAAATTAATATTGTTCTTATTTATAGTATCTAGCTTTATACTATCCCAATCAATTCATTCTTCTTTTGGAGCTTCCAGCACAACTCCAACGTGTGTCGATACGACCATTTCAGGCATTTCTGCTAGTGCAAGCAACCTAAATTTTCTTCCAAAATACGTAATCGACAATAACTTCAATACTCTTTGGTCAAACTATGGTAAAGGTTCATGGATACAATTGGACTTAGGATCAAGTAAAAACATTTGCAGTGTAAATGTTGCGTGGTATAAAGGAATTGAGAGACAGAATAATTTTGTTATCTCTACATCTACAGATGGCAATTCATACAAGAACGTAATAGCTTCAAAAAGTAGCGGAAATACTTTATCGTATGAAAAATATGTGTTCCCTAACACGCTTGCACGATATGTAAAGGTAACTGTCAATGGTAATACTCAAAACGATTATGCAAGTATAACAGAAGCTAAAATACAAACAACTTCTTCGAACCAACCACAACAAACTCAATGTTCTACTACTGGTATCACAAATGTCAAATCGTCCGCTAGTCAATCGGGATTTCCAGCTTCAAATGTCCTTGATAACAATCTTAATACCAGATGGTCTAATAATGGTAAAGGTTCATCGATACAATTGGATTTAGGATCAAGTAAAAACATTTGCAGTGTTAATGTTGCGTGGTATAAAGGAAATGAGAGACAGAATAATTTTGTTATCTCTAGTTCGAAGGACGGAAATACATTTACAAAAGTACTGGATAGAAAGAGTAGCGGCAATACGCTAAACCTTGAAAAATATGTTATTACTAACACGCTTGCACGATATGTAAAGGTAACTGTCAATGGTAACACTCAAAACGATTATGCAAGTATAACTGAAGTTAAAGTAAGCATACAACAAAATACTAGTCCTACACCACCACCACCACCACCATCAAACGGAGGAGGAGATGGTACTGGTGGCGGTGACGGAGTAAAGATGATTTATCCGACACTATCTGGAGGAGAAACATGGTTCTTCAATCCTACAAAACCTGATGATGGTCAGTTTGATAGAAACGGTGCAGAAATCACAAAAAATGCTGATGGTACCTGGCATCTTAAACCCGGAACTACAAGAATGTTAGCTTTCACAAAAAGTTCAGGTTTACCTTCTGACGAGGTCAGGTCAAGTCTACCAACATATGATTATTCAAGATTGTCTCAGATTGGACACTTTTATAAACCGACAGACTGGAAGAATATGGAAATAACAATTTACGTCAAAGTACTGTCGGCCTCTGGTGGCGGAGACGAAATTTCTCTGGTTTCTAGAAGTGTGAGACACAGTACAAACGTACATGAAGGATGTGGTGGTTCATCGTATCACAATAACATTGATTTTACTAATGGAAAATTCAAATTCAAAAAAGAGATGTGGCATGTAAATTATGACATAAAATCATATTCTGGAATAACAATTGGCTCCACCATGAACAAATGGATTGGCTTTAAGGGAATTGTGTATAATCTGCCCGATGGTAGTGTTAAACTTGAATCTTATATTGATAAAGATAATAACAATAATTGGCAAAAAGCTACAGAGCTTGTAGATAAAGGAAACTGGGGCGATGACATGACGCATTGCAATGCCAGAACACAGGGTGCAGCAATAACATGGGGATCTCCTATGACAATATTCAAGTCAAATGGAGTAGCGTATGATTTTAAGAACTATTCGGTGAGACAAATTGTTCCGCCCATTTGAAACAATAAATCTATTTTGTCAAGTCATGCATGATTCAAAATAGCTAATATATCTCCAAATAGTAAACTATTGTTTTATATTATAACTTTTGAGAAGAGTTAAGTATCAATTTTTTCCAATACTGTAAAAAATTATGGTATATTTGTCTGGTACAAGAGATATATAAGTATCAGAACTCATGATCAGGAATCGAAAATGACAATTAAAAGTTAGCTATTGATTATCAAGAGTTAAAATACGTGAAAAACAACCTGGAATTGAATTTATGAAACATGATCGCTTATTGAAGTGATCGCTTGTGAGTAATGCCTAGGCGGGATTAATTTAATATATAAATTTGACGTGATATATGTCAATGAGTGGCATGAGAAATATAGATGCTAGGAACATAGGCTTAAGGAATATTGTTGTCGCAGATACCAGGATATGTTCAATAGACGGTGAACAAGGTGAGCTAATTTATCGTGGCTATGATATTTTAGACCTAGTGACCCATTCAACTTTTGAAGAAACCTCATATCTTTTACTCTTTGGAGATCTTCCAACAAAAGAAGAATTGTCAGATTTTACTTTTGATTTGAAGGAAAATAGAGAAATTCCCGATGCATTGTACCAAAATTTAAAAAACAGACCAATCACAGCTTCTCCAATGGATGTGCTTCAGTCATGTATTTCCCAGTTACCTGATTATGATTTAGATATACAAGATGATTCAAGGGAAATGAATGTTAAAAGAGCCAAGATGTTGATTTCAAAGATCCCAACTCTCGTTGCAGTATGGGATAGAATCAGAAGTGGTAAAGATATTATTAGACCGTCGAATGAAATGACAAATGCAGAAAATTTCTTGTACATGCTTTTTGGTACAAGACCAAAGCATGAAGATGCAAAAATATTTGATATCTGTTTGATACTTCATGCAGAACATAGTTTTAATGCTTCGACATTTGCGGCAAGAGAAATAGCATCAACAAA
>Ga0184640_10000530_pt1 | contig 10154 bp, 11 predicted proteins | sample PLM31_200_b2_FD_133161 | JGI IMG/M metagenome (GOLD analysis project Ga0184640, IMG submission 133161) | Groundwater sediment microbial communities from an aquifer in East River, Colorado, USA - PLM3-1_200_b2 | ecosystem: Environmental > Terrestrial > Soil > Riparian zone | place: USA: East...
CCGGGAGGTTCCGCTCCACGGCGGCGTATGCCATGTCGATCTCTGGCAGGTCCGCGCCGATGTCGACGACGAGGCCTCCCTCGGAAATCTGGCCCTCGCCGTGGCGCTCGTATGTCTCGTCGCCCTCCTGACCCATCTCGATGCGGCCCTCGAGCTTCTCGAGTTCCGTGCGATCGAGACGGTGCTTCGAACCCTCCGAGGGCTTCGACTCGCCCCGGACGCGGATCTCGACGGAGATATCCGTCTCTCCCTCCCGATGCACGGCGTGCTCGTCGATCGTCTTCGTGAAGCGGCGGCCCGCGATCTCAATCCCGGTCTGCCGCAGGCGCTCTTGGAGCCACGGGAACTGGTGGAACAGCGATGCGTCGGACACCCGCGTACTCATGTAGAAGCTGCGGTTGATACCGCCAAGTTCCTCTGCGAGCTGGAGCGCGAACGTTGTCTTTCCCGTCCCCGCCGAGCCCTTCACGATCAGGGAATGACCGCCGGAACTGTGGAGGAACGACAGAATTTCCTCAGGGATTCCCGCCTTCGGTACCAACCCGGGACCTCTGGCGGATTCAAGCGGGCCTCGTATCTAAGAGTTTTCCTCGGAAATGCGGCACCGATAACGAAGAGCCTCAGTCGGGTCGTCTATTTCCCGAGGTTCACGAGGCTCTGGAATCGGATCGCGTCATCGAACATCGTCACGTTGTCGAAGAGTACGTATGCATCGTCGTACTCCAGCGCAATGTCTCGGAGCCGGGCCAAGTCCTGTTCTGTGTACGTATAGTCGTACGTGCGGCTTCCTGGCGGAGAGCCATGGAGGCGGAAGTACGCGAGGCCAATTGTGACGGACTCCGCCCCGAACGGATCGATGCAGTGGACTAGGCCGAGGTCCGCGCACACCTTTTCAATGACGTAACTCGGCCACGTCCCTCGAGGCTCCCAAACGAGGGACCAGGCGCCAGGGCGAATGTTCTCGAAGAAACCGTAGAGGTTCCGCAGGTTCTCCGGCTTGGGGCCAAAGGAAGAGGGCGTTTCGAAGACAATCGCCTTCGCACGTAGAGCAGCGGCAACAGCTTCCGTCGCACTCCACGCGCCCGACACTTCGCTCGTGTCGCGAAAGGAGCCGTACCGGTCCTTCGGCGCGTTCTCGAGGTCGAGTTCCGACCGGCGGTAGCTCTCGGACGAGATGTCATGCGTGATGAACTGCGAGGCCTTCACCGTGAACACGAAGTTCGGCGGAGCGCGCCGCCGCCAACCCTTCGCGCGCTTTAGCGTCACAGGCTGGGAGAACGTCCCTTGAACCTCGACGACCGGGAGTTCGCGGAACAGACGAGCCTGGGCCGTCGGGACCCCGCAGACCCCCGGCAGAATCACGAGGCGTAGATGGGTCGCGGCGTTATTTGGCTTGCGAGCCCCGCGAATCTATATGGCTTCATCGCGTTCAGCGAGGACGTGCGAAACCTCGAGGTCGCCCGCGTCTTGTACGAGATCGCGGATCTGCTCGAGATGAAGGGGGAGGATCGGTTCCGACCGATTGCGTACCGCCGCGCGGCGCGCGAGATCGAGGCGATCCCCGAGGACCTCGAGGACCTTTGGCGGGAGGGAGGCCTCCCGCGCCTCCGGAGGATCTCCGGCATCGGGGAGGCGATCGCGGAGAAGATCGACCAGTACCTGCGGGAGGGCAAGGTCGACGCCCTCGAGGAGCTCAAGAAGGAGTTCCCGCCAGGCCTCGTGCGGGTCATGTCGATTCCGGGCGTCGGCCCGAAGACAGCGAGCGTTCTGTGGCGGAAGCTTGGGATCACAGGCCTCGAGGACCTGAGACGGGCTGCGGAGCAAGGCCAGCTCCGACGCCTCAAAGGGTTCGGCGAGAAGTCGGAGGAGAAAATTCTGCGCGGGATCAAGCTCGTGAGCGAGCAGGGGAATCGGACGCTGCTCGCGAACGCGTGGGAGATTGCGGAGGAGGTCATCGCTTACCTCAAGGACCACGCACCGATTGAAAAGATCTCGCCCGCCGGGAGCCTCCGGCGGATGCGGGAGGACGTCGGCGACATCGACATCCTTGCCGTCTCGTCAGAGCCGTCCCGGGTGCGCGAGGCGTTCACGAAGATGCCGATCGTCGAGCAAGTCGTCCTCGCGGGCGAGACGAAGGCGACGGTGATCCGAAGGGGCGGCGTCCAGATCGACCTTCGAATCGTGGAGCCCGCGAGCTGGGGCGCGGCGCTCCAGTACTTCACGGGGAACAAAGACCACAACATCCACCTCCGGAGCATGGCCCAGAACCGCGGGTGGAAATTGAATGAGTACGGCCTGTTCGAAAGCGACCGCCCGATCGCGGGGGAGACCGAGGAGGGCATCTACTCCGCGCTCGGCCTCCGTTGGATGCCGCCTGAGCTTCGTGAGGAGACCGGGGAAATCGACGCGGCGTTCCGTGGCGAACTTCCGCGGCTCGTCGAGCTGAAGGACATCCGTGGCGATTTCCACGTCCACACGGAAGAATCCGACGGTGTGGAGACCCTCGAGACGATCGTGCAGATCGCAGTTCAGAAGGGCTACGAGTACATCGGGATCTCGGATCACTCCCCGTCCCTGACGATCGCAAACGGGCTCGATGCAGATCGGCTGCGGATGCACCTCGCCCACATCCGGCGCGCGAACCGCGAGATGGAGGGCAAGCTCACCGTCCTCGCGGGGACGGAGTGCGATATCCTCGAGAACGGCGCGCTCGACTATCCCGACGAGATCCTCGCGCAGCTCGACTACGTGATCGTGTCCGTCCACTCGAAGTTCAATCTGCCGGAGAAGGAGCAGACGGACCGGGTCCTCAAGGCGATCGAAAACCCTCACGTCAACATCTACGCGCATCCGACGACCCGCCTGCTCGGGCAACGGGAGCCAATCGCGATCGACCTCGAGGCGGTGATGGAGGTCGCGGCGGAGAGCGGGACCGCCCTCGAAATCAACGCGTATCCGAATCGGATGGATCTGAACGGGGCCGCTGCGCGACTCGCAAAGGAGAAGGGGTGCAAGATCGCCGTCGACACGGACACCCACACCCGCGGCCATCTCGACTACATGCGGTTCGGCGTCGGGATGGCGCGTCGGGCATGGCTCGGCCCCGAGGACATCGTCAACTGTTGGCTCCTCGACCGCGCCCGCGAGTTCTTCGAGTGATCCTCGCCATCGCGTCGAACGCGGCATGGACGACATTCCGATCGTTCTCGTACTGCAGAAGGCGCAGTGCCTCGCTGCGGGTGCACCACTTCGCCCGCGAGAAGATTGACTCGAGCAGGATTCGGCCTGCGGTCCGGCGTGCCAGGAAATAGGAGACGGTCTTGTCCACGTTCACGTCATCGGGCGGCCAATAGAACTGGTAGTGAACCTCATGCACGGGAACGAGGATCTCGACCTCGAGTCCCGCCTCCTCGCGGACCTCCCGCATGGCGGCGGTTTCGGCCGTTTCCCCGGGCTCCAGCGTCCCTTTCGGGAAACACCAGATCGCCTCGTCCGCTCGCCGAAGCACTAGGATACGCCCGTCTCGGTCGAACACGGCGGCACCGCTCGAATGGGCCGGACGCGACGGCTTCCCGGGCTGCGGCCGCCCGCTCCGGATGTAGGGACGGGAGGCACCCGCAGCCTTCGCGGCGCGAGCCAGGTCCCGCACAATCGTCTTCACGAGGCCGCGGTTGTACCGGGACGAAACGGGGTGGTACGTCGCAATCACGGGAATCCCGCCATAGTGGAGAGATCGCCGTCTCGCCCGCGCGATCGTCGGGCCTACGCCTAGGAGGTCCTTGAGCGCGGTTCCGCCGAGCGTGACAATCACGCGAGGCCGAAGGCCCTCGATCTGCGAAACGAGATAGGGACGGCATGCAGCGAGCTCGTCGGAACGGGGCGGTCGGTTCTTCGGCGGACGGCACTTCACCGCGTTGGTGATGAACACAGTGGACCGAGAGAGTCCTGCCTTAGCGAGCGCCTTATCGAGGATCGCACCGGCCGCACCGACAAAGGGTAGGCCCTGCGCGTCCTCCTGGCGACCCGGGGCCTCTCCGATGAGGAGGATTCGGGCATCCGACGGCCCCTCGCCGGGGACCGCGTGGGTGCGGCCCTCGTGAAGGCGGCACAGCGTGCACGCCCGGATGGTTTGCGCGAGCGCGTCGACCGATGATGGCATCGCCACGGTCGCGCGAACCGCGCGGTCGGCAAAGAACTTCACGCCTTCAGGTCGGCCCGCCGGAGCAGGAGCCCGCGGATCTTCGGCATCATCCGATTGATCCTGCGAGCGTAGTTCGTCCGAATCTTCTCTAGCCGCCTCAAGGCCCTATCCTTGCCGCGCGTCGTGCCGCGGTACTCTTCCTCTGCGCGCCGGATCTCCTGGCGGTACGAGGCCTCGAGTCGGCGAAGCCGCTGGAGCTTCCGGTCGATTCGCTCGATGGCGGACGTCGGCGTCACCTCCCGCCGGAAGAGGAGCAGACCCGTCCCCCGGCTGGGCTACGTGGAAGGCCCGGGTCGGACCCGCTTCAGCGTGATGTCGAGGACCCCGTTCGTGAACGAAGGCTGCAGGCTCGAGGGATCGATGTCCGATGGGAGCTCGACGGACGTGTAGTAGTGCTTGTCCCCATCCGCCTCGATCGTGAGGCGCGTCCCCCCGACGGCGACGTGGACGTCCTCGTCTCGCGCTCCTGGGAGTTCGGCGGTGACGAAGATCGAGTCCGGGTTCAGGATCACATCGACGATGGGATCCTTGCTCATGACTTCCTGGCCCTCGACGGCCTGGAACGTCCCCTCGCCGCGCGCGTCGCGGGTCCGCATCGTGAATCCGTACACGAACGGCTCGCGGAACACGCCGAGCTTCCCCTCGAAGGCATCCTTTAGCATTCGGTTGATCGTCCTTCGCATCTCCTCGAAATCATCTTGGATGCTCACTGCGGAACCCCCTCGTCCTCCGTGCGCCACGGGAGCGGAGCGCGATGTCCAGCCCGATAGAAAAAGCGGTCCCGGCCGCTTTATAGTTTTCGTGCACCCGCAGAGCGGGGGTAGAGAATCGCAGGCACGACCGACGAAAGCCGCCGCGTGAGGGAACGCTCCTCGCTCCTGTAATGAGTATCGAGAATGAGACGTAGCGATAAGAACGTTTTGCCGACTCCATGAAGGAGGCCGCGGACTACGTGCCTGTCGTCGGGGGCGAGCTCGGAGACGGAGATCCGGGCGCCGGAGCTGTCGAAGCGGGCTTCGCAGGAGCCGTTGCGGTCTTCTCGCCCGCCGTGCGGGGGTTCGGCCGTCCCTCCTTGACCTGCAGAAGGCGATTGAGGAGCATCGTGAACCGCGGGACGCCGACGTACTCGATCCGATCGTCGATGATCACCGCAGGGCCGAACTGGATTTTGTGCTTCGCCATGAGGTCCCGGTGCTGCGACCCTTCGAGGACCTTCACGTCGACGGCCGGGAGGCGCTTCTTCAGCCGTACCGCGAGCGACTTCACGCGTTCCGTCTGGTGGTCTTGGATCGACGTAAGAAAGATCACCTCCGTCATCGCGGGACCGCGCCGCCGAACCTCGCCGCCACCATAAAGCTTTGCGGCCCAGGCATCCATCCACTCGATGTATTTCATCCAGAGAATAGAATTAGGCGGTAGGTCTCTTCCCGACTCGATGTGGCTTCTCGTCGCCTCCATCGCCGACGAGGCGAGCCTCGGGCAACGCGATGCCTTGATGCGCCTCGCGACGTGGACGGAGGCGGGCCGCTTCGGGAGCGAACCCATCCTCCGGAGCGAAAGGTTCGCGCTCCTAACGATCCCTGACCTCCACCTCTACCATGACAACATCGACCGTGAAGCGGAGATCGCCCTCGGACAGCGCCCGGACGTTGTCGTCTTCCTGTCGAAGCATCGGAGCGAGAGCAAGACCCCGAGCCTCGCGGTCCACCCGCTGGGAAACTTCACGGAGGCACAGTTCGGCGGGCAGCCCCGCCGGCTCGTCCCCTCGGCGCCGCAGGTGATGACGGACACCCTCCGCGCGATTCGTCGGGAGGCCCGCGAGCTCTCCTACGCGGTGACGTTCGAGGCGACCCATCATGGGCCCTACCTAGAAACCCCCGCGTTCTTCATCGAGGCGGGGAGCACGGAGACGGAATGGCGGGATCTCCGCGCCTCGGAAGCGCTCATGCGCGCGCTCCTCAGCGTGCACCCTCGGGCGGTAAGGATCGGGATCGGCATAGGCGGCGGCCACTATGCTCCGAGGATGACGGACATCGCGTTCGCGCGGGACATCGCATTCGGTCACATCGTCCCGGGCTACGCGCTCGACACGATGGAGGACGCGATGTTCGACGAGATCGTCGCGAAGACCCCGGGCGCGGAATTCGTGTATCTTCATCGCAAGGCGATCGACAAGGGCGTCGCGCGCCGGATCGAGGCCGCCTTCGACGCGCGCGGGCTCCGGTCCATCCATGAGGAGGACCTCCCCGCACTTCCTTGAGCAAAGGTTTAATCGCGCGCCCCGGATACAAGCGGGCGACGGAGGGGACCCCTTGCTGAAGGAGTGTCGTTCTCACGGCTACTACCGGGGAGGAGAGCTCTGCCCGATGTGCGGAGCGGAGGCGAAGTTCCTCCTCAACGAGGAGGAAGTCGAGTCCCTCGGCCGCACGATGGCGGGCGTACTTCGCCACTTCCCGGAGCGCTATGGCCTCGAGATGGACGGGAACGGATGGGTCGACCTTCGGGACTTCATCACCGCCGTCCAGATCCAGAACAGGCGGTTCCGGTTCCTGAAGTCCCACCACATCCTCGGCCTCATCCAGACGGACCCGAAGGGCCGGTACGAGTTCCGAGACGGGAAGATCCGCGCGACATACGGCCACAGCCTCGATGTCGATCTCGACCTCCCTACGGAGAACATCCCGGACGTCCTGTTCCATCCAGCGACGGAGGAGGCGTTCGGCCTCGTTCTCCAGGCGGGTCTGCGGCCCTCGGACCGCAAGATGGTCCATCTCAGTGGGACGTTCCCCGCCGCGTTGGAGGCGGGCCGCGTCCGCGTGAAGAGCCCCGTAATCCTCGAGATCGACGCGAAGGCCGCGCGAGCGTCTGGGATCGTGATCAAGAAGGCGGGGAAGACCGTGTACCTCACGAAGGAGATCCCGCCGGAGTTCCTCCGCCGCTCGGAGCGCGTCGAGGAAGAGCTCCCGCCGGAAGAGCGCGCGGTCTGAGGCGCACGCCCAACGGTACGAGGAATTTTATTCAGTAGTGCCTTTGGAGCCTGCAACATTTATAGCCAGGCTGCACATACGCCCGCGTTCAGAGGTACGATGGGCATGCCCACTGGTTTCGACATCATTGGCAAGAATTCGGCCTTGCAGGAACACTGGATCAAGCGACTCATCGCGCTCGTAGTGGACGCCGTGATCTTATCCGTCGTGGTTTTTCTCCTCACGTTTGTCCTCAGCTTCGCGCTGTTCGGCAACTTCTTTGTCTCTTCGTTCCTCGTCGGAATTTTCTGGGTCGCGTACGCGACGATCCTTGAGGCGTCGGGGGGCGGCGCGACGATCGGGAAGCGCATCGTCAAACTGCGCGTCGTCGGAATCGACGCACCGATGAGCTTGCAGAAGGCGCTCATCCGGAACATCTCGAAGTTTCACGGGGTGTTCCTGTTGCTCGACTGGATCATCGGCCTCGCAACGGTGGGCGACCCGCGGCAGCGGTACCTCGACCGGATCGCCCGGACGACTGTGACGCGCATGGACCAGAACGCGTACATGGAGGAGCAGTTCCGCCAGATGCAGCACATCCCGCCGCACCCGGTGCCCCCGCCGACGGGCGCGTGGGGACAGCCAGCTCCGGGCCCGGCACAGCCCACGACAGAAGCCACGCAGACCCGGGCGGACCCGACGGCCCAGGCCCCTGGCACGGCCGGCTGGCCCGGACAGGCCCCGACGCCTCCCGGCGGCGGGTGGCCGCAGCACCAGTGGGACGAGCAGGGTCAGCTAAAGCCGCAGGTGCGGTACTGCACGAACTGTGGCGGTCAGCTCGTCCAGCGCGGCGACGGGAAGCTCAGCTGCGTCCGGTGCGGCGCGGTCTACTGAGCCGACCTGCGCTCACGTGACGATTTCGTCGAGCTTGCCTGCGTCCGCGGCCCGTTGGATCTCGACCGCGATCCGACGGCCCGTGCTCATCGGCCGGCGCCACAGCGTGTTCCCGTAGGGGTGGCCGACGGACATGTGGATGTTCGTCCCGCCGCCGATCCGCGGCGCGACATCGTAGATGAAGAAGTTCTGGTCCCTGTCGACGCACGTCTGGAGGGTGAAGGGGCCGATGATCCCAGGCGGGTAGTGCTCCTGCGTCGCCCGCACGTACCGCTCGCCGAGTTCAAACGCTTTGCCCAGCGAGCTCTCCCGGAGCGTGGCGGCGTTGTGGCCGATCACAACATATCCGGGAATCCGCTCCGCCTCGTCCAGCGTGAGCTGTTGGTCCGCGGGCAACCGAACGTGGCCGTCGAGCGAGGTCTCGAACCGCCAATCAATCCCGAGGAGCTCGAGCCGCTCGGCCGCGTCCGCGAGAGGCGAGTAGAAGAAGTCGAAGTTGAACACTGGACCGATGATGTACCTCTCGATCCGCGCCCCCGCGAGGTCGGACTTCGAAATCACGCCTTGCTTGAGGAGGGCCGCGGACTTGTCGCGGAACTCCTTCGCGTTCGCCGCCGTGAAGAACCCGCGCTCGAGCTTCTTCGTCTTGTGCGGGAGCTTCACGATCACGAGGGCGTCGATGTCATCCGTGTCGTCGATCTTCTCTGGGTACGGGAGCTTCGCCTTCTCGAGGAGCCAGTAGTAGCTCTTTTTCTCGGCGCGCTCCTCCGTTCGGAGGAGGTTCCGGCTCCCGAAGAGGGGCACGAGGAAATCGTCCTCGATTCCGTCGAGGCTGCAATACGACGTGAAGGACCGGTTCGGCACGAAGATCGTGTTCTTCGAGCGAAGGAAATCCTGCGCCTTTTTCGTGAGGACCTCGGAGAACTTGTCGAACACGAGGGACTCGTCGACGGCCCCGCGGATCAATCGGCCATCCCGGTCCCGCGTCGCGCGGAAGTACCTTGCGTAGGGTGCCTCGCGTCCGCGTTCGCACACCGCAATCGTGTGGAGTCCCTCCTCCGCCGCGCCGTCGCACACGTCGAGGGCGGAATGGGAGCCGATGACGCCGACGGAAATCGCGTCCTCGTCGTACGACTCGAGGACCTTCAGTGTCCGCCCGCGGTCGATCACGGTTCCACCGGTGTGGTGGCGCCCGATGCGGGGACCTCCATTAAGGGTTTTGCCCGCGAGGGACTCCTGGCGGCATCTTAATCCCATAGGGTCGGATGCGCGGGCATGGTCGCAAGGGCCGAGAAGTGGTGGGGCGGGGGATTCGACGACCGGTATCCCGCTCGAGTCCCGGCCCGGCCTCCACGCGTACTTGCGGCGGGTCCTCGAACTCCCGGAAGGGGACGTTCTCCGTGTGCCCGATTCCACGAAGTTTGCCGTGGCGGGAACGCGGCTGTCCGAATTCGACCTCGCGATGTTTCGCCAGACCGCGAGCGAGGAGCGGATGACGACCGCGGACCTCGACCGCCTCACGCATTCCGTCGGCAAGTCGTACCGCGATCTCCTCCGGTTGCGGCTCGGGCAGCTCCCCCCGCCGCCGGACCTCGTCATCTACCCGGAGACGGACGAAGAAGTTCGCGCGATCCTCGAGCATTGCGCTGAGCGAAGGATCGGCGTCGTCCCTTTTGGCGGCGGCCTGCTGAGCCACCACCACGGGATCGGACTCGACCACGCGGGGTACCTCCGGGACGCGATCGGCCGGGACGCATACCGCCTCATGCGGGAGCTCAAGCGAACCATCGATCCCGACGGGATCATGAACCCGGGAAAACTGTTTCCAGTGAGCGGGTGAGCGTGGAATTCTCCGTGCGGACGCGGGCCGCGAACCTGGAGGCGATGGCGTCCTCGCCCGTCGACATCCTTGTGATCGGGGGCGGCATCGTCGGGGCCTGGACCGCGCTCGCCGCGACGCTCCGAGGATACCGGTCGGCGCTCGTGGAGAAGGGCGACTTCGCGAGCGGCACGAGCGGGAAGACGTCCCGCCTCATCCATGGCGGGCTCCGATACCTCCAGCAGTTCCGGATTGGCCTTGTCCGCCAGGCCGC
>Ga0184640_10000531_pt1 | contig 10145 bp, 10 predicted proteins | sample PLM31_200_b2_FD_133161 | JGI IMG/M metagenome (GOLD analysis project Ga0184640, IMG submission 133161) | Groundwater sediment microbial communities from an aquifer in East River, Colorado, USA - PLM3-1_200_b2 | ecosystem: Environmental > Terrestrial > Soil > Riparian zone | place: USA: East...
CCACGTGATAGTAGCCGACCGAGGTGTGACGGTGCGCCCTGGTCTTCATGCCCGGAGGCAGAAGCTGGATCGCGCAGGAGATAAACGGCAGCATCGGGCCGCCGTTCCACGGATTGACGTAGCGGAGAAAGATCCCGTCGCACGGATCGCCGGGCGTGTTCTTGAGAACGTCTAAATTCTTTTCCGTCTCAGACCAGGGATAGCGATAGGGCATGCCGGGTATCGAGGAAGAAGGCTTGAGCCACGAGGCGCGCGCCAGCGCGGCGGCGTGGCGGCTGAACCCCGCCGGGCTTTCGACCGGCTGCTGCGGCGTGGGATAGTCCTCGCGGAAGCTCAACTGGAGATAACCCGCGATGGCGGCGTTGAGGCCGTCGATCCAGAGCACGCGCTCGGAAGATTCGTTGACGTGATCGTGCCAGGTCCAGTTGGGCGTGAGGATCAGATCGCCGGGCTCCATCACGAGCGCCTCGCCGTCCGCCGTGCTCCAGACCTTGCCGTTGCCTTCGATGACGAAGCGGATCGCCTCGGCGGTGTGGCGATGCGCGCGCGCCTTTTCATGCGGGAGGATGAGTTGCATTCCCATATTGATCGTCTTCGACCTGCCGGTCGGATTTTCCAGGCCGATGTTGCGCCGGAAGGCGTGCTCGATGTCCACGTACTTGGCCGCGCCGTCGAGCACCGGCTCGATGTCCGCCCACTTCCAGAGAAACGGGCGCATCGAGCCGGACGGCTCATAGGCCGGCGCCTCCTCGCGCGTCCAGTAGCCTTTCAAGTGCTTTTGTTCCATCAGGCGGTTCAGCTCTGTGAGGCTCATGACTCCTCCTAATCAGCCGTCGAGGCGGAAGAACTCGACCGCGTTGCCGGCCAACATGCGGTAGCGTTCCTCCTCCGGCACGCCGGCGAAACTCTCCTCGATCACGCGGCGCGAGTGCGGCCAGTCGCCGGCGGCGTGGGCGAAGTCGCTGCCCCACATGAGCTGGCTCACGCCGGTGTCGTGACGCAGCCGCACGCCGAGCGGGTCGCGCATGAAGCCCAGAGAGATTGGGTCTTTAAATATTCGCTCGGTTTCCGCTCGGGCGGCTTGAAATCCCACAGGCGCTCCGACCAGTAGCGATTGCGCTCGAAGGTGTCGTCGAGCTGCGAGAGGCAGTAAGGCAGCCAGCCGATCTGGGTCTCGGCCCAGTAGATCCGCAGCGCGGGGAAGCGGTCGAAGACGCCGGCCATCGCGAGCTGAAGCGCTCCCGCCGGGGCCTCGCCGACAAAGCGGACCAGCAGGTTCACCGGATCGCGTCCGGGGATCGCATCGCCGGGAACGCGCTGGTATTTGAACAACGGCCCCTCGTGTGAAAAGCGCGTCGAGCCGCTGGCGGTGTGGGCGCTGAGCGGCATCTTCATATCGAGCGCCGCTTTCCAGAAGCGGTCGTCCTCGGGCGTAGGATAACCTTTGCCGGATGGAAATTTGTAAAGACAAACGCCTTTCAAACCCATGCGCGCGCAGTGCTCCATCTCGGCGAGCGCGTCCTCCAAACCGGTGTCCGGAATCAATCCCATCGCGATCAGCCGGTCGGGCGCGGCGGCTGAGTATTCCTCGCCAAGAAAATCGTTGTAGGCGCGGATCATCGCTTTGTACGCTTCGTCGTCGCGGATGCCGCGCCAGAGATTCATATAGACCGGATGCGTGTAGATAACTTCGGCGTCGACGCCGTCCTGCTCTTGCTCGCGGAGCCGCTGCTCCGGCGGCCCGGTCCCCGGCCCGTCGTAGGTGATCGGGCCCAGATCGTGCTGATCGTAAGAGGTGCCGGTGATTTGCAGCGTCGGCGTGTAGACGGGGCGGTTCTCGACGACGATGCCGTCGTTGCCGTTGGCGAGCTTTACCCGCCGCGGCGCGCGGTCGCGCCATCGCAGCAGGACTCTCCCGCTCCAGCGCTCGGGCGGCAGATCGAAGTGGGAATCTCCGGATATGACGTGATAGTGGCGTGGCATATGAGCTATTCCAGTTGCTTAGCCGCGTCGGTAAGCCCGACAACAAATGTTCGGTTGATCTCCAACGACTCCCGCGCTCCCCGGAGCACCAGCTCCTGCAGCTCCCGCGTGGTCGCGTATTGTTCGAAGACCGCCGCCATCATGTCCGAGTGGTCCCCATCGGCATTCTCGTTGGCCGTGCTGACCTCCATATCCCTCTCGGTAAGCCCGAGCTCTTTGATCCACCTCTCGGTCTGGCGGCGCATCTCTCCCGCGGCGCCCATCATGTTCGCTGCCCGTTCCAGGATCGACGAGGAGGCGAGGGCCTGGGGCCACGGCTTGGTCCGGGCGATGTAGAGCCAGGCATAGAACGCGGCGCGCGAGGAGGAAAGCGGCTGGGCATCTTCGATCTCCTCCCGCGCGAGACCCAGGGCCATGCAGCGCCGGACGTGAAGCGAGTAGTGGTCCGATCCGCAGCGCGGGTCTCGGATCAGCTCCTCCTGCTCGTGCTGCCAGATGACCCTCTTCACCTCGAGCGGGGCCGAGCACTGGACGGCGCCCCAACAGTCGCGCCGGTTCTTGTTGAACAGCGCCCTCTGCAGGGCGATCAGCCGGCCGCGCGCCGGCGTCAGGGGCAGATCCCGCATCCGCGTTCGACGGCCCTCTTCGATATGCTCCCGGCAGATCTCATCCAGCCTTTCCTGAAGTTCGCTGCGCATAGACGATCCCTCCTTGGCCTCAATGCTTACTGCTTGCCGGCCTTCTCAAGCGCCTCGGTGACGAGCCTCCTGATGGGCCTCAGGTCGCTGTATTCCGGCAGCGCGGAGAAGATATAGTGGACCCCTTCCCTGGGGACGATCCTTTCGGCGTCCGGGAGATAGTCCTTGGGGATATCGGTGCGGAGAGAGTTCCGCCCCGTGATCTTTTGATAGACAGCCTGACCCGCGCGCGACAGGAACCAGTTGATATAGAGCCTGGCCGCGTTCGGATGAGGGGAGCGGTGGACGAGGCAGACCGCGCCAGCGCCCGCATGCATCGCCGCCCCTTCTCCGACCAGATGGGTCAACTCATCGACGGGCAGCCCCTGTTTCCTGGCCTTGTCAAGATCGCCCGCCGCCGGAAAGAGAAAGAGGGGAAATTTTCCCGTGGCTAACCAATCGGTCATCAGATGGCCATCGCCCCCTAAGGTAATATCCATCTCGCGGAAAAGCCGGTCAACGAACTCAGGGCCCAATTTGGGGCTGAAGTAGAGAAATCGGATCGGACCCCCGGCGCCGCTCCGCTTTCTTGGGTCATAGGCGACGATCTTCCCCTTCCATTTTGGACTGAGAAGGTCCCAGTAGGACTTAAACTCGTCGGGCTTAACGAGCCTGGTATTGTAGGCGACGAGCGCGGTCTCGACCGTGCCGTCATTGAGCAGGACGTACTCCCGGCCCGGGTCGGCGAAGAAAAACCTCTTGCCGAACCAGAGAGACTCATCTCTGACCTCGGGCAAGATCAAGGCCGGGCGGATCGGCTCCAGGGCCTTGGCCGGGAGCAAGACCTCTACGGGAGTGGTCGTGCCCCCGAGATAGACGTCGGTGAGATACCTGCCGGCCCTGCGCTCCGCAATCAGGCGCGGCCCGAGGTCGGAGCCGCTCCCGGCTATCAGGACCAACTTGATCTCGGGATAGAACTTCTGGAACTCGGCCAAGGCCTGGACGTGGCTCTCTCTCGACCAGGCATAGACCACAACCTGACCTTCCCCCTGGGCGGCCCTGACGGTCTTTTCCCATTCGAGCGACCCATCCCCCTTGGCCTCAGCCGCCAGGGCGTCCCGGACAAGCTGCTCCCCACAGAATAGAACCATGAGGAAACCGACGCAGAGAACCCGCCCGCCCTTGGATCGCTTCATCAACGGCCCTCTTGGAAAAACCACCGCCCCGAGTCTGGCGCGGATCTTATCGCCGTGCCCTTAGAAGTGTCAACCCCGATCCGAGTCCGTCTCCAGGTCGTGGGCCTGGCCGCTTTTTGAGACTTGGGCCATGAGATCGCCCACCGCGGCTGCATAGACGCGGAAGCAGGCAAGGGACCTCTTGGCGCCGCGGAGCGCCTGCTCGAAGTCTTCCCGATCTTTGACGTGGCGCTCAAAAATAGTCCAGGTGAGCGCGCTATGTTCCTCGTCCGCATCGAGGTGGACGCGGGCGCTCCGGCTGAGCTTTTCAAAGGGGACCTTAAGATCGTTCATCACCTGATCCGCGCCGCGGCGCGACAGCGTGAGTCCGTTCTTGATGACCTTGGGGTTATTCAGCCGCTCCAGGATATGCGAGGCCGCCAGGCCCTCGAGCCAGGGACTGTTCTTGGCGATGTGGACTCGTCCCCAGCAGGCCACCAGCACGCCCGGAGGCGGCTCCGGGATCTCCGCGCCTTGGCCTTGAACTTCTTCTTCATCCTCGTCCCACGCCACGTGGGCCCTCCCCAGCCGCTCATCAAAGATCAGCTCATCTTCCTCGTGTCTCCAGATCACCTGCTTCGCATCGATAGGCGCCGCGGCCATCACGTAGGCCCAGCAATCCCGATGCATGGGATTGGCGTGGCGGCTCCACATCACCCTCTTAACGTGATGAGCAGGCCAGGTCAGGGGGCCGGCAAAGTAGCGTTTCAGCTCGGGCGTTTCAAAAACTTCGTTGGCCATCCGGTTGAGATCCTCTTCACATCTCTTGACCCAGTCCATGGCGACCTCCGCTCCTCACTTCAGATACTCGTCAAAGATCTTTTTCAACGGCGCCCTCGCCCCTTCTTCGTAACGCTCCAGGTTCTGAGGAATGTACTCGTGGTCTTCCCTGAGAATCTCCGCCGGGTTGACGCTGTCCTTGGGGATGTCGATGCGCAGCGAGTTGGTTGCCGTAGCCTGCTGGTAGGCGATCTGGCCCTCCCGCGAGAGGAGCCAGTTGATATAAACCCTGGCCGCATTGGGGTGGGGGGCCCGGTTCACCAGCGTCACCGTGCGCGGTGTGCCCAAAGCGCTGGTCCCTCTGGTCGGCTCGATCTCTGCAACGGGGAGCCCCTGGCGGGCGGTGACGCTCGATTCTCCCTGGCTGCCGACGAACAGCGCGACGGCGAACTTTCCATGGGCAAGCCAGTCGACGATCTGTCGACTATCGCGGGATATCACCAGCCCCATCTCGCCGAAGAGCCGCTTGAGATACTGCGGACCATAGTCCTTCGCATAATACAGGAAGACCACGGTGCTGTAGCCGCGACCGGGCACCCGGGGATCCTGGGCCACAATCCTCCCTTTCCACTTAGGGCCGACCACGTCCCAGTAAGAGTTGAGCTCTTCCTTCCGCGCCAGGCTGGTATTGATCATAAAGGAGCCGGAGGAGCCGCCGCGCCAGAGAATCAAATACTTTTCCTCTTCGTCTCCAAACCAGTGCTTCTTTTTAAACCAGACTGAAGGATCGAGAACCTCTGGCAGGATGAGCGCGGGGCGAATCGGATCGAAGACGCCGGCGGGCTTGAGCGCCCGGTTTGGGGTCGTAGTCGAACCTATAAGAATATCGACGAGAAATTTTTCCGCCCGGCGCTCGGCCATGATCCGGCTGGCAAGCTGGCTCAACCTTCCCGAGACGTAGTCGACGTGGATGTGGGGATAGGCCCTTTGGAAGGCATCGATCAAGGCCTTTTGCTCATCGCGATTGGAGGGGCCGTAGACCGACAACCCCCCTTCCTTTTTGGCTGCCTCGCTCGTCCTTGCCCATTCCACCTTCCAGCCTTCTTGAGCCTCGGCGGCCGCAAGCCCGGCGGCGAGCAGGCCGAGGGAGATCAGGATTGCGAGCAAGGACAAGGGATTCCTCGTCATGGGAACCTCCTCAGCGCCGAGACCGCGGATCAAAGATGAGCTGAAGCTCCGGTGATACGCTTACGCCCTTCTCGGCACACTCTTGGACGTAGAGCCGGTGGATTTCAGGATCCTGATCCTCCCACTCGATCTGGTTGCCCCCTTCTTTCACGTCCCGATTGAAACCCTCATAGCCGAAGACGCCCCCTAAACTGAACTTGTTGCTCCAGCGCAGGGCGACAAAGCGGACCGGGATGGGGGAGGCGTTGAAGTGCTGGTGGAACCACTGGGGCGGGGGCACAAAGAGGCCCCCCGGACGCCAGTCGATCCTTTGCCTGGGCCTCCCCTCCTGCCACAGCAGAGAATAGCCCTGTCCCGCAAGAATCAGGATGTTGGCGCCCGGACCGTGGCGATGGGCCTTTTTGTAAGTGCCCGGCTGCCATTCGGAGATATGAGCGCAGAGCACATTGCCCGCCATCTCGAAGATCGCCCGCCTTATGCCCACCCCGCGCCGTTCTTCCCTACCTGTCGCCTCCCTGGCGCCGCGCGGTTCAAAGGCGCGGATATTGGAGACGAAGTTGGTTTCCCAGAAGTAGCCGCGCACAGGATCTTTTCTCTCGCTGAAATAATCCTCCTTGCCGTTGAAGCGGTCGGTAAAGGCGTAGTCGCAGCCGAAGACAAAGTCGATGTTGTGGAAGAGGTTCATGGCGAGGGGCGCGGTGGTGACCGCCAAAAAGCGTGCGGGTTCCGTGCCCGAACCGTTGAACAGCTCAAACCAGGTGTTGAGCGGCGGAGAAAAAAGGCTTCCCGCCTGCCACTCGAACGTCAGCTTTTTCCCTTCCTCGCGCCATACCATCGCCCCACCGCGACCGCTCAACACATAGATCATCTCCTCATAGAGATGCCGCTGCGGCTTGAGGGCCTTTCCCGGGGAGACCTCGCAGAGGTAGGCGCCGTTGGTGTTCTCCGATCCAGCCATATTGAGAAAGGCACCCATCCCCCCAACCCGCTCCCAAGGCTCAAGCCCCACCTTCAGCACGTCGTCAATGCAGAAGGCATTGAGGATCGGGATGGCTTCCCCTTCCTGCCATTTTTCATAGGCGGTTTTTGGGGTAATCGGCCTCTCCCGCTCAGTCTCTCTTCGAGCTTCCATAGCTCCCCCGTGTCCCCTTCGACGCCCGGCTCTTTCTGTCCCTTATTATCCGAACCAAAACCGCAGTCAAGCCTCCGTCTGTCAGCTTACCTTTGCCTTCTTCATCAAAAAATAGATCTTGCCCTTGTTCTTCACATAGCCTGCGGCCGCTCCGGCCGCGGGGCCGCTGCCGAAGTAGAGATCGACGCGACCCGGACCGCGAATCGCGCTCCCGGTATCCTGGTTCAGGACAAAGCGGGCGAAGGGCTGCCAGCCGACCAGGTTGCCCCGGGCATCGAGAACCGGCTTCTGGGAGATGATGAAGGCCAGGGCGCCTTTGGGAAAGATGCGGGAATCGGTGGCGATCGAGCGCCCGGGGGTCAGAGGGACCTCCAGGCTCCCCAGGGGCCCATCCTGGACAAAGCGAAAGAAGACATAGCTCTCGTTTTGGGCCAGGATCTCATCGCGCTCCCTGGGATGGTCCAGGATATAACGGCGCACGCGCTGCATCGAGATCTCCCGCTCCGGGATCTTCCCCCTCTCGATGAGGAGCCTCCCGATGCTCCGGTACCTTCTCCCGTTGGAGGCGGCATAGTTCAGGTGGAGGAGGCGGCCATCCCCCAGCCGCAGGAGACCCGACCCCTGGATGTGAAGGGAAAAAAGCTCCAGCGGATCTTTCACCCAGGCGATTTCGTATCCCTTGCCCTTAAGGCGTCCTGAGACGTCGATCTCATGGCGCGAGAAATAGGGGACCAGGCGTTTGCCCTCGACCCGCCCCACCACTTTTTCCCCCCGGAGCTGCGCCATAAAACTGCCCAGCTCCACCTCTATGAGATCATCGGGCCGGCGATAGATGGGGAAGCGGTGTGCCGGCGTCTCCGTGAGACTGGCCTCTAACACGGGCTGATAATATCCGGTGAAGAGGACCACGCCATCGCCCTGTTCGCCTGCGGACTGGTAGAAATCAAAATTGGCGCGCACCGCCTCGAGCAGCCTATCCGGGCGCTCCCAGCGCTGGAGGTGCTCCCTGAAGGCCAGCAGCGACTCCTTCACCTCCCGGGCGGTGAATGGCCTGGGCCACTCTCCCACGAGGCGATCCGGCGGGAGCCGGTCGAGAAACTCCAGGCTGCGTTGAATGGCCTGGTGCAGCGACGCCCGATCGAGATCGTCGTGGGAGAAGAGCCGCTCGCCGTCGGGCAGCCGGACCTCCTTGGCACAAGCGCCAAGAAAAAAGAGAAAAACAATGAGGAGCCAAAAACGCCGCATGGGTCTTGCGCCGCAAACCGATTTGGGGCAGATTGAGCCCTGTCCGCGTTGATTCATGGAATGAATCCTTGACCCCGAGAGAGTTTAAGAAGGTGGCGCGCCTGGTCCTCGAGCAGCTCCCGAAGGCATTTCAGCGCCACCTGGACAACCTAGAGATAGTTATCAAAAAGAGGCCGATAAGGAAACAGCTCGAGGCCGTGGGCTCCCGCCGCGAGCGCGTCGTCCTCTACGGCCTTTATGAAGGGACGCCCCTGCCCGAGCGCTCCGCCCTCAGCCCTCCCCTTCTGCCCGACCGGATTACCATCTTCTCCGAGCCCTTGGTGCGCGACTTCGCCGACCCGCTCGAACTGCGCCGCCAGATCCGCCTCACCCTCATCCATGAGATCGCCCACTACTTCGGCATGGAAGAGGACAAGATCGAAAAGCTGGGCTACTGACATCCGGTAAGATCGTGGACGTCGAAGAGAGACAAGGGACGGACTGGCTAAGGGACTTTCTCCTGACGTGGGTAACCCGTCTCGGCTTCTTTTTTTCCTTTCACCAGATGCAGCCGCTCTTCCCGCTCTACCTGGGCGAGATGGGCGCCTCCTCCACCGTCATCGGCGCGGTCTCGGCCGCCTTCACGATCACGGCGACGATCACCCGCCCGCCTGTGGGTCTCTTGATCGATCGCCACGGCCGCAAGCCCTTTCTCCTCTCAGGGATAGCCCTCTTCGGCGTCTCCGTCCTGGGCTACCTCTGGGCGCCCTCCATCCTCCTCATCACGCTCTGCCGCGTCCTGCACGGGATCGGCTGGTCCGGCTGCACTACAGCCGTCAGCACTTTGGCCGTGGATATCGCCCCGGAAAAGAGACGCGGCGAGCTTATCGGCTACGCGGGGATGGCGAGCAACCTGGGGGCGGCCCTGGGGCCCATAACCGGCTTCGCCCTGTTTTACCGCTACGGCTACGCGGGCCTCTTTCTGAGCTCGTTCGCCATCGTCGTGTTGAGTCTCCTGGTCGCGTGCTGGATCCATGAGCCTGAGCTGAGCGCCGCTCCACTACCGGAGCGAAAGGGCTGGATCGAGGCCATCTCTGTTCCAGAATCGCTGCTCCCCGCAATCACCGTCGCCTTTCTCTCCTTCTGCCACGGCGGCATCCTCACCTTTCTCCCCTTCTATGCCCTCAAACAGGGGCTCCAGAACCCGGGGGTCTGGTTTGCCGTCTACGCCACCTCGCTCCTGCTGAGCCGGCCGATCGCCGGCCCGCTCTCCGACCGGTTCGGTCGCCGAGTGGTTATCCTGCCAGGCTTCATCCTCAACCTCGCCGGCGTGGTCTTGCTCGCCCTTGCGCCCACGCCGCTGTGGCTCATCGTAGCCGCCGTCATCATGGGCTTCGGCTTTGGGTCGGCCCACCCAAGTTTGACGGCGCTCTTAGTCGACCGGACCTCCCCACAACGCCGCGGCCTGTCTATAGCTCAATTCCAGCTCTTCTTTGATCTCGGCATCGGCGTCGGTGCCGTGGCCCTCGGCACCCTCCTCGACCTGACCGAGCAGAACTTCTCTGCCATGTACCTGGTGACTGCGGCCATCGGCTCCGTGGGGCTTATCATCTATTGGCTGCGCGGCTAGAAGAGACTCGATCTGACTTCTGCACCTCCGCGGCAACCCGCACCATCTCGTATTATTCCCCTTTAGGAAAGGACTCTACGGCAAGCTTCCTGGCAAGAGATTGAAAATATCTTTGCAGGTCCTTGAGAGAAATAGGAGCGATCATAAAGTCAGGGACCTTTGACAACCTGAGCTCGGACAACAGGTAAGCCAGCGTTGCTGGTGAAACCCCTGCGTCCTTCTGTTGGGCTAGTCCTCAAATAAGTGTTTAGCGGACAGTTAAAATACTGAAATGGGCTCAGAACGGGAAAAGCCCTCCGAAATGAGGTATACGAAGAGTTACCAGACAGCAACGCAACCCCATAAGCGGAGGGCTC
>Ga0184640_10000532_pt1 | contig 10144 bp, 10 predicted proteins | sample PLM31_200_b2_FD_133161 | JGI IMG/M metagenome (GOLD analysis project Ga0184640, IMG submission 133161) | Groundwater sediment microbial communities from an aquifer in East River, Colorado, USA - PLM3-1_200_b2 | ecosystem: Environmental > Terrestrial > Soil > Riparian zone | place: USA: East...
ACTTCTTGTCCAGGACCACGTTGCGGCCCTTGGGGCCGAGCGTGATCTTGACCGCGTCGGCCAACTGGTTGACGCCGCGCAGCACGGCCTGCCGTGACTGCTCGCCGTACACAATCTGCTTTGCCATGGTTCCTGTTCTCCTGTGTGGCGGACCTTGATGTCCGCCGTCTTTCGGCGGGTCTGAAAGACCCGCCCTACTTCTTCTTCTTGATCTCGCCGCCCTCGATGACGGCCAGGACTTCGTCCTCGCGCATGATGAGGTACTCCTCACCATCGAGCTTGATCTCCTGGCCGGAGTACTTCCCGAACAGGATGAGATCGCCGGCCTTGACGTCGAGCGGCACGCGCTTGCCATCGTCCTTCGACTTGCCGTTACCGGCCGCGATAACCTTGCCCTGCTGCGGCTTTTCCTTGGCCGAGTCCGGGATGATGATGCCGCCACTGTGCTGTTCGCCTTCCTCCAGGCGGTGGACAATGATGCGGTCGTGCAGCGGTCTGACGTTCATGCTGTGTACTCCGTCTGTCGTGAGGGTTGGAGGTCTTTCCGGATTATGTGGAAAAGGTGGTCCAAAACGCGTTAGCACTCGCTCTGAGCGACTGCTAATTATACGTCACCTTTTGGCAGAGTCAAGGGGGGAGTGCTAGCCCCTAGCGGGGGGGGTGCTAGCCCCTTCTTTTGATTCGGTGCTCCGCGATTTTGCGGCTGAGCGTGTTGCGGTGGATGCCGAGCGAGTCGGCCGTCTTGGTGAGGCTGCCGTCGCATCGGCCCAGGACGCGGGCGATGAAGCGCTTTTCGAACTCGCGGACGGCGTCCTCGAACTGGACGCCTCTGTCGACCATGTCCTCGACGAGCTTCTCCAGGCGGTCGCTAATCATTTTCTTACCCGCGTTCCTACAGGTGCGCTCACCCAGCTCATCGCAGCTCCCGCCCCGTGAGGCGCCGGAACGCCTCCATGTATTTCTCGCGCGTCTTCACCACGACATCCTCGGGCAGCGTGGGGACCGGCGGCTGCTTGTTCCACTGGATGCGCTCGAGGTAATCGCGGACAAACTGTTTATCGAAGCTCGGTTGCGCGCCCCCTGGCCGGTACCCGTCGCGCGGCCAGAATCGCGACGAGTCTGGCGTCAGCACTTCGTCGATCAGAATCAGGCGGTCCTCTTCGGCGCGGCCGTCTGGCGGCAGCAGCCCGAACTCGAACTTCGTGTCGGCGACGATGATGCCGCGCGACTGGGCGTGCATGGCCCCTTCGGCGTAAAGGCGCAGGGTGAGGTCACGGGCTCGCGTCAGAACCGGGGGGCTCACGAGCTCGGTCGCCTGGGCCTCGCTGATGTTGATGTCGTGGCCGCTCTGTGCCTTTGTCGCCGGGGTGAAGATCGGCTGCGGGAGGCGTTCAGATTCACGTAGCCCCGGCGGCAGCCGATTGCCGCAGACCTCGCCTGTGGCGACGTAGTCCTTCCATCCCGACCCAGACAGATAGCCGCGCGCCACGCATTCAATGGGCAGCGGCTCGGTTCTTTTTACCAGCATCGAGCGGCCGGCCAGGATCGCCGCCCCCGATCGCGCCTCCAAGGGGTAGTCGGAGGGGTCCGTGGAGAGGACGTGGTTGGCGACGATCGAACGCGTCCAGCCGAACCAGAACACCGAGATCTGGGTGAGAACCTTGCCCTTGTCGGGGATGCCGGAGCCAAGCACGTGGTCGAACGCCGAAATACGATCGGTGGCGACGATCAGGAGCTGGTCGCCGAAGTCGTAAATGTCTCGGACCTTGCCGTGCCGATCAGGCGGGCGGTGGGCGAGCGTGGTCTGGAGGATGGGCGGGGCGAGTGGCAACAGGATTCCTCAGTAAGATCCGAACCGTTCTCGCCACAGGATTCCTCGCGGCGAGAAAGGTTCGCATCTTACTAAGGACCGCATTCTGCTGACAACAACAACATGTAGCGTCGGGGCTTCAGACACGACGCTAGGGCGTTATAGTAGAGGGCGCTCTTCGTTCGATGCGATCACATCTTCGTACGATCGTCGTGCTGGCGGTGGCCGCCGGCCTGCTCGCCCTGTTCCTCGACAACGTGAATTTGTGGGGGGTGGCGGTCGAGATCGCGCGCGCGCGGCCGCAATGGCTCGCGCTGTCGCTGGCGAGCACGTTTCTGAGCCTCGCGATCCGCGCGCGGCGGTGGCAATATTTGCTCGAGCCGCTCGGCCGGACGACGTTCGGCAACGCGTTCCGAGCGACCGCCGTCGGCTTTGCGGCCAGCGGCGTGCTGCCGGCCCGCGCCGGCGAGGTGATTCGCCCGTACTTTCTCGCGCGCCACGCGCGCATGAGCGCCACCGGCGCGTTTGCCACGATCATCCTCGAGCGCCTGCTGGACCTGCTCACGGTGCTCGTTTTGCTCGCGTCGTTCGTCTTCGTATTCGGCCGCGATCTGACGGCCGCGAACCCTGTCGCGTTCGCCATGGTGAAATGGGCCGGAGCGACCACGGGGGCGGGGGCCCTTGCCGCACTTACCGTCCTGTTCGTGCTGGCGGGCGACCCCGCCAAGCTCGGCCGCACGCTGGCGCGTCTCGGGCAGGCGTTGCCATCGACGCTGGCGGGGCTCCTCGCGCGCATCGCCGAGAAGTTCGCCACCGGGCTGGGCGCCATTCGACGACCCGGGCGGCTGCTCGTGGCGCTGGCGTGGTCGCTTCCCTTATGGCTATCGATTGGATTGGGAATCTGGAGTGTGGCGATGGCGTTCCGGTTCGCCATCCCCTTTACCGGCTCGTTTCTGTTGATCGCGCTGCTCGCGATCGGTGTCGCGGTGCCCACGCCTGGCGCCATCGGCGGGTTCCACGAGGCGTTCCGCATGGGCGCGACAATGTTTTTCGGTGTGCCGAACGCTGCCGCTGTCGGGGCGGCCATCGTGCTGCACGCGCTTTCGATCGGACCACCGCTGCTGCTGGGCCTGTTCTTCGCTGCTCAGGAGGGGCTCAATCTGACAGGGATGCGGCAGCTGGCCGACGACGCCCGGCCGGGTCCGACCACGTAGACCTATGAAGTGTCCCTACTGCGCTCATCTGGGCGACAAGGTCGTCGACTCGCGCGAGAGCAAGGAAGGCGAGGTCATCCGCCGCCGCCGCGAGTGCCTTGAGTGCGGCAAGCGCTTCACGAGCTACGAACGGATTGACGAGATCCCTTATATGGTGGTGAAGAAGGACGGCACCCGCGAGCGGTTCGAGCGTCAGAAGTTGATTGCCGGCCTGTTGAAAGCGTGCGAGAAGCGGCCGGTGAGCGTCGCCGCGCTCGAAGCGGTCGCCGATCGCGTCGAGGGCGCGCTGCAGGAGCGACCGGAAAAGGAAATTGCCACGGCGGACATCGGCGCGTTCGTCATGGAGGAGCTGAAGAAGCTCGACAAGGTCGCGTACGTCCGCTTCGCATCGGTGTACCGTCATTTTCGGGACATCGGCGAATTCATGAGCGAGCTCAAGGATCTGCTGAACGCGAAGGAATGAACAGGGTGTCTAGCCCGGCTAAGAAGGGACGCTCCGTACTGCTGGCAGCCATTCTGCTCTCCTTCGTCGTGCACGCGGCGGAGAATGGGGACATCTCCGTGACGCCGATTGCGCGCGAGGGACAGGTGCTCGTGTCCTTCGAGCTGAGCGACGGCCTGACGCCCGACGTCCGCGACGCCATTCAAAGCGGGTTGCCGACGACCCTTTCCTACGAGGTCGAGCTGCGGCGCGGCGAACCGACCTGGTTCGATCGGACGATCTCCTCGGTCACGATTACGGCGACCGTGCGGTTCGACAATCTGACGCGGCGCTACCAGATGTCGCGCACGTTCGACGGCCGTGTCGAGGACGCGCGCCCGACCGGAGACCAGGACGCGGTGCGCCTCTGGATGACGCGGTTCGAGCAGATTCCGGTGTCCACGACCGCGTCGCTCGAAGCCAACGGCGAGTACTACGTGCGCGTGCGGGCGCACACGCGGCCGCGCAACACGTGGTTTTTCTGGCCCTGGGATCACCAAGCGGTGTTCGGCCAAGCGAAATTTACGTTCATTCCGTGACTGTTGAGCACTCAACAGTTGACCGTTAACCGTTAACTGTTCTGAAGGCTGTTATGCCCGCGACCGTCACGCCGATCACGCCGCGACGCTCGAGCGAGCCTGCGCGCACTCCGCCGCCCCGGGCCAGGCGTCCGTTCCGCGACAACCCGCGGCTGATTCTGGCCGGCATCGGGGCCCTCGTTGTCGCGCTGGTGGCGATCCTCGCGGTTGCCAACCGCACGCCGCGCTTCTCGCCCGATTTCCTCGCCGAGGTCGTCTTGTACGCGCTGTCGGCAGCCGACCTGACGATGCTCGCGGCGCTCGTCTTCGTGCTGGCGCGCAACATCGTCAAGCTCGTGATAGAGCGCCGGCGCGCCCGACCCTTCGCCCAGTTCCGCGGGAAGCTCGTCGCCCTGCTCCTCGGCATGACGCTCGGGCCAGCCGTGCTGGTGCTCGCCGTCGGCAGCGAGCTCATTCGCACCAGCGTGGAGCGATGGTTCAACGCGCCGATGGACGAGATCCTGACGTCGGCGAATCAGATCGCCAGCGACTACTACCACGAGCGCCAAATGCTGGTGAGCGACCAGGCGAGCCGCATCGCCCGGACGCTGTCGGGGGCGGACCTCACCAGCCGGGATGTGCGACCGATCCGCGATCTGGTAGCGCCCGACGTCACGCTGCAACGCGTGCAGATGGTGGAGGTGTACCGCATCGGGCCAGCCTCGGGCGCGCTGCCCCGGCTGGAGCCGGTGGTGGATGTGGCGGCGCCGGCGCTGCCCCCAGGCTACAGCCGCGCGGCCGCCGATCGGCTGGCTGCGCAGGCCTTGGCGGGATCGTCCGAGACCCGATCCATCGAGACCCTCGGCACGTCCGGCGATCTTCTGCACGCCGCCGCGGTCATCCGCACGAAGGATGGCCGCGCGAAGGGCGTAGTGGTCGCGACCGACTACTTGACCGGCGATCTGGCGGCCCGCTCGCGCCGCATGACGCAGGCGTTCGAGAACTACAACCAGCTGCGGGTGCTGAAGCGTCCGCTGACCGGCGTCTACCTGTCGTTCTTCCTGATGGTGACGCTGATGATTCTGGTCGGGGCGATCTGGATGGGTCTGTACCTGGCCAAGCGCATCACGCGCCCCGTGCAGATGCTGGCCGCGGCCGCGCGCGAGATCGGCGCCGGACGGCTCGATCAGCGGATCGAGCCGCAGAGCAACGACGAGTTTGGTTCGCTCACCGAGGCGTTCAACGCGATGGCCCGCGAGTTGGCGAGCGGCCGGCGTAAAGTCGATCGGTCGACCATCGAGCTGGAGCGGAAGCATCGGGAGGTGGAGGGGCGCCGCCGCTACATCGAAACGATCCTCGAACGCATCACGACAGGCGTCGTCTCGGTCGATGCGACCGGCGCAATTACCACGATCAATGGCGCCGCCGGGCGCCTGCTGAGCCTCGACCGGACGATCGTCGGACAGCCGGCGCGCGCCGTGTTCGATCGCGCCGATTTGCGGCCGCTCGGCGCCTTGGTCGCCGGCGCCGGCAGGGCGAAGGCCGAGCCGGCGGTGCAGGAAATCGCCCTCCCGCGCGAAGGGCAGGAGCTGCACCTCGCCGTCGTGGCCCCGGCGCTGGAGGGCGAGAGCGGCGCTCCGGAAGGCGTGTTGCTCGTGCTCGACGACGTCACGCCGCTCATTCGCGCGCAGAAGGTCGCCGCATGGCGCGAGGTGGCCCGCCGCCTCGCCCACGAGATCAAGAACCCGCTGACGCCGATTCAGCTGTCCGCAGAGCGGTTGCGGCGGCACTTCGCCGACGCGCCTCCTGGCGCGCGGGCGCTCGTGGAAGAGTGCACGAGCACGATCGTCGGCGAAGTCGAGTCGCTGAAGGGACTGGTCGACGAGTTCTCGCAGTTTGCGCGCATGCCGTCGCCGCGCACGGTGCCGACCGACCTCCACCAGCTCATCGCCGACACGCTCGCGCTCTACGAGGGGATTTTCACGGACGTGCGAATCGAGCATCGCTTCGGCGCGGACGTGCCGCTGGTGCGCCTCGATTCGGAACAGGTCCGGCGCGTCATCATCAACCTGGTGGACAACGCGATCGAGGCGACCGAGCGCCGCGGGCACATCGTCGTCGAAACGCAACGTGACGCCGCGAACAACATCGTGCGCGTGTTTGTGGCCGACGACGGCCCCGGCATTCCGCCGGTGGAGCGGGAGAAACTGTTTCTGCCGTACTATTCAACGAAGCGCCGCGGCAGCGGCCTGGGGCTCGCCATCGTGCGCCGCATCATCGCGGAGCATGGCGGCAGCATCGATGTCGGCGACAATGTGCCGAGAGGCACGCGGTTTACGATCGAGCTCCCGTGTTGAGAAAACCGCAGAGGACGCAGAGGACGCGGAGGAGGTACGGTAGCGGCTCCTCTACGCCCTCGGGGCCCTCGACCCTTCACCCATGAAACCCACCATCCTGATCGTGGACGACGAACCCGGCGTGCGCACCGCGCTCGGTGGCGTGCTTCGCGATGAGGGGTACAGCGTCGAAGCCGTGCCGAGCGGCGAAGCGTGCTTGGAGCGGATGACGCGCGGTGCCGTCGATCTCATCGTGCTCGACGTGTGGTTGCCGGGTATGGACGGCCTAGCCACGCTCGCACGTCTGCGCGAGCGGCAGGTCGACGCGCACGTGGTGCTCATTTCGGGCCACGGCAACATCGAATCGGCGGTGCGCGCCATCAAGATGGGCGCGTTCGACTTCGTCGAGAAGCCGCTGTCGCTCGAGAAGACGGTGCTCGTCGTCCGCAACGCGCTGCGGCAGCGACGCCTGGAGGCGGAAAACCGCGCGCTGCGCGCGCGCGTCGATCGCACGCAGACCATGGTGGGCGAGAGCTACGCCATGCGGCAACTGCGCGAACAGCTGGCGATGGCGGCGCCGACCAACGGGCGCGTGCTGATCTACGGGGAGAACGGCACGGGCAAGGAGCTGGTGGCACGTACGATCCACGCCCTGAGCCGGCGGCGGACCGGCGCGTTCGTGGAGGTCAATTGCGCCGCGATCCCCGAGGAGCTCATCGAGAGCGAGCTGTTCGGCCACGTACGCGGCGCGTTCACCGGGGCCGTGGCGGACCGGCGCGGCAAGTTCGAGATCGCCGACGGCGGGACGATCTTCCTCGATGAGATCGGCGACATGAGCCTGAAGACGCAGGCCAAGGTGCTGCGGGTCCTGCAGGAGCAGACGATGGAGCCGGTCGGCGGCACGTCGCGCGTCCAGATCGATGCGCGGGTGCTCGCGGCCACGAACAAGGACCTGCAGACCGAGATCCGCACAGGGAACTTCCGCGAGGATCTGTACTTCCGGCTGAACGTCATTCCGATCTTCGTGCCGCCGGTTCGCGAGCGGCAGGAAGACATTCCGCTGCTCGCCGACCACTTCATGGCCGAGTTCGCGCGCGAATACGGCCGCCGCCTCAAGAGCCTGGAGCCTGGCGCCGTGGCCGTGATTCAGCATTACGGGTGGCCGGGGAACGTCCGCGAGCTCCGCAACGTCATCGAGCGCCTGGTGATCATGGTGCCGGGCGACGCGATCTCGGCCCTGGATCTCAGCTTCCTGGATCACAACGTGCTCGCGCGTCCCGAGCTGGCCGACGTGGCGGCCGATCGTCCGACGCTGTACGAGGCGCGGGATCGGTTCGAGCGAGGTCTCATCCTTCGCACGCTCGCGGAACAGCAGGGGAATATGTCCCGCACGGCCGAAGTGCTCGGCGTGGAGCGGAGCAACCTGTACCGGAAGATGAAGGCGTTCGGGATCGCGCCGTCCAGACGGCCCGAAGGGGAAGAAGAAGCCGTCTAGACACTAGCCGTCCCACGAGGGAAGTGAGAATGTAAGTTTGTTTTCGAGCACCTGGTCGGCTTTGAATTTTTCCAATTGCAGGTAGAACTTGGCGGCGGCCATCAGTGCGGCTGAGGGCACCAGCCCAACGATCTCGCTTTCGAGCACCTCCACGCCGTAGCGCGCCGCTTCGCGCTTCACTGCCTCGAACACGCGGAAGATCGGCGTCACCTCGTAGTTCGTCAGGTTCATCGACACCTGCACGATGCCGCGATCCTCGAGAACGATCCCCATCGCCTTCACAGAGCGGTACCCGCCCCCGCTCTGCCGGATAGTGGCGGCGATCTTCTTGGCGACCTCGAGCCGATCGGTAGCCAGATTGATGTTGTAGGCGACGAGCGGCATGCGCGCCCCGACGATGGACGCCCCGGCGCTCGGATGCGGTACGGAGGGTCCAAAATCGGGCGCCCAGCCGGCGCTGGCCATCTTCGCAGCCAGCCCTTCGAACTCCCCGCGGCGAATGTCTTCGAGGTTCTTGCGCTCGGGGCTCGAGGAGGCTTCTTCGTAGAGGTAGACCGGCACCGTGAAACGTTCGGCGATGGCGGCGCCCGTCTTCTTGGCCAGGGCCACGCACTCGGCCATCGTCGCGCCCTCGATGGGCACAAACGGCACCACGTCGACCGCGCCCAGCCGCGGATGCTCGCCGCGATGAGTCCGCAGGTCGATGTCCGAGACGGCGCGCTCGAAGAGCGCCATCACCGCCTGCTCGACTCCGACGGCGTCGCCGACCATCGTGAAGACGGATCGGTTGTGCGAGGCGTCGGACGAGCAGTCGAGGAGCCTGACCCCCTTCACGCGACCGATCGCGCCGGCCATGGCAAGGACTACGTCCGGCCGGCGGCCCTCGCTCACGTTAGGAACACATTCGATCAGCATGGAAATCGCTGATTCTAAGCTATAATCTGCGCGCCTCCATATTCAACCATGTCTGATCCGCTTCGCACCGACAAGTCGAGCCCGCTCGATGCCGCGTCGGAATCGGATCGGGAGGCGAAGATCGAGAAGCTCCTGCTCGTCGGCTTGGATCATTACTTCGCCGCACAGTACGAGCAGGCCATCAACGTCTGGACGCGTGCGCTGTTTGTCGACCGCAGCCACGCCCGCGCCCGTGCGTACGTCGAGCGAGCGCGCAGCGCGCTGGCGGAGCGCCAGCGCGAATCCGAAGAACTCCTCCAAAACGGAGTGGCGGCGTTTCATCGGGGTGAGGGAGACGAGGCACGACGGCTGCTGCAGGCCGCCATCAACGGGGGCGCGCCGTCGGACGAGGCGCTGGCCGTTCTCGATCGTCTGGACCGCCTCGAACGGGGCGCGACGCCTCAACGTCGGACAGAAACGGCCCGCCGGGCGCGCGCGCAGGCGTTGCCGCACGCGGCCGGTCGAGTCTCCGGGTCCCGGCTCGGTCTCGCCCTCTGGGTCGCGCTCACGCTCCTGATCGTGGTCGCCGGCGTATTTGCGGCCACATCGAATCGGGACGTCTGGCGCTCGCTGCTCGTGCTGCAATCCACGCCGCCTCCATCGGCCGCCGCTCCCTCCGCGACCGATCCCGGATTGCCGCTCCCGCGGCGAGGCGAGACGGCGCTCGCGCGCGCGCGGGCGCTCACGGCCAGCGGGCGCCTCCGCGATGCGCTCACCGTCCTGGATCTCATCCGGTCGACCGACGCGCAGAAGGCGGACGCCGATCAGTTGCGCGCCACCATCCAGCGTCAGCTCATAGGCCTGACCTCGGCCGCCGGAGGGAAAGACGGCGGGCGGCTCCCATGAAGTGCCCCAAATGCGGCTATCTCGGCTTCGAGGACGTCGAGCGCTGCCGCAATTGTGGATACGATTTCTCGCTGGCCCAGGCGCTGAAGCTCCCTGAACTGCCCATGCGCGGCGACGACGCGCAGAACGTCCGTCTGCTCGACGACCTCGAGCTCATCGACGCGGCCGCCTCGTCGCAGCCGGTCGCCCTGCCTCACCAGATCACGCCCGATCTGGAACGGCTTGTCGGCGGATTCGACTCCGAGCCGCCGTCGGCCGAACTGCTGCTATTCGCCATCGCCGACGAGGTGCCGCTCATCACGAAGGCGTCGCCGCCCCGCCCGCCCCTCGCTGTGAGGCGCGCGACGCCAGAGGCCTCGAGGCTGCGGTCCGAGCAGCTTCGAATGCCGGCGCTGGATCTCGTGGTGCCCGAGCTTGGCGCTCCACCCATGGCGGCGCTGGCCCCTCGTGCGGGGGCCGCGGATTGGGGGTCGCCGGCCGACCACACGCT
>Ga0184640_10000533_pt1 | contig 10142 bp, 6 predicted proteins | sample PLM31_200_b2_FD_133161 | JGI IMG/M metagenome (GOLD analysis project Ga0184640, IMG submission 133161) | Groundwater sediment microbial communities from an aquifer in East River, Colorado, USA - PLM3-1_200_b2 | ecosystem: Environmental > Terrestrial > Soil > Riparian zone | place: USA: East...
CCCCGATGCATGTAGACCCACTCGTCCTCCTGCGCCAGGAGACCGCGCTGAATCTGCTCGAAGTTGGCGGCGTCATCGACCTCCCCGAAGTTGGGGAATGCTTCTAGCGTCCGCATGCGGAGCGCGTTCACGTCGTCGACTGCGCCTTCCAGCTCGTCCGCTTCATCCACGACCGCAGTGCCGTACCAGGTCAGGTTGGTCTCATCCACCGCGAGCGGCTCGATGACCTGCACGTGATTCCCGAGAATCAGCAGATTCGGGAAGACGTTGATGTTGACCGGCTCGGAGGCGGCGAGGTCGAGCGCCCGCTCGGCCTTCGCGCCCAGGTGGCGTCTCAGCTTGTCGGCGTAGTATTCCATGCCGGGATGAGCGGCCTCGAGGTCCCATAGCGCGCCCGGGCGCTTCGCGACGTTCGGCCGCTTGTCCTTGAAGTGGTGGCCGTTCCCGAAGTACTGGCAGTACATCGGGGCCTCGTCCGGCTTGGACTTGTAGAACGACATGCCCTTTTCACCGGGGTGCTTCAGCCGGTTCTCCATGTCGAGCAGCGAACGATGGGAGAACACGACGTGGTAGCCGTCGCACGAGTTGTCGTACGCGAGCTTCCAGTTGCCCTTGTACTTCAGGCGATTCGCCTCGCAGAACGCCACGCGCCCGCCGGGGTGTCGATCGAGCCACTCGTCGATCGGCTTCGTGACCGGCCCCAGATAGTCCGGGAGGGGAGGGGCCTCCGGATTCAGCGTGCCGAAGATGAAGCCGCGGTAGAGATCGATCCGCGGCACCTGCGCGAGGTTGAACGCGGCGTCCTTGAAATCGCAGGCGTAGCCGTCGGGCCAGGGCACCCCGCTCAGCTTGCCGGTGTTGAGGAACGTCCAGCCGTGATAGGGGCACTGGAACGCCTTGGCCGAGCCGCGGTCGAGCCGGCAGACGGTGCTGCCCCGGTGGGTGCAGCGGTTGTAGAGCGCGCGGATGGTGCCTTGGCTGTCCCGGAGGACGATGATCGGACGCAGGCCGAGACGCGTGGTGATGAAGTCGTCGTTGCGCGGGATCTGGCTGACGTGGGCGAGATACACCCAGGTTGCGCCGAAGATCTTGGTCATCTCGTCCCGGAAGATCCCGGGATCGGTATAGAGGAGACGATGAGCGCGATCCTCCTGCACGAGCCAGTCCCAGTCGTAGGGGAGCTCGGAGGTCGCGGGCAGGCTCATCGTCCCCGCGGGGGTTTCAAGCATCGACACTGGCGTTGGCCTCGGTTGTAGCGCTTCAGAAGAAATCGAGGTATTCGTTCTGCTCCCACTCCGTCGGATCATCCGGTACCTGGTTCATCCCATGCTCCTCGAGGTAACGGAGGAAACGACCAGCCTCGTTGCGCTTCAGCTTCAGAAAGTAGTCGACGAACACATCGCCGACCTCGCGGCGGAAGAGCGCGCTCCGCTCGAGCGCGTCCAGCGCCTCCATGAGGCTCTTCGGCAGGAGCGCCCGGTCGGCCTGGTAGGGCGCATCATCCTCCGGTCCGGGGTCCAGGGCGTTGTCGACGCCGTCCAGGCCAGCGACGATCTGCGACAACACGTACAGGTACGGATTGGCGGCGGGCTCGCCGACACGATTCTCCATGCGGGTGCCCGGATCACCTACGGCCCCGAGAACCCGGATCATGGCGCCCCGGTGATCGTACCCCCAGCCTGCCCGATCAGGCGCGAGCGAGTTGGGCTTGAATCGTCGGTAGCCGTTGACGGTTGGGGTGGCGAATGCGGTGGCGGCAGCGGCGTGTTTCAGCAGCCCGCCGAGGAATCCTTGCCCGAGCGGGGAGAGCCGCTCGCCCTCCCGCTTCGGCGCGAAGAGATTCTCCCCGGCATTGGCGTCGACGACGGACTGATGGAGGTGCCAGCCGCTCGAGTAGTACCCCTTCAGGGCGGGGCGGCACATGAACGTCGCGAGATACCCCATTCGCCGGCAGATCTGCTTCGTGGCCGTCCGAAACAGCACCAGGGCATCCGCCGCGTCCATCGCGCCCTGGGCGGAAAACGTGCACTCGACCTGGCCCGGTCCCCATTCGTTCTCGACGGAGCGCAGCGGCAAGTCGAGCGTCTGAAAGGCGTCGACCAGGGCCGCGAGGACCGGCTGCATCAGGTCCATGTTCGATTCGGAGTGGTACGAGTAGCCGGGCTCGACCGGGTAGGTCCCGATCGGACGCCCGCGAGTTCCCGGCGCGCCGACGTGCTCCTCGGTGAGGTGTTCCTCCGCGACCCGGAGGAGGTACCACTCCACCTCGAGCCCGACGATGTACGCCATTCCCCGCTCCTGCAGGCGCCGCGTCTGCTTCCTGAGCAGATGCCGGGGAGAGAAATGAAACGGCTTGCCGCTGTTGAAGTACTCGTCGCAGAGCACCCAGCCGACGCCGGCCCACGGCAGCACCCGGAACGTGGCGGGGTCGGGGACGAGCGTGATGTTCGGCGAGCCGGTCATCTCGTCGAGCCCCATCCCTCCGCCGCGGGTAAAGGAGCTGAAGGTCCGGGCGCCGGCCGAGTCGAGCGTCGTGGTCGCGACGTTGATGTTGTACCCGCCGTCCAGCGCTTCGAGAAACGCCGGCACGGTTACGGCCTTCGCCCGGGAACAGCCGTGCGGGTCCGCCCAGGCGAGACGGATCAGGCGCAGGCCCTCCTTCTCGACGCGCTGCTTGAGCGCCTCGGCGTTGCGCCGCTGCTCGTCCGTCCAGAGGCCGTGCCGCTCGATGAACCCCTTTCGGGTCATCTGGTCAGCTTTAGCAGCCGCTCGGCGTTGCCGCTCAGGATCTTCACCTTGTCCTCGGTGGACAACGCAATGCGCTCCATCCACTGGACGCCGGGCTTACTGCTCTCGACGAACGGCCAATCGACCGCGAAGAGGATCCGGTCGACGCCCATCTCCTGTAGGCAGCAGAGCATCGCAGGGTCGGAGAAGAAGCCACTGGTCGTGATGTAGAAGTGCTTGCAGAAGGTCTCGCGGAACGCAACCGGGGCGTTGCCCGGACGCGAGAGCGCGTGATCGATCCGCCAGAGCAGGAAGGGGAGGGTTTCGCCCAGATGCCCGAGGATGATCTTGAGGCGCGGGTAGGCGTCGAAGACGCCGCTCAGCACCAACCGGATGCCCTGGGTCGCGGTCTCTACGGTGAAGCCCCAGGCGGTCGACACGATGAACGGAAACTTCTCCATGTAGTCCTTGTAGTACGCGTCGATCACCGCCGGGTGCGGATTCGCCGGATGAATATAGATCGGCACGTCGAGCGCCTGGGCGCGCTCAAAGATGGGCCAGAACCGCTTGTCGTCGAGGAACAGATCGCCGCTCGTCAGGCCGTGGATCATCGCGCCCGTCAGACCGAGCTCGTTGACGGCGCGTGCGAGCTCGTCGGCCGCGGCTTTGGGGTCGGGCGTCGGCAGTGCGGCGAAACCGGCGAACCGGTCGGGGCGGGTCTGGATCGTGCGATGGAGTCGATCGTTGACCTCTCGGGCCAGGCGCACGGCGGTTTCGGGATCGAGCTTCTGGGTCGATGGTGCGCCGTGCGAAAGCACTTGCACGTCGATGCCGGCTTCGTCCATCTCCTTCAGTCGGAGCTCGCCGACGTTCTCCAGCTTGTCGCGGAGCCGCGCGCCGGCACGTGCGTCCAATCCCTTGAATAGCGCGGCGAGCGCCGGGTCGTAGTAGTGCTCCTCGATCGCAATGACGCGCTGTTTTGCGCTCGTCGCCATGGCGGGTCCCCTCCTTAGGTTTCAGAACCGATGTGTGGCGCGACTTTATCAGCCGTTGCGCCCGCCCGTGGAGAGCCGCCTCCGGGCGAAGGAGAAAAGAAAAGAGCCCTGGCTGTCGCCAGGGCTCTTGGAGTGTTGGCTCCCCGAGTAGGGATCGAACCTACGACCTGCGGATTACAACGCTTGCGCGCTGGACTATCTCATCACCCTCGGCATGATCCGTTAGGGTGTCGGGCGCTGTCGGGGGCTTATCGCTCGGGCTGCTCACCCCCTAGTCTCTGCACCTTCCCGCCTACTTTGGTGCCCTTCGGCGGGCTTGGCTCAGGATTCTTCCACGTGGGACATTCCCTGAGTTCACCCGATTTTCACTCACAGGTTTCCCTGTGATGCTGCCTTCTGACAGTCCGTCGCTCTACCGGCTGAGCTATCGGGGATTAGATCTCATACTGCGCGGCCCACCGGATACCCCTGATCTGCGAGTTCTTGGGCGAGGCCAGCCGCAGCTTCGCCTCCCGTACGAGTGGGAGGTCGCGAATGGGAATTATATAGGTCCTCTGGTTATCGGGGCAAAAGACCCCGAAAGCGTCGACTTGGCCCTGATAGCTTTGGCGCTTGCCTCCGCGGTGATACTGCGATGACGCCACGGCGAACATGATAGCGCCGCGATCAATCCTGCCGGTCTTGCACTGAATCCGGGTAAATGCTCCGTCCTCTTCGACGACTAGGTCGTACCGGCAGTTGTCGCCGAACGGCATCAAAACTTTCTTGCCTCGCCTTAGCAGAGCTGCCAGGACCTGCGACTGAGTGATATCTCCTACCGCTTTGCTATTCCTAGCACCCGTGGCCGGAACACCCATTGAGATCAAGGCTCTGTCTACCGGATGACTTTCGCGATCGCGTCCGCGACGGGGTCGACGTTCTTCGAGTTGAGCGCTGCCACGCAGAGGCGGCCGGTGTCGATCGCATAGATCGAGAACTCGTCGCGCAGCCTGCGGACCTGGTCCCTGGACAGCCCCGAGTAGGAGAACAGGCCCCGCTGGCGCATGACGAAGGCGAAGTCGAACCCGGGAGCGCGAGCCTGCACCTTCTCCACGAGCGCCCGGCGCATGGCCTTGATGCGGTCGCGCATGTGGCCGAGCTCCTTGTCCCAGAGCTCCCGAAGCTCCGGCGTGGCGAGCACCGCCGCGACGGCTTTCGCGCCGAACGTCGGCGGGTTCGAATAGTTCGCTCGCACGACGCGCTTGAGCTGGCTTAGCACCCGCGCTGCCTCTTCGCTGCTCGCGGTGGTGACGCTGAGCGCACCGACGCGCTCGCCGTAGAGCGAGAACGACTTCGAGAACGAGTTCGCCACGAACACCGGGTTGCAGGCCGCGACGAACCGATGAATGACGGCACCGTCGGCCTCGACCCCGTCGGCAAAGCCCTGATAGGCGATGTCGAGGATCGGCACGAGCTCGCGCGCCTTGACGATCTCGATGACGCGCGTCCACTGCTCCGGCGTGAGGTCTACCCCGGTCGGGTTGTGGCAGCAGGCGTGCAGCACCACGATCGTTCCGGCCGGCAGCTTGCCAAGCGCCTCGACCATGCCGGTGAAGTTCAGGCCGTGCGTGGCCGGGTCGTAGTACGGGTAGGCGCTCACCGCGAACCCGGCACCTTCGAACAGCTGGCGATGGTTCTCCCAGCTGGGCTCGCTGATCCAGACCTGCGCGCCGGGGCTGATGCGGCGCAGGAAGTCGGCGGCGATCCTGAGCGCGCCGGTGCCGCCGAGGGCCTGAACAGTGACGGCACGACCCTCCTTGATCACCGCCGAGTCCGCGCCGAACGCGAGCTCGCGCACGGCGCGGTCGTAGGCGGGAAGGCCGTCGATCGGCAGATAGCCCCGCGGCGCGATGGTCTCCAGCATGTCCCGCTCGACCCGCCGGACGCATTCGAGGACCGGCACCTTCCCGTTGTCGTCGTAGTACACGCCGACGCCGAGATTGATCTTCTTCGGGTTGGGGTCGGCGTTGAAGGCCTCGCTGACGCCGAGAATCGGGTCACCGGGGGCCATCTCGACCCGCGCGAGGATCGATGCGGTCATGGGCAGTCGGGGAGGGTGCGGAACGTGGACGCGAGATGCGAATAATACCGCTCCGCCGCCACGCGCGGTGTCGGATCGGGCGCCCCGTGTGAGACAATAATTGGTTGTCGCACGCCCGAACCACCACTCCTCGGATGTCGCACGCCGCGCCAGCCGTCCACGCCGCGGACAAGGGCCGCTTCGTCACCTTCCCGGGTAGCCCGTTCCGGCTGAATCAGCTGTTCCTGCCGGCCGGCGACCAGCCCGAGGCGATCGAAAAGCTCACGGAAGGCCTGCAGGACGGCCTCGCCTACCAGACGCTGCTCGGCGTCACCGGCTCCGGGAAGACGTACACGATAGCGAACGTGATCGCGCGCCTCGGCCGGCCGGCGCTGGTGCTCGCGCCCAACAAGACGCTCGCGGCGCAGCTCTACTCGGAGTTCCGCGAGTTCTTCCCCGAGAACGCGGTCGAGTACTTCGTCTCGTACTACGACTACTACCAGCCCGAGGCGTACGTCCCGGCCCGCGACCTGTACATCGAGAAGGACTCGAGCATCAACGAGCACATCGAGCAGATGCGGCTGTCGGCGACCAAGTCGCTGCTCGAGCGCAACGACGCGGTGATCGTGGCGACGGTGTCCTGCATCTACGGGATCGGCGACCCGGTCGACTACCACGGCATGATCTTGCACCTGCGCGAGCGGGAGAAGGCGAATCAGCGCGAGGTCATCGCCCGGCTCGTGGCGATGCAATACGAGCGTGCCGAGCTCGATTTCCGGCGCGGCACGTTCCGGGTGCGCGGCGAGGTGATCGACGTGTTCCCGGCCGAGCATTCGGAGACGGCGCTCCGGGTGACCCTGTTCGACGACGAGATCGACAGCCTGATGCTGTTCGACCCGCTGACCGGCCGGTCGGTGCAGCGCGTCTCGCGCTTCACGGTCTATCCGTCGAGCCACTACGTCACGCCCCGCGCGACGACACTCCGCGCCATCGAGGCGATCAAGGTGGAGCTCGCGCAGCGGATCGAGTTCTTCCACCAGCAGGGAAAGCTGGTGGAGGCGCAGCGGATCGAGCAGCGGACGCGGTTCGACCTCGAGATGCTCAACGAGATGGGGTTCTGCAAGGGCATCGAGAACTACTCGCGCCATCTGTCTGGCCGCAACGCCGGGGAGCCGCCGCCGACGCTGATCGACTATCTGTCGCCGAACGCGCTGATGATCGTCGACGAGAGCCACGTCACGATTCCGCAGCTCGGCGGCATGTACCGCGGCGACCGGTCGCGCAAGGAGAACCTGGTCGACTACGGCTTTCGCCTCCCCTCAGCCCTCGACAACCGCCCGCTCAGGTTCGACGAGTTCGAGGGGCTGACGCGCCAGACGATCTTCGTTTCGGCGACGCCGGCGGACTACGAGCGCGAGCGGTCGGGCCAGGTCGTCGAGCAGGTGGTACGGCCCACCGGGCTGGTCGATCCCCAGGTCGAAGTGCGGCCGGCCTCGACCCAGGTCGACGACCTCCTGTCCGAGATCAACCTCCGGGTCGCGAGCGGCGAGCGCGTCCTCGTTACCACCCTGACGAAGCGCATGGCCGAGGATCTCACCGACTACCTGCGCGAGCACGGTGTCAAGGTGCGGTACCTGCACTCCGAGATCGAGACGGTGGAGCGGGTGGAGATCATCCGCGACCTGCGGCTCGGCGAGTTCGATGTCCTGGTCGGCATCAACCTGCTGCGCGAGGGGCTCGACATCCCGGAGGTGTCGCTCGTGGCGATTCTCGACGCCGACAAGGAGGGGTTCCTCCGGTCCGAGCGGTCGCTCATCCAGACCATGGGGCGCGCGGCGCGCCACATCAACGGCGCGGCGATCCTCTACGCCGACGCCGTCACCGGCTCGATGCGGCGCGCGATCGACGAGACCGAGCGTCGACGCGCGAAGCAGGTCGCGTTCAACGCTGCCCACCGGATCACGCCGAAGGGCGTGTCGAAGCGGATCAAGGACATCATCGACGGCGTATACGACGCCGATGCGGCGCGCGCCGAGCTGAAGGCGGCCGAGGAGCACGCGCGGTACGAGGCGATGACCGAGAAGGACATCGGGCGCGAGATCAAGCGGCTGGAGCGGCAGATGCAGGCGCACGCCAAGAACCTCGAGTTCGAGCAGGCGGCGCGCGTGCGCGATCAGCTGGCCGATCTCAAGAAGAAGGTGTTCGGCGTCGCGCTCGAGGAGGAGTTGCCGCCCGCGAAGGCGCAGGCATGAAGCGGGTGCTGTTCGTATGCACGGGGAACATCTGCCGGTCGCCGACCGCGGAGGGGGTGTTCCGGAGGTTCGTCGAGCAGGCCGGTCTTGAGGACCGCATCGGGATGGACTCGGCCGGCACTCACGGGTATCACGTCGGCGAGCCGCCGGATCCGCGCACCCAGGCCGCGGCGGGCGCCCGGGGCTACGACCTCTCGGGCCTGCGCGCCCGGCGGATCGCGCGCGAGGACTTCAGCCGCTTCGACCTCGTGCTCGCGATGGATCGCGACCACCACGCGATCCTCGCCCGGTTCGCGCCGGCGGGCGCCGGGCACAAGCTCCGCATGCTGATGGAGTTCGCACGCCGCTCGGGCGTCGACGAGGTGCCCGATCCGTACTACGGCGCGCCCGATGGCTTCGAGCTCGTCCTCAATCTCGTCGAGGACGCGGCCGAAGGCCTGCTCGATCACCTTCGAGACGAGCTCGAGTAGGCCACCGGCACGCCTCGCAAGGCGTGCCGTGTGGAAGGTTCAGGGCCGGCGAGGCTCGCCCGGTGCGTCTCCCGCGCGCGTTTCCACCTGTTCCAGCGGCTCGTTCACCCCGGGCGGCGGGGCCCGGCGCTCGCGTGGCGGGCGAGGTGGCTGCGGCTCCCTTTCCGGTTCGGCCTCGTGCACCTTCCCACGATCGGTCTCGATCATGACCAGACCGCTGTCGCGCAGCACCGTGTCGAGGTCCTGCGGCGGCGGCGGGGGTGGCGACGGGGGCATCGCGCTCGGCTCATGCCTCGGCTCATGCCGGGACTCATACCCCGGCTCATACCTCGGCTCATACCTCGGCTCGGGCTCGAGCGCCGGGGCGGGGCTGCGGTATTCCGTGACCGGTTCGGGGATCGCCACGGGTGCGGCAGCAGCCGCTGCCATCGCGATCGGCGTTGCCCCCGACGGCGTCGACATGAAGCGCTCAGCGGGTATTCCGCTGGCGTGCTCCGGCCGAGGCTGGCCTTCGCGCCCCTCGTCGCGGTCGCGGCGATTGCGGCGACCACGGCGGCGCTCGCCGTCCTGCTGTTGACCCTCGGCTGGGCGAGGCTGGCCACCCGGGCCGGGGCCGCCGCCCTGGAGCACACGACCCTCCTGCTGTGGCCCGCGCTCACCCTGACGCTGACGGTCCTCGTGGCGCGGACGATCTTCGTGGCGAGGGCGATCCTCGTGCCGTGGACGATCCTCGTGCCGCGGGCGATCCTCGTGCCTCGGGCCCCGCTGTTCGCGGGGACCGGGCTGGTCGCCACGCCCGTGCCGTTCGCCGCCCTGGCCTCGCCCCTGTCCCTGCGTTCGTTCCTGCCGGGGCGGGCGTTCGCCGCGTCCGCGGTCCTGACCATCGCCGCGGAACGGCCGCCGGTCGGAGCCGCGATCACGTCGCTCGAATCGATCACCGCGCTCGCGTCGCTCCTGCGGCTGCGGGCGCACTGGCGCGGGTCGCGCCGGTTGCGCCTCCGGTGCGGGCGGCGTGCGGCGGAACCAGCCGAAAATCTTGTCCATGACTCCGGGCCGCTCCGGCACTGCTGCCGGCCGCACTGGAGCCGCCGCGCGGGCGGGGACAACGGCCGGCTTCGGCGGCACGATCGGCGCCGGCTGCTCCGGCGTGACGCCTTGCACGACCGCCTGCTGGCGCGGCTCCCGCGCTTCCTGCGGCGCGGCGTACGGCGTCTCCTCCGTCGGCGCCTCCACCAGGTTGTAGCTCGGCGGGAGCACGCCCTCCTGGTTCAGATCGTCGTGCCGCAACCGCTCGATCTTGTAGTGCGGCGTCTCGAGGTGGACGTTGGGAATCAAGACGATGCTCACCTTGATGCGTGCCTCGAGGGCATGGATGTCCGTGCGCTTCTCGTTCAGGAGATAGGTCGCGACGTCCACCGGCACCTGCACGTGCACGGCCCCGCTGTTCTCCTTCATCGCCTCTTCCTGGATGATGCGGAGGATGTGGAGCGCGGTCGACTCGATGCCGCGGATGAACCCGATCCCACTGCACCGCGGGCAGGGCTGGTGCGCCGTCTCCTCGAGCGAAGGGCGCAACCGCTGGCGTGACAGCTCCATCAGCCCGAACCGGGAGATCTTCCCCATCTGCACCCGCGCCCGG
>Ga0184640_10000534_pt1 | contig 10127 bp, 6 predicted proteins | sample PLM31_200_b2_FD_133161 | JGI IMG/M metagenome (GOLD analysis project Ga0184640, IMG submission 133161) | Groundwater sediment microbial communities from an aquifer in East River, Colorado, USA - PLM3-1_200_b2 | ecosystem: Environmental > Terrestrial > Soil > Riparian zone | place: USA: East...
ATCAAGGCCGTGCCGATGGACGAGCTCGATCAGAACGAATACAAGAAGTGGTCCGCGGAGTTTCGCAAGCTGTTCGTCACCCGCTAGGGATGGGCCTCGGCGGTTTTTCCCTGCGGGCGACGGGGCCTGCGGAGTAGGCCGCGTTCATTTCAGCCGACGGAACGGGGATTTCGTGTGACGGCTTTTCTGACTAAGGGGTTCCGCAGGTGGGGAAACGCCGCCCCGTGGCGGGATCCCCTTACATTGACCGTAATCGGCGTGGCCGCGGTGCTGGCCTATCTGAGCCTCTTTCCCACGGGGATGCTCTTCTACGGGAGCTTTACCACGGCCCCGCTAGGTGAGCAGGGTCCGCTGTCGTTTGCGAACTACCGCGCGGCGTACACGGACCCGGAGACATTCAGGCTGCTCCTGGATTCCTGCGTGTTCGCGCTGGGCGCCTCGATCGTCTCGCTCGTTCTGTCGCTGACCCTTGCCTGGGTCACGGTCCGGACCAACGCGCCGATGAAGGGCATCTTCGAACTGACCGCGATCGTTCCCAATGTCTTCCCGCCGGTCCTGATCGCAATCGCCTGGACGCTGCTGCTCAGTCCCACTGTGGGGCTGCTGAACGAAGTGTTGAAGGCGATTTTCAACTTGAGCGAGAGCCCTCTGAACATCTATTCCATGCCGGGCCTGATCTTCGTGGAGGGGCTGATCCTGACGCCGCTCGCGTTTCTGATCATCTGCGCGGCCCTCCGGGGAATGGATCCGTCCCTGGAGGAGTCGGCCCGGACCCTGGGATCGACGCAGTGGCAGATCGCGCGGCGGATCACCTTCCCGCTCATGCGCCCCGCCATCCTGGCGGCCGGAACGCTCAATTTCGTGCGGGCCTTGGAAAGTTTCGACACCCCGGCCATCATCGCCCTGCCGGCGCGCATCGAGGTATTCACGACCAAGATCTACCGTGAGGCGCTGGCCGCCTACCCGCCCAACTACAATCTGGCGGCCACCTATGGGGTGAGCCTGCTTGTGATCGCGCTCGTTTTCGTGGTGATCTACCAGCGCTTCACTTCCCGGGTGGAGACTTTCGCCACCGTGACCGGCAAGGGCTATCGGCCCCACATCATCGATCTGGGGCGATGGAAGTACGCCGCCTCGGCGGGCGCGCTTTCGATCCTGGCGCTCATGGTGATCCTGCCGGTCACGATGCTGTTCCTGATGTCCATCCTTCCCTACTATCACGTGCCGACCGCGGAGACCCTGAAGCTCGCCACGCTCAAGCACTACGCGTACATCTTCGAGAGCGAGCGGGTCTACCGCGGAATCGGAAACAGCCTGTTCCTCGCCGTCGGGGGCGCCACGGCGGCGATGTTCCTGGCGGCGCTGGTCGGCTACATCACCGTGAAAACCAAGGTGTTCGGCCGCGGACTCCTCGAGGGCCTGACTTTCCTGCCGTGGGCCTTCCCGAGCACGGCGCTCGCGATCGGCCTTCTCTGGGGATACGTGCACATGCCCTTGCCGATATACGGCACGATCTGGATTTTGATGATCGCCTACGTGACGCGCTTCATGCCCTTCGGGCTGCGCTCGGTGACCAGCACCATCGTGCAGATCCACAAGGAGCTGGAAGAAGCGTCGCGGGTGTGCGGGGGCGGCCTCTGGATGACCCTGCGGCGCATCCTGTTTCCATTGATGCGTCCGGGCCTGATCGCCGGCTGGATCCTGCTCGTGACGATTTTCATGCGCGAATTCAGCCTGTCCTTATTCCTCTATACGCCGGCGACGGAGCCGGTGGGCCCGCTTCTCTATTTCCTGTGGCTCGACGGCCTCACCGGGCCGCTCGGCGCGCTCGGTATCATGGTGAGCGTGGTCTCGGCCGTGCTGGTTGCGGTCGCGAGCCGGTTTTCACGCGTCTCGCAGTGAAGCGCCCCGCGGTGCCGTCCAATCCCCGCTCCATGTAGGGATTTGCCCGCACCCTCTTGGGGCGAGCTTGACCTTTTTTGAGCAAATGCTCACAATGTCTGAACGTTTGCTCAATTTTCTCCGTCACTTCCCGCCCGATTCCGCATGGCAAGGCCTGCCGCAGCCCGCGCCGCTCCCCTCTCCCCGTCGCCCGACCAGAAGGAGCGGCTCATTGCCGCGACCGAACACCTGCTGTGCTCGCGCGGGCTCGCCTGCGTCACCACCCGCGATATCACGAGCGCCGCCAAGGTCGCCGAAGGCGCCCTTTATCACCACTTCGGCGACAAGGCCGAGCTGATCCTGGAGGTCGTGCTGCACGGGGTCGGCGAGTTTCGCGAAGTGCTCGACAGCCTTCCCCTGCAGGTGGGACAGAACACGGTGCAGAAAAATCTCGAGCGGGTGCTGGACAGCGCATTTCACTTTCATCACCGGATTGCCTCGCTCGTGTGCTCGCTGTTCGCCGACCAGAAACTGCTCGCGCGCGTGCGCGGGGCCATGAACGAGCGCTGCATCGGGCCGGGGCGAACGGCGTCCATTCTCGCGGCCTATCTGCGTGCCGAGCAGCGGCTCGGGCGAGTGGGGGCAAACGCGGTGCCCGAACCTGCGGCCGAACTTCTGCTGGCCGCGAGCTTCAACAAGGCCTTGCACGACCATTTCTACGCGATGACGGGCGAGGCACAGGTTCGCCGTCACCTTCGGGACGCGGTGCGCGCGCTGCTCGCCGGGCTGGGCCCGGAAAACGGAAGAGGGCGCGCGAAAGGAAGGGGAAAGAGATGATCCAGTCCCTTGGGCTGCGCAGTCTCACGATCGCCGCAACGGCCGCCTTCCTGGGGGCTTGCGCGGTCGGTCCGGACTATCGCGCGCCGGATGCTCCCGCAGTCAGCCTCTACACCGAAAAACCGCAGCCCGAACGGACCGAAGCGGCCCAGGTACGCGGAGGCGAGGCGCAGCGCTTCGAAGTGGGGGCAAGGATCTCCGCCGAGTGGTGGACGCTTTTCGGTTCGCCCGAGCTCGACGGGCTGATGCGGGCAGCGCTCGACGGCCATCCGACGCTCGCCGCGGCGCAGGCTGCGCTTCGCCAGACCGAGGAGAACTTGAACGCCCAGTACGCGGTGCTCTACCCCAGCGTCGATGCGAGCCTGTCGGCGAGACGCCAGCGCACTTCCGGCGCGAGCTTCGGCAATCCGGCGCTGCCCACCAACGTCTTCAATCTGTACAACGCTTCGGTCGACGTGTCCTACGCCATCGACCTGGCAGGCGGAGCGAGGCGCGAGCTCGAGGCCCTGCAGGCGGGCGTAGACTTCCAGCGCTTTCAGCTCGAGGCCACCTATCTTTCGCTGACGGCGAACATCGCGACCACCGCCTTTCGCGAAGCGTCGCTGCGCGAGCAGATTCGCGCGACGCGCGAGATCGCCGATTCGCAGGAGCGCCAGGCCCAGCTGGTGGAAAAACAATTCGCGCTCGGCGCCCTCTCTCGCGCGGACGTGCTCGCGCAGCGCGCGCAGCTCGCACAGACGCGAGCGAACCTGCCTCCGCTCGAGAAAGCGCTCGCGCAGACCCGCAATCAGCTTGCGGTGCTCATCGGCAGGTTTCCGGGCGAGGCGCGGTTGCCCGAACTCGATCTTTCGGCGTTCCAGCTGCCGCAGAACCTTCCGCTGAGCCTGCCCTCGGACCTCGTGCGCCAGCGGCCGGACATTCGCGCGGCCGAAACCGTTCTGCGTCAGACCAACGCGCGCATCGGCATCGCGCAGGCGCTCATGTTCCCGCAGCTGAACTTGAGCGGAAGCTACGGCACCGCCGCTACCAGCGCCGGAAATCTCTTCGATCCCGGCACGCAGCTCTGGAACATCGGCGCGAGCCTCCTTCAGCCGATTTTTCATGCGGGGCAGCTCCAGGCGAGAAAGCGCGGCGCGCAAGCCGCCTACGACCAGGCCTTCGCGCAGTACCGGCAGACCGTGCTCGGCGCGTTCCAGAACGTCGCCGACGTGCTGTTTGCTCTGGAGTTCGACGCGGTCGCGCTCAAGGCGCAGGCCGAGGCCGAGGCCGCGGCGCGCGAAAGCCTCGAAATGACGAACAAGCAGCTCCAATTCGGCTCGGCGAACTATCTCGCGCTCTTCAACGCGCAGCGCCAGTACGAACAGGCAAAGATCGGTCTCGTTCAGGCGCAGGCGGCGCGCTATGCGGACACCGCGGCGCTCTTCCAGGCGCTGGGCGGCGGATGGTGGCAGCGCGAGGGGCAGGACCAGGTCCCCGCGAAAGCCGCAAAGTGAAAAAGAGGAATCCTAGGGGATCGCATTCATGACCAAGCGCATGATCATCATGCTGGCAATCGTCGGGCTGCTCTTCGGCGGGCTGTTCGGTTTCAAGGCGTTCCTGGGGGGCGAAATACGAAAAAGCATCTCTGGGAAGGGCATCCCGCCTCAGACCGTCTCGACGGCCAAGGCGCAGTTCACGGAATGGCAGGGCGAGTTCCAGGCCGTCGGAACGCTTCGCGCGGTGCGCGGCGCCGACCTCGCTCCGGAGGTCTCCGGGGTGATCACCGCCCTGCACTTTCAATCCGGACAGGCGGTTCAAGCGGGCGCGCCGCTCGTCCAACTCAACGCAGAGTCGGACCTGGCGAGGCTTCAGGCGCTGGCGGCGAACGCGGAGCTGGCGGAGGTGAACTACCAGCGCAACCTGAAGCAACTGGAGTTCCAGGCGGTGAGCCAGGCCGTGGTGGACGTCGACGCCGCGAACGTGAAGAGCGCCAAGGCGCAGCTCGCGGAGCAGCGTGCGCTCGTCAACAAGAAGCTCGTGCGCGCACCCTTTGACGGGCGGCTCGGAATCCGCGCGGTGGACGTCGGACAGTACGTCAACGCGGGTACGAAGCTCGTGACGCTGCAAGCGCTCGATTCCGTTTACGTCGACTTCTATGCGCCGCAAAAGTCACTCGGCAGGATTGCCCTCCGGCAGAAAATCATGCTGAAGACGGACGCCTTCCCCGGCCAGGGGTTCGCGGGAGAGGTGAGCTCGATCGACCTCAAGGTGGATCCGGCGACGCGCAACGTGCAGGTGCGCGCCACCGTGCGCAATCCGAAGCAGAGCCTGCTTCCCGGAATGTTCGCCACGGTGGTGCTCGCCTCGGGCGGACCGCAGCGTTTCCTCACGTTGCCGCAGACCGCGGTCTCCTACAATCCCTACGGGGACACCGTGTTCGTCGTGGAAGAGGGCAAGGGGAAGGACGAGAAAGTCGCGCTCGTCGCGCAACAGAGGTTCGTGACGACCGGCGAGACGCGCGGCGACCAGGTCGCGATCCTCTCCGGGATCAAGGAAGGCGAGACCGTGGTCACCGCCGGGCAGATCAAGCTGCGTACGGGTTTCCCGGTGACCGTCAACAATTCGATCCAGCCGGCGAACGAGCCGGCCCCGCAACCCAAGGACCAGTAGGGGGGCCCGGATGAGAAAGTTCACCGACATCTTCATCGAGCGGCCGGTTCTCGCGACGGTCGTGAGCCTGACCCTCTTCGTGCTCGGCCTGCGCTCGATTGGATTGCTGCCCGTTCTGCAGTACCCGCGCACGCAAAACGCGGTCGTGACCGTAACCACGACCTACGTCGGCGCGGACCCGGCGCTGGTTGCCGGGTTCATCACCACGCCGCTGGAGAACTCCATCGCTCAGGCGAACGGCATCGACTACATGAGCTCGGTCAGCCGCCAGAGCGTGAGCACGATTACCGCCGCCCTCCGATTGAATTACGACGTCGCCAAGGCGCTGAGCGAGATCAACACCAAGGTCAACGCCGTCCTCAACCAGCTCCCGACCGGTTCGCAGCAGCCGGTGATCACTGTCCGGGTCGGCCAGACGCTTGCCGCCATGTACATCGGATTCGCGAGCGACGTGCTCACGCCCAACAAGATCACCGACTACCTGATCCGGGTGGTCCAGCCGAAGCTGCAGGCGGTCGAGGGCGTGCAGACCGCCGAGATCCTGGGCGGGAAGCTTTTTGCGCTGCGCGCCTGGCTCGATCCGGACAAGCTTGCCGCCTACAACCTCACCGCGGCCGACGTGAGCGCGGCCCTCGCCGCCAACAACTTCCTGTCCGCGGTCGGCGCGACCAAGGGCCAGATGGTGCAGGTGAACCTTACCGCGTCCACCGACGTTCGCACGGTCGAGCAGTTCAAGAACCTCGTACTCAAGCAACAGGGCGGCGCAGTCATCAGGTTGAGCGACGTCGCGAACGTGACGCTCGGCTCCGAGGAATACGACTCGGAGGTCGGGTTCGACGGTAAGAAAGCCGTCTATATCGGCATCCAGGTCGCGCCGGCCGCGAACCTGCTCGAAGTCATAGCGCGCGTGCGGAACGTTTTCCCGGGGATCAAGGTGCAGCTGCCGCAGGGCCTGCACGGCGAGATCGTCTACGACTCGACCAAGTTCGTGAATAGCGCGATCAATGAGGTCGTATGGACGCTCGCCGAGGCGCTCCTCATTGTGACGCTCGTCGTGTTCGCCTTTCTCGGCTCGATCCGCTCGGTGGTGATCCCCACCGTCGCGATTCCGCTATCGCTGGTCGGAACGTTTACCCTGATGTTCGCGCTCGGCTACTCGATCAATCTGCTTACGCTCCTCGCGCTGGTGCTCGCCATCGGGCTCGTCGTGGACGACGCCATCATCGTGGTGGAGAACGTCAACCGCCATCTGGAACAGGGCATGAAACCGACGGAAGCGTCGATCCTCGCCGCGCGCGAACTCGCCAACCCCATCATCACCATGGCCGTCGTGCTCGTTGCCGTATATGTTCCGATCGGTTTTCTCGGCGGGCTGACCGGCGCGCTTTTCACCGAATTCGCCTTCACGCTCGTCGGTGCGGTCATCGTGTCGGCGATCGTCGCACTCACGCTCTCGCCCATGATGTGCGCTCGGATGCTGAAACCCCACGACCCGACACAGAAGGGTTGGGACACGAAGCTCGTGCTGCTGCTCGACCAGGCGTTCGATGCGCTGCACCGTCGCTACGAGCAGCTGCTGCACGGAACGCTCAACTGGGTGCCCGTGACCGGCGTGTTCGCGATCATCGTCCTCGGCAGCATCTATTTCCTTTACGCGACGGCGAAATCCGAGCTCGCGCCCCCGGAAGACCAGGGCGTCGTCATCAGCTCCGCGCAGGCCGCCCCCAATTCGACGCTGCAGCAGCGCCAGCTGTATACGCGTGCGGTATACGAGACGTTCATGACGCACCCCGAAACAGACCATGTGTTCCAGCTCGACATCCCGGGACTGACGCTCGCCGGCATGGTGCTCAAGCCCTGGAACGAGCGCAAGGCTACCGCCGCCCAGCTTCAGCCGATCGTGCAGAAGGAGCTCGAACGCATCGCAGGCCTGCGCGCGGTGGCGTTCCAGCCGCCGCCGCTTCCCGGCGCCTTCGGGCTGCCGGTGCAGTTCGTCATCCAGACCACCGATCCCTTCGAGCGGCTGAACGACGTGGCCTCCGCTTTTTTCCAGGAGGCCCAAAAGAGCGGCAGATTCTTTTTCGTCGACAACGACCTTCGCTACGATCTGCCGCAATCGACGATCGTGATCGACCGGGAATTGACGGCGCAGCTCGGGCTGACCATGAAGGACGTGGGCGGCGCGCTGTCGTCGCTCGTCGGCGGCGGCTACGTCAACTACTTCAGCTTTCACGACCGCGCCTACAAGGTGATCCCGCAGGTGCAGCAGGCGGACCGGCTGAACGCCAGTCAGTTGAACAGCACTTACATTCGCGCGGCGAACGGCCAGTCGATTCCGCTCTCCACCGTCGCGCACATCACGACCAAGACCGTCCCTCAGGCGCTCAACCGCTTCCAGCAGCAGAACGCAGCGACGATCTCCGGCGTGCCGTTCATCGGCGTCACCCAGGGCGAAGCGATCGCCTATCTGCAGGACCTCGCCGCGAGGACGTTGCCGCAGGGGTACTCGGTGGATTACGCCGGGCCGTCTCGGCAGTTCGTCCAGGAATCAGCCGGGCTGGTCATCACGTTCTTCTTTGCGCTCATCATCATCTTCCTCGCGCTCGCGGCGCAGTTCGAGAGCTTCCGCGACCCGATCATCATCCTCGTTTCGGTCCCGATGTCGATCTGCGGCGCGCTCATCTTCGTGAGCCTGGGCGTGGGCGGCGCAAGCCTCAATATCTACACGCAGGTGGGCCTCGTGACGCTGATCGGCCTCATCAGCAAGCACGGCATTCTGATCGTGGAGTTCGCCAACAACCTGCAGAAGCAGGGCATCTCCAAGCGCGAGGCCATCGAACACGCCGCAGGCATACGGCTGCGTCCGATCCTGATGACCACCGGCGCGATGGTGTTCGGCGTCGTTCCCCTCCTGGTCGCGAGCGGTGCGGGCGCAGCGAGCCGCTTCAACATGGGGCTGGTGATTGCAAGCGGAATCGCGATCGGAACGCTGTTCACGCTCTTCGTCGTTCCGGCGATGTACCTGCTGCTTGCAGCGGACCACTCGAAGCGGACGACGGCCGAGGTTTTGCCGGAGCCGGGCGGGCACGCCGGCACGCACTGAAGTCCCGCCCGGCCCGATGACGGCGCGAGTGTGCATCGTCGGGGCGGGACCGGTCGGCGTCGTCGCCGCAATCGCCTGCGCCCGCAAGGGCATGCAGGTCACCCTCTTCGAGGCGGAGCGGGAGATCGACCACAGCCCGCGCGCGGCGACTACGCATCCTTCCACGCTCGAGATGCTCGGCGAACTCGGGCTCCTGGAAGAGTTTCAGTCGCTGGGACTTGTCGCGCGGCACTTCCAGTTCTGGGACGGGGCGACGAAGACGCTCGTGGCGGAGTTCGATCACGAGGTGCTGCGCGACGAGACGCCCTACCCTTTCGTCGTCCAGACCGAACAGCACAAGCTGTCCGAGCTCGGCCTGCGGAGGCTTTCCGCGATGCCGAACGTCGAGGTGCGGCTTGGCACTGGCGTCGTCGACGTCGTAGAGGACGCGGGCGCCGTGCGTGTCGCGACAAGCGGCGTGGAGCGGCATGTCTTCGACTACGTCATCGGCTGCGACGGTGGGCGAAGTACGGTGCGCAAGTGCCTGGACATCGAATTCGAGGGCTATACCTGGCCCGAGCGGTTTCTGGTGCTCACGACGCTCTTCGATTTCGAAGCGGCGCTCGGCTGCTGCCCGCGAAGCTACATCTCCGACCCGGAAGAGTGGACCAATCTTTTCAAGGTCAGGGGCGACGACCTGAAGGGACGCTGGCGCGCCGTCTTCCCGGCGCGGGAGAACGAGAGCGACGAGGAGGCGTTTTCCGAAGGCGCGGTGCGCAGGCGCCTGGGGAAGCTTTTCGAGGACCACCCGATGGACCTCCTCGCGCACCGGAACATCTACCGGGTGCACCAGCGCGTGGCGAAATCGTTCCGCAAGGGCAGGGTGTTCCTTGCCGGGGATGCCGCGCACGTCAACAACCCGGTCGGGGGCCTCGGCCTCAACTGCGGCATCCACGACGCGATGGAGCTCGCCGAAACACTGCATCGGGTTGCGAGCGGACAGGCGGGCGAAGAATTGCTCGACCGTTACGAGCGCCGCAGGCGGCCCTTGAACATCGAGTACGTCCAGCAGCAGACTGTCGCCAACAAGAAAAGGCTGGAGGAGCGCGACCCGAAGGTGCGTCAGGCCAATTTCGACGAGCTGCGGCGGACCGTCGCCGACCGGGGGTTGCACAAGCGGTTCCTGATGCGCACCTCGCTCATCGAGAGCGTGCGCCGGGCACGGGAAATCGCCTGAACCGCTGGTCTACTGTTTTCGCGGCGGCCGGTGCTCGAGCAGGGCGCCGGCCTTGCGCTCCAGGGCATCGCGCAGGCGCAGCGCCCGCGCCTGCCTTTTCGTCACCAGCCGATAGTGGCGTATCTCGTCGACCGCTTCGCCCGCCGCCCAGCAGTTTTTTCCGTTGGTCACCCAGACCTTGGGGTCCAGCCCGCGCAGGTCGAAAGGGCGCGAGTAGCTGCGCAGCGTTTTCTGGGCGCGATTGTTCGCGTACTCATGCAGGTAGGACATCGCCAGCTCGCGCAAGCTTCGGTACACCGGATCGCGCCAGCGCAGCACGGGCGGATTGGTTTTTGAGATCGCGCCCCAGCAGCCGCCGCGGCGGAACAGCGCCACCACGTGGTCGTAGTCGCGCTCGGCTCGGAGATCCATGAGCAGAGGCGGCTCGCCGCGGACCCACAG
>Ga0184640_10000536_pt1 | contig 10105 bp, 8 predicted proteins | sample PLM31_200_b2_FD_133161 | JGI IMG/M metagenome (GOLD analysis project Ga0184640, IMG submission 133161) | Groundwater sediment microbial communities from an aquifer in East River, Colorado, USA - PLM3-1_200_b2 | ecosystem: Environmental > Terrestrial > Soil > Riparian zone | place: USA: East...
CACCGCCGGCATCAGGATGATCAGCCACAGCCAGCGTTTACCAATCGCAAAGTAACGACTCAATTCCATTGGACACTCTTCTCCTTGAACACGTCCCCTTCACCCCACTCTCTACAATCAGTACGCGCCGCGACCCGATAACACGGCGGAAAACGTCCGGAATAAGATCTGTATGTCCAGCCCCAGACTCTGCCGCTCGAGATAGGCAATATCCAACTCGACCCGCCTGTTGAAGTCCAGGTCGGCCCGGCCCGACACTTGCCACAAGCCCGTGATCCCCGGCAGGACCTCCAGACGCTGCGTGTGCCATAAGGAGTATGTTCCGGCCTCAAAGGAGGTCGGGCGCGGTCCCACCAGGCTCATCTCGCCTCTGAGCACATTGATCAACTGCGGCAGCTCGTCCAGACTGGTCCGGCGCAGGAATTGCCCCACCTTTGTCACGCGCGGATCTTGCGCCAGCTTGAAATCCGGCCAGGACAGCACATTTAGGTGGGCATAATTCGCCTTCAGTTGTTCCGCATTGGAAACCATCGTCCGAAACTTGAGCATCCGAAACCGCTGGCCGCCCCGGCCGGTACGGTACTGAACATACAACGCCGGACCCGGGGAATTCACCCAGATCGCCAGCGCAATCACCGCGCCCAGCACCACAGCGAACGGCAAGAGAATCGCACTCAGACCGAAGTCCATGACTCTCTTTAGAATCCTGTAGTTCCGCCGGCTGGACCAGGGCCGGGGTTGAATTGGTTCTACCCATTCCAAATTCGCTAACATTTACCTCTCCCCGTTCCCAATACCTATCCCCGTTCCGAAACTCCGGCACTCTCCCACAGGTTCTGAACGTGCAGGAGGCTCCTGAGCGACCACCTGGCTCAGAGTTGTGCTTCTACCGCCTCAATCATCTTCGGCATCCGCTCCACTTCGATGGCCTCGGCCATCTCCGTCCTTCTGGGCATAAGGTCCACTCGGATAGGCTCTTCTTCCAGCTTGGTCGTCTCACTCTGGACGCTCAGTCCGGTTTTCGCCACTTCGACTAATCTTTCCAGCGTGAGCGCCTGATCGGGGAAACTGGCCACCCCGACCGCAGCCTCCATATTCAGGCGCGCGCGAACCAGGTCTGCCAGAGACTTCGCCCGGTCATCGGCTCGCTCGGCTGGCAGCTCCGGCATCAGCAAATAGAAGGTACCATGGTCTTGCGCCACGACAGTGGGGTAGACTAACTCCCGGCGGAGCAGCCTGGCCACTTTCGCAAACGCAAAGCGTTCCATCACCGTCTGTTGGACCTCCTCGACAACATGCGGCAGGGTCGTCCGCAGTGTTGTCGAGTCTACTTGCAGCATGGTCAAGGTGAGCGGCCGTTTGAACCGCCTCGCGCGATGGACTTCGGCATACATATCGTCTTGTTTCTCGGCAAAGGTGGGGAGCGCAAGTCCCACCCCCTTGACCATCAGGCCTGTGAGCGCTGTCTCCGCATCGTCCATCGCCAGGAAGATCAGCCGGGCGAGCAGCACGGTCAGCCAGAGTGCTGCGACCTCCGTAACCGTTTTCGGCAGAGCGGTGCCGGTCCCCACCAGGGGATAGCCCATCAGGACTTTCCCCGGCAAGTAGATGGCGACAGCGCTCAGCAGCGCCCAGCGCAATCGAACACGGCCCAGACGTTTCCAGCCTACCGTGGCAATCGCCACCAGTGCGATCAGCACGTAGACCAACGAGGCCAGATTGACCGGTTCGTCGAATAAGCCTTCAATGTTAAATATGAAGGAGGCCCACACAATGAAGGCCAGTATTGCCCGCCTCAACCTCGTCATGGTTTACCTCTGGTGAATCCGATCCTGCAAATTTCTTTATTCTAAGGCTTTGTCCCTATTTCCTCGATAAGAGACCTGCTATAAGATTGTTTGAGTATGGATAGAGCACGGTCCACATTCCCTCGCGCAAGCTCACAACCTGCGGCAGGTTCCAGAATCGGACAAGCGCCAGCCTCCGCCTCTTAAGACACGCTCCCGCAGGCTCTAAACCTGCTGGAGGCTCCTGAGAGTGTGCGGCGCCTGGCGCTCTACTAGGGCACAACTCCGGTCTCAAACCTCCCCCCGGAACAACGGGTTGTTTACCCCCCTACTTTAACCCGATGTCCCGAAAAGTCAAGAGAAAATCAGCCAAGAATTCCTATTGACTTTTTGCGCCTTATGTAATGAATGAACGATGTATTATTGTTTTAGAAGAGGACAAATGCGCCGCAAAAATACATTAAAGAATGCTTTCGAGAAGGGCAGCGCGAATCCCCAGTTCGCACTGCTATTCCCGGCTTCTTTCTCCTGCCCGGCTGTGGTAGACTGATCGGCGCAATGGCCAGACCTGCGCCATGGAAGAACGACCCTGCCTGCGGCCACGAAGTGGCCTGTGAGTTTCAGACTCATTACTGCACCTACATCCGCGTGCCCCGGTTGTTGACCCTGCAATCCGGGGCGGGGAGTCCGGACGAGGTGCTTTTTGTTCTGGGGCTCCAGGCGGCGGAACTGTGGCTGAAGGTGCTCTTGACCGACCTGAAGCGCGTCCTTGATCGGACGCAGCCAGAGCGTCACGGCGCCTTTGAACCGTTGAAGCTGCTCCACCGCAGTTCCGAAATCCTGACGCTGCTGGATCGGCAGTTCGAGGCTTTGGAGTCTTCCTTAGCCGGGGTGACCGTGAGCCTGGGGCCTCCAGCGTCTGTCCAGTTGGATCAACTGGGGGAGCTTGGCGGCGAACTCTACAGACGGCAAGACTTCCGAAGCCTTGGAGAGTTCGAAAGTCTGCAACCGGCTCATACTCCGGGTCAGGCCAGAGATCACGAAACCCGCAAGTTTCAAGAGGCCGCTAGGACGGTGGTAGTGCGAGCCAGAGCGATGGGCCTGCGCTTCGATGCCTTCTGTGCCGGGCTGGAGTTTGGGGATGGGCTGGACTATGCGGCGGCCTTGAGTCTGGACCAGTTGCTGGACTTACAGGACGGGCCAAAGGCTGGCTGGACCCGGGTGGGCGAAGCGCCAGCGGCCATTGCCAGCTCGGAGCCTGTCTCTGCGGATGAACTGATGTTTATTGTGACCCACCAGGCGTTCGAACTGTGGTTCAAAGCGATCCTGCAGGCCCTGGATTTGACCGTGGCCGGGCTGCTGTCCGATCCGCCGGACGTGGAGAACGCCATCCGCAGGCTGCGGCGGGTTGTGGCCATTCAGCGGCTGCTGGTCCGGCAGATCCAGATTCCAGCCACCATGCTGCCACTGGATTTCCTGCGCTTTCGCAATGAAATCCGGCACGAAGATGGCCGGGATTACTATCGCGGCCTGTCTCCCTCCAGCGGCAGCGAGTCGTTTCAATTTCGCGAGATCGAAATCCTGGCCGGGCTGCGCGATGACCCCTCTTTTCGGGCCTTTCTGAAAGGCAACGAGGCGCTGCACATCCGCTTCCTCATCCCGAGCGAGGAGCGGCGGCTGAACGAACCCACCCTGGGGGAGGCCTACGAGCGGCTGGTCAAACAGCGCGGCCTCGACGACCTGGTGGAGGTTTTTAAGGCCGCGGATGAAGAAAATCCACACCGTGACCTCGCCGAGCTGGGCGATTTGCTGCTGGAGTTTGACCAGTTCTTCAAGCTCTGGCGAGTCAGTCACGTTTCTATGGTCGAGCGGATGATTGGAAATCGGTCCGGGACCGGCTTTCTGGGTCCGGAGTATTTGCGTGAGACCGCCGGCCTGGGCCGGCAAGATTCCGGGCGACTTCTCCCAGAAGATCAGACCCGGCCGCGCTTCTTCGCGCGCCTCTTTGAGGCCCGCTCTCGCCTGACGGCTTACTAGAGATCTTTACCGCAGAGTACGCGGAGCACGCAGAGATTTTTCTCGCTTTTCCAACTGCACCGGACGCACCCTCAGGGTTGCTATGCTCGGTGCCGGGGTTCGCGATCTCCCCCGGCACCTGCGTCCGTGGCAGGTGTGCGATCTGTGGCACAAATTACGATGGGAGCCCCGATGCCCTCACCGTTTTCTACCGATCCCGCCCTGGCGCTCGAGCTGGACCGCGCAGATCCGCTGGCGCGCTTCCGAGCTGAGTTTGTGATCGCCGACCCGGAGCTGATCTACTTGGACGGCAACTCACTGGGCCGGATGCCGGAGCGTGCTGCCGCTCGCATCCACCATTTACTGGAGCAGGAATGGGGCGAGGGCCTGGTCCGCAGTTGGGGGCAGGGCTGGTTTACGGCCCCCTCCCGGATCGGCGGCAAAATTGGACCGTTGATCGGCGCGCGCGAAGACGAAGTGCTGCTAGCCGATTCAACCTCGGTCAACTTGTTCAAGCTTGTCATCGCCGCTCTGCGGGCGCAGGGGAGCCGGAAAACTATCGTCAGCGACGAATTCAATTTTCCATCGGACCTTTACGTGATGCAGGGCGCGGCCGACTTGCTGCGGCAGGGACACCGGCTGGCGTTGGCCCGCTCGCCCGACAGTGTGCATATGCCGGCCGAGGTGATCGTCCACCAGATCAACTCGGACACGGCTCTAGTGGCCCTGACCCACGTGGCCTTCAAGAGCGGTTATCTCTACGAGATGCAGGCTGTGACCGAAGCCGCCCACGCGGCCGGCGCGCTGATGCTGTGGGACTTATCCCATTCGGTGGGCGCCGTGCCGCTAGACCTGAACAGATGCGGAGTGGATCTGGCCGTCGGCTGCACGTACAAGTACCTGAACGGCGGCCCTGGCGCTCCAGCGTTCCTCTACGTCCGCCGAGATTTGCAGGCCGAGCTACTCAGCCCGATCTGGGGCTGGTTTGGCCGGCTGCGGCCCTTCGAATTCAATCTGGACTACCAACCGCAGCCCGACCTGCGGCGCTTTCTGGCCGGCACGCCGCCCATCTTATCTACAGCCGCCGTCGAAGTGGGGGTGGACCTCACCCTCGGGGCCGGGATGGATCGCATCCGCGAGAAATCCGTCCGCCAGACCGATTATCTGTTCTATCTGACCGAAGAATTGCTGAAGCCCCTGGGATTCAGTGTCGGTTCGCCTCGGGAGGCCGCCCGGCGCGGTTCCCACATCTCCCTTCGCCATCCCGATGCGCTGCGGATTGACCAGGCGATGATCCACGACGTCAAGGTGATCCCGGATTTCCGCTCTCCCGACAACATCCGCCTTGGGATCGCACCGCTATATACCAGCTTCGGCGAGATCCGGGAGGCGGTGGCGCGCATCGAGCGTGTTGTAACCGAGAGACTGTACGAAAAGTATTCGGCTGAGGCGCCGGACGTGACCTGAAGCCGCCTGAGACCGAACTCCGAAAAATACAGCCGCAGAAAACGGAGTTTTCTGCGGCTGTATTTTTTGAACGGATGAGAATTGGAGAGGATTCCCGAAAATGAACCTGTAAAGGAGTTACAGGTTCATTTTCGGAAAATTTCCTCAAGTCGAAGAGAATTCTCGTGCTCGGTGCGAGCATTGACCATCTTCCGTGAGGTAGTGTACACTGCAAGGGAAATGCTGCTCTTTGAACCGATCGTCATCAACCACATGCGGTTGGATAACCGCATCCTGCTCACGGCCATGGTCACGCGCCTGTCCGGGGAGGATGGCTTCGTCAACCAGGATATCAGGGACCGCTACCTGCGCTTCGCCAGAGGTGAGCCGGGTTTGATTGTGGTGGAAGCCACGGCGGTCCACAGCTCGAAGAGCGGGCCGCTGCTGCGCATGTGCGCGGATGAATTCATCCCCGGCCATCGCGAGATGGTGGACGAAATGCATGCCGCCAGCCCCAGCAAAGTGGCCCTGCATCTCATCCACTTTATGAAGATCGCCCGAAGCGGCTGGCGCCAGACCGGAGATATGCTCAGTAAGGACGATCTAAAGGCCATCATCACCGCCTATGGTGAAGCGGCCGCCCGGACTCGTGAGGCCGGGTACGACGCCGTGGAACTGCACATGGCGCACGCCTATACCCTCTCCTCTTTTCTCTCGCGCAAGAACAAGCGCCTGGACGAATATGGCGGCCGCAGCCTGGAGACGCGCATGAGGCTGATGAGCGAAGTGATCTTGGAAGTGCGGCGGAACGTGGGCGACGATTACCCGGTCGGGGTGCGCTTCGACGGCGAAGAGTGCATTAAGGGCGGCTACGGGCTGGGCGAGTCGAAGTACATGGCCCTGCGCATGAGCCAGTTGGGCGTAGATTACATCAGCATCAGCGCCGGCGGCAAATTCGAAGATGCCGTCAAAAAGGAAGGTGAGCCGCTCTATCCGTACACCGGCTACAGCGGCGACCGGACCATGCCGGCGGCAGTATACCAGGACGCGACCAACGTATACCTCTCCGAAGGTATCAAAGGGTTTATCAACGCTCACGGCTATCCCGTCCCGGTGGTGACGACCGGCAAGATCCCGACCCCTGCTCTTGCCGAAAGTATTTTGCAGGCCGGCAAGGCCGATATCGTCGGCTTCGCGCGGGCGCTGCTGGCCGACCCGGACTGGCCCCGGAAGGCTCGCGAGGGCAAGGAGCACACGATTATCCGCTGCATCTACGGGAACGTGTGCAAGAACCTCGACGAGAACTTCAAGCAGGTGCGCTGCGGCAGCCTGTGGCCGCGCGAGTACCTGCACGCACCCGAAGCCCCGGACGACGAACAGCCTCCGGTCTGGCCTACCGACGGCGGCCTGAAAGTGGAGCTGCGTGAGAACGGACAGGTGCGTCTGACGTGGGAAAAAGCAAAGGATCCCGTGGGAGTGTATGGCTACGAAATTTTCCGCTCGGTGAACGGGAGCCAGTTTGTGCATCTCACTTCGTCGCTCAGCGCCAACCATGTCGAAGAGTACGCGCTGGGCGCCAATCGCTATGCCTACTTCATCCGGGCCTACGACTTTGCCGGCAACCGGAGCGTGCCTTCGAACACCGCGGAGCTTGAAGTTCCTGCCGGCTTCCCGCTGCCCGGCGAAATATCCCTGGTCCTGGACGGCCAGGTGGAGGCAGAACAAGGATTTACGGCCTGATCCGAGCATCCTCAGGAGGAATCCCGAAAACAGTACATGAAAACGCAGTTTTCATGTACTGTTTTCGGAGAACATTCTTATGCAAGGCGGAAACAACCAAAGGGAACCGATCGGTTCCCTGGCTGGGCGGAAAGCGTTGATCACAGGTGGAGGGAGGGGGATTGGCCGGGCGGTGGCCCTGGCGTTCACCCGCGAGGGGGCCGATGTTGCCCTGACCGCGCGCACAGAGTCCGAAATCTACGGCGTGGCGGTAGAGGTGGAGACGCTGGGGCGAAAGGCCTATCCCATCGTCTGTGATGTCGCCGACAAAGCCCAGGTGGCTCTGGCCGCGCGGGAGGCGGAAGAGAAACTGGGCCGGATTGATATCTTGGTCAACAACGCCGGAGTCGCACAAAGCCACAAGTTCATAGACCACGATGACTGGCTGTGGGAACACACCCTGGCGGTTAATCTGACCGGTGTGTATTACGTGACGAAACAGGTTGTTCCAGGGATGGCGCAGCGCCAGTGGGGGCGAATCATCAACATGGCCTCGACTGCCGCCAAAGTTGGCGCGAAGTACATCGCCGCTTACACGGCCTCCAAGCACGGCGTCCTTGGCCTGACCCGCGCCCTGGCGATTGAGTTCGTGAACGATGGCATCACGGTGAACGCCATCTGCCCTGGCTACGTGGATACGCCGATGACCGACGCCAGTGTGGCCAATATCGTCCAGCGCACCGGTCGCAATGAGGCCGAGGCGCGCCAGATCATCGAGAACCTCAGCCCGCAGAAACGTCTGGTGCAGCCTGAAGAAGTGGCGGCGGTGGCGGTCATGCTGGCCGGGGACCTGGCGGGAGGCATCACCGGCCAAGCGATCAATGTGGATGGTGGAGCAGTCATGTTTTGAGAAAATGCTCCCGAAAAAACCACACAAAAATACGGAGTATTTTTGTGTGGTTTTTTCGGAGACCTTCCTCATCATCGTGTCTGACCCAGAAGTGAAATGCGCCCCGGGCGATCAGCGACATGACTGACTACGACTTCCATTACAGCGTCGAAAACTCCATCGCGACGATCACGCTCAACCGGCCGGAGGTGCTGAACGCCCTCACACTCCGGATCTACGCTCAGTTGCGCGACCTGATGGAGACGCTTCGCTACGATGACTCCGTGAAGGTAGTGATCCTCACCGGGGCCGGGCGTGGCTTCTGCTCGGGTGGAGATGTAAATGAGATCATCGCCGAGGTGCTCACGTGGGACATGAAGGGGCATCTGGAGTTCACCCGAATGACCGGGGCGCTGGTGCGCAACATGCGCCAATTGGAGAAACCCATCATTGCCGCCATTAATGGCACGTGCGCTGGCGCGGGCGCGGTTATTGCGCTGGCCTGCGATTTACGGGTGATGGCGGCGGGCGCGAAAATGACTTTTCTGTTCAGTAAGGTAGGGCTGACTGGAGCCGACATGGGCGCGGCTTATCTGCTGCCCCGGGTGGTGGGGATGGCCCGGGCCACCGAACTGTTGCTGCTGGGCGAATCTATCCTGGCGGAACGGGCCGAAGCCATTGGCCTGGTCAACAAGGTCGTCCCGCTCGAGCAAGTCCTGCCGGCGGCGCAGGAGTGGGCCAGCCGGCTGGCAGCCGGGCCAACCCTGGCGTTGGGCATGACCAAGCGTATGCTGACCAATGAGTGGAGTATGGACCTGACGGGCGCGCTCGAAGCCGAGGCCCAGGCCCAGGCGCTGATGATGATGGGCGAGGACCACCGGGCGTTTTATGAAGCGTTTAAGGAAAAGGTGGAGCCGAAGTTTAAGGGAACGTGATGGAATTTGCTCCGAAAAATGAAGTGAAATACACCGTATTTCACTTCATTTTTCGGGAGACCTCTTGACTTGGATAAGACCATCCTCAACCCGGCTTCTCTCGCAAAGCCCTCTGGCTTCAGCCACGGTATCAAGACCACGGGCGGATCATTGGTGTTCCTGGCCGGGCAGACCGCGCTCGACGCAGGCGGCAAGATTGTGGCGCCGGGGGACATGGCGGGCCAGTTCCGCCAGGCGCTCGCCAACCTGCGAGCAGTAATGGAGGACGCGGGCGGAACGATGACCGACATCACCAGCCTGACAATCTTTGTCACCGACCTTGATGCCTATAAGAGCCGGCTGAAGGAGATCGGCGCTTCATATCGGGAGTTCCTCGGGAGCTATTACCCGGCGATGGCGCTGGTGAACGTGGCGCGGCTGTGGGATGACAATGCGATGATTGAGATACAGGGGGTGGCAGTTGTTGAGGAAGCCAATCCGGTAGGAAAGTTCCCCGAAAACAGATCATGAAAACTCTGTTTTCATGATCTGTTTTCGGGATTACTTGTCACGGCTGGCGCACCTGATGGATTTGACCATGGACTTTGCATTGAGCTCCACCCAATCTCAAATTCAATCCCTCGCCCGCGCCTTTGCCCAAGAGGAGGTGGCGCCGCACTCGCGCGAGATGGACGAGCAGGGCGAAATGCATCTCGAACTGGTGGGACGCATGGCGGCGCTCGGTTTTCTGGGCGCGCCGCTGCCGGAGAGCTACGGAGGCCGCGGGCTGAACTCGCTATCCCTGGCGCTGATCTACGAGGAACTGGGCCGTGCCGATTCGTCGGTGCGCGGTTTCATGACCGTCCACACCAGCCTGGTCTCGCAGTGCATTCTGGCCTGGGGCAGCGAGGAACAGAAGCGTGCATATCTCCCCAAGCTGGCCTCAGGTGAATGGATCGGCTGCTATTGCCTGACAGAACTCAATGCCGGTTCGGACGTGGCCAGCATTGAGACCACGGCCCGGCAAGAGGGGAATGAGTTCGTCCTGAATGGCCAGAAAATCTGGATCACCAATGGCAATCTGGCCGCCCTGGCGCTGGTGTTTGCCTCCACCGATCCAGCCTTGCGCCACAATGGCCTCAGTGCCTTTCTGGCCGAGACCGGAAGGCCGGGCTTCGAACGAACCAGAATGCCGGGCAAGGAGCTTGGACACCGGGCCTCAGACCACGCGCACATTACGCTCCGCGACTGCCGGGTCCCCGTCGTCAACGTGCTGGGCGAAATTGGGCAGGGGTTCAAGATTGCCATGTCGGCCCTGGACCACGGGCGGCTGG
>Ga0184640_10000537_pt1 | contig 10098 bp, 7 predicted proteins | sample PLM31_200_b2_FD_133161 | JGI IMG/M metagenome (GOLD analysis project Ga0184640, IMG submission 133161) | Groundwater sediment microbial communities from an aquifer in East River, Colorado, USA - PLM3-1_200_b2 | ecosystem: Environmental > Terrestrial > Soil > Riparian zone | place: USA: East...
CAGCATAGTCGGCGGCGCCTTTCCTCTGGCTGGGCAGGTAATCGAGCCATTTGAGCCAGAACGTGAAGAAGGGGACGATGACTCGTGCGAGAGCGAAGCTGAGTCTAGAACTCGACAGGCTCAGAAAGAGTGATCGGATCGCGAGGGCGAGCGCGGTTCCCGCGCCACTCACGATCCCGGACTCGATCTCTTCAAAGTTGCGGAAAAGCCAGCGGTGCGCGCTTGCGGAGAAGCGAAAAAAGTCGTAGGGGCCGAGATGGACCGGGAATAGGAAAGGGCTCTCAGCATAGACGAGACCCCGCCCGTTCAACACCCGCTCGATCTCGGCCACGCACCGTTGTGGATCCAGCACGTGCTCCAGCACGGCCTGGGCCACAACCAAGTCGAATACTCCATCCCGGAACGGCAGGTCGTGCGCGTCCGCAATCGCACACGCGCGCGGTGTGAAGTATACGTCAGTCTCGAATACTTGGATCGTTGGGACGCCGAGCAAGTGTTGGAACCCTGCACCCATCTCGCCTGCTCCGATCACCAGCACGCGAAGCGGTCCTGGCTGGCTCGAGAGGAGCACGACCAGGCGCCGATAGTTCTTCTCGGCGCGCATGTTGTGCCCGATCGACGGCACGATGCCGTCCAACCCGCGGAGCACCTTCTGCTTGAGGGAAACGCATTCCGGGCTCGCAAACGCCCTCTTTTCCGAATAGTCCGCAATTCGGAATGCCGAGTTCGATTCGTTCAGGAGAATCGGCACGCCCCGCACGAGGGGGAAACGGGCGCTGCAGGCTGGCTGAACGCAGCGCACGTCGTTCGCACGCACCTCGACCGCTCCCTTGCAAATCGGACATGCAAGGAGCTCAGCGGTGGCGCGCAAGGCTGCAGGGGTCGGTCCCAGTTGCGTTCGCTCACACCAGCCCCTCGAATGCGGACAGGTGTCTCAGCAAGTTGATGGACCTCCCGGTGAGCCCATGCGCTCCCAATTGATACGGGACCACAACGTCGCCTTCTTATGCGGCATCTCGAGGATGTTATTTGCCGCGTGCACCACGGGAGTAGTTATTTGATGATTTCACTGTGGTCCGGTTATCGGGGGGGCAGGTCGGCGGGATGAATTGGTAACGTTGCTGCGATCTCGCTCCGTACAACCGCGCGGTTCGGATTGTCCGAGGCATGAAGTAAATTGTTTCAGCTACCCCGATCTTCGAGAGACGATCGCTAAGATTGCAAACAAGGCAGCGCTAGCACCGGTCAAACTTACAAACAACAATTTGGGATTTTCAAGTAGAGCCGGTCGGCGAATTAAGCGGGGCTCAAGGCCGAGCTTTTCCAGAACGTTTGAAAGCTCTGCAAGCCAACGGTATTTCGACCAGTTCACTGTCGTGACGAAATCATAGTGATAAGCGGATTCTTCGTAGAAATTGATTTTATCTTCCGGTCCACGCACAGAGCGCAGCACACGAAGTCGATTTGTTTGTATTTCAGGATCGCCGATCATTTCCCGCACATCATAGTAACCACCCGCCTCTCTTGGAAACATCAGATCGTAAAGCGGGTCAGCGACAACGGTGCCAGATTCCGTCCCGGCAAGAACCACCGTATGCACCGGAACACAGCCTTGGCATGGGTACAGCATGGCGAGCGAGGCCTTGATACCTATTTGCTCAAGCATCGCTGCCAGTAAGCGGGACTTGTCGGTGCAATCCCCTCCTTTTGCCAAAACCTGCACAGGGGTAGCGCCCAGTGATTTAAGCAAGTAGGAACCTCTATTCTTGGCAAAGCCCTGATTAGCGTACACAAAGGAATTCAACAGCCGAACTTTGTCATCCGCACCACTTGTCCTGTCAGTCAATTGCGCTGCCAGCGTCTTGAGTAATCGCGCGTCTTTGGAGTAAGAGTAATAGAAATAGGCCGCCGACGATAACATCATCAAGGCCGATACCAAACATACGATGAATCCAAGCTGCCTTGTCATACAATGAACCCCAAGTTGGCTTGTCACGGCATTACCTTGCAAAGTGCGCGGCAAGAAGCTTGAGCCGGCTATATGCTCCAATGTTCCGACGTCATTTTGCGGCGACTTCGCTAGTCACGTAACGGTACTTTCCAGATGGCTCGGATCGAATGTCATCGACAATCTCGACATCGATCCATACGCCGGATCCAAGACGTTTAGCCATTCCCACCCTAATCCGTTCCACGACGTCGTGATCAAGATCCGGGCCCGCAACCAGCAGCACTTTTGTATGATCAATGCTTTCCTGCACGATCTTGAACTTCGCGATACCCGGCAAATCGCGCACGACATAGATCAACGCGAGGCCGTGCATGACCGTGCCGTTCTGCGCGACTACGAAATCCGTGGTCCTTCCTTGGAGTTCCTTGATCAACGGCAGCCCTCGCCCGCATTCGCATACGCGCTCGTCCATCACACCGACGTCGCCGGTTCGGTAACGGATGAACGGAAAGCTCTCGCCCGCCATGTGGGTTACAACGATCTCGCCCGCCGTGCCGGGAGGTTGCGACTTGCCCCCTCCGTCCACGATTTCGACAATGATGTCCTCCGCGGACATGTGCATCCCGCCTGCGGGACACTCATGGGCGATCAAGCCCGCGTCGCGACCGCCGTAGCTGTTCGCTACCGGGCAGCCGAACGTGCGCATTATCTGATTCCGCTGCTCTGGATACAAGCGCTCGGAGGTAACGAACGTGACCCGTACGCCGGCGTCGTTTAACGCCTGTCCCCGGCTTTCCGCATGCCGGGCGATATGAGCGAGCACAGAGGGATAACCGAATAGCATGGCGGGTCGCCTCGCCCGAATTTTCGCGACAAAGGCGTCCAGATTCGATTCGGACATTTCGAATGCTGGCAGCAACGTGCTGCGTAGCAACAGGTCGCGTACGGACCGTACCCAATCCTGGGCACTGAGCTCAATGGGCGAGCCCCACACCACGATCTCGGGATCGCCGATGTCCACGCCCCACCAGCGCGTGGCCCGCCACTTGGCGGCCACGTCGTGGCTGACGCGTTCCTTGTCGAGAAAAAAAATCAGAGGCTCACCGCTGGAGCCGCCGGTGTTGTAGCGCCGGAGCCCAGTTGCGTCGCGCGCTTTCAGCGCCTCGGTATTCGACCGGATAATGGCTTTGGTAAGAAAAGGGATTGCCGTGAGATCGGCAAGCGTGCGAACACCCGCCGGATTGAACGCAATGCTCCTGAACAGCCCCTCGTAGTAAGGCACGGTTGAAGCAACAGTGGAAAGGAATTCGCGCAGTCGTTCCAATCGATGGCGCTCGATGCGCTCAGGCGACCACCATTGTGACTGCTCGAGTGCGCGCCGACGCGCCGTGGAATCATGGCGTTTGATTAGCTCGTGCAACGGGAATAGGACGTTCGAACACCACGCTGTGTAGGCGCTTTGACCGATAGATCGTACGTGGGTCATTTGATTCCGGCCCCTGCCTCCGAGACGCGGTAACTGATGAGCAGAGTTGTCGCGCTCATGGAACGATACCTGTCGCTCTCTTGCGTCGCCACATCATCTGAAACAAATCGCGGTTGAATCTAAGCCACTGACGGCAGCGCTGTCTCACCGAAGCTTCGTGTCTTACCCAATTTGTCTGCTGCTCTGGATAGGTAGAAACCGGGTGCCCGTTCAATTGGAAGATATAATGATCGTAATAACATGTGGCAATCTTCTGCCAGTAGCTTGGTATTTCAGGTCGGAGAAACCGCGACAGCCCTCGGGACAGTACTCTGGCTGACTTGGACCAGCTCGATTCTACAGGCGCTTCGCCACTCGATCGTTGATATAGGTGGCTTCTAACGCCTGATAATTCTTCTTTGGAGAGGCCGAGCGCAGTTCGTATCGACTTGCGCATCAGGACCTCGAACTGCCGTTCCTTCCTCGGCGGCAGTGCCCAGACAAAAGCGTTGATCATCAAGTTCAGACCGGGTGCGGCCTCAACGTAATGCCACCAACAGGGTGGAAGACAAAGCAGGTCGCCCTCCTCAATCAAAGCAACCCATGCATGTTTGGCGGTGTTCGTGAACCGAGGAAACTTCCGATGATCTGGTGCGCGCGGCCGGACAAAGCTACTGGTAGTACCAGCAATCCCACCATAGAAAGGCGTTGGATAGAGATCACCAATTGCCTCCAGGGGATATAACAGAACGCGTTTGACGCCCATTACCATCGCGAAGAAGTTGAAGTGGGCATCCTGATGCAGGTAGCTTATGTGGCGCCCGGAGCCCAGCCATATACCTTCCCCGTTAGGCTTCATATCCCTCAGGATGTCCAGCGGGCGAATTGCTCGGGAGAACTCCCTCCATGTTCTTACTGAGTTCGCACCTCCTCTCGCATAGAGAATATCCGAGTCACGATCCTGTAGGGCCGTGCGCATCAAGGCGCAGAAGTCGCTTAACTTGCAGCTCGCCGGCGCATATTTGAAATTTTGCTTTCCGTTTTCGTCGTAACCCATAAAGGGATCGCTAGCTGGAACTCTGGTATATCCGACCACGCTATTGCCAAACGCGGAACTCAGGTAATCAAGGCGCGCATCGTCGGTGCTGCAATTCTTCAACTTTTGAAAAAGTGGCCAGTCTGCGAATGTCCCCTTCAAGATTATCGGCCCCGAAGGTTCGTGCTTCCACTGCTCGAAATCGAACGTGTCTGGTGCTGTTGGAACTGGTCGCGACACGAAAGAGAAAGGCGGAAATCGACCTTCGGCTATGTTATTGGCCATCTCTTCTCCAAATTGGAATTGAAAGCGCGCGATAGGAAATTCAATCCGGCCGCGATTCCGCCTCAACGATCCGAGGCGCCGGGAGCGGGTACGGAAGCGGTCTCGGGCTACCTCCGAAGGAGAAAGACCGCAATCGGAGCGGGTCTTAAGCGCAATTATCAGTCATTTACCAAGCAATTCACCGTCCAAATGTCGTAGCTGATGCCTTTTCATCGCGCTCCGTTTGCCCTGTTTTGTGAACTTTCGTAAATCGGCTGGGCTAATTCCCAGCCATGCGCTGGACCGCGGGTCAATGACCGGCGTTCGAGCGCCACAAACGGGAAGGTCCGAGGGGGTGTAACGGCAACTGCGGATCGCGCGCGCATGCGAGCGCCGAGGCGGCAGCGCAGCATCCAGCGTTGGGCGCAAAAGTCGCAAACCCGGCCCAGGCTGCCTGATATCATGATCTAGTGAGCTGGCTATGCCAGGCACCCGCCTCGCCAAGTACATGGAAGATCGCCCTGCGCGCTCCCATGTGTCCGCGGTTCGCGTCTAACGGAGCTCTGAATTGGCACGCGATATTGGAAGACCCGGCGGCCTTAGTCACGATCCGTGATCGACGGGTCACATCGCGTGGAGCTGCTGCGTCACCGGGGCCAAGCTCATGGGGAGGGGTCGCGGAATTCGTCTCACGCGGTACGATAATTGGAGCGCGTGAGATTCTGGGCCAGCCGGAGCCCGTACTTCCAGCGATGCCGATCCAGAGCGCTCAGCGAAGCCCTTCCCCTGAACGTCAGCTGAGGGCGGCGCGGGATGCGGGGGCGTTAGATCACCTGCGCAAGCGACCGGGACAGCCATCTATTTGACTTGACCAATGCTAGGAAAATTGACGAGCCCGTTTCGAGAGTTCGGTCTGTTCGCCGGCCTGCTCTATGCGATCGACCGCGGATTTCGCCGGTTGTCCCCGGGTCTCCGTTTGTACGTCTACCAACTCATGGTGCAGCCGATCCCGGACAAGCTGCTGCTCCCGGCCCCCTTGACGAAGCATCTGGAGATCCGCCAGATTCGACGCGGTGATCCCGAGGTGGCGCGCATGCCGGCGAGACCTGAGATAAAGGAATCCCGGTTCGAACAGGAGGCGATCTGCCTGGGCGCGTTCAGGAGGGGCCAGTTCATCGGCTATATCTGGTTCTGTTTCCGCGCCTATGAGGAGGACGAGGTTCGCTGCACCTATGTCTTGCCGGACAACGATCAGGCCGTTTTCGATTTCGACCTGTATCTCTTCCCGGAACACCGCATGGGTATCGGATTCCTCGGAATCTGGAACGGGGCTAACGAGTTCCTGCGCAGCCGAGGGATAAAGTTCTCATTTAGCCGACTCACACGGTTCAATCTCGCCTCCGCGCGAGCTCACGAGCACCTTGGCTGGAAACTCGTTGGTCACGCCATTTTCCTCCAGGCTTGGAGCGTCGAGTTCATGGTAGCCACAATCTCCCCCTATCTGCATGTCTCATTTGGGAGGTCGGAGCGTGTTCAGCTGAAGTTACGTCCCGACGCGTTGCTGCTTGAACCATCGGCTGCCGAATGAATTAGTGCATCGTGCATACGTCCGCACAAGTCCAAACGGGGCAGCAGGCTGAATACTGTTGATTTGTCGGCGCTTCCCGGTCGGCATTGGCACCGCTTCCCTTCCCAGATCTCGCAGTTCGAGCGAAGGCACCGCTGAGGAGAAACGCGAGAATGACAACTGAGCTACACATACTCCGAGAGTACATAAAGACCGAGATTGGATACAACGGCGAACTCGCTCCCGACATCGATCTGCTGGAGAAACAAATATTGGATTCCTTCAGCATCGTGCAAGTCGCGGTGTTCATTCAACAGCATTTCCAAATCGAACTGGAGGCCGAGGATGTGGTGCGCGCCAATCTCGCCAGCCTATCTAGCATGGTCACACTGATCAACAACAAGAGAGCCGCCAAAAGGTGACAGCGCCGAGTGCGACGAGCCACCGAAATCGCTCGCATGCTGCGTCGGCCCTGCACCATCGGACCAGAATGCCAGATTTTGCGGCCCCGGGAGTATTGATGCGGTCCGCCAGCGCAATCCGGCATGTCGCGTCCGAGCGCTGGTTCGCGACGCATTAGCTTAGGAGGACTCAGATGCCCAGGTCGATCCCGCGGTTTCTTTCTGAGACCGCAGCGCGGCTGCCCGAGAAGACGGCCATCGTTTCAAAAGAGCGATCGCTGACGTTTTCGCAGCTGCACGACGAAGCGCTGGCCACGGGAGAATCTTTGCGCGAGCTCGGCGTTCAGCCGGGCGACCGAGTCGGCATCTGCATGGAAAAGACGGTGGACCAAGTATCGACCATTCTCGGGGTCCTGTCCGCCAATGCCGTCGTGGTCCCGATCCTGCCGCGCCTGAAGCAGCCGAACATCAAGCACATTATCGAGAACTCCGGCATGGCGGCGCTCGTCACCGACTCCGAACGGCTGAATGAAGTGTCCGAGTTCTCGGACATGACCAAGCTGATCACCGGCCACGGAGAGATCGACAACAATTGGCCGAATCTCCCTTACTTGCGCCGCTTCATCCGACCGCGCATGTTCTTCGACCGTATCGGGGCCGACAACGCTGCCATCATCTATTCATCCGGTTCGACCGGCCGTCCGAAAGGCATCCTCATCGCGCATCGCAATCTGGCGGATGGCGCCGACATCGTCGCTGAGTATCTCGGCACGCGAGAACAGGATCGGATCGGCTGCGTGCTATCGTTCAACTTCGACTATGGGTTGAACCAGATCTGGCAAATGCTGCTTAAGGGCGCGACCTTGTATCTGCACGACCTGGCTCTGCCCAACGACTTGTTTGCGCTGCTGGCCAAGGAGTCGATCACGGCGCTGCCGGTCATGCCGGTGATCATCACCAAGATGTTCGACAAGCGCCTGAAGCTCGCAACAGCCTCCTACGATTTCTCCTCGCTGCGCTACGTGTGCTCTACCGGCGGGCGCCTGTCGCACGACATGCTGGCTGACCTGAAAGCGACGTTTCCGACCGCGAAGATCTACTCGATGTTCGGTTTGACAGAAGCGTTCCGTTCCACCTACTTGGACCCCGACAAGCTGGATACGCATCCGACCTCCATCGGCAAGGCCATTCCTGAATGTCAGGTCCTGGTGCTCGACGAGAGTGGCGACGAATGCCCGCCGAACGTGATCGGCGAGTTGGCGCATCGCGGCGCGACCGTCACCAAGGGCTACTGGGGCGACCCCGAGAACACTGCGAAGGTCTTCCGTACCCATCCCCGGTTTCCAGGCGAGATCCTGGTGTTCAGCGGCGACAAGGTCGTCCGCGACGAAGACGGCTATCTGTATTTCGTCGCCCGCGGCGACGAGATGATCAAGACGAAGGGGTTCCGGGTCAGCCCCACCGAAGTGGAAGCCGAGGTGGTTCGCCACCCGGACATCGTCGATGCGGTCGCGTTTGCCGTGCCGAACATCACCGTGGGCGAGGACATCGGCTGCGCCTATACCACCCAAAGCGGTCAGCCGCTTCCCGAGCATAGCCTCACGCAGTACCTGAAGAGCCAGCTGCCGACTCACATGGTTCCGGCGTATCTCATCCACTTCGACAGTTTCCCGATTACCGGCAGTGCCGGAAAGCTCGATCGCAAGACGATCAAGCAGGTGGCTTTCGATCGCCTCGGCGTCGAGTCGGGCTCCGGCGATCGCGGCGGCTTGAGAGTCTGACTGAAGCGAGTGACTGCCGTGTACAGCGGTCGAGTCGTCATCGGCGTCATCGGCGACGACGTTCATGTCGTCGGCAACCGCATCATGCAGTTGGCCCTGGAGGAGTCCGGCTTCCAGGTCTTCAACCTGCGGACCCGCAATCGCCCGGATCACTTCCGCCAAGCGGCGATGGAGGTCAACGCGCACGCGGTGTTCGTATCCTCCCTGAACGGAGAGGGCGAGCATTGGTGCGCGGATTTCCGTATACGGTTTGCGGAGGTCGGTCTGGGGAGGATTCTGCTGTACGTCGGCGGTAACCTGGTTGTCGGCAAGCGCCCTCAAGAAGAGGTGGTCAGGCTCTTCCGGCAGTACGGTTTTGACAGGATCTACCACCAGCAACCGGACATCAGCGTCGCAATCGCAGATTTGCATAAGGACCTGGAAACATGGCGCGGCCAAGCGCGGACGCAAAGCTCGCGGGAATTGAACGGTATCGACAGCGGGTGATCTCGCAGCCGCTGGCACGAGGCATCTCGACCGACGAGGTGCGCGATCACCTTGCGAAGCTCCCGCCACGGCGGTTCCCCCAGGTGGTCTATGGCAACCGGGGCGCGGCCCCGTGCGTCCAGCCGCGGGGAGGCTTTCCATTGTTCGAAGCGCAGTATCGCCTCACCCGCCAGTTGAGCGAAGCGGGCGCAGACTTCATTCCGCTCACGATAGACAGCTATACGCGCCACAACCAGTACGACACCGCGACGCAACTCTTGCGCCGCAGCGAAGAAGAGGGGAAAAACTATCTGAACGGCTACCCCCTGATCAGCCATGGATATGAGCTTACTCGCGAGCTCTACCGCGACATCGACAAGCCGATCAGCCTCCGCCACGGAACGCCGGATGCCAGGCTGCTGGTCGAGGTTGCGATCGCCTCTGGGATCGCCGAGATCGAGGGCGGAGGCCTTTGTTACTGCCTGCCCTACTCCGAAGGGTTTCCGCTAGATCGATGCGTGCTTTACTGGCAATACGTCGACCGCGTGTGCGCCGTCAACTCGACCGACCGGGCGCCGATCCATCGTGAGAGTTTCGGTCCGTTGACGGCGACGCTGGTGCCTCCGGCGATCGTTTTGGCGATACAGATCATCGAGGCCCTGCTCGCGGCCGAGCAGGGCGTGACTTCCTTCGCCGTGAGCTTCGGGCAGACGGGATCGCTGATCCAAGACGTCGCGACGGGAAGGGCGCTAAGGCAGCTCACCCGCCACTACCTTGACGAGTTCGGATTCGAGTCGGTACGGAGCTATCTCGTCTATCACCAATGGATGGGGCAGTTTCCGCCACGGCCGGAAAAAGCGGCCGCCCTCATTGCGGGATCCAGCGTGATCTCCAACCTGATTTCCGCCGACAAAATCGTGGTCAAGACAAGGGACGAAGCGCTCGGCGTGCCGCGCGCCGAAGTGAACGCCGAGGCGGTCGAGACGGTGCAATACGTGCTGCGCACGTTCGGCTGCGTCGAGCAACTAACATCTCCTTTGATCGATCGTGAAGCCGCGCTGATCGAATCCGAGGTCAGGAGCATTCTTCGGGCGGTGTTCGGCATGTCCGGGGATGCGTTCTGGGAGAGTGTCCTACGCGCCTTTCAATTGGGTTACTTGGATGTGCC
>Ga0184640_10000538_pt1 | contig 10096 bp, 10 predicted proteins | sample PLM31_200_b2_FD_133161 | JGI IMG/M metagenome (GOLD analysis project Ga0184640, IMG submission 133161) | Groundwater sediment microbial communities from an aquifer in East River, Colorado, USA - PLM3-1_200_b2 | ecosystem: Environmental > Terrestrial > Soil > Riparian zone | place: USA: East...
GCCCAAAGACCTCGGTGTGCTCGACGCCGTCGCCCAAGTCTCGAGGTGGGGCTCGCCGCTCCCTCCGGGGGTGCACCGCGGCATCGCGGTTCAGGATTCGCACGGCAGCTACGCCGCCGCGGTATTCGAGGTATCGGTAAGCTCAGGCGGCGAGCTCGACATCCGGCGTGTGGTGGTGGCGGTCGATCCGGGCTACGTGGTGAATCCGGATTCGGCGGAGGCGCAGGTGCAAAGCTGCGTCGCCTACGGGCTCACCTCGGTGCTCTGGGGCGAGATCACCTTGAAGGAGGGCCGCGTCGAGCAGTCCAACTTCCACGACTACCGCATCATGCGCCTCGCCGAGATGCCGAAGGATATCGAGGCGGTGCTCGTCCCGAGCGGCGGGTTCTGGGGCGGGATGGGCGAGACGCCGCTCGCGCCGCTCGCCCCGGCGCTGTGCAACGCGATCTTCGCCGCGACCGGCAAACGCATCCGCTCGCTCCCGCTCAAGGACCAGGGCCTGCGCCTCGCCTCATGATGTAAACTGCGCCGCCCCCCATACGATACGAAGCGACTTTCGCGATACTGCATCACATACAAGGAGATCCCAGATGATCGAATTCAGCGTCAACGGAAGGAAGCGCAGCGCCGACGTCGAGCCCGAGATGCCCCTGCTCTGGGTATTGCGCGACGTCCTCGACGTGAAAGGACCCAAGTTCGGCTGCGGCATCGCGCAGTGCGGCGCCTGCACCGTGCACCTGAACGGCGAGCCGGTGCGTTCCTGCTCGGTGCCGGTCTCGGCGGCCGCGGGCCAGAGCGTGCTCACGATCGAGGGGCTCGCGCAGCGCGGCCGCATGCATCCGGTGCAGAAAGCCTGGATCGACCACGAAGTTCCGCAGTGCGGCTACTGCCAGTCCGGCCAGATCATGGCGGCGGTGGCGCTCTTGAAGAAGAACCCCAATCCGAGCGACCGCGACATCGACGCGGCGATGACCAACCTGTGCCGCTGCGGCACCTACGCCCGCATCCGCACGGCGATCCACGCCGCGGCGAAGTCGATAAAGCCGGCGAAGGCGTGAGGAGACGGCCATGACCAACACATTCGCACCTTCCCGCAGGAAGTTTCTCAAGCAATCCACCGCGATCGGCGGCGGCCTGACCCTCGGAATCACCGTGCCCGACGCGCTCGCCCAGCAGGGCGATGCCGCCGGCACCGAAGTGAACGCCTGGGTCGTGATCCGGCCCGACGACACCGTGATCATCCGCTACGCCCGCTCCGAGATGGGGCAGGGCAGCATGACCTCCGCCCCGATGCTGGTCGCCGAGGAGCTCGAGTGCGACTGGAAAAAGGTCACGATCGAGTACGCCTCGGCGAACGCGAACGTGAGGCGCAAGCGCGCCTGGGGCGACATGGCGGCGGTCGGCAGCCGCACCATCCGCCAGTCGCAGGAGTATTTGCGCCGCGGCGGCGCGACCGCGCGCGAGATGCTCGTCGCGGCGGCGGCGCAGCAGTGGGGCGTTCCGGCTTCCGAATGCTCGGCTGCAAACAGCGTCATCACCCACGCACCGAGCAAGCGCAAAGTGAGCTTCGGCAAGGTGGCGAGCGCCGCGGCGAAGCTCCAGCCGCCGAAGGACGTGAAGCTGAAGGACCCCAAGGACTGGAAGCTTATCGGCAAGTCGGTCAAGCGCGTCGACATCCCCGACACGGTGATGGGCAGGCAGCGCTTCGGCATCGACGCGCAGCTTCCCGGCATGGTGTACGCCGCAATCGCCCAGTGCCCGGTGTTCGGCGGCAAGGTGAAATCCGTGGATGCGTCGAGGGTCCAGAATCGCCGCGGCATCATCAAGGTGATTCCGCTCGAGACCTATGTCGCCGTGATCGGGGACAACTGGTGGCGCGCGAAGGAAGCGCTGCGCGACGTGGCTATCGAATGGGACATGGCCGGAAACAGCGGCGTCTCGAGCGCCGGCATCATGGAATTCCTGCGCGTCGGCCTCACCCAGCAGGAGGGCCTCGCCATCGCGCGGCGTGAAGGCGACGTCGACCAGGCATTCGGCACCGCCGCCAAGGTCCTCGAGGCCGAGTACTTCACCCCGTATCTCGCGCACGCCACCATGGAACCCATGGGGTGCCTCGCGCTGGTGAAGGACGGAAAGGTCGACATCTGGACCTCCACGCAGAGCGCGGAGGCGTCGCTCGCGACGGCCGCGGCGACCGCGGGCGTTCCGCTGGAGAACGTCGAAGTGCACCGCGTGCAGCTCGGCGGCGGCTTCGGGCGGCGCGGCGGCGGCCAGGACTTCGTGCGCCAGGGGGTGGCCATCGCCAAGGCGATGGAGGGCACGCCGGTGAAGATGCTGTGGACGCGCGAGGAGGACATGCAGCACGACTTCTACCGTCCGGCGAGCCTGATCCGCATGAAGGCGGGGCTCGACGCTTCGGGGAATCCGGTCGCCTGGTACTCGCGCGTCTCGGCGCCTTCGATCGTCGCGACGCTGCTCAAGCTGCCGCTCAAGGATGGCATCGACCCGCAGGCGGTCGCCTCCTACGCCGACCAGCCCTACAGCATTCCGAACGTGCGCGTCGAGTACGCGCAGCGCAATCCGCACGTGCCGGTGGGATTCTGGCGCACGGTGGGGCACTCGCAGAACCCGTACATGCGCGAGTGCTTCGTCGATGAGCTGGCGAGCGCCGCCGGCAAGGACCCCTACGAGTATCGCCGGGCGCTCCTCGGAAAAGCGCCCAAGGAGCTCGGCGTGCTCGAAGCCACGGCCAAGGCCGCCGGCTGGGGCAAGCCGCTGCGCGCGGGCGTGCACCGCGGCATCGCGGTGACCGAAGCCTACGGCAGCTACACTTCCGCGGTCGCGGAGGTGTCGGTGAACGCCAAGGGCGGACTGACGATCCACCGCCTGGTGCTCGGCATCGACTGCGGCTACGTGGTGAACCCGGACAACGTCGTCGCGCAGATGCAGGGCAGCGCGGTATTCGCGCTGACCGCATTGATCTGGGGCGAAATCACCGTCAAGGACGGGCGCGTCGAGCAGTCCAATTTCCACGACTACCGCCTGATGAGCCTGCGCGAAATGCCCAAGGTCGAGGTCGTGATGGCGCCCTCGGGCGGATTCTGGGGCGGAGTGGGCGAGCCGGGACAGGCGTCCATCCTTCCCGCAGTCTGCAACGCGATCTTCGCCGCGACCGGGAAGCGAATCCGCTCGCTGCCCTTGAAGAACCACGGGCTGACCCTCGCGTAGCGGGAAACCGATGGATCCGCGCCGGATTTCGACGCTCCGTCTGGCGTCGGCCGGCGCGCTGCTGATCGCCCCGCTAGCTGCGGGCGCCGCATTGGCGCAGGACCGGCCGGTGCGCCTGGAGGCGGTCGGCGACGCGATTCCGCGGGCTCTGACTTCCGAACCGGGTGACCCCGCGCGCGGTCGAAGCATAGTCGTGAATCGCGACCAAGGAGGCTGTTCGCTGTGCCATGCTGTCCCCGGTGAGCAGCTCTCCGGGAATATCGCGCCGACGCTTGCGGGCGCCGGCGCCAAGCTCTCCCCTGCGCAGTTGCGCCTGCGGGTCGCCGATTCGACGCGCGTGAACCCGAATACGCCCATGCCCGCCTACTATCGCACCGAAGGATTGACGCAGGTCGCGGCCGCGTACCGCGGCAGGCCGATTCTCTCTGCGCAGCAGGTCGAAGACGTGGTCGCTTATCTCGCGACCTTGAAGGAGGCGCGGTGAAGCGCCGCGATTTCCTCGCCGGCCTCGCGGGAGCGCTTGCCTTGCCCGAAGCGGCGCTCGCGCAGGTGGATCCGCTCGATGCGCTCGTCCGGATCGTCACCCACGGCGCGCCGGTGAGAAAGGGCAAGGTGAAGATCGAGCTGCCGCAGCTCGCCGACAACGGCAACTCCGTCCCGATGCGGATCACGGTCGACAGCCCCATGACGGCGACCGATCACGTGAAGAGCATCCACTTGTACTCCGAGCGGAACCCGGTGCCCAACATGGCGAACTTCTACCTCGGCCCGCGAGCCGGCCGCGCGGAGATCAACTCGCGCGTGCGCTTGGCGGGAAGCCAGCGCGTGACCGCGGTCGCGCAGCTCTCAGACGGCACGTTCTGGTCCGATACCGCGCCGATCGTCGTCACCCTCTCCGCCTGCCTGGACGAGAGCTAGGCCCATGGCCGCCCGCATCCAGATTCCACGGCAGGCGAGGCGCGGCGAGGTCGTCGAGATCCGCGTCCTGATCCAGCATGCGATGGAGACGGGCTACCGCCACGACGACGTCGGGCGGCTGATCAAGCGCAACGTCATCAACGCCTTCTCCTGCCGCTACAACGGGGTCGAGGTGTTCCGCGCGGACCTTTCCTCGGGAATCGCCGCCAACCCCTACCTTCAGTTCTGGACCGTGGCCGAAGCGAGCGGAAATCTCGAGTTCACCTGGATCGACGACGAGGGCGTGCAGGGCTCGGAGCGGCAGCCGATCGCCGTCAGCGGATGAGGTACAGCGACCGCGTCGCGCGGCTGCTCCTTGCGGCGGCATTCGCCGCTGCGGGCGCGCAGGGAGAGGAGCGCGGCATCCCGCTCGATCAGCTCAAATCCGGATCGGCATTTCTTGGCCAGGACCTGAGATCGCTGCAGGCCGACGAATTCGCCAACCCCGGGATGCTGTGGGTGGAGCGCGGAGAGAAGCTGTGGCGCGAGCCGGCTGGAAAAAAAAGTCTGGCCTGCGCGGGCTGCCACAAGGAGGCGGACATGCGCGGGGTCGCGGCGCGTTATCCGCGCATCGATTCTCGAAGCGGAAAATTCCTCAATCTGGAGAGGCGAATCAACCGGTGCCGCGCGGAGCGCATGGATGCCGAGCCCTTGCGCTACGAGTCCGATGAGCTGCTCGCGCTCACGGCCTACCTCGCGCGCCAGTCGCGCGGCGTGCCGATCGCCGTCAGCATCGAAGGACCCGCGCGCGCGCATTTCGAAGCGGGCCGTGCGTCCTACAATTTGCGCCGCGGGCAGATGAACCTCGCCTGCAGCCACTGCCACGACGCGAACTGGGGGAAGCGGCTGCTCACGGAAACCATCAGCCAGGGCCATCCCAACGCCTATCCCGCGTATCGGCTGGAGTGGCAGACGATGGGATCGCTCGAGCGCCGGATACGCGCCTGCCTTTCCGGGATACGCGCGGAGATGCTGCCTTACGGCTCGAAGGAATACCTCGATCTTGAGTTATATCTCGCCTGGCGCGCGCAGGGGCTGCCGATAGAGACGCCGGGCGTGCGGCGCTGATGAAGCGTGTGTTATCGGCCCAGGAGCGGACGTTCCGCGGGTGAAACGTCTAGTAATCGAACGGCACGCTATAACTTGATCGCAAGTGGGCGTGTCAGTCTTCAGCGTCAAACGGCAACTGATCTTGGGGTGTAACAACGTTATTCTGCCTGACCGATTCAACAGTCCACAGCCCCTTTTTGCGACGACCTGCGGCGACATCTGGTGTGAAGAGACTGTTATAGCCTGTGCGAATACGTTCCAGGTATTGCCTGTCTTCATCCAAGTTTTGAAAGCGACGAATGATATCGTCCGGTGGGCCTAGTTCTACGCCGAGCCAGCGGCGAGACTTGAGTTCTGAGGCAACAAACGTAGTTCCGGAACCGCCAAAGGGATCTAAGATGAGATCGCCCTCGTCGGATGCCAGTTCAATAACGCGGTCAAGGAGCTTCAATGGAAGTTCGTTCGCACCCTTGCGGCGCTTGTACTTCGCGTGACGCACTGGTGGTATGTCGGTCCACACGTCAGGTAGATTCACCCCGCGCGGATTCATTTTGTCCTTATAGCCTCCGTAGTCACGAAGGTCCGCTAAGCACGACGGACAGACGGGCATTGGCAAGCGGTCCGGATGAAAAGATCGGGGCTTCGGACCCTTACAGTAATAGAGCAAAGAGTAATGCGATGGATAAAGGCGCCCGGAGATTGGAAGGGTGTATTTGATATCGACCGCAATCCAATGACGGAACGTAAGCGAGCCGTCTAGAAATGTGGCGGCGTGTACGTTCCAGCGGGGGAGGTTCCAAAGGAATAGCGAGCCACCGTCCTTAAGAACACGAATGCCATGCGAAAGCCATTCCTGCATCCACGCTAGATAGTCCTCCTTCCGCACGTTGTCGTTGATCTGTGAGGGATATACCTTGTTGAGGTTGAACGGAGGGTCGGCAAATAGTAAGTCGACCGATTGAGGTTCGACGGTCTGAAGAAACTCTACGCAATCTCCCTGGAAAAGTCGGCCCAGTGAAGTCTCAAATGCTAGGGTGGGCCCTGAGCGAGGCTTGGTTAGTGAGCCAGTCATGTTGTGCGATTGCCTTCAGCGGATAGATTAACGGAGTTTCGGCCCTCGGATCGGATGTCCTCACGTTTTCTGAGGCTAATTATAGATCGCAGACTATAGTCCGTCGACCACTAGACGCGACCCACCTATTGTTGCCTCAACGGAGGGTCGGGTGAGTCCAGAAAAGGCATTCGGGGTAGTCCTTAGGGAGGTTCGTCAATCCCGGGGGCTGTCGCAGGAAGCTCTGGCGCACGAGTCTGGGCTAGACCGAACCTACATCTCGCTTCTGGAAAGAGGGGAACGACAGCCCACCCTAAAAACAATACTGTCGTTGGCCCGTGCATTGAACGTATCCGCATCTGGTCTTGTTGCCAAGACGGAGGGACGAGCCAATGCGGATCGAGCGTGAACAGGTCTTGCTTAGTCGTGGTTCGGCAAGTCAAGACTCAAGCGTGTTGACCGCACTCGCTGAGATCAGGAACGGGATTTCGGCGGTGGTGTGGCCGCGGCGCTCTAAATCGTTTGCGATCCGACCTGTAAGACAAGGCAATGGGGTGACCCCGATCAAGGCGAGATGTATGGCTCACCTTAAGGCCTCGGGATGGGAGCTGGAACGTCGCATGGCGCTAGCGCAGCGCGCAGGGCCTGGGCCAATAGATGCCGTAAAGAAGTTAGATAGCGGGCGGCTGTTCGCTGTCGAATGGGAGACCGGGAACATTTCCTCCAGTCATCGCGCCTTGAACAAACTGCTTGTTGGGCTTCAGGAGCGCGTACTAGACGGTGGCGCGCTTATTCTGCCAACGAGGGCCTTATACAAGTATTTGACGGATCGTGTCGGAAATTACGAGGAGCTGGAACCCTATTTCTCAGTGTGGGATCGTCCCGACGTGCAAGGAGTGTTGGTAGTAATTGCCGTTCAGTACGACGAGCTGAGGAACAATGTTCCGAGGATTCGAAAGGGAACAGACGGTCGAGCGTTGGGCTAGCACTAGGCTGTGGGGTAGGGAACACCGTCCACTTTCCGGTTGGGATTGGAGCGTCCGCACCGGGTTGAGGTAACCGTAGATGTAGATCTTCAGCAGCACCGACGGGTGGTACGACGGTCGCCCTGTCGTCGCAGGCTCTGCGCCCTCAAAGCCGAGCGGCCGTAGATCCAGCTGATCGACGAAGACCTCAACCACGCGAACCGGGTTGTCTTCGGCTACGTAGTCGTCCAGACACTCGGGCAGCAAGGTGATCTGCGCTCGATCCTCGCCTTCGATAAATCGTTTCATCTGCCCACCTCAACCAACGCCTTGATACGAGCAGTAACGCGACACGCCTCATTCTTGTTTACACGACCCGATACGTTTTCACCCAGCCTCGGTCGGTACCGGTCGTCGCATAGGAGGGTCGCCTTCAGCATCGCCGGGGTGGGACCCGGCTCTATGCAAACGCCTCCGCGACGAGCCCGGTACGAAGTCCGCCGGCTCTCATAGTCGCCGGTGATCGTAGTCACCATCAACTCGGCTGCGGAAAATTTTTCCTTAGCTCGATCAGTTTCTCGCGCATCCCGCCCGGGTCGCCGAGCGCCGGGCGTGCGGCGCTGAAAGCTCCCGCTCCTTGGATAAGGAGCCTACTGGAACGCGTAGACCGCCCCGGCACCGGTAGCCGAGTTGTCGGCCCCGCTCCCGCCGATGCCGGTGGCAGAGCTATCCTCGCCGGTTGCTCCCACTGCGAGGGTAGCGCCATCGCTGCTCAGCGCGACCGAAGAGCCGAATTGGTCTCCCGCGCCCGTGTTCGAAGCCTTGACGTAGATCTGCTGCGTCCAGGTGGCGATGCTGCGGGTGTACACATAGACCGCTCCAGCGTCGGCAGCCGTGTTGTCGGCCTGGTTTCCCCCGATGCCGGTGGCGGCGCTGGCCTCGAGTGATGCCCCCACCGCGAGAGCGTCGCCGTCGCCGCTCAAGGCGGCCGAGATGCCGAATTGGTCGCCCGCGCCGGTGTTCGAGGCTTTGACGTAGGCCTGCTGGGTCCAGGTCGCGCCGCTGCGCGTGAACACATAGACTGCTCCGGAGTTGGTGGCGGAGTTATCGGTCTCGCTCCCGCCGATGACGGTCGCGGAGCTATCCTCGCCGGTCGCGCCCACCGCGAGGGTGTTGCCGTCGCTGCTCAGGGAGACTGAGGAGCCGAATAGGTCGAGCGCCCCTGTGTTCGAGGCCTTGACGTAGGCCTGCTGCGTCCAGGTCGCGACGTTGCGGGTGAACACGTAGACCGCCCCGGCGGAGGTAGCCGTGTTGTCGGCCGGGTCCCCGCCGATGGCTGTGGCGGCGCTCGACTCGCCGATCGCCCCCACCGCAAGCGTATTGCCGTCGCCGCTCAAAGCGACCGAGAAACCGAAGAGGTCGATCGCCCCCGTATTCGAGGCCTTGACATAGGCCTGCTGCGTCCAGGTCGCGATGCTGCGGGTGAACACATAGACTGCTCCGGCCTCGGCAGCCGAGTTGTCGGCCTGGATCCCGCCGATGCCGGTGGCGGAGCTATCCTCGCCGGTCGCGCCCACCGCGAGGGTGTTGCCGTCGCTGCTCAAAGCGACCGAGAAGCCGAATCGATCGCCCGCGCCCGTGTTCGAGGCCTTGACGTAGGCCTGCTGGGTCCAGGTCGCGACGCTGCGGGTGAACACATAGACCGCTCCGGCGTTGACGGCCGTGTTGTCGGCCTGGTTTCCCCCGATGATGGTGGCGGCGCTTGCCTCGCCGATCGCCCCCACCGCGAGGGTGTTGCCGTCGCTGCTCAAAGCGACCGAGGTGCCGAATTGATCGCCCGCTCCGGTGTTCGAGGCCTTGATATAGGCCTGCTGCGTCCAGGTGGTGCCGCTGCGGGTGTATACGTAGACCGCCCCGGCGCTCGCGGCCGTGTTGTCGGCCTGGTTCCCGCCGATGCCGATGGCGGCGCTCGTCTCGCCCGGCGCCCCGACCACGAGCGTATTGCCGTCGCCGCTCAGGGCGACTGCGAAGCCGAAATCGTCACCCGCTTCCGCGTTCGAGGCCTTGACGTAGGCCTGCTGCTCGCCGATGGGCACGTCTTCGGGCACGTCTCCGCAGGAGTTGAGCAATGCCAGCAGGGCGATCGGCACGCTCATTCGAAACAAGCTGCGAAGTGTGTTCATGATCTCTTCTCCCTTGGGTCATCCGGCCGCAATTCGACTCCGGGCGCCGGGAAACGGAATATCGATATGAAACACTATCACTCGAACGCTTCCGCGACCAGCCGGTACGAAGTCCGCCGGCTCTCGTAGTCGCCGGTGATCGTGATGAGCATGATCTCGTCGGCGGCGAACTTCTCCTTCAGTTCCAGGAGTTTCTCGCGCACTTCGCCCGGGTCGCCGAGCACCAGGCGCGCGCGCTGCTGCTCGATGTAGGCGCGCTCCTGAAGTGAGTAGCGGTACGCCCGGGCTTCCTCGGCGGTCGGCACGGGCGCGTCGACGCCCTTCGCCATGTGCAGGCGCCGAAGATCGATGCTCGCAGCGAGGCGCTCGGCCTCGGCCCGGGTCTTGGCGCAGATCACGAACGCGCATACGAGCGACCGGGGCTGCGGCTCGCGCGCGGAAGGCTCGTACTGATCGCGGTAGGCGCGCGCCACCGCCTCCCCCCCGTGCGCGCTGATGAAATGCGCAAAGGCGAAACGCAGCCCGAGTTGCGCGGCGAGCGCGCCGCTGTAGTCCGAGGAACCGAGCAGCCACAGCTCGGGCGAGGTGTCGCCTTCGGGCTGCGCCCTGACCCCGGCGAACGGATGCCCCGGGGGCAGCGAGCGATCGAGGAAGCCGATCAA
>Ga0184640_10000539_pt1 | contig 10092 bp, 8 predicted proteins | sample PLM31_200_b2_FD_133161 | JGI IMG/M metagenome (GOLD analysis project Ga0184640, IMG submission 133161) | Groundwater sediment microbial communities from an aquifer in East River, Colorado, USA - PLM3-1_200_b2 | ecosystem: Environmental > Terrestrial > Soil > Riparian zone | place: USA: East...
AGGACAAGATGCTGTCCAATTTAACACACAAACCGCAGATAACGCTGGAGGAGATGTAGACCAGGAGTCAGGCCAGTATGTAGAACAGGAGACTGGAGGTGACATTACAGTAGGTGATAACAGTATAGGACAAGACGCTGACCAAGATAGCACTCAGAGCGCAAACAACGCTGGAGGAGACGTAGAACAGGAGTCAGGACAGTATGCAGAACAGGAGACTGGAGGTGACATTACTGTAGGTGATGGCAGTAGAGGACAAGATGCTGTCCAATTTAACACACAAACCGCAGATAACGCTGGAGGAGACGTAGAGCAGGAGTCAGGCCAGTATGTAGAACAAGAGGCTGGAGGCGATATTACAGGAGGTGATCCCAGTATAGGACAAGATGCTTTCCAAGGTAACACACAAACCGCAGATAACGCTGGAGGAGACGTAGAACAGGAGTCAGACCAACAGATAGAGCAGGACGCACACGACATTACTGTAGGTGATGCCAGTATAGGACAAGACGCTGACCAAGATAGCACTCAGAGCGCAGACAATGCTGTAGGAGACGTAGACCAAGATATAGACCAGGAGATAGACCAGGAGCTGGATGACTTTACCGGAGGAGCTGGCAGTACGGCACAGGAGGCCACTCAAACATTCTCGCAGAGTGCAACTGGTGCCGGAGGAGACGTAGACCAAGATATAGACCAGGATATAGACCAGGACTCTACAGGGAATGCTGAGTCCACTTCAACTGAAAGCGAAGATGGAGGACAGGTTGCCTTACAGACAGTAGAGCAGGAGGCAGAAGATGTTTTAGGTGAAGTAGACCAAAAGTCAGACCAGGAGATAGACCAGGATTATGAGGGTTATGGTACCCCACAGGATGCTACTCAATCAAACCTGCAGGTGGCAAGCGCCCAAGGAGGAGTAGAACAGTATGGCATTCAAGATATTGAGATGGAGGCAGACGGTGTAAACGAAGACCTGTATTCAGATCAGGAGTCTGTCCAGATAGCATTTAGTGGACCTGTCCATGAAGAGATTGAGGAAGCAGCCAACGTGGTTGTAGAGCATCTAGAGAGTCACCATTATCAAGAAGGATATGATACAGTAAACATTGAAAACGTAATAGAAAAGATTGTTAGCAATGCAGAGATTAATGGAGGAGATGGTGAACAATTACTAGGAGAGCTGTATGAAGGTGTGACAAACGATCCAAGTGGAGAGCTGGCTGCTTCACTAGACAACCTTGCTTTATTAGAAGAATCAGGTTACACAGAAGAGGTTAATGAGGCGATAGAGCAGATTGGATTACAGGTTGCAGTTGGTAGCAACATTAACCAGGTTATAATAGAGATATCTGCTACGATGGTAAATAACTACTTTGGAGAGATTGGTGAGGAAGAAGGATACGACATTGACCTTAAAGATATATTAAATCGGGTAATCAGCAGTGCCCAAGAAGAAGGAGTAGACCTTGAAGAAATATTTGAAGGAGCAACCATTGAAGAAATTTTAGAACAGCTGTATCAGCAGATTGAAAACGATCCTGATGGAGAGTTAGCTGCTTCGTTGAGTAACCTTGCAACACTAGAAGAAGCAGGAAGTACAGAAGAAGTTGGTGAGGCAATAGAACAGATAGCATTTCAGGTTGCATTTGGTAACAACATAAACCAGGTTATAATACAGGTCTCATCAGGAGTGGTAAACAACTACTTTGCAGGATTGATAGAAGAAGAGCATGGTGATGAAGATTATGAAGAAGGAGATGGATTTAGCACACTAGATATTCAATATTTGATCAAAAAGATATCAACAAACGCAGAAGGTCAGGCAGAAGATCCAATAGGAGTTGAAGGAAAGATAACTGAAATACTTGGAAATAACCCAGATGGAGAACTTGCAGCATCGCTGGACAACCTTGCTGCGTTATACCATTCAGGAAATATTGAAGACGTTAACTACGCAATAGAGCAGATTGGATTTCAGGCCGCCTTTGGTAACGACATTGAACAAGCTATTGTACAGGTATCTTCTGATGTGGTAAACAACTACTTTGGAAAGATATATTACTATGGAGAAGGTCTTGGCTATGGCTTTGACCATAACCTCCTCTATGTTGGAGGTGGAGATCATGAAGAAGAAGATTATGAAGGTGAGCATGAAGACGGTGATGATGGTGCCTCATCACACTATCAGAATAACAATGTAGTAAAGAATGTCTATGTAGCTAAAGGAGGAGTTGGAGCCGAAGATAATAATGCATGCACACCCCAATCAGATTCTATCAACCTGGCAGATAAAATAGCTCCACAAGCGTTGCTGTTACTTGCTGACTTTACCCAATGCGAACTTAAGGACATAAATGCAACATTTAACGTTTCATCGACAGACCACCTAAAACTGGCAATACTCCAGATAGATAGCAAGACAGGTGACCCTAAAACTACCCTTGTAGACCTAGCACAGATTCAATCAGTTTCTTCTACTAATACTACTACTAACAGTGGTGCTGCTGGACCTTTCAACTTAGACCTAAGTTCAATAATGGCAGCGTTTGGAAAAGATTCAACAGGAAAAGAAATAATCCTTGACAAGATAAGCGGTCTTGGTTTATTTAATGACGCGGCAACAGAATCCATTGACTTTGCACCTGGGAACGGTCTTGTCCTAAATTCAATATTTTCCTAATTTTTTTATTTTTCTGACATTTTTATTTTCTACCATCATTCAACTATCTTTGCTTTTTGACACTTTTTCGACATATTTCAATGGTAATACTAGAAACACGGTGGATCCGAGTCATAATATAGACAGCTACACGTCATAAATTATATTATATTATATTATGCTGACTGATTTTGAGGGGGTCGGATGGAGAGCTACATACTCTAAATAGTGTTTAATAAAAAAGAGGATCGTACACTTGTCAATGTGCAGACTTTAAGAAATGTGAGAAAGTTCTTATCAGATCAAGTTGCTTCACAGGTGCCATCTTCGTTATCCTCGCCAGGAATGAGATCTAATATTGCGTCAGAACCTCCGCCACATCTAAACTGATCGGCTCCAGGTCCTCCTACTAAAAAGTCATTACCATTATCGCCATTCAATTTATCATCCCCAATACCACCATTAAGAAGATCGTTTCCATCTCCTCCATAAAGGGTGTCGTTTCCATCACGGCCGTTAATCAAGTCATTGGATGAACCACCCTTAATTGTGTCATCCCCTCCTAAGCCATCTATACAATCTCTGTCCCCTGTTCCATTCAAGCTATTGTTCGCTTTGTCTCCCACAATTCTATGACAGAGAGATTTAACCGTACTCTGAGTTTTTGCCGTACTGGCAGTAGTATTGTCTGTTGCAAGGGTGAAGCCTATTGTCGTAATTCCAATTATCATTAATGCCCCAACAATTAGGAAAATCAGTGTGTATACCTTTGTTATATTGATATTCACAACTTGTAAAGGAAAGGAAACTATAAATAATTTACGGAGTTGCGATTATAAAATTTAGGTTTACTACATAACAGTATTATTAGTAGTGATGACCACATATTCAAACACCGAAAAAGTAGTGATAATCTGCGCTGAGCATTCCTTGTAATGGACAGGTAGGCAGTATAATATTTATTGAAGGTAAAAAAACGGCTAAGGTTAATACAAAATTCAGTAAGTTCAAAGCCAGAATGTTGAAGAAACACAGACGATACGTGGTATCATAGTTACCCTACATAAGATAGAGTTCACCGACAAGGAAACAAGAGCGTTCTTGACAGTTAATCTTAAGATAATAATCTAGATTCCCTCATCATTATTAAGTATCACTGGTACCTTAATCACAATCATGATTTGTCGAGCATTGATATTAAACATATTACTTATTTTGTGAATCAGTTTCCGGTGATGCTACAGAAATTAGTTGTCCTCTTATTTCGCCATCAGGATAGTCTTTGGTATGAACATTGACATAAGCTTCACCGTTTTCTATTGTCGTAATGAGATCTTTGATTGTTTTTCCTTTCATTGGGCCCATTATATCAGAATCATGAAAATTTCCACTAAGTGAAAAAGTACTGGATTTTTGAATATTAGAAACGTCATGCTTCAAGTTGGCAAAATTCTTATTTATATGCGTAGAAACATTTTTTGGTTTGTACAAACTAACTATTATATAGCCGTTCTCACCAATTTTTCCATTATGTATATGTATTCCAATAACTTTACCGGTATTTAGTACACTAATCTGAAATTTCATTGTATTTTTATCTGCTTGAAAAGCTGCTATTCCAGTTCCTTGTGTATCTACTGGAGGAATCTCTTCAGATCCTGTCAATGTGGCGTTCACTGTATGTTGTGGTGGAATTGCGTACATTTTATTATCAAGAGGAATTAGTATAAAAGAAGCAATAATAAATACACTTGCTATTATCAAAGCAGCCGTTTTGATTTTATTATTTTTAGTCATCATATTACTTATGTATATATCCGTCTTATAAAAAATTTGAATTCTTATCTATAATTGTACTGAAAATGAATATTTGAAACTTATTATGTGATTACCAAAATAGATAAAAAATAATCTTGAACTAGTGTTACTACTCTTTGTTTCAGTATCCTGAATTGACAGAAAGAGAGAAAGAAAGATAGAAAGAAGGAAAGAAAATTCAATTTGAATTCTGGTATGCTCCTTGGTCCTTACATAATATAAATTGGTCCCTCTCCTATCATATGTGATTGATAAAAAAAATCATCAATTTATCTTCCTTTGCACTACAGTCATCCTCCACAGTACCTTCTGCAAAGGATGAAAAAACTTTGATAATCAATTTCAAAAATTCTTATTGAAGAACATGGTACGCAAGAATTTTTAAAAAGACTATCAGACCCTTGTGGTTTCAATCGATTGGTTCTGTTTTGGGGTTTGACTGGCATTCTTCGGGATTAACTACAGTAGTAACGGGAGTACTCCAACATTCAATTAATCCACAAGGACATGGTATTTTGATTTCTGGCGGAAAAGGAAAAAAATCATTATTGCCTAAAACGGAGATTCCAAAATTAGCACAAGATACACAAATATTTCAAGTAATAAAATATCTGGACTGGTATATTCAAGCAGAATGTCTGCAAAAGTAGATAATGCAGCAGTCCAAGATGGATATCATCTCTATCTATATCATGCTGTCTTTTTTGATGAAAAAGGAAATTGGAGCGTTGCTCAGCAAGGCATGAATTCTGAAATCAAAATTGCCAGAAGATGTCACTGGATTTCTGATAACTTTGGTGGGACCTTTCTTTTCGAACCTCGTTCAGGGATCGTATGTGATCACGTCCATCAAAATGTATTGGATATGACATCATGCGATTCTACTGAAACACAGAAAGTAAGTCGATCTGGTAAGAGGATATCTTGAAAATCTAATCTCTTCAGTCAAGAGATTACAAACATTTAAAAAAACAGGATTCCATTATTGGCTATCACAAGATGATGCCTTCAAATATGTTGCTAATCATACTGAAACTTCCGAAATGCCAATACGTTTTGATTGGAATATTATCAAGAATATCTATGATATCCAACCAAAAAATTATGAAGAGATAGTTTCTATTAACGGAGTGGGACCTTCTCTTATAAGGGCCTTTTCACTCATTTCTCAGTTAATTTATGGTTGTAGAACTTCGTGGAAAGATCCAGTAGGATATAGTTTCGTACATGGAGGTAAAGATGGAGTTCCGTTTCCGGTAGACAGAAATACATTTGACAGCTCAATCAAGTTTTTAAGAGATGCGATAGAGGGAGGAGAAATATCTAGAAATGAAAAACTTTTAGTTCTAAATAAATTATCAAGAAATTTGAAAATCATACTGCCAGGATATAGTGACTAGAAATTTAGGAAAATATTACCATGTTAATATTCATAGTTCAATTGTTTCAGTTGAGCATTCAATATTTAAATCCGAATTTCTTTTTATGCAGTATATAATTTGACTTTTTATGAAACATTGCAACAAATAAAGAAAATATTCTTTCTTTGGACTAGAGCAATAAGAATAAAGTTTTTGCTCGCTTCAATAATAGCTGTAAGCAATGGGATTGCCATTAGTTATTGGAAAACTGGTGAATTAGATTTTGGTTATGCAATATTAACTTATTTTGGGATAATTTGTTTGCATATCAGTGTCGATTTATTAAATGATTATTGGGATTTTAAGAGAGGGATAGATACCAATACAAAAAGAACAAAATATAGTGGTGGCACAGGGGTCATTCCCGAAAATCTCATAAATTCAAAATTGATATATTGTGCTGGAGTTATTTTTTTAATCTTGGGAGGTTTGACAGGGTTATATTTTGTTACTATAAAAGGTATTATAGTCTTAATACTATTGACATTTGCAATTATATCAATATATTTTTATTCCACAAATATAGTAAATGCAGGTCTAGGAGAACTTTTTGTAGCAATTAAGGGATCCATGATAGTATTAGGTTCGTATTATATTCAAAGTGATACGATTCATTTAACGTCTATTTATGTTGGTATCATTATTGGCCTTCTTTCTGCTGTTGTTCTTCTAGTCACATCGTTTCCAGATTATGAAGCAGACAAAAAAAGCGGAAGACGTACTTTGGTTATAGTTATCGGCAAAGAAAATTCAATTAAACTCTTTATTACAATTGTTACAATAACATATGCAATGATTATTGGAGGTTCTATTTTCAATGTAATGACTATTTTCTCAACAATTGGGCTTTTGTCATTCCCCTTCGCGTTTAAAGCTGTTCTTAAATTGAGGAGATTCAACGAAACTAGTGAATTAGTATCCAGTATGGCCAATACAATTATCTACTCGAGAATTTGCGGAATACTTTTAGCAATAAGCTTCATCATATAAAAAATGAAAGATGATTTTGAGTTAAATTCTCTAATTAACGGCTTCAAGAGATCGGTCATTAATAATTTGGTGGGATAGTTATATGATACCACTAGATGAACCAAACTTTAAAACTAGACTCTCAAAGCTGTTAAGAACAAATAGAATAGGAAAATCTATTTTTCTCTTTAATGAATTGGATTCCACCCAGGATTTCGCCATGGCTTTACCAAATTCCGAATCACTTCATGGCACAATAGTTATAGCAAAGAAACAAAATATGGGTAAGGGAAGAATAGGAAGAACCTGGATTTCGCCAGAAGGTGGATTATGGATCTCTATAATCTTTAGACCTGAATTTAATGTAGAGAATATAATTTTTATTCAATTTATCGGTGCCATAGCAGTAGTCAACGCTATACACGAAATTACTAAAATTGATTGTAAATTAAAGTGGCCCAACGACGTACTAATAAATGAAAAAAAAGTATGTGGAATTTTAGTAGATATTAACCTCGAAAATGAAAATAAAAAAATAGTGATGGGTATCGGTTTAAATGCAAATATTGAAAGTTCTTCAATTAATAATTTTCTGAATGATGGTAATATCAAAGCGACTACACTCAAAGAAGAGTTTGGTAACGATATTGATTTAATATTTTTAATAAAATCAATCCTTGAAAAATTGGAACATTATTATGATAATCTTCTTAGTGGAGGAAAAACTTTAGAAATTATAGAAAGTTGGAAAGAAAAATCCGATATGTTTGGAAAAAAAGCCATTGTTTACGACGGAAATGAGAAGTTTATGGGACAAGTAATTGATATTGACCAAAATGGAGCACTAGTAATGAAATTAAGTGATGGCTCAGTAAAAAAAATAATCTATTATAGTAATGTCTCCTTTCAAAGTTAACTCATATCGCTAGTGAAATATGCTCAGTTTTATGAATCATTTTCCATCGAATCCATCGGAATTTCACCCTAGAAGAATTTTCAATTCCGTTAATGGGAATTTAACATTCAAAAACCAATTTTTTAATCTTCACGTGCTTATAATATACGTGTTAAGACGATTGATTGCCTCTCTTGTTTTGTTATAATTTATTCTAACTCTTTTCTTCTAATGTCATTTCTTTCCTCTCATCATCTTCTTTTGTGTATTTTTTACAATGGCAGGCATCATACTCATTAATGTGATAAACACACCTTGCTTGACGGTGGATATCCATCCAGTGCCAACTTACGTCGTGCCCGCATATGCAATTTGTCATCTTATTTGAATTTAAAATGCATGTCTTATCTATCTTAGTCAACTTTGTTAGTCTAGTTGATCTATTATTGTTCTCATGCACAACAAGATTTGAAGAGTATAGTCCACATTAAAAATAAATTTTATTCGTTCAATTCTAACCTAGTAAGAATAGATCTTCTTATTTTAGTTTCTGTGCAATTCATATATTTAACCTAATAAACATAGTATAGACTCAGCTAGAATAATGTTTAGCGCTTATTTATCTATTAGAACTTTATTAATATCTATTGTATTTTATTGCTAGGTGCAACTTTTTCTAGAAACAATGTTATTATTCTTCTTATCATAGCGATAATTGGTATCGGACTTTCAATACTTTCTTATCAATATTCTTCATTTACCGCAAATGAAATCGCAAATATTTCTTCTCAAGATGTAAGGTCTAATGCAAAAATTGAAGTTTACCAACTTTCACGTATCTTGGTAAGGAGTATGGAGTCTATCTCTAACAATTTACAGGGATTGAGTAATTCAATATCTTTGTTAGATGCTGAAAATGATGATGTTCAGAAATTATTTGATTCTGCACAGACATCAACAAAGGACTTGACCAATGGCTATTATATGTTTAATATGAACGGAGAGATCATTTCCAAAACAAGCAACAAAACCATTGATGCCAATTATAATGATATCAGAGCAAACTCAACAGATCTCTTTTTGACTCCCAAGACAACCAATACTACATATTATAGCAGTATCATTGATATTAATAATCAATTTCCGCTTCTTTTTATATCATATCCAGTAATAAAAAGTAATGTTACCCTAAATAATAACGCCAGTCAAGCGAATATGTCAAATTTTGAAGGAATAGTTTTTACAACAATAGATCTATCAAAATTGGGCGAATTTTTACAGAAGGAACTCTCACCAGAATTTGCAAGTAATGTAGGTTTAATCGATAAAAATGGCGTAATACTCTATTCAAAAAATAGAAATGTGATTGGCAAAAATTACTTGACACCAGAGTTTCAAAATCTCATACTACCAGAAATCAAAAATGTCTACAACAATATACTGGCTACCTCATTAAAAGGAGGATCTGGATTAAGAGATATTTCATACAATGATAACATGACTACAATTGCGTATCAACCAATTACGCTGGATGGCGAGTTTCTCTGGTCATTATATATTAGCACTCCACATAGTCTGGCCTCTAATGTTGGTTACTTGATAAATCAACAAAAGAACTTCAGTACCATTGTAATTATTGTTGTTGGTTCTATGGCCTTTGGTATTGCATTTTTGATATTATCTTGGAATAAGAGATTAGAGGGCGCAGTCGAATCCAGAACAGTGCAACTAAAGACAACCAATGAATCACTAATTGAATCAAATAGTCTGCTTGGTTCAGCAAACAAACAACTAGAGATTCACGATAACATGCAAAAAGAGTTTATCAATGTGGCAGCACATGAATTAAGAACTCCTATAATGCCCATATTGGGCGAAGCCGAATTAATAGAAAATGACATCAGTGATAATGAATCTGCAAGGGTAGGCAAAGAACAAATTTCTTCTATTATTCGTAATGCAAAAAGATTAGACAGATTGGCAGCAGATATATTAGATGTTACAAATATTGAAGGAAAATCACTAAAACTGAATAAAACCATTTTTGACATCGATGAGATTTTATCACAATTAGTAAAGGAATATTCCAGGCAGATAGAAAATGACGCCGCAAAGAATAAAAAACTCAAGATTTTTTACGAACCAATACATGTAAAGATTCTTGCAGACAATTATAGAATTACTCAAGTAATTTCAAATATTATTAATAATTCAATCAAATTCACGGATCAAGGAATTATCTCTATCATAGGAAACGTAAATAGTGATGAGCTAACAATAAAAATCAGCGATACTGGAAAAGGTATAGATAATGAAATAATCAATCG
>Ga0184640_10000540_pt1 | contig 10084 bp, 8 predicted proteins | sample PLM31_200_b2_FD_133161 | JGI IMG/M metagenome (GOLD analysis project Ga0184640, IMG submission 133161) | Groundwater sediment microbial communities from an aquifer in East River, Colorado, USA - PLM3-1_200_b2 | ecosystem: Environmental > Terrestrial > Soil > Riparian zone | place: USA: East...
AGCGCGCTCCGCCACGGGAAGAGGCCCGGGTCCTGAAAGACCAGGGCCACCTTCTTGGGGTCAGGACGGCTGAGCTCCATCCCGTCAATCTGGACAACGCCGCCGTCGGGCGCGACCATCCCTCCGATGATTCCAAGCAGGGTGGATTTGCCGCACCCTGAGGGGCCCAGGAGAGTGAGAAACTCCCCTCTCCTGACGGTCAGGTTGATTTCGTCGAGGGCGGGGACAGGGCCCGAGGCGGTCTGATAGGTTTTGCTGACCCCGCTGATGACGATCTGATCCGCCATGACTCAGCGGCTCAGCCATTCCCGGGAGTGTTGGGGGTCGGAACCAGAGCCTCCCGAACCAGGGTGACCGCCGCGTCAATTCCCTCCGGGGCGGCCAGGATCCTCTGCCGCGCCTCGGCGAGGAGGCGTGAGATCAGGGCGCGGTCCGCCTGAGCGAGGAGCGGGGCAACGATCTCCTCCAGGTACCGATCGAAGGCCGCGAGACCGCGACGGCGCACGGCCCCATAGCCCTTCACCATGGTGGCGGCCTCTGCCACTTCCACGCCGAGGGCGTAATCCATCCGGGCGACCCGCTCGACCCAGGCCCGGTAGATGGCAATCGCCATGTGCTCCCGCCGGTAACGTTCTGAGATGGGGCGGAGCGGCCGAAGACGGGTAAGGAGCCAGACCCGAAGAAAGCCTGCAAAGCGCGTCGTCCTGACCTTCTGGGCGAAGGCGGGCCTCTTCTCACCAGGCCACCGGCGCTCCGCCCAGCGGGCGAAACGGCCAACGAGCGCGTGTGGCAGGACTCCGTAGATCTCGTCAATGTCGGGCTTGAGGAAATCGGTGACCCTGAGAACCTGGCCGTCTGTCATCCCCATCTCTGTGCGGATCCGCGCGAAGCGCTCCGGCCGGGTCTTGAGCTCCGCCACACGAACCGCGTCCTCGTAGCTCATCCAGACCGCGAGATGGCGCGCGAAGCGCCGGGCCAGCCGATAACCGCGCTCTGCTGAATCGAGATCCAGGAGCGGCCTGAGCCAATCCAGGTAGAGCCGAGCATACGGCGCCGACTGATAGTCGATCAGACGGGCGACCCCTTCGCCCAGGAGCTCCCAGAGCGTTGGGGGAAACTCCCGCTCGACTTGGCCGATGACCTGCCGGAACGTTGCCCCTCGCCGTCCTAACCCGGCGGCCCGCACCTCGGCAAACGCCTCCCAGTCTTGTATCCCATGTGTTGGCCCAGGCGCTGGCCCAGGCTCGGGGCGCTCCTCGCACCGCCCCGAATTGACGTGATCATAGCCAAGCTGGAACGCCGCGAGATTCCTCTCAATCGCAATGCCCCCCTGCTCGACCGCCTTTCGGTAATTCTGCTCCCGGATCGGTAAGAGCTTCGCCGCCGCCAGGGCCCCGAGAAGGATCGCATTCACCTCCTGAAAGCCGTGAGCCCGGCCAAGGGCAAGGGCGTCAAAGGCGATCAGCCGCCGGGAGAGGGCCCGCGCCGCTGTCTCGATCGCCTCCCCAGGGTAGATCCCCCGGCCGGGGGGCGACTTCTCATAGATCGAATAGAGGCGTGAGGTACTGGCAAGGATCACGGTCCTGTCGGGAGAGGCAAACCCCTGCTCGATTGCGCGGCCGAGTTCCAGGAACTCTTGGGCGATCAGGAGGTCCACGTCCCCTGGTGTGGGGTGGAGCGAGAAAATCGGCTCCTGATCAGCAAGCTCGTCTTGGGGAATCGGCAAGAGCTCGAGGTAGTAGGTGGTAGAGCCTGTCCGCTGCGCCACCCCGGGCAGGGAGGTAGATTGGACCGGAAACCCTTCGAGCATCGCCGCCTGGACCAGCCACTCGGTCAGGACCGCCCCGCCCTGGCCGCCCATGGCGGTGATGAGAACCGAGAGGATGCGCTCGTTCATGCCCCGAGCGGGGCGCCAGCCACCCAGCCGATGAGTCGCTGATGGAACCGATCCCAAGCCCGTTCCCAGAGTCGCGGGTTTGAGACCACAGTCACTTCATAGAAGGAGGGGCACAGGGTGGCCGCGTGGGCCACCTCGCCGCAGAGACCGCAGCCCACGCACGTCTGATCAACGTGGGCGACGGGATCCTCACGCAGGGGGTCGGAACTCTCCTTGAGCGTCAGAGAGGGGCAGCCGTTGAGGCGCATGCACGATTTGTCCCCGGTGCAGACATCCGGGTCCACGCCAAACCGCGGTTGGGCCACGCGCGCCCCGCTCGTGACTTTGAGCTGGATGAGCGGTCGCACGCGTCGCTGCCGCTCCAGCTGGCATTCTCCCTTCGCGATGACCACCTTGAGACCGGGAGCCCCAGTCGTTGCGGCCTCTCTTAAGACTTTCAGACTCTCCTCGACCTTGTAGGGGTCCACGGTCTTGACCCATTTGACCCCGACCCCTCTCAAGGCTTCCTCGATGGACATTTTCACCGGCTCGCCGCGCATATTCTGGCCGGTCGAGGGGTTGCCTTGCTGTCCTGTCGCCGAGGTGTAGAAGTTTTCCAGAATCACCAGGACTCCGTCCTGGTGGTTGAAGACCGCGTTCGCCACGCCGGTCGTGAGTCCTGAGTGCCAGAAGCCCCCATCTCCCATCAGGGAGATGGTGCGCTTGCCGAACATCCGGGAAACGGCCCCGGCCGAAGCGAGTCCGAGCCCATAGCCCAGAATAGTGTTCCCCACGTGGAAGGGCGCCAGGGCGCCCAGGGAGTGGCAGCCGATATCTGCCGCGTAGTGGGTCGGGCCGAGTTCCCGCTCGAGGATCTTGAGCGCGGAAAAGACCGGGCGCTCGGGGCAGCCCGTGCAGAACCCTGGTGGCCGCTTGGTCACCGGCAGGGGGAGTTGCTTCGGGACTTCAGTCAGATGACCCAGGAGGCGACGGAATCGCGCTTCAAGACCATTCCCCGAGGGACGGTGTGGGGCGAGGAATGCCCTCAGGCCTTTCAAAACCACATCGGGGGTGTACTCTCCGGCCTGCGAGAGAACGTCCTTCCCCCGGACCGTAAGGCTGAGCCCGCGTGCTTGAGCCAAGGCGCGGATCTGTTGCTCCAGGAGGTTGGGCTGCCCCTCCTCCACGACCAGGACCGCGCGCTTGTCCCGGAGGAAGCCGGCGATCTCGTCCGGCACCACGGGATGGAGAACATTCAGACAAAGGACTGAGAGTCGACTCCGGCCGAAGATATCCGCCTCTCCCAGGAGGTAGAGCCCCCGCATGGTGTTCGGGAAGACGCCGCCCTGACAGATGATGCCGAGATCCGGCTCGCTTCCGGCAAAGTGCTCGTTCAGGCCGTGCTCGATGATATAGCGCAAGGCTGCGGGGAGGCGGTCAGTAAACTTCGCCCCCTCCTGATCCGCCGTGGCAGGCGGAAGTGGAATCCTCCCGAGTTCGTAAATCGGCTGCTCGAGACGGCGGCGCATGCTGATCTTCGGAAGGATGTTCTCCTTCGTGCGGATCGCCCCCCGCATGTGGGCCGCCCGAATCCGGATGGAGAGAACCACCGGCATCCTGGACGCCTCGGAGAGGGGGAAGGCCTCCTCCACGAGGCGGGCTACGGTCGGCAGATGTGGCCGGGGATCGAGAAGGACCATGTTCGACTTCATTGCGAACGCGTGAGTCCGCTCAAAGAGGGCACTCGCCCCCTGGCCGTAATCTTCCCCTACGATGACGAGGACCCCGCCGACCACGCCGGCCGAGGCGACATGGGAGAGGGCGTCGGAGGCCACGTTCGTCCCGACCGCGGACTTCCAGATGACGGCGCCTCGGATCGGGTAATTGATGGAAGCGCCAAGGAGCGCGGCGGCGGCGGCCTCGTTGGCCGAGGAATCGAAGTAGATTCCCATCGGTTCCAGGATCGGTTTGTTGGCATCGGCCAGGACGTCCAAGAGATGGGCCACCGGAGCGCCGGGATAGCCACCGAAGTAGCTCACCCCGGATTGCAGCAGGGCTTTGGCGATGGCCAAGACCCCTTCCCCGCGCAGGATTTCCCCTTCGCCGAGGGTCAGCTGCCGGACCGCTTCAGAGAAGGATCGTTCCACGGTGGCCGGATTATATCACGGCGTCTCATTCCTTGACACGTCTTACCCCCTTCCCTATTCTGAGTCGGTGCGCCCCCTCATCCGCCGGTCCGTCCAAAAGATCATCCCGTACGAGCCCCCGCCCCCCTTGGACCATCTCCGGGCGGAGATCGGAAGAGAAGTGCTTCGCCTCTCGGCGAACGAAAGCCCGCTCGGCCCGTCCCCTCTCGCGGTGGCCGCGATCCGAGATGAGGCCACCCGGGCGCACCTCTACCCTGATGGCGGCGCCCAACCCCTCAGGGCCGCCCTGGCCAAGAGCCTTGGCCTGAGCCCGGGGCATTTCCTCGTCGGCAACGGGGCCGATGAGTTGATCGGGTTGGTGGCCCGCGCCTGCGTCGGCCCGCGGGATGAAGTCCTCGTGCCTCACCCCGCCTTTGAACCCTACGAGACCGCGGCCCAGGTCATGGGGGCCAAGATCGTGAGGAGCCCGCTCCGGGACTACCGCATTGACCTTCCGGATCTTCTCGCCAAAGTGACGCCACGAACCAAAGTGATCTTTCTTGCGAACCCGCACAATCCCACGGGGGCGATGATCCGGAGAGCCGAACTCGACGCGTTCGTCGAGACCCTGCCGCCTGATCCACTCCTCCTCCTGGACGAGGCCTACTGGGAGTTCGCCGATGATCCCGAGTTTCCGGTGGGGACGGAGCTCCTCCCCGGACGCCCCCGCCTCTTGATCCTCCGCACCTTCTCCAAGATCGCCGGACTCGCGGGGCTCCGAATCGGCTATGCGATCGGACCCCCAAAGCTGATCCGCGACCTGAACCGCGTGCGCGAACCCTTCAATGTCAACCGCCTCGCCCAGGTTGCCGCCCTGGCGGCCCTCCAAGATGTCGACCACCGCGAGCGGACCCGAATGGTAGTCCGCGAGGAACGAGAATTCCTGATAGACGAATACCGGCGGCGAGGTTTCCACCCTGTCCCGACTCAGGCCAATTTTATTCTCGTCGCGGTCGGGCCGGAGGCCGCGGCCATCCGGGACCGCATGCTCAAGGAGGGCGTTCTCGTGCGGGAAGGGAACGCTGTCGGATTCCCGGGTCACCTCAGGGTCACAGTGGGGACCCGGGAACAGAACATGAGGATGCTCCAGGCGCTCGATCGCGCCCGAGGCTAACGCTTGGGGGCTGGCTTGGGTTGTGGTCGAGTGCGCCCCGCCCGGCGCTCCAGTTCATCAACCTTCTGGGCCAGCTCGCGTCGCTCCGTGCTCAACGCCTGAACCTTCTGCTCCATCTCTCCCGTCAGACGTTGAGCCTGCTTCACCTGAAGACGAAGCGTTTCGTTCTCCCGCTGAAGGGTCTGGAGCTCCGCGCGAAGCTGAGTCTCCCGATCAGCGGCGCGCCGCCACTGAATCCCAGCCAAGAGCGCCAGCGCGGCCAGAACGATAATGGCGACAATAGCCCACGGCCGGCGCCTCGGCTCTTCTTCCAGATCCTCCAGGCCCTCTTCCCGGGACATGTCGAACTCGGCAATCTCAGCCGCATTCTACCCGCCCGCCCGGAGGACTGTCAAAGTTTTTCCGCCCTTCGCGGTTCCGACACCCTAAGGTATAATTTCGGAAACGAGCTCATGGCGGACCTCTCTCTCAAGCGCTTCTTCGATCGCGTCATCCGATTGAGCTTCGCCGACCTCGGCCTCCGTGGCGAACCGGTGGCAGAGCACCTCTCGGCTCTTCTCACGCGCTTCGCCAGGACCGAGCAGCTCTACGCGATTCGCGGCGCGCGGGGAGAGCGGCTCGAGACCGTGGCGGAGCTTCTCATCGAGATTCCGCGCGCTTGGGATTTTCAGGCTCCGGACTTCAACCCATTCCGTGAGAGGGCTGTCCGCCAGCAGATCGGAGACTACACCCTTTTCATGACGGGCGTCTTTCGGGAGCACGTGGAGCGGGTGGCGGCGGTCGGCTACTACCTCCGGGAGGGGAAACGGGCATACCAGATGGTCTCCGAGATTGACCGCTCGGCCCTCCGCCCCGAGGCCCCGCTCTTCTCGACTCTGGCTGACCGCTTCGAACGATACGTCGGAGCCCTCAACTATGTGCGCAAGGTCCACCTCCGCCCCGAACTTTACCCCGGCCCCCACCAAGACACCCTCCGCCTTCTTGCCGAGTGGTAACGGGGCCCAGGGCGTCTGCCGCACCTGAATCCGACGCCTGCCGGCGCCTCGTTGAGCGCCTTCTGGATGATCCCGCGGCAGAAGCGGCGGCTGAGGCGCTCGCCCCATTCTCCGCCGAGACCTTGGAGGACGCTTTGAAGACCCTGCTACCGCGCGGCGCGGAACTTCTCCCGATTTTGGTCGGACTCGAAGACTCGCACAAGAAGACCCTTCGCAAGGTCGCCAAACGCATCAGGTACCGCCTCCAGAGCGCCGGCGTGGCCCTCCCGGAACAATCTCTCCCTCCCTCTCCCCCGGCGGCGGCCTGGAGGCTCACGGAGGCGTGGGCTTCGCCCATAGATGGGACAGGCTCCCGTGCCTTCTGGCTCGTCGCCGAGGGGCCATATGGCCAGTGGCTTCGCCTTTCCGTCGTTCTCAACGACCAGGTGGGAATCCTGGATGCCACCGGCGGTCCCGTCACCAAGAAGCGAATCGCCGAAGAGTTTCAACATCTCCGAACACATGGAGAACTCCGCTGGATCTCGCTGTCCCCCGACTATACCCGGGGCCTGATCGCCGAGGCCGTAGGAGTCCAGAGAGACGAGTCGCCCCCGAAAGACTTTCTCCGTTGGCAAAGCTTTCTGGTCGGCCTGCCGATCTCCCGTCCCCTGATCCTCGAGAACCTCGACCCCGAGGACATTCGCGCTGACCCGACGCTCCTCGACCACTCGGCGGAGCTTCTGGCTCAACCAGAGTTGGCTGGCTGGTTTCTCGACCCGGACGCGGTCCTGTCAGCCGCCCTTGAGCGGGAAGAAGCGCGGGCCAGCCGGCTGGTGCTCTCCGACGCTCAGAAGGCAGATCGCGAGGCCTCCATCGTGGCGCGCACGGCTGACGAGCGCTTCACCGAGGCTGAGCGGAACCGCTGGCGCAGACGGCTGGAAGAGACCGCCCATCTCTTTTGGCAGACCGAACGACGACGGGAAGCTGCCCTCGCGCTGGCGGCGGCCTTGGCCCTGGGTGACAGCGAGCGGTCCCCCCGCCATCAGCCGTTTTGCCTCGCAGTGGCCCGAAGAAGTCTGGACGTGGCCGCCGAGGTGCAGGGCGGGAAGCTCAAGGCCGATGCGGTGAGGCGGCTGCCTCACCGACCGACCCGCAGCGGATCCCAGAAATCATGAAGGGCGGCCTCACCGACGTCCCGGGGATCACCGTCGGCCACGCGACGGATACCCGTGCACTGACGGGATGCACTGTCGTCTTGTGTGAATCCGGGGCCGTGGGTGGAATGGAGATCCGCGGCTGGGCCACAGGCGTGGCCGGCCTCGATCTCCTCGATCCCCGCCATCTCGTCGAGTCGATTCACGCCGTTTGCCTCGCGGGCGGAAGCTCCTTCGGCCTGGAAGCGGTCTTCGGCGTGAAGCAGTTCCTCGAAGAAAGGGGAATCGGTTTCCCGGTTGCCAACACCGTCGTTCCCTTGGTGGCGGGCGCCATCCTCTTCGACCTGACCGTGGGCGACGGACGGGTCCGCCCTGACAAGATCATGGGGTATCACGCCTGCCTGAATGCCACCGCTGGCAAGGTGCCAGAGGGAAGTGTGGGAGTGGGCACCGGCGCGACGGTCGGAAAGCTCCATGGGATCGCGAGCGCCATGAAAGGCGGGATTGGCAGCGCCAGCGTGAAGATTGGACGAGTTGTGGTCGCAGCCCTTGTCGCCGTCAATGCCTTCGGTGACGTCGTGGATCCGAGGACTCGCAAGATTCTCGCCGGCGCCCGCACCTCGCCGAGCCGGCGAACCTTCGTGAACACGGCTGAGGCTTTCAAGAAAGGGGCTCGACCTCCGGGTTACCAGCGGGGGGCAAACACGACGATTGGGGTCGTCGCGACGAACGCTCGCCTCAGCAAGGTTCAGGCCGGTAAGGTGGCCGGCTGGGCGCATCTGGGGCTTGCCAGGACCATCTCTCCGCTCAATACCACCGTGGACGGAGACACCCTCTTCTGCCTCTCCACTGGGAATCGGCCCGCCAACCTTGACATGCTCGCCCAGGCAGCCACGGACGTCGTCGCCGAGGCCGTCGTGCGCGCGGTCACGCTAGCGGAGCCGGCGGGCGGAATCCCTGCACATCGTGATCTCGTCGGCAAGCGAGGTTAGGCAAGGAACGCCCGGAACCCACCCGCGCCTGCGGCGCGGGTACCCGGCCGGCGCAACCTTATCATGGGGAGGAACCGAAGGGGGCTGACGAGGCCTCCTCCGGCGCTTTGGCGGAGGGGGTGGGATTCGAACCCACGGCACAGGGTTTACCCCGCGCACGGCATTTCCAGTGCCGCACCTTCGTCCACTCGGTCACCCCTCCGCACTTACTCGGCAAATCTTTGAAGGTGCTTCGGGTTCTTCGTGCCTACCACTTCCAGGTAGCGCTTAATACCGGCCCGCTTATAGATCGACACATGCCTCCGACCATCGCACTTCGCTGGCAGGCCAATACCACAAAGAATTCTATGAACAGACCTCAGGAGTGGAAGAGAATGGGACGTAAACGAGAGACCTAGACTCCGGTAGGGCTTCCCACGAACAGAATGCGCCTCGAATGACATCCGCCATCTTTCCCTTGCCCAATCGCGAATCGTTCTTGAACGCACACCCGAGATCTGAGCAAGGCGATCCCAACCTCCTAACGCTATCCGAACGCGGCGAAGAAGATCTCCCTGCTCGCCTTTCGCGAGAACGACTCGAGACATCTGTTCCTCGCCCTACCCTCTTGGCGTCCTTGAAAGTTCATTGGCGGAGGGGGAGGGATTTGAACCCCCGAGGAGCTGATTAGGCCCCTACTCGATTTCGAGTCGAGCGCCTTCAACCGGGCTCGGCCACCCCTCCGAATCTCTTACCCTGGAGGGGAGCCCGGCTGCTCCCCCTCCCAACCTCCCCCACGGGTTCCTCAGCACCCGAGTCTCACTCATCTCCGCTCTTCAAAAAACTGGCGCAACAGGTTCTGGCTCTTCTCGGCCAGCACCCCCGAAATAATTTCGACTCGATGATTCAAACGCGGGTCACTTAGAAGTCGGAAACGGCTCTCGACCGCCCCAGCTTTCGGGTCATGAGCCCCGTAGACGAGCCGGGCCGCGCGCGCCTGCAAGAGGGCCCCAGCGCACATGGCACAAGGCTCCAACGTCGCATAAAGCGTGAGCCCGGGAAGCCGGTAGTTCCCGACGCACCAGGCCGCGGCGCGAAGGGCCTGAATCTCGGCGTGAGCTGTCGGGTCGTGCAACACGATCCCCCGGTTTCGCCCCCGCCCCACGATCTTTCCATGGAGCCAGGCAATGGCGCCCACCGGAACTTCTCCGTCCCGCGCCGCGGCCTCGGCCTCACCCAGGGCCTCGGCCATCACGATCTCATCTTGCTGCGCCGTAGTCTGAATCATGCGTCGTGGTGCGCCCCAAAGGGTCCGGATTCGCGGTCGAGAGAAGGCCGTTGCCCGCAAACCCGCGCCAGAAACGAACTCCTGAAGAATGATGAAGAGGTCCTCGTCGAGACCCAATTGCGGCGGAGTGCGACGGACAATGCCCTTGTATGACCCCCAGCTGACACTTAGACTAGCACTAGACGCGGTGGGATGGAAGTGGGATCGTCGTCCTCTGGCGAGGAAGTTGGAACTCGTGCTGACCGAAGCGCGTAGACTGTCGGAGTCGGGCCAAGAGTTCGGATGAAACGCATACCGGTCGCTCTCATCTTCTGCGTCCCGGCAGTGTGCCTTCTCGGACCGGGCAACACGGAGGGGGCGACTTGTCTGCCCGCGCTGGCGCCCGCCCGGTACGGCGGCGCCGCCCACTGCATGGCGCCCCGGCCTGCGACCCCGGACTTCTTCGATACGGTACTCGCCAAGGCAGGACTGACGCGCTGCGACCTCACCTTCCCTCAAGCGCGCATGGAACGAATCCTCCG
>Ga0184640_10000542_pt1 | contig 10064 bp, 7 predicted proteins | sample PLM31_200_b2_FD_133161 | JGI IMG/M metagenome (GOLD analysis project Ga0184640, IMG submission 133161) | Groundwater sediment microbial communities from an aquifer in East River, Colorado, USA - PLM3-1_200_b2 | ecosystem: Environmental > Terrestrial > Soil > Riparian zone | place: USA: East...
AGGCGACGATTCTCAAACTTGCTTACACCTCCGAACAATCCACCGAATGGCATAAAAAGAAACCGGTGCTATGATAATGCGCAATCGTCGTAGACGGAGATTGGCGGCAGAAACCGCGCCGTTTCCTCCCCATCTCTGTCTCTGTCTCTGTCTGATTTCATGAAATACGACCCCGTCATAGGCCTCGAAGTCCACGCCCAGATGCTCACCGAGTCGAAGATCTTTTGCGGTTGCTCGACCCGGTTCGGCGGCGAGCCCAATGCCAACGCCTGCCCGGTATGCGCCGGCTTTCCCGGCGTATTGCCGGTGTTGAACCAGCGCGCCGTCGAGTTCGCCATGCGCGCCGGCCTGGCCGCCCATTGCGATATCGCCCGCTCCAGCCGTTTGGCGCGGAAAAATTATTTTTATCCTGATCTCCCCAAAGGCTACCAAATCAGCCAGTACGAACTGCCGATCTGCGTCAACGGCTATATCGATATTGAACTGGCAGGCGTGCCCAAGCGCGTGCGGCTCACGCGCATCCACATGGAGGAAGACGCGGGCAAGAATATTCACGATCTGCGGAGCGACGCGAGCCTCGTGGATCTCAACCGGGCCGGCGTGCCGCTCCTGGAGATTGTCAGCGAACCCGATCTCTGCAGCGCCGAAGAGGCCGTCATTTATCTCAAACGCTTGCGCGCGATCTTGCAGTATTTGGCCATTTGCGACGGCAACATGGAGGAAGGCAGTTTCCGCTGCGACGCCAATGTCTCGGTGCGCCCCCAAGGCAGCGACACTCTGGGGACCAAAGTCGAAATCAAGAATGTAAACTCGTTCAAGGCGGTGGAAAAGGCGATCCTCTACGAGATTCAACGCCAGAGCGATACCCTTGCAGAAGGTGGAAAGCTGATCCAAGAAACCCGGCTCTGGGATGAAAACCGCGAGGCCACCCGCTCCATGCGTTCCAAAGAGTCCGCCCACGACTACAGATATTTTCCCGACCCCGACTTGCTTCCCATCGTCATCAACGATGATTGGCTTGCCCGGATCGAAGCGTCGCTGCCGGAATTTCCCGACCTACGACGCGCGCGGTTCATGTCGGATTACAAGCTGCCGGCCTATGACGCGGAGCTGCTCACCAGCAGAAGAGATATCGCGGATTATTTCGAAGCGGCTCTGGCACTGCACGAAAACGCCAAAGCCCTCAGCAATTGGATTATCGGCGATCTGTTTCGGGTTTTGAAGGAACGAAAACTCGACGAGCAACTGACCATCGGCGCGTGGCCGATCCAGCCTGCCCAATTGGCAGAACTGGTAAAACTCATCGAGCAAGGCAAGATCAGCGGCAAGATCGCCAAGACTGTCTTCGACGCCTTGCTCGACTCTCCCCGCTCGCCTCAGGAAGTCGTCGCCGAAAAGGGTTTGGAACAAGTCACCGACATGGGGAGCATCGAAGGCTCCATCGATGCGGTTCTAGCCGCCCATACCAAGCAGGTTGCGGACTATCGCGGCGGCAACGAGAAAATCTTCGGTTTCCTGGTGGGCCAGGTCATGAAGGCAACCCGCGGCAAGGCCAATCCACAGATGGTCAATGAGCTGCTCAAGCGTAAGCTTGCCGCCTCCTAGCGTTGAACCCGGAATTTCGCCCGTTGCGCTTTCAACCCGCCAATTTTCGCTGTAGAATCATAACCCCACCGGCGGCTGTTGACATGGCGTTTCTGTTGCCGCTAGGATTCTTTGGGTCATGCCCTGTTCCGAGGGCGACGGCCCGCCGGGGGCAAACGCAAGTGAACCATGCATAAGTCTACCAAAAATTGAACAGCTAATCATAGAGGGAAACCAATCTAGACTTGACAGGGACGATCCATGCAAGGGAACCTTTCGGAAATCAACTTCGACGAAATTCTCTCCTTCGCGACGGGAGGTAAAAAAACCGGCGTCCTCACGCTCTGCCGTGGCAACGAAACTGTCGAGGTTTTTCTTAACGACGGCGATATCGTGCACGCGACCTGTCCCATCGGTGAAGGCGAAAAGGCCATCTACTATCCGGTCACATGGGGCGACGGTACCTTCACCTTACAAGCCAATGGCCGAGCGCCCGTCACAACCGTGCAGAAAAAATCGGGGCAAATATTGGACGACCTGCGAGCCATGAGCCGGGAGTGGGAGAGTATTATAGAGGTGATCCCTTCGGGCCAGTGCGTTTTTCAACTCGCCGATTTGGGCGCAGAGCCCAACTGCCCCATCACGATTCCCCATGCCGCGTGGCGTGTGCTGTGCAAAATCGACGGGCGGCGCAGCGTCCAGGAAATTGCCGCGGCGCTTAAAGCTCCGTACGCCCAGACGGCCAAAATTCTCTACAATCTATGCAAGTCGGGCCTCGTGGCCTTGGTTTCAACGGCGACTCAGGCGCCGGTAAATATCGTTTCCGCCGGGCTACTCGCCAGGGTGATAGCCCTCCTCACCGATGTCATGGGTCCCATCGCCCCATTCGTAGTCCGCGATCAAATTCGCGCGCTAAGCGAATCCCAGGAAAAATTTCCGCAAGCTAAACTCGAAGAACTGATCGGACTCGTCAGCCGGGAAGTGTCGGACGCCAAGCTCCGAAGTGAGTTCGAAGCAGCAGTGGTTCGAGAGATTGCCAACTTCAAGAGGTCTTAACTCGAACAAGGCCCGATCTATCAGGAGGATCTATGGCGGAGGAGTCTGTGTCCATGGAAAATACTAAGCTCGTCAAAGCGGCGTCGGGGGCGCGGCGAAAGATGAGCTTGAAATGGAAACTCGGCGCAGCTTCGGGCGGCACGGTCTTGGCCATGGGCGTGGTCGTGCTGAGCATCGTCTACTTTCTCACCGAAGGCGCTCTGCGCAAACAGGTGGATTTTAGATCCTCGGCCATTGCCACGAATCTTAGCGACGCCGCCGCTCCCTACATATCGCGGCGTAGCGTCCTCGAACTGGACGCGCTGGTCGCCAAGTATGGCCGGCTCGAAGGCGTTGCTTATGCCTTCATCCAGGATGGCAAAGGAGAAATTATCGCGTCGAGCACCCAGCCGTTTCCCGCCGATTTAAAGAATACCCTCAACGACAACCCTCAAGAACGAACCGCGACCTCCAGGTCGCTCACGATCAGAGGTAGGCCTGTATACGAGACTCGCGCGCCGGTACTTGAGGGGCAGCTCGGCGCGGTTCGCGTCGGACTATGGGATGACATTATTCAACAGGATGTTCGTAAAACTCTGCTTCCCATAATTCTAGTCACCGCCATTTGTCTCGGCGTGGCGGCCGTATTATCCGTCTTCATTGCCGGTAGTGTGATCAAGCCAATCATCGAATTGGCCGCGGCGGCCGATGCCATGAGTCGCGGCCAGCTTGACGTCCCAATTACCGCTCGCACTGACGATGAAATTGGCGAGTTGGCACGGTCCATCGAGCGAATGCGGGCAAGTTTAAAAGCCGCGATCAACCGACTCAGCCGAACGCCGTGATGTTTAAGCCCCGCCGCTAACAAAGAAGGACATTGATGAAAGCAAACAACTTTATCTGGCTGCCAATGCTTGAGTCCATCGCTAGCGGGCAAGGGGTCGATATTTTATTGATTTGAGCTACTTGTGCAATTCACCCGCGTTTAGCCAACGCTCAAGCAATCCCGGCCGAGGCGGGACCGCTGATTCATCCGCGGTTCCACCCGGAAGTTCGCCAGATTGAAGAATAGCGTCGGTCAACCCGGCATAGCTCCTGGCGATGTCGGAACGAAAGTCACATGCCTCTATAGGCAATCCCTGGTTGATCGCCGCGACCGCCACCGGATAGTTGTTTGGGAGCGTCCAAAATACTTTCATTCCCAGTGCCTTTTCCATGGTTTCCAGATTCATGATCTGGTTGTTCACGTAACGATTGAGCAGCAAGCGTATCTTGCCGACGTCGACACCCATCGTTTGAAACAGGTCAAACGCCCGACGGGCGCTTCTCAGGGACGGAACATCCATTTCCGTGAGGAAAAAAATGACATCAGCCTTGTCCAGCACCGTCGTTAGCATGTCGTCAAACACTTTAGGGGTATCGATCACGATATAGTCAAAGGCAAGCGCCAGTATGTCGAGGATCTCATCGATGTCGGCGGGCGTAATCCGTCGTGCATCCCCGACGCGAAACGGCTCCGCCAAGACCCGCACCCCGGACGCATGCTTAACCAGGAAATCTTCGCGAAACGTTGGCCCGGCGCGCCGAATGACCTTGACTAGGTCGAGTATCGTATACGACGGATCCAGATTCAAAAAACTGGTAACCGAACCAAACTGCAGAACCAGATCGACCAGGCAAATCAGCTTATCGCGGCCAGCCAAATTCGCGGCAACATTGGTGGCTGCCGTGGTCGTCCCCGCTCCTCCCTTATTCGATGTAACGGCGATAACTTGTCCGCGTTTTCTCGCCGGGGCGGTTCCGACGCTGAATTTTTTTCGGATTGCGTCGAACACTCTCCGTACCTCTTCGTCGATCAAAGGTTGGGTTAAATACTCTTCCGCACCGACACTCGTGGCCCGCAGAATGAGTTCCGGATCGTTGCGCGGGGATGTCATCACCAAATGTACATCGGGAAGCTTGAATCTAATCTCCTCGGCGAGCCGGTAGGCTTTTTCCGGATCTCGTTCGATTTCGATGACGGCGACCGTGTCCCCGCTCGTGCATTTTAGGCGCTCGACGGCTTCTGAATACGAAAATACCCTCGCCTCGACTTGGTACCCGTCTTCGCCCGCAAGCTGGCGGCGCACGCAACCAAGCACGATACTCTCGTCGCCAACCAGGAAAATAGAAGTTTTCATTGCCGTTTTTCTTTGTCTCGTCAAGCTTTCGGCACCGGCCGACGTTGCGCCGGCTCATTGAGCCGAGCCCCCTTTGCCGATGGTCGCTGCTCGCTAAACTTGGACGTCAGTTAAATCGGCAATTTAACCGTAACCTTCAAGCGCACCGGATTAAAAAGCCCGGCTAACCAGCGTTGCCCCCTGCCAGATCGGCCCGAGTCTCGGCGCACTGAATCCTGGAACACGCCCGGACAAATAGGATTGAGTTGAATTTATTTGCTCAGTGCCAGCTAACCGCTGTCAAACTACCATCATTGTGGTGTCACGAAACGCTCGAACGTCCGGCGCCAAGACCACGTGTAAACATGGCTCCCAAACCGATTGAAGACCGCAAGGGACCATTGGAGTACCTCGAATATCTCAAGACTAGTATGGCAGTATCGGCAAGACCAAATCGTTCTCCGGTATTGATCAATTATGGAATGTCCTGATAAATTCACGCAGATTTCATCTTTGTTTACCATTACCGTTTTACAGGCGTGAGAACCTCATCGCTCGCCAATATGTTAGGCGATCCTAAATTGACAAACCTGTCGCTTTTGATACAAGGTTGTCGATGCCCCGCGCAGCAGAGGTGTTTGCCTGCGTGCGAAAAGACAAAGGCGCAGATGGTAAAATTAATGGACTCTTTGGCACATGCCGGCAGTCTCGGGAAACGTCCGGCGAGACCGCCGGGTCAACCGAAAAGAACTAGGGTTTAACGTGGCATCGTATAATTTGACTGGCGCCTATTTTGCTTCCGAAACAAATCGCCGTCATTTCATGCTTACCTCGCCGTAAAATGCCGAATAAGTAAGCAAAGGTAAATAATTGCCGATAAGTCATTGACGAACGATTGAGCGACACCTGTTCAGAACGAAATTCGAAAAAATCATGGAAAACACACAGCAACCGGGAAATTCATTGTGCATCCTGGTGATCGAAGATCATCCTGATCAGCGCGACCTACTTTCCATAGTTCTAAGGCGCGAGGGCTATCGCGTAATTACCGCCGCCAATGGCATTGAAGCGTTGGAAAAACTCCGCGGCGAACAAGTGCACATTGCTTTGTCCGATATCATGATGCCCAAGATGGACGGTTTTGAGCTGATAAAAACAATTCGCACCGATCCCGATCTGAAAAATCTTTACCTCATCCTGATCACCGCAAGGATACAAGAAGGTGACCGGGTTCGGGGACTCGACCTCGGGGCCGACGATTATATCACCAAGCCTTTTTCCTTTTCTGAGTTGCTGGCGCGAATTCGAGTCGGCTCGCGGGTGATACAATACCAACAGCATCTAGAGTACCAGACGCAGACCGATTCCCTGACCGGCTTATACAACCGGCGCGCTTTCGAGAAAAAGATGACGGACGAATTCGAACGAGCGAACCGCTATGGCCATCCGTTGTCGCTGCTGATTCTCGATATCGACAACTTCAAAGTTATCAACGACACCTACGGACATCATGGCGGTGATGCCGCCCTCGTGAAGATCTCTGAAACTCTGCGCACCACAACGCGCCAGAGCGACTTTCCGTCGCGTTTCGGCGGCGAGGAATTTGTTCTCCTACTGCCCGAGACAGACCATGAAAGCGCCCTGCTGGCAGGGGAGAAAATTCTGGGTGAAATCCGCTCTTCGGTATTCTCGGCGAACAACGGCTATTTTTCTCTCACCGTCAGCATCGGCATCAGCTCCACGTCAATCCACACCTATTCCGACGCTAACCAGATGATCGAGGACGCCGACCGCGCCCTGTACACCGCCAAACACAAGGGCAAGGACCGGGTTGAAGTTTTCTGGCCCGGAAAGCCCCATGGGGCACGGCATCTCATCGCCCATTGATCGTCAAGTTTTCCGCACGGCGCGCTGACCGAGAGTTCACCGCGCCTTTCCGCCTGCCAAGTTCACAGACCGGCGTCTTAGGCTTCCACGAATCATCATAAAGCAGGAAATAGTGCCAACCATGGGATAAACTTCCTTTTGCGGCTCCGGCGGCGAAATTTTCACCCGTTGGAACGGATCCCGCAGCCGACAGGGCCAACTCAACTAAATAAACGAAGCCACTTCGCGGGCGGGGTTCTGACCCCACCCTTGACCAAAGGGGATGCTCACCCCCTTTGGAAACCCCATGATGTTGTTCCCGCCTCAAGAGGCGGGGTTTACATAGGATAAAACAAATCCGAGATACGCCGATCAATACTATAGGCGAAAACGTCTTTTGAGTGGTTTTCGATTCCAGTGAGTTCATTTCTTGCGCCCTTTCGCACTGAGCAGCGTGGCGGTCGAACCGCAGCCGCCTGTGCGCCCGAAAGAACACTTATGGCACGCGCATTGCGACGCAGAACGATGTTAGCTCTTTGGGGTCGAAGTCTTCTTGAACGAGACTAACTTGCCAAATTTCAGCTGCTTGGAAAAGCAAAAATGACCCAGATACCCGTTGAAATAGCTGATAACGCACAATTTTACATTCAGATCCGGCAAGCGGTCTTGGCGGCACAGCACAGCTCAAGGCAAGTCGGCTTGCTCATGATTGACATCGAGGCCGGCGAGCCCTCTTTCCGAGACGGTGATGGACTATCCAACGGCATGAGAGAGAAGGCCTTCGCGCTAGTCTCCGGCACACTTCGCGAATCCGACGTTCTATGCCGCATTTCGGGGGCCGAAGCTGCGGTACTTTTATCGTCGCTGCGAAAAACCGAAGACGCGCTGCTCGTGGCGGAGAAAATACTTCGCGAACTCGATCAACTGCTTCATCTGGAAAGCAGGGCGGTCAATTTGCGGCCCCAAATTGGCGTCGCCCTGTTTCCCAACCATGGGAGCAGCGCCTCCACCCTCTTGGAGTGCGCTGATATCGCTCTTAAAACCGCCCGCAGAAATAAACAGCGCTACGTCCTCTACTCCGAGGAGTTTAGCCGCTCACCTCGTCCGCCGTTACGCTTGAGCGCGTTACGGCAAGCGATTGTTCAGGACCAACTCTTTCCGCTCTATCAACCGAAAATTGACCTCAAAAACGATTCCATCACCGGCCTCGAGGTGCTCACTCGTTGGCGCCACCCAGAGTTTGGATTGATCATGCCCGATGAGTTCATTCCGTTGTCGGAGCGCACCGGCCTCATCGTTCCCCTCACCCTATGGGTGCTCAACGCGTCCATTAATCAATGCCGGCGCTGGCGCGACCAAGGCATCAACACCAGTATCGCAGTCAATTTGTCGATGTGGAACCTCGACACTCCTGAGCTGCCTGACCAGGTTGCCGCTCTTCTCAACAGCACGGGTGTCCCGGCCAGCCAGCTGGAACTCGAAATCACCGAAAGCGCGATCATGGATGACCCGCAGCGGGCCATGCGCACCCTCAAAGCGATCAGAGACCTTGGAGTCCGATTCGCCATCGACGATTTTGGAACGGGTTATTCATCGCTGGCATACCTAAGAAAACTCCCCGTTAGCAGCATCAAAATCGACAAATCGTTCACCCAAAACATGGAATCCGACAACGACAGCGCCGTGATCGTGCGCGCCATCATTGATTTGGGACACAATCTGGGGCTCAAGGTGGTGGCGGAAGGAGTGGAGACCCTCGGAGCCAGAGAGATGCTCACGGACTTCGATTGCGATGAGGCACAGGGTTATTATTTCAGCCGCCCCGTAACCGCTCCCGACATTACCCGCTTCATGGAAAATGCCCAGACATCATCCGCTCAAAACGGCCCAATCGAGAACGTCGCTTCGGGCTGGGCGCTCGAGAACGCCGGCGAAGTTCCGACAGCTATTAAACCTCCCCTCTAAGTGCCTTGCGTCCCACGCAGCGCCCTGGCGTTCGTTGAATCACTCCTGCGCCGGGCCCACCAGCGGGCGAATGCCGACGACGCTAAAAAACAGTTTACGGATGGAAACCTCACGAGCTCGCCTGACTTCCCGGCAGCGCGCCGACAGAGAAATGTAAACAAGCAACCGGCAGAAAAACGGCCAGTTCGATAAATATTTTTCTTCCTGAAGCTCACAATGTCTGATAAAATAATGTTCTTATGGTTGCCATATTGCGCGGACCCGGCCGGACTGATATTCGCGCTGCAATCCTCGCGGCGCTCGTGACGTCGCTCAGCGCATGCGCCCAGACCGCGGTGCGGCCTTCGCTACGAACGGCCGCCGGCCATCTGCCGCGGCCCGCGCGCATTTTAATCGTCGATGTCGTGACCGACGAGGCCAGGGTCACGGAGTATAACGGTATCCTGCGCCAGCAGCCGGGTAATCCGAAACCGGCTGACCGTCACCGTGAAATTCGCCACGTCGCTTCCGCCGCTTTCGAAACCGGGCTCACAGACGGGCTTGGAAAACTCGGCTTTACAATCGCGCGGGTTGCACGCGGGACGACCGTCGCAGAAGATGACATTCTCATCGACGGCCGGTGCCTTACCATCGACCAAGGCAACCCGCTGCGCCGGCTGGTTATCGGCTTCGGCTCCGGCGCCTCAAGATTCGAGACTTTCGTGGGTGTCTATGGCGGCCCTGAGCGGCGCAAGTTGTTGGAGTTCACAACCCTCGCCGACAGCGGCAGTTTGCCGGGCGCTGCGCTAACGCTGCCGGTGGGAGCGGCCGTTCAGGGCGGTGTATCGGCCGGCCTGGTGGCAAGCAGCGCGGTCAGTTCTGGGTTCGCGGTGTACCGCACTGACGTCTCGCAAATGGCCGCCTCCAGCGCTGACGAAGCCGTGCGTTACCTTTCGGAGTTTTTCGCCAATCAAGGATGGATTTCACCGCACCAGGTGAGAAAAGCCCGGATCGCGCATCACGCGCGGCCATCAAGCGAAACCGGCGTGCGCCGGTGAGCCGCTCCAACCAAGCGCGTACCTGTTAGTCGCAACTACGAAACTTCAAAGCCGAAAGAGACTCGCGGCGTTTTTCCACAGCACCTGGGCGCGCGCCTGAGCGGAAACCCCTTCGAAGCAACGCTCGATGGTTTCCTGTGTCCCTGGCCAAGTCGACGTCGCCAGAGGAAAATTAGCGGCCCACAGAATATGTTCTGCGCCGACGTAATCGGCGAATGGCGCCACTTTGTCATACCACGAAGTAAAAAAACACTGGCGGTGAAACATCTCCGACGGTTTCAGCTTATAGCCCTCTCGCGCAAGTCCGTCGTGTTCAAACTGATGGTCGGCCCATTCCAGGTAGAGCATACCCCAGCTCAGCGCGCTTTCCGCCAGCACCAGGCGAAGCTTTGGATGGCGCAACAGCACGCGCGAGAAG
>Ga0184640_10000543_pt1 | contig 10058 bp, 15 predicted proteins | sample PLM31_200_b2_FD_133161 | JGI IMG/M metagenome (GOLD analysis project Ga0184640, IMG submission 133161) | Groundwater sediment microbial communities from an aquifer in East River, Colorado, USA - PLM3-1_200_b2 | ecosystem: Environmental > Terrestrial > Soil > Riparian zone | place: USA: East...
GGAAACGGTGAATCTGACTTTTGGCGCTACTCGATGACGGCGAGCTGTTGCTCCGCTTCGACAGCTTGACCCGCCGAAACTTTGATCTCTTTTACGGTCCCGGTTGTCGGCGCGACGATAGGAATTTCCATTTTCATCGCTTCCATAACCATGATCACTTCATCCTCGTCGACATGATCACCGACGTTTTTTTCAATCTTCAAGATTTTCCCCACCATGGGTGCTTCGACGGTCGTGGCCAAGATGCTTCTCCTTCTGTCGGCGCGAAGCCGAATGCTTTTGCCGCCATTTAGAAGAGTTTGCGGCTAGTTGTCAATGCTATGGCATCGATCGCAATGGCCGATGAATTTGCCGGTGCCGCCTCAGCATTCGGCTTGCCCGGCTTACCTTGCGTTCACGAATTTAATAGGATAACTAATCTCAAGAGTTTTTTCGGAGGAAAACGATGGCCAAACCCGCAATCCAAGTCGATGATGTCATAGACAATATCCCATACTACGACAAATGGCAGCTCGGCGAAGGGATTCCCATCGTCAAGACCTTTTTTGTTCAAGATTTGAAAAAGGTTGAGCTAAAGCCCTGGGACCGAACCGGCGGCAACGGCGCTTTTATCAACATGGAAGGCGCCGAAGGAGCGACCGGCGCCTACGTGAGCGAAATCCCTGCCGGAAAGAAGCTCAACCCGATGCGCCATCTTTATGAGGACTTGCACTTTGTTTTGAAGGGCCGCGGCGCGACGACGATCTGGAACGATAAGGGCGCCAAGACGACGTTCGAGTGGCACGATGGCAGCTTGTTCGCGTTGCCGCTCAATTGCACTTACCAGCATTTCAATGGCTCCGGCGATGAGCCCGCACGGTTTTTTTCCGTCAACAGCATGCCGATTGTTTTCAATCTTTTTCATAATGCGGACTTCGTTTTCAACACGCCGCGGGATTTCACTGAGCGCTTTGATGGCGATCCTGAATATTTCAGCGGCAAGGGCAAAGCCTATCCTGGCCGAGTTTGGGACACTAATTTCATCGCCGACGCGCGCAGTTTTGCGCTGGAGGATTGGCTTGAGCGCGGTGGCGGAGGAAAAAACGTAATGCTAGAGATGGCCAATGGCTCGATGGCCGCTCATATCTCGGAATTCCCCGTCGGTACTTACAAGAAAGCGCACCGCCATGGTCCCGGCTTTAACGTTATCATCATCAAGGGCAAAGGCTTCTCGATGTTTTGGCGCCAGGGCGAGGAGCCCAAACGTTATGATTGGCAGGACGGCAGCGTTTTTACTCCGCCGGCGATGATGTGGCATCAGCACTTTAACACCGGTGCTACCGGGGCGCGTTATTTGCCGCCACGCCTCGGCGGTATCAAGTATAGCCTCGGCGAAGGCTTCGGCGATATCACCAAAGTCGATAAGGACGTTAAAGCGGGTGGTAATCAGATCGAGTACTACGACGAAGACCCGAAGATTCGCAAGATGTTCGAACAAGAGCTCGCCAAGTCCGGCACTTCTACCCGGATGAATCCGGAGTTCTACGAACGGCCGGCGTAATCAAAATTCGCGACTCGTGATTCAATGCCCCGCACGGTTAATCGCCGCGCGGGGCTTTTTTTTGCCTGCGCTCGCGCACCCGCGAATTTCATTGAGAGTTCGCAAATCACTGTGATAAGTTGGGCCGATGTTGGGAGCTAGGCTGATTGTGCTGCCGATCGTCCTGCCCTGGACTTTTTCTTTAATCGCCAGCTTGCCTATCGAGGCAGCTGAGCAAACTCCAATTCCGGAGACGAATTCCGCGAAAGCAGTCGCCGCTGAACCCATCGACCGGTCGAAACAAGCCGTTTCGCCAACACCGAGTCCCATTCGAAAGGCCCCCGATAGTGAAACCACCGCGATAGCTCAGACAGCAAAGCCGCGAGCGCCGGCGCAAGCGGCGACTCCGGCCGGTAAAGCTCAGGAGCAAAAGCAAACAGCTCCTCCAGCGAAGTCCCCGTCCATTTTGCAAATGCTGGAAGGCCATGAGACCGAATTAGCGATTGCCGCCGCGATTGCCGTAGCGTTTTTTTTCATCGGCTGGATATGCGGCGGCAACTACTATTTGCGCCGTGATCGACGGTGGAGAAGAAAAATACGATTTTGAAATATTGCCGCCTTTGATCTTGCAATGGCGATTCTCATGACGATTTTTTCGTACTTGCTCGGTTCGATTCCGACCGGATATATCGTTGGAACTTTAGCCGGCATCGATATCAGGAAGGTTGGCAGCGGCAACGTCGGCGCGACCAACGTTGCCCGCACAGTGGGCAAAACAAAAGGGCTGCTGACTTTAACTGCGGATGTTGCGAAGGGATTTATTCCGGTTTTCGTTGCCCTTCGATTCGGACTTAGTTACACGGCGGTGGCTTCGGTCGGCGTCGCGGCGTTTTTGGGACATCTGTATCCGGTGTTTCTAAAGTTTCAGGGTGGAAAGGGAGTAGCCACGGCGCTTGGAGTTTTGTTGGCTCTGGCGCCGATGGCTACCTTGGTTCTGGTTGCAGTGTATGGCGTGGTAGTTTTTTTCAGCCGCATCGCTTCTGTCAGCTCGATTGCCGCGGCGGTGGCTGCGCCGATTACACTGTGGTCGTTTTCCTATTCGCCGACGATCGTAGCCGTGAGCGTATTTCTTGCCGTCATGATCATTTTGCGTCACCGCGGCAACATCCGTCGCTTGCTCGACGGCACTGAGCCAAGATTCGGCGCCCATTAGTTTTCAATCACTACCTCGACGCGGCGATTTTGCTGCCGTCCGCTTTCGTTGTCGTTGGATGCGATCGGCGCGCGCGTGCCGAGACCCTGGGATGAAATGTTTCTACCGTTGACGCCATTGCGCTCCAGGGAATCGGCCACTGTGGCTGCCCGTCTTTCCGACAGCCGCTGGTTATAGGCTTCCTGCGCGGCGCTTTCGCGGCTGGCATGACCTTCCACGGTGACCCGGCGGTTAGGCGCGTCGCGCCGGATGATATTGGCTATCTGGTCAACTTTCGCCCTGCCATCAGGTGTTAAGTCCGCTCTGTCGAACTCAAAGTTGACGTTCGGTAAATTGACCGCGACGCCCCGGCTGGTTTCGCGGGCTTCTATGTTGCGCTTTTTCAATTCCTCGATGAGCTGGCGGTTTTTTTCGAGATCAGCTCGCTGTTGGTCAAGCGCTTTCTGCTGCTCAGCCTGCTTCATTTCCTGGCCCTGCAGCTGATCGCCAACGAGCGCCCCGGCGCCTAATCCCAACGCCCCGCCAATGGCGGCGCCGGCGCCAGGATGACCGACGGCCGCACCAATAATTCCACCCGCGGCAGCGCCGCCGAGTGCGCCGATGCCCGCACCTTTTTCGCGCGTCGTGAGCGATCCACCGGCGCAGCCGGCGACGAGGATCAGGGTGGCGAACAACAAAACTGCCACTGGAAAATTTTTCAACCGTCTTAACATAAACAACCTCCTAGCTTTGGAACCCTACAAACAACTTCTTCTTCCAAGCCTCTCCCACTTAAAGGCGCAATTTCAAATTGATCGCGACAAGCTACAAAAATTTTCCAATTCTCACTTTCGCTGCTAGCGGCCGTGCCGGATGCGATGTGGCTCAATATTCACCCTGTTTTCGGAGCTTTTCGATTTCTCGGCGTTGACGCTCGATCTCGGCTTGGTTGGCGTCCATTTGGCGCTGCTGATCCCCTTGCTTGATTTCCTGTCCTTGGAGTTGGTCCCCAACGAGGGCGCCTGCGCCTAAACCTAGCGCCCCGCCGATGGCGGCACCGGCACCGGGATGACCGACAGCCGCGCCGATGATTCCACCGGCCGCCGCGCCGCCGAGAGCGCCGATTCCCGCGCCCTTCTCGCGCGTGGTAAGACTACCGCCCGCGCAGCCCACGATTGTGCTCAGAACGAAAACCGCCGCCAATGTTGTTAGCGTTCGTGTCATCGACCCCTCCGGTTTTATGGACGGAAATTTGAAGATTAGTCGGAGTGTAACAAAAGCACTCCACCCCATCAAGCTACAATGTATCCCGAACACACGTCGTTGGCGGACTAAGTCAATTTGATTAGACTGTATTAAGCCCGGAAGGTTAACAAAATCGATCTCTGTTGACATCGTAGATCTTATAAGTCTAAACTTTTTTGACCGAAAGGAGTCCCGTGGAAGAACTGACGGAAGCTAGAATTCTGCAAGCGTTAAGCACAGTCCAAGACCCTGAGCTGCACCGCGACATCGTGAGCCTTGGCATGGTCAAAGAATTGGCCGTTGATCATGGCAAGGTGAGCTTTATGGTGGAGCTCACCACGCCCGCCTGTCCGCTGCGTGAAACGATCGAGACCGATTGCAAGAAAGCTCTCAATCAGATTTCAGGAATTACCGGTTTGGAAATCCGCTTCGGCGCCCAGGTGCGAGGCAGTAAAGCAGGTGCCGGACAAACGGACCTATTACCGACGGTGAAAAACGTCGTCCTGGTCGCGGCAGGTAAAGGCGGCGTCGGTAAGTCGACCGTGGCGGCAAACTTAGCAGTCGCTTTGAAAATGCACGGCGCGGCTACGGGCCTGCTCGACGCGGATATTTACGGACCCTCGGTGCCGATGATCATGGGGGTTAAAGGAGAACCGAAAAAAATCGAGGTCGACGGCGGCCAGAAGATCGCTCCTGCGTTGGCCCACGGCGTGCCGGTGATGTCGATCGGTTTTTTTCTCGATCCCGACCAAGCCGTGATCTGGCGCGGCCCGATGCTGGGCAAAGCGTTGCATCAGCTCATGGCCGACGTTCACTGGGGCGAATTGGATTATCTCGTCGTCGACATGCCGCCGGGTACCGGCGACGTGCAAATCACGTTTTCCCAGCAGCTCAAAGTCAGCGGCGCGCTACTGGTCGCCACGCCGCAGGCTGTGGCACTCGCCGATGTGGTGCGCGCCAAGTCGATGTTCGACAAAGTCATGATTCCCATCGTCGGCATCGTCGAGAACATGAGCTACTTCGTATGCGACGGTTGTGGCAAGGAGCATGAGATTTTCTCCCGCGGCGGCGCGCAGCGGGCCGCCGAGCGATTCCAGATTCCTTATCTTGGTGAGATTCCGATTACCCCGGCACTGCGAGAAGGCGGCGATAACGGCGTGCCGGTTTTAATTCAAGACCCTAAATCGCCCGTGAGCAAAATTTTTCTGGAAATCGCCGCCAAGTTGGCGGGACAGCTTTCGATCGTCTCGGAGCGGGCGCAAAAAACTCAAGGTTTGAAAATCGTGTCGAGTTAGAGGGAGATATTTCGTCATTGATAGGAGCTGCGCAATGATAACTAAAGAACAAGTCTACGAAGCCTTACACGAGTGTTACGATCCTGAGATCCCCGTGAACATCGTGGATCTCGGGCTGGTTTACGATGTCGAAATCAGCGACGACAAAGTCGCCGTAAAAATGACTCTCACCGCGCCCGGTTGCGGTATGGGAACGATGATCGCGGCCGATGCCAAACAAAAGATCATGGCGCTGGATGGTGTCGGCGACGCCACCGTCGATCTCGTTTGGGATCCGCCGTGGAATCCGAGCATGATCGCCGAAGAGGCGAAGCAAAAATTGGGAATCGTCTAGCGGCGCCAAAGCGCGCTCGAATATTTCAACTGATTTCGCATCTGTCGTTTGACCCTACTCGACGATGGGAGCATCCTCTGTCTAAATGGACGATAAACCCAAGCTCCGCCCCATCGAAGCCTTTCCGGTCGAGCAAGACGGGAAAACGCTCGTCTATCTCAAAGACCCGCTAAACTTTGCGCCGCCGCTGGGAATCACGCCCGTGGGCTATTTCATCTTGTCCCATTTCGACGGCCAGCACTCCTTCGTCGATATTCAGGAAACCTACAGCAAACAATTTGGTTCGCTATTGATGAGCGACGAGTTAAAGAACTTCGTCGAGATGCTCGATCGACATTACTATCTGCGGAGCGATAGGTTTCGGAATTATCAAAACGAAGCCATTGACCAATTCCGCCGCCAGCCGACCCGCGCGCCGTCGCATATGGGCGGGGTTTACAAAAGCGATCCGACGGAATTGACGGCGCAACTCGATGCTTACTTTAGTTCATCAAGCGGCCCTGGACTTCCTTCTGTCGCAAATGGCGGCGCGACGCCGAAGGCGATCGTCGCGCCGCATATCGATTTTCACCGCGGCGGGCCGGCGTACGCATGGGCTTACAAATCTCTGACGGAAAGTGACGGGGCCGATCTCTACATCCTGCTGGGAACATCGCACTGCAGCGGAAGGACCCCTTACATTCTCACTGTCAAGGACTTCGAAACTCCCCTTGGTTTGGTGCAAACGGATCGCGAGTTCGTCGATCTTTTGCAAGCAGGTTGCGAAGAAGATTGTTTTGCCGACGAGTACCTGCACCGGGGCGAGCATTCGCTGGAATTTCAGGTGGTGTTTTTGAAATACATCGCGCAAAAACGCGCGGACTTGACGGGGCAAACGGAAAGGCCGTTCAAGATCGTGCCGATTTTAGTTTCGTCGTTCCGCGAATCTATGGTGAATCAAACGCTGCCGGAACGAAATTCAGCAGTTGGCTCTTTTCTCCAAACGCTGCGCGCCGCGACGGAAAATGAATCCCGGAAAATTTGTTTCGTTGCCGGCGTCGATCTCGCTCACGTCGGGCGGCAGTTCGGCGACCGCGAGCCGATCACAGATGATTATCTCAAGTGGGTTGAGACGGAAGATCAAAGCTTAGTAAGTCGGTTGGCCGCGCTCGATGCGCCGGGCTTCTTCAACGAGATCGCGAAAGATCAAGACAAGCGAAGAATTTGCGGGTTTTCACCGCTCTATTCGTTGATTCATCTGCTCGACGGCGTCGAAGGCAAGCATCTGAAATACAGCCAGGCATTCACGCCGGAGACCGGCTCCGCGGTAACGTTCACGAGCATGGTCTTTGAGTAGGAATTGCTGAAAAGACGATATTTCTTTATCTCCCGAACACATTCAGAACTCCAAGTTGACAGAAGCGCATATTAGTCGAATACTTTCTCCGCGGAGTTATGTGTGATGGAACTTGAACATTCCCCGATTGTGATGGAAGAGGTTACCGATCCTGCCGAGCTGGCCAAAGCACAAGCTCAGGACGAACGGTTTGCCCGCAACTGGGCTTGGTTTGAGTCGCACGCTTCTGAGATCTATGCGTCCCATCGGGGTAAATGTATCTGCATCGCCGGCGAAGAAATTTTCGTTGCCGACACTCCCGAAGAAGTTCTCGCTGCCGCGGTGGCCGCTCACCCTGAGGATGATGGTCGCTTCACTCGCATCATTCCCCGAGAAAAGGTAACCAGAGTCTATGTTGGTCGGTGGCGTATGGCATCAGTGCGATGATGGTATCATACGTCCGGTGATTCAGGCTGCGATTCTGGCGCATGATAATTCCTGGCTGAAGGCTCCCTTTCTTCTCGACACCGGCGCGGACCGCACCGTGCTTAGCGCTGACGTTGTAGCAGCCCTGCGCTTACCGCCTATTAAGATGGCCTACAACGCAAAAAAGACCGAGCACGCGGGACCCAAAAAGGGTCGCGGCGCATTCTATGGCCGAAAGGTTGATGCTAAGAATGCAAGCAATCGGCGTCGCCGCGAAGATGACAAACGTGGGGTCGTAAACCATGGCAAATCACAAGCGTAAACGTCCGAAAAATCGCCGGGCCGGCTGTCTTCTCTGCAAGCCGTGGAAGATGAACGGCTTTGCCAAAGACAAGGCGGACTCCGAGTCCTTCTCTGATCACCGGCGCCGGTATTACGCTGACAGAGAACTGAGACAAGCGGAAAGCAGCCCTTCCGCCTAGAAATTACCGCATGACACCCTATTACCATTTGCCAGCGGAGCAACGACGCGTTCAGCGACTAGTGGCTCAGTTCAACGCCGACGAGCAGCTCTGGCGGAGTCTGGAAGCCAAGCGCCGCCGCCGTCGCAAAGTGCATCCGCGGATGCCCGCGAAACTGCGACGTCAACTCGACCTCCTCGAATTTGTCAATTCCCGTCCACTGGAAGTCTGCGTCGGTCAGTTTTCAAAATCGTGAGATCTGACCGTCCGTCCCGTTTGCGAATCAGAGGCATCCATCGTTCATGTCCAAATTTTGGGAATTCTCGAAACGCATAAGTTCTCGCGTATTTCACTCAAGTCTGACGAGCACGATCCAGGATCACGACCACGACTTTTGATTTCCTATTGCCTCTTGCCTAATGCCTGTTGCCTTCTGCATTTTTCCATTTGACGCCCCAATCTCCGCGAGTACAATGAGCAGCTAATCGGTTCGGTTTTTAGTGGAACGTTAATCTGTCTGAAGCTTAGCGCGAACACGGAGCACGAGCACGATCATGTTCTTTGCGGTCACGAGTCATAAGCACGGTTGACAAACCACGGCTGGGTCCGTTCGATCCAATCAAATCACGGCTCAGAGTAATCACCATTTATATTCCCTCTCCGCCAAAGTGGATCGATGAAAGGACTCGCCGGAGGTAACGATGGCTAAGGCGAAGTATAAATACGATGACTGTACCTTTTGCGGCGGTGGTGTGACAGAGCGTCGCGTTCAAAAAACATGTTTCTGGGGTGACAAATTGGTTGCCCTCGCTGACAAAGTGCCCGCCGGAGTCTGCGAACAATGTGGCGAGCGATATTACAAGGCAGCCGTGCTGAAGCGCATCGAAGCGGAACTCAAGACTCGCCGTCGCACTCGACAGATCCGTCTGCCAGTTATCGAGTATGCCGCGTAGCCCCGGAGAAGTACCCAAGCATTTTTCACGGCTGCTATTTTATCCCTTATCCTTTCGTCTTTCATCCTTTTACCCCTCGCGCCTTCCCACTGTTTTTCCTCTCTTATTTGAGATCTGCAATTTGCCATTTGAGATCCCGAAGGGCGTGCCTGTTGCCTTCCAACTTTCCATTTGACGCCCCGATTTCTGCGAGATCTACAGTTCGCTCTTCCTTCACCCGCAAACTGTGCTCAACGACATCGAAACCCTGCTCATGGAAGATGGCTTCCGGCCGACGTGTCCCGATACCGAGTTGCTCGAATCATTCCGGCATAGTCTCCCGATAGCCAGGTATTGGAACCATCCCGGCGGGAGATCGGTCCTCTGTTTGTCTCGCAACCGAAAAGCTTTTCCGCGCATCTTTCCCTTGACTCGCGATTGCGATTTCCATTATTGGTACTGCGACTCTGGAGGCTCAGAAAGGAGCGAAGCAAGTCATGGCTGAATTAACGCTTTCAATGGCAGAAAAGGCGGTCAAGGCGGCGCAAGCCAAAGCGCGCGAGTTGGGAACCCCGATGACGGTTAGCGTCGTCGATGAAGCGGGCCGTTTGGTGCTGAGCGCCCGCGGTGACGGCGCAGGGTTTTTTACGCCGGAAACTTCCCGCGCCAAGGCCGTGGCGGCGGCGGCGTTTCGGCGCGCCACCAAGGACATGGCGAAGCTCAGGGAAACCGCGCCGGCGTTCTGGGCCAATGTCGCCGCAGCGCTCGGCGGACAGGCGCTTCCGAGCATTGGAGCGGTTCCCGTGATCTCCAATGGCAAGGTGATCGGAGCCGTCGGCTGTGGCGGGGGTACGGGCGAGCAGGACCACGAGTGCGCCGAAGCCGGAGCGGCTGCGATCATCAGCGGCTAGGCATTTCCTCAGACATCGAAAAACCAAGACGGAGGCGACCAACATGCGTGTACTTAGAATTCACGATTTGCCGGAAAAACCGATGGACACCGCCACGCCCATTCGCGGGTGGAGCGGCGGACCGGTGAGCCGGACGCGGCAGGCGATCATCGGCGACGGAGACTCCGATAACTACCGGTGTAACGTGGTTAACTTTAGCAATGGCGCGACTACCGGGTGGCATACCCACGACTGTGACCAGATCCTGGTGGTCACGTCGGGCAGAGGGACGGTCGCGACGGACACGGAAGAGCGCGAGATCACCGTCGGCGATATCGTGCACATCAAGGCCGGCGAGCGCCACTTGCATGGGGCCAAGGCCGATACGACGATGTCGCATATCACGGTTACAACCCCCGGCAGCAAGTTCACCCCCGCATAGTTTGGCC
>Ga0184640_10000544_pt1 | contig 10054 bp, 7 predicted proteins | sample PLM31_200_b2_FD_133161 | JGI IMG/M metagenome (GOLD analysis project Ga0184640, IMG submission 133161) | Groundwater sediment microbial communities from an aquifer in East River, Colorado, USA - PLM3-1_200_b2 | ecosystem: Environmental > Terrestrial > Soil > Riparian zone | place: USA: East...
GCGTTGCCTGCCGCATGTCACGATGCGGCGAGCTTCACTCACTCTATCACCCGACAAGGGCGAGGCCGGAGGGGTCAATCACGCAACCACTCCGGCCCGCCGCTCGATCAGGGAATCGCGATCGGGCTGACGAACGTGTTGTTGTCTTCCCGCGCCTCGGCGACCTGGCCGTTCGGATCGACGACCGCGATGATGTAGTAGGTCCCAGGCAGAATGCTCGGGAGTCTTTGCCTCACCGTACCCGAGTGCGTCGCGCCCGCCTGCAACGCGGGTACTACGCGCTGATCAAACGGGACATCCAGGGCGCCTAATGTCGCTTCCGTGGAGAAATAGAAACTGACCTGCGACGGACTCGCACGATCCGCTCCTTCGTTGGCTATCGTGAAGTCCACGAGCAATCGGTCTCCAGGCGCCAGCGTCGGCACGACGGTTACCGTGAGATCCTCATCGCAGCCGTTGTCGCGGCGCACGTTGGCGGCATCCGTCACGAACGTGCCCTCGAAATCGGTGGTCCGCGGAAACGGGTTTTGCGGACACGCCCGGAACGGGTAGTCGCGCCGAATGATCCGCGAAAGCCCGAACTCCTGCGGATATTCGATCGCGGGAGCCAGCGGGCCCTTGAACAAGGCGGTGGCCTGGTTGCGGAACAGGACATCCGAGATGTCGCGGTCTTCCCAGAAACGAAATCCGGTGTTGCCACCACCGAATCCGTATCCATAGCTGCGCTGGTTCTGCGGATCGACTGGGCTCGGATCCGTCCACGGCCATACATCGTCTCTAAAATTTCCCGCGCGCAAATACGGGAGTCCGAGCTGCTGCCACTGCTGGTTTCCGTCAATCGATTGCACCGCGCCGATGAGGATATTAAACACGTTCTCCGGCGTGGTGATTTCCGGATACAAGACCGGTCCGTGTCCGTACACGGTCGATGTCGTGCCCGGCACATTGTCGAAGACAATCTGATTCAGCGACGCCTGATCCAGCAAAGTAAGTTTCGCCAATACCACCGCGTTTCGAACCACGCGGTATTGTTCCGGATCGAAGCGACCGTCGGCCGTCAGGTGCATGTCGGCGTCGATGCGCTGGGCGATGTCGGGAATCAACAGCAGATTCTTACCCGAACTATCCCCGGCAAATACCTGGTTCAACGTATCCCGGTTGGCGCCGAAATAGAAGACCCCGACGGCATCGGCCAGGTTCTGGCCGCCGATCTTGTCCGCCACTTGAAACGCGGCGTCCACCATGGTGGGTTCGAGCTCCTCCAACACGAGCTCCTGGAGCTCCCCCGCGGGATCGACCAGCCAGGCGAGATTGCCCAAGTCGTCCTTGAACTTCTGAATCGCATCCTTGACCACGTCGATGCTCTGCTTGACGCGACAAACGCTGCCCGGAATCTCCTTGGGAAGGCCGGCGTACACGGTACCCCAGCAATCGAGCCACTGCGTCAGCGGTTGCAGAGGCGTCAGGCCGGCGCCATCCGGATCGTTGGTTCCGTCCATTACTTTCCTGCTGAAATCACCCCACGCGACGACATAGGCTTCCGTGGCCAACCCGAGGTCCCGGTGCCAGTGCTCCAGCATGGTACGGATGGCGAGCACGTGGATGGCACGCACTTGGCGGGTACGCGCGATCTCATCGAGCACCGCCAACAGATCCGCACGCGCCTGCTCGCGCGCTGCCTGTGCTTGCGCCAGCAGGTCCCGCGCCAAGTTGATTTGCTCCTGGAGAATGCGGTTCTCCGCCTCCAGCGCCGCAATCGCAAGCTCGGCGGCGTCCCGGGTCTGTTCGGCCACGGTTTTCTCGAACAACTTGGCATTGAACTCGGCGAGAATCGCGTCGCGCTCCAGGACCGCCTGCTGCAAGCGGTTGTTGATCTCGATCCACGCCGAGGTAAGCTCGCAAATCAGCTCGCAAAATGGAACGCAGGGCGGTCTTGGAAAACCTCCGCAACCTGGAGGCGTATTCCTGCAGATGTTATTACACGTCTCCTTCACGGTATTGGCGAGCTGGTTCTGGAAATCCGCCACGATCGAGTTGCGGCGTTCGATCTCCGACTGGATGGAATTGAGCAGTTCGCTGAGAGCGTTGATCTCCTCGATCTTGGCCTGGATCAGCGCCCGCTTCACTTCGATCAACTGCAGGTTGACGTTGATAAGACTGCCCTTTACCAGGATATCGTTTTGAAACCGTTCGATGTCCGACAGCAGCTGGTCGATGCGGGCTTGAAGATCGGCCTGACGGCCAATAAGTCTGGCGAGCTCGCGCGGAATCGTGATGCCGTCGATTTCGTCGATCTTGTCGCGCGCGCGCCGTACCGCCTCGGTAAGCCCCCACATGGCGGCGAGATGTTTGGTGAAACCGCCCTTTTCATATTGCGCCTTCACGTCGTCGTTGAAAATCAGACGGTCCCGGATAAACGCCGCCGGCGCCGCCACGACACCGCTCGCCGGTCCGAGATCGGTTCCACGATGGTCGCGCAATGGCGGGTTGTGTTTCGCGATATAGCTTTCCAACGTGAAGTGTCGCAACTCCACCTCCTGTTCGGCCGGCTTTCCATCCTTGGTCAACCAGAAAACATCGCCGGCGTACGTATTGACATAGGTGTGCGCGAAGATGTCTCCTGCGGCGTGCCCCAGATAACCATAGGCGAACGCAGTACGCTCCGGATCGCCTTGGGTGGAAGACAGCAGCCACCGGAACCAGTCGTCCGCCTGCCAGCGCGGCGGGCTTTCCCCGGCTACTTTTTCGTTTTTGGCGTCCCTCGCTCCAGGATGTATCGCCAGCTGCCCGGCGAGCAGGTCTGGAAACGCGTCCGGGCCGATGTTGCCCATGCGGTACTGGGAAGGATTTTCGGCCAGCGCGCGCCAGACTTGTTGCGAAACGGGATACTCGCGACCGTTGATGGTGAGTCTGCCGTCCGGAACCACGTCATTCAGCACCTGCTGACCGATCCATACGTGCGTATCCATCTTGAACGCGTGCCCCGTAGCCGGGACAAGCAGGCCGCACAAAACCGGAATCAACAACTTGAATCGTACAACTCCGAAACCACGCGCAGATCCACCCATATCGACCTCCCTCGCTCGCGATTGTTGTTGAAGCGCCGCCTGATGTGGCGCCTAAGCGTCTCGGTCCACTCCTGAAGTAGCCCGCCTTTGCAACAGTTTCGGAGCTATTGCAGCTTTGGGCAAATCTTTTTCGGGGTTGTGCGCGACATCCTGCACAGTTACCCAGACGGGGGCTGCAACGCCTTCATTTCCCTCATGATCCCGGCGCTTACGCCTTTCGTCTGTCATAGAGAAAGCCTCCCATGGCTTGACAGCGGGTACTCTGACCCGCAGATTGTCGGCTAGAAGCCAATCATGGAACGAACCGCAAACACCTTTTTTTCGCGCCGACGTATCTTATGGATCGCTGGATTTGCGCTCATGGCGAGCCTGGCGATTGCCGTCATGATGAACGTCGACACGGTGCCGCGGCCAACCGGTCCGGTGCGAACGGCGACCATCACCATCTCTGTGCCGCCGCCGACACCTGAGGTGCGAAAGATGATCACCGAGCTTGAGGGTCGCTCGGAGCATTCAAGCGACCCCAAGGACTGGGTCCGACTGGGACAGGCGTACTCGGCAACCGGACGTACCGGAGACGCCAAAAGCGCCTACACGAAGGCGTACGAGCTGGCGCCGGATAATCCGCAAGTCGTGGCGGAATACGCCTGGTCGCTTTATAGCCAGGATTCCCATAACGCCCGGGATCCGGCGCACTCGGTGTACCAGCGGCTCCACCAACTCGATCCCGGTCACCCGCAGGCCTTGTCATATCTGGGCATGGCGGCGGTTCAGCGTGGCGATTACCGAAGCGCGCTCGCTCACTGGGAAGAACTGTTGAAGACCCTCCCGCCCGGCAGTCCGTCGGCGGATGACGTCAAACGGGCGATATCCAAAACACGAGCGCTTGCATCGACCTCCACGCGCGACGGCACCGACTCCGGCGGGCATGCGAATTAAATATCGCATCGAGATCCTCAAGAACCGCATCGCCGAGAGCGTATTCGAGAGGAGCTTTTCGCAACGACCTGACTAGCTGTCATTCCCGCGAAAGCGGGAATCCAGAGAGCACTTGGACATCCTGGACCCCCGCTTCCGCGGGGGCGACGAGAACCTCACTCCGCCCGCGCGCCGGAGACCCTGACCACCTCGGCCCAGCGCGCCACGTCCTCGCGCAGCAGCCGGTCGAACTCCTCGGGGGTGTTGCCGACGGGCTCCGCGCCCTGCTCGAGGAGCCGCTTGCGGGTCTCGGGCGAGTGGGCCGCCTTCGCCACGCCGGCGGCGAGCGCGCGCACGGTCTCGCGCGGCGTGGCGGCGGGGGCCAGCATGCCGAACCACAACGGCACCTCGACGCCTTCGACTCCCGCCTCCTTCATCGTCGGCACCTCGGGCATCAGCGCCGTTCGCCTCGCTCCGGCCACCCCGAGCGCGCGCAGGCGCCCCGTCTTGACGTGCGCGCCGACCGCGACCGGATTGATGAAGCTCAACTGAACGTCCCCGGCAAGGAGCGCCGCGATCGAGGGCGCGCTGCCCTTGTACGGGACGTGCACGATGCTCGTCCCGGTGCGCAGCTTGAAGAGCTCGGCCGCGAGGTGCTGCGTCGATCCGGCGCCGGCCGAGGAGTAGTTGAGCGCTCCGGGCCGCTCGCGAGCGAGCGCGACCAGCTCCTTGAGCGATTTCGCGGGAAGCGATGCCGGCACGACCAGCAGGTTGGTGCTCTCCGAGAACACCGACACGCCGGCGAAATCGCGCAGCGCGTCGTACGGCGGGTTCTTGTACAGCGACATGTTGATCGCGACGGCCGGGCTGTTGAAGAGCAGCGTGTAGCCGTCGGGCGCCGACTTGGCGACGTACTCGTTCGCGATGTTGGTTCCGGCCCCGGGACGATTCTCGACCACCACCTGCTGGCCGAGGAGCTCGGAGAGCTTGGACGCGAGCAGGCGCGCGTTGATGTCGACGCCTCCGCCCGGGGTGAAGCCGACGAGGAGCCGCACGGGCTTCGCCGGATAGGCCCCCGTCGAAGGGGTCTGGGCGTGCGCCGAAACGCTGCCTGCGGCCAGCGCGATCAGCCACGCAAGGCTTCGTATCCCGGACATCATCGGTTCCTCCCTCGGGGGTGCGGATTGCAAAGAGGCTGGAGGCAGGATTCTACGCTGGCGAGGCCCCAAAAACCCCGGCCGACGCAAGGGTCCTATCGCCTCCCCCGGCGCATCAGCACGCCCAGGATGAGGAACGCGGCAGTGATGCCGAGTATCCAGAGCGACGTCGGCCGCTCGAGGAAAATCCCGAACGAGCCGCGCGAGATGGTGAGCGTCTGGCGCAGCGACTGCTCGGCGAGCGGCCCGAGGACGAGCGCGAGCACCAGCGCCGCGGGCGAGAAGCCGTAGCGCTTCATGAAGAAGCCGAAGACGCCGGCGGCGAACATCAGCCAGGTCTCGATGATGCTGCCGTTCACGCTGTAGGTGCCGATGGTGCACACGAGAATCACCGCCGGCGCGAGGATGCGGTAGGGGAGCTTGATCATCTGCACGAAGAGCGGGATGGCGAAGATGTTGAGCGCGAGCAGCGCCACGTTGCCGAGGTACATGCTGGCGATGAGGCCCCAGGCGAACTCGGGCTTCTGCGTCATGAGGAGCGGTCCCGGCGTCAGCCCCCAGAGGAGGAACGCGGCGAGGAGCACCGCGGTCGATGCCGAGCCGGGGATGCCGAGGGTGAGCAGCGGCACCATCGCGCCCGATGAGGCGGCGTTGTTCGCCGCCTCCGGACCGACCAGTCCCGCCATCGCGCCCTTGCCGAACTTCTCCGGCGTCTTCGAGGCGGATTTCTCGAGCGAGTAGGACATGAGCGAGGCGACCGTCGCGCCGGCGCCGGGAATGACGCCGATGCAGAAGCCGAGCACCGAGCCGCGGACCAGGCTGTACTTGGTCTGGATGAAATCGCGCAGCTCCGGCCAGAAGCGCTTTTCCTTCCGGTACTGGACGATGCCGCCGGTCCCCGACACGTGCAGCCCCTGGTAGAACGCGTAGTAGAACTCGCCGAGGCCGAACAGGCCGATCGCGATCGGGATGAAGTCGATACCGCCGATCATCTCGGCCGACCGGAAGGTAAAGCGCGTCTGGCCGGTCTCGAGGTCGACGCCGACGGTGCCGAGCGCGAAGCCGATCAGCGCCGAGATCACGCCGTAGCGCCAGTTGCCGCCGATCATGACGATGAGCGTCATGAGCCCCATCATGACGAGGAGAAAAAACTCCGGCGGACCGAAGCTGCGCGTCACCTGCGCGAAGAGCGGCGCGAGCACCGTGATAAGGATGACGCCGAACGTGCCGCCGACGAACGAGGCGACCGCCTGCATGACGAGAGCAGGTCCGGCGCGGCCCTGCTGCGCGAGCGGATAGCCGTCGAAAGTGCTCGCGACGGTGGAGGACTCGCCCGGCGTATTGAGCAGGATCGAGGTGATCGTCCCGCCGTACATCGAGCCGTAATAGATCGCCGCCAGCATGATCACGGCGCCGGTCGGGTCCATGCCGAAGGTGACGGGCAGCAGGATGGCGAGCGCGGCCGAGGGGCCGAAACCGGGAATGATGCCCACGATCATCCCGACCATGACGCCGATGAAGAGGTAGACGAGGTTGATCGGCGATATCGCGACCGACAGCCCCATCAGCAGGTTGGCGAATATGTCCATCAAAACGGGAGCGGGATCATGCCGCTCGGCAGCGTGGCCTTGAGCCAGACCACGAACAGCAGGTAGACGAAGAGCGGCAGGAGCAGCGCGATGAGCGCGTTCTGCACCGCCCGGCCGCGGTTGAGGAACCCGAGCGCCCCGGCCATGAACGCGATCATGGACACAAGGCCCCCGAGCACGTCGAGCAGCGCGACGAAGACCGCCGAGAGCAACGCCAGCACGACGGCGGTGCGCCAGAAGGGCGACACGCCCCCGCCCTCGGGACCTCGCCTCAAGTCCAGGTACAGGCTCAGCACGCACATCGCCACGAGGCTCGAGCCGATGATGCGCGGAAAGAACCCCGACCCCAGGCGTCCGGCCGAGGACAGGTAACTCAGCTCGGCAAACGCAAGGTAAGTGTAGAAGGCGGCGATAAACAGGATCGCGAGGATGAACCCCGCGCGCATCACCCGCCCGCCTTGCGCGGGCGCCGCCTCGCCGGGATCGCCGCCGGGGCCGCTAGTCGTCTGCACGTGAGATTCGCGGCTACTTGATGGCTCCCGACTTCTTCAGGATGTCGGCGAACGCGCCCTGCGTCTTCTGCAGGAAGGCGCGGAAGTCCTCGCCGTAGAGGACGTTCTCGGTCAGGAGCTGCTTCTCGATGTAGGCCTTCCACTCCGGGGTCTCGACGACCTTCTTCATGGTCTCGATCCACCACTGCTGCGCCTCTTTCGGCACGTCGGGCGGCAGCACCAGCCCCCGCGGCAACGAGACGCCGATCTCGTAGCCCGCCTCGGCGAAGGTCGGGACGTTGCCAAGCACCTTGGGCGTGCTCTTCCCGCTGTAGGCGAGGGCCCGGAGATCGCCCGACTGCAGGAGGCCCAGCACCTCGCCCGGATTCGACATCATCGCGCCGAGCGCGTCGGAGAGCAGCGCGGTCGTCAACTCGCCCTGCTTGTTGAACGAGACATAGTCGAACTTGAACCCGGCCTTCTCCGAGAACAGCTTCGGCACGATGAAGTCCACGTTCACCGCGCCGATGCCGCCGATCGCGGGCGGCTTCGCTTTCGCCCGCTCGATGAACTCCTTCAGGTTGCGGATGTTCGACTTCGTGTTTACCAGGAGGAGCATGTCGTCCGAGGCGAGCAGCGCGACCGGCGTGAAGCTTCCCGGCTGCCAGGGCGTGTTGGCCTGCAGCGGCGTGGTGATGAAGCTGCCGCTCGTCGTGGAAACGTGGTACGGGTTGCCCTTCTGGTTGAACAGATGGCCCCAGCCCACCGCGCCGCTGCCGCCGGCCCGGTTCTCGGCGACGATATTCTCGGGATAGAGCTTGTACTTCTCCAGGATCGAGATCAGGGTGCGCGACATGATGTCGTTGCCGCCGCCCGGCCCGAAGGCGATCGTCCAGTTGAGGCGCTTGCTCGGATACTTGTCCTGGGCCGAGGCCGGAGCGCTCGCGAGGAGCGCGGCCGCGAGCAGCGACGCGAGCACGGCGCAATTCCGCAGACCGGCGGTTCCGTTGAAGTCCTTGCTTGCCATGGGGGTCCTCCTCGTAGACTTGTTCGACGTCTGCCTTGCGGTTCCGCCCGCCCGAGCGAACGGAGCGGCCATTTTCCGCTTCCGTCGGCAATACGCCAAGCTTGACGCCGCAGTCCGCGTTGTTGCCCGGGCGAGGATATGCCAGTTCGGCCGGCTTGGCACGCGCTTTCGCGGTTCGCCGAGGCGCCGCCCTCGCTTTTGCAGGCCCAGGTTGCTATCCTCGGCCTCCTTGCATCGGGGACCGACATGGCGATCGAGGACAAGCGCGGCGCAGGGGCCGCGGCCGCAACGGCCGCCGGGGAAGACATCCTCTACGAGGTCCGCGACGACGTCGCTTACGTGACCTTCAACCGGCCGCAGGCGCGCAACGCGCTGACCTTCGCGATGTACGAGCGGCTGGCGGAGATCTGCGCGATCGCGGACGAAGACCGCTCGATCAAGGCCATGCTGCTCACGGGCGCGGGCGACAAGGCGTTCGCCGCCGGCACGGACATCTCTCAGTTCCGCGCCTTCGACAAACCCCAGGACGCGCTCGATTACGAGTCGCGCATCGACCGGGTGCTCGGGGCGCTCGAGCGCTGCCGCGTTCCCACCATCGCCGCCGTCAAGGGCGCCTGCACCGGCGGCGGCGCGGGGATCGCCATGTGCTGCGACCTGCGCATCGCCGCCGGCAACGCGAAATTCGGCTTTCCGGTCGCGCGCACCCTCGGAAACTGCATCTCGATGGCGAACTATTCGCGTCTCGCGGCGCTGATCGGCCCGGCGCGGGTGAAGGACATGATCTTCCTCGCGCGGCTGATCGATGCCCGCGAAGCGCTCGACATCGGCCTGGTCGGCGAAGTGGTCGAGGACCCGGCCGCGCTGATGGACCGCGCCGAAGAGGTAACGCGTTTGGTCGCGGGCCACGCGCCCCTCACCCTGCGGGCGACGAAAGAGGCGCTGCTGCGCCTCAGACCGGCGATCCCCCGCGGCGAAGGCGAGGACCTGATCCTGATGTGCTACATGAGCGAGGACTTCCGCGAAGGCATGGACGCCTTCCTCAACAAGCGCGCGCCCAACTGGAAAGGCAGGTAGCGGGTTTGATCGCGCGTCATGGCCATGGTTGACTCGCCCTCAGCGTCACGGCGCGGTTGAACTTCGGCTCAGCGGGCTTCGAGTCCACGCGGTCGGCGACGAAGTAGCCGTGGCGCTCGAACTGAAAGCGCTCCTCGGCCTTCGCGTCCTTCAGCGCCGGCTCGAGCTGCGCGGTGATCACCTTCTTCGAATCCGGATTCAGCTCCTTCAGGAAATCCCGGTCGCCCGCTCCCGGATGCTGCACCTTGAAGAGGCGGTCGTAGAGCCGCACCTCCGCCGTATGCGAGTGCTTCGCGCTCAGCCAGTGGATGTTGCCCTTCACCTTCACTTTCTCCGCGCCGGGCGTGCCTGATTTCGTGTCCGGGTCGTAGGTGCAGCGCACCGTGTCGGTCGCCTTGTCGTAGCCGGTGCACTCGACGACGTAGCCGTAGCGCAGGCGCACCTTGTTGCCGGGGAAGAGGCGGAAGTAGCCTTTGGGCGGCGTCTCCACGAAATCCTCGCGCTCGATCCACAGCTCGCGCGAGAACGGGAGCTTGCGCCTGCCCAGTTCCGGCTTCTGCGGGTGGTTGGGCGCTTCGCACATCTCTTCTTTCCCTTCGGGGTAGTTTTCGATGACGAGCTTCACCGGATCGAGCACGGCGATCCTGCGCGGCGCGGCCTCGTTCAGGTGCTCGCGCATGCAGTCCTCGAGCACGGAGAACTCGATCCACGAGTCGGCCTTGGCGACGCC
>Ga0184640_10000545_pt1 | contig 10046 bp, 8 predicted proteins | sample PLM31_200_b2_FD_133161 | JGI IMG/M metagenome (GOLD analysis project Ga0184640, IMG submission 133161) | Groundwater sediment microbial communities from an aquifer in East River, Colorado, USA - PLM3-1_200_b2 | ecosystem: Environmental > Terrestrial > Soil > Riparian zone | place: USA: East...
CGTTTTGAGTGACACCGATCTAATCATCGTCTCGGGCGACCTCACCAACTTCGGCGGCGCCGGCGACGCCCGCAAAGTCATCGACGACGTCCGCCGCGCCTGCCCGAGCGTACTCGCGCTACCCGGCAACCTGGATAAGCGCGACGTAATCCCGTTTCTCGAAAGCGAGGGCGTCGCGCTTCACGGCAAGGGATTGGTCAGAGATGGCGTCGCGATATTCGGTTGCGGCGGTTCAAACATCACTCCCTTCAACACGCCCACCGAGCTGACTGAGGATGAGATTTACCAGACCCTGATGCGTGGTTATCAGACGGTCAAAGATCATCGCCCGCTGCTGATGATTTGCCATCCGCCGCCCTTCGACACCAAGTGCGACCGCATCATGAGTGGCAAGCCCGTTGGCAGCACCGCCGCGCGCCGGTTCATCGAGGAAATCAAACCCGACGTCTGCATCTCCGGCCACGTCCACGAATCCGCCGGCGTGGACCACATCGGTCCGACCACCGTGCTCAACGCCGGACCCTTCAAGGGCGGCGGCTACATCGTGGTGAACACCCGCGAGCACGGGCTCGATGCGAGGCTCGAATTTCTTTGACGTGCCGGCGATGTCGCGCGCTGAGCAGTCGCTGCGTGTTTACTGCCAGAAATTCGTCAATGCCTGGCCCGCCGTGCTGAGACATTCGCCGCGCCTGCTCTGGCGCTTGAGGCCGCGCGGACGGCGAGCGATGGACTGAGGGCGCGCGCTCCGCTACCGAACTACAAACCGTGGAGTCCGCACAGAAGGGAGAGTCATAGAGGAATGAGTGCGAGTGACGCAATCGGCATGCACTTCGACCACGTTTCGATTGCGGTCAAATCGATCGATCGCGCGCTCGAGTTCTTCGCAAATTACTTCCCAATCACACCGCGCAATTCGCGACTCTATGAAGAACAGGCCGCCGGGGGATTCTATTGGCAGGACTTCAACCTGGGCGGCTTCGCCATCGAACTGATCGAGGATCCGCCGGACAAACCCGGCTTCGTGACCAAGTTCATCGATCGCCACGGCGAAGGGATGCACCATCTGTCGCTCGAAGTCGAAAACTTGGGCCCGCTGATCGAGCAGCTCAAGCGCGACGGCGTTCGGGTCGTCGATGAGCAGCACTTTGCGTCGGGCGGATCGACCGCGTTCATCTCGCCCCGTTCCGCCTTTGGCGCATTGATCCAGTTTTGGAATACCGCCGGCGCCGACGTGCACCAAATGGCGCATCCGCCCTCGGACAAGGCGCATTTCGATCACGTATCGCTGGCGGTGCGCGACATGAAAAGTGCGATGGACTTCTTCGCGCGCTACTTCGGCGCACGCATGAGCCACCAACCACACTTGAGCAAATCGACCGGCAATTACATTCTCGGACACATGGATGTCGCCGGCTTCAAGCTCGAGTTCCTCCAGAGTCCCGGCTCAGAGCACCAGCCGCGTCACGACTTCGTTGCAAAGTTCATCGAACGCCACGGTGAAGGGATGCATCACATCTCGCTTGACTTGCAGGACTTCGACGGGACCCTCGAGTGCCTCAAGCGCGACGGTGTGCGGGTCGTCGATGAGGGCGCCAATTGGCGTGGCGAACGCCAATTCTTCATCTCGCCCCGCAGCGCATTTGGCGTGCTTATCCAGGTCTGGGACGGGATGTGACGCAGGCGCAGATGCTCCGCGCGATCTTTTTCGACGCCGCCGGCACGCTTTTCGACGCGCGCGCACCGGTCGGCTCAACCTACGCGCGCATCGCACGCCGCCATGGCCTTGATGCGCCCGATGATCTCGTCGCATCATCATTTCGATGCGTCTTCGGCGCGGCGCCGCCGCTCGCATTCGGCCCTGGCCGAACTCCCGCAGACCTTCGCCGCCTGGAGCGCCAATGGTGGCGTGATCGTGTAGCGGAAACCTTCGTCAAACTCGGCAAATTCCGCGATTTCGATGCATACTTCGACGAGTTGTTCGCCTATTTCGCCAGCCCCGAAAGCTGGGCGGCCGACCCTGAAGCCGCCGGGCTCCTGCAACGTCTAAAGAGCAGCGGCCTGATAGTGGGCGTCATCTCCAACTTCGACCATCGCCTCTACCGCATCCTCGACGGTCTCGGCCTCGGTCAATCGTTCGACTCGATCACCATCTCGTCGGAGGCCGGATACGCGAAGCCGGCGCGCGAGGTGTTCGACGCGGCTCTGCGACGCCACGGAATTTCGCCTGCCGAGACCGCCCATGTGGGCGACTCCGAAGAGCACGATTTTCGAGCCGCCGCGCTTGCGGGAATGGCCGTAATTTTGATTGATCGCCGCGCGCCGGCCGCTCGAAAATCTCAGGATCGCGCGCAGCGCGTAAACTCACTTGCGTCTGTCCATGAGGTTGCGCAATTATTGGCTCTTGCTTAAGCCCGTGAGGCTTAATTCATATTTTCAGGGCCGCTCCGATCCCCGGAGATGGCGCTTGGGGAAAAGGAAATGAATGCAGGCTACCGTCCGTCCGGGCTGTTGACGCTCCTCGTGCTCGGGGGAGCGCTGTTTCTGTTCGCGAACAACAGCAGTGCTCAAGGAATCGGAGAACTCAACGCCGAAATATCCGCCGCGGAAGGCGAAATCGGCGCCGCGGAATCGAACCCTAAAACTGCCAGCGCCGTCATCGAACGCCTCGACCGGGCCGAAGCGCTCTTCGCCAAGATCGCCAACGATCCCAAGTCCGACAAGGGCGGACTCGTCGGATCGTACGGTCGGCTCGAATCGATGCTCAACCGGATGTACACCGGTTATCGCAACAAGAAGGAGGCCTGCATCGAGCAAGCCTCCGCGGGCAGCGAGTGCGATTACACCGAGGCCGAACAACTCTCGCTGCGCGCGCTCTATCCGCTCTCCTGGCTTCGCTACCAGGCTGCCGCGAGCTTGTTCAGCGCTGACGCCGGCCAGGCGCGCCGGCTGCTCAATCAGGCCATCGACGGATTCACCGAATCGACGCTCGTCATCTTCGATCCCAATCTCGTGCGTGAAAATCTGCTCGGCCGCGCCAACTGCGAACGTGAACTTGGCAAATATGACAAGGCCGAGTACGACAAGGCGCTCAAAGACTTTCAGGCGATCCTCAAGGACGGCCCGGGCACTCAACAGTACAAGGCCGCGCAGACCGGCGTCGCAACCACGCTCGCCGCGATGGGACGCATGGAAGATGCCGCCAAGATGACTGGCCGCATGGTGCAGCAGGGCGGAGCTGCCGCCAACCAAGGCGGGATGCTCATGATGCGGCTGCAGAACCTGCTCAAGGCGGCTAGCGCAACGCGCGATACCGCCAAGCGCCAAGGCTATTACAACGAAGCGCTGGACGCGATGAAGCTGCAGGAGGGCAACAAGCAGAACTGGCCGGTTGTCATTGCGGCGGTTATTCAAAACGTTCCCAACCCGGCGCAGGAGTTCGCGTTTCGTACCGATCCATTTACCAAGTGGGTGGTCGCCGAGTCGCTGCTCGCCAAGAAAGACAAGATGGGCGCCGCGCAAGCCTTTCTGGCCGCCGCGCGCACCGGTAAATATCCGCAGGGCTACAAAAACGCCGCAGGCATCTACCTCGACGCCAAGCGTTGGGACATGGTCGAGCAGATCGTCGGCGAGATGGGCCGCGTCGGCGGCGCCGACTCCCAGTGGGCTGCCTACACCAAGTTCTCAATCCCCCTGGCGCAGTGGAAACAATCCGGTAGCAAGAACACCCAGCTGGAAGACCGTTGGGCGCAAGCCGCGCAGGGCTACCTCAAGTCATACCCGGCGGGCAAAGACGCCGGTGAAGTCCGCTTCTACTTTGCCGATCGTCTCCAGCGACAAGGCAAGTATGTCGAGGCGGCCAAAGAGTTCGATCAGGTCGGCGGAAGCCCGCTCTACTCGTTCCTCGGCACGTTCCGCGCTGCGCAGAATAACTATATGGCGCTTTCCGCAGCCGGCGATTCCAAGCAGGGAGCCAAGCTCGATACCGCCCAGCTCCGCAAGGAAACGGTCGATGGATTACGCCAAGCGTTGAAGCTGGCGCCCGCGGCGCAGGCCGCATCGCAGGGCAATCAGAACGTCGTGCGCGAAACCAAGGGCAACGCCATCTACATGCTGGCGGGCATGTTGGAGAAGGATGACAAGTCCGATCCCAAGGAGCTCATGACCCTGCTTCAGGGCTATGAGACGAACTATCCGGGCATGAAGGAGAAGTTCAACGACGTAGCCGAGTGGCGCATCAAGGCGGAGGACAAACTTGGCCAGTACGCCGAGGTAGAACGCGACATCAAGCAGATCCTCGAGCGCGCCAAGGGCACCACCCAGGCCAGCGACTTCATCAAGGTGCTGGGTCTGGATCTGTGGCGCTCGGGCCAGATGAAGTTGGCCAGAGGCGACCAAAAGGGCTTCCAGGCCGACGCCAAGCTGACCGCGCTCGCATATAGCTACTTTGCGGATCAGGTCGCGCAAGGAATAGTCCCGGCCAAGAATCTGACCGGGACATTGTCGATTCTCGGCCAGGCCAATCAGGCCGAGGGAAACGTGGCCGAGGCGGAGAAGATTTTCAACATGGTTGTGAAGGCCGACCCGGGATCGCCCGACGCCAGCGCGGGCCTCGCGCGTATCGCGCAGGGCAAGAAGGACTACCGCAACGCAGTCGAGCTGTGGACCACGGTGGAGAGCGTTTCCAACGAGTCTGACGATCTCTGGTACGAGGCGAAGTACAATGTCGCGATGATTTACCTCGCGCAGGGCCGCACCATGGATGGTTGCGTGAAATTCCGCGGCACTCGCGCGGAGCACCCCAGCCTCGGCTCGCCTGAAATGCTCGCGAAGTGGAACGCCGCCCAGCGCAAGTACTGTCTCGACGGCAAGGGAACCAACTAACCCTCGCGTGCTTCGGCGCATCCATCACGTCGGCGTAGTCGTGCCGAAACTCGACGACGCGCTCAAGTTCTGGCGCGACACGCTCGGCCTCGAGGTGACCAAAAGCGCGACCGTCGAAGATCAGGGCGTTCGCGCTGCGCTGCTCAACGCCGGAAACAGCGAAATCGAGCTGCTCGAACCGATCGATCCCAACGGCGGCGTCGCAAAGTTCCTCGCCCGCCGAGGCGGCGGGTTGCATCACGTGTGCTTTGAGACCGCAGATGTCGAGGCCGAACTCGACGCGGCGCGCGCCAAAGGCGTTCAACTCATCGACCACAAGCCCCGTCGCGGTCTGGCCGGCATGATATGCTTCCTTCATCCCAAGTCGACCCGCGGCGTGCTAGTGGAGTACGCGCAGCCGATTGACGAGGAGTAGGGCGCGATGCCGATTTACGAATTCCGCTGCGCCGAGTGCGAACGCAGCTTCGAGGCGTTGGTGCGCGCCGGTGACGATGGCGTGCGATGCCCCAAGTGCAACGGTGCGAAACTCAGCCGCGAGCTGTCCACGTTTGCTGCGCGCACCGCCGCGTCCAACGGAGCGGCGCTGGCCGCAGAGGCGATCGAATCATCGTCGCGCACCGGCGGAAATGGCGGCGGCTGTTGCGGCGGCTCGTGCGGCTGCCACTGACCGCGGCAAATCTCAGCTCGATTCCGAGTGTCAGCTCTCCCGGCGCGCGTTGAATTCGTCCTTCGCCTGCTTCATCAGCGCTGGCTCTGCAAGCAGATCGTAGGCTGTGAGCGCCATCGCCTTTGCGACCCGAATCATCGCGTCGTATGCGTGCGGCGTATCCGTGTGCTTCACGAACGCGTCCTCATGGCACGTCCCGTCACCGTGCCTCGACACCGCGAACACCGGATGAATCGCCGGCATCGCGTGGCTCACGTCCCCCATGTCGGTGGAACCAGTCGGCAGCTCGGGCGGCGCTTCGACCGAACGTACGCCCAAGCTCTCCGTGTGGCTTGAATAGCGCCGTGCCATCGCGAGGTTGTTGATCATGTTCTTGTAGCCGCCGATCACGCGATGCGACATCCTGGTTCCGGTCGCCAGCGCCGCCGCCTCTGCGCACCGCAGAATCCGCTCCGCCATCTGCTCGGCGTACGCGCTGGTCTTGGCGCGCGCGAGAAACTGGCACTCGGTCCTCTCCGGGATGATGTTCACCGCCTGACCGCCGTTGGTGATGATGCCGTGGACGCGCGTGCCGTCCTTCCACTGTAGCCGCGCGGCATCCACGCTCTGAAAAGTCTGAATCATCGCCGCCAGCGCGCTTGCCCCTTGCCACGGAGCGAGCGACGCATGCGATGCGCGCCCGTGGAATGTGATTTCCAGGTGCTTGGTTGCCAGCGCCGGCATCGTGGACCACTCGGCGTCGGTCGGATGCGCCATCATCGCCGTGTCCACGCCCTTCATCGCGCCGCGCTCGAGCAGTACGATCTTTCCGCCGCCGCCTTCCTCGGCGGGCGTGCCGAGCAGCACGATTCGACCGGGCAACTTCTCCGCGACGCTTTTCAATCCGGCGAATGCCGATAGCGCGGCGCCGGCGATGAGATTGTGGCCGCACGAATGTCCGTTCGGCAGCGCGTCGTATTCGGCGAGGATCGCGACGCTGGGGCCGTCCTTGCCGATCTCCGCGCGAAACGCGGTCGCAAGCCCGCCAACTTCCCCTTCAACGTTGACGCCCAGTTCGCCGACGGTCTTCGTCAGCAGCGCGGCTGCGAACTTCTCCTCGAACTTCAGCTCGGGATGCTCGTGAATCTCGTGGCTTACCGTGACAGCCTTGGGCTTGTATCCATCGATCGCGCGGCTGATTTCGGCGCGGATGTCCATGCTACTGCACCTCTGTCTGTGCGAGATATCATCAGCGCGCGCCGCCCGCCACCCTGCGAGCGGCAGAGCGCATCACTCTCTTCGCTAGGGACGGATCCGCGTAAGAGGGATAGTCATTATGTCGGGCACCTTCTCGCCCCTGGCGAGCTTTTTCTCCGCGTAGTCCTGCATCGCGGTAAGGATGCCCGCCACCGCCTTGCCGAACAGCATTTCTCGGTTCTCGCGCGACCAGTTGGCCGAGTATTCTACCTGCGCCGCGACCCCGTTGCGGAAGTGCGGCATCACGTAGCGAGCGAACAACTCGTACGACTTGAGCGTCTTCTCGCGCGTGGTCCACTCGTGTGCGAGGCTGAGAACGCCGCCGAAGCCTCCAGTCGCCTGCTGCAATTCCTTGATTCGCGCGATCGCGTCGTCAGGCGTTCCCACGATCGCGCCGCCGCGCCCGATCATCCTGTCCACCGTCATCTCCTCGGCCGGCTGGTTCGGATATTCCTCGAACTGCAGGCGCGCGCCGAGCGTCTTGATGAAGTAATCCTGGATCCACATGTTGGCGCCGTCGCGGACGTCGTCCATTGCTTCTTTCTTGGACTCCGCAAGGTGAATCGGGAAGACCAGGCGCCAATTATTGCGATCGACTGTCTTGCCGTTCTCCGCCGCGGTTTCCTCGGCGATTCCCCAGCGCTGGTTCAATTGATCCAGTCCGCCGGGCGCCCACGACGCCACTGACAGCACCCCGCATCCGAGCGTACCCGCGGCGACCATGCCCGACGGTGAAATGGTGCTCGCGGCGAAAATCGGCATGTATGGCTGCTGGTACGGCTTCACCTGCAGGTGCGCATCGTGAAGGTCGAAGTAAGATCCTTCGATTGTGATTCCGCCTTGCTCGGTGAATAGCCGTACGATCGCCTGTACACCCTCGATCATCTGGCGGCGCTGCTTGGTCGAATCCAGCCCCAGCATGTACGCGTCGGAGGCAAGTGCGCCCGGCCCGCATCCAAGCATCACGCGGCCGCGCGTCAAATGGTCGAGCAGCGCGAATCGGTTCGCGACGTTGAATGGGTGGTGGTACGGGATGCTGACCACGCCGGAGCCGAGCTTGATATGCCGCGTCCGGCCCGCAGCCACCGCCATGAAGATCTCAGGAGAAGGAATAATCTCCCAACCCGCGGAGTGATGCTCGCCAATGAACGCCTCGTCGTAATCATAGTCGTCGAGCCACTCGATCAGCTGCATGTCGCGCTCGAAGCAGAGCGTCGGATTCTCGCCGACCGGATGAAACGGCGCCATGAATATCCCGAATTTCATTGCATCTCCTTGGAAGCGCGCTTGATCGATCGGTATGCGCGACCGTGAACAACGCAACCATACTTCCAAGTCCGATGGCCCTTCAAGCAAGCTCCCGCAGCGGCGCACAGCGAAGCGCGCGTCGGTTGAACTACCGGGCGCCCTTGCTCGTCTAATCGTCAGGAGCCCAGTGGAATATGCGCTCGCTTGAACAGGCTCGCTTGCCCGCCGTTCATGCAAGTAGGAAGATCATGGATGGGAGCGGCGGCGCACAGATGAAAAGATTGCCCACCACATTGGTCGCGCGCACCGCGATGTGCCGCGTTAAAGCGATTGTCGCTTTCCTTGCGGTGCTGGCGCTGATCCTCATCGCGCCGAAACCCTCCGCTGCCGCCGATGTACGCTCCAACGCAAAGTCCGGCTTCGTCATGGGCGGAAGCCAGGGCGGCAAGGAGTCCACGCTCGAGTTGCCGAGTGTGCCCGGCGCGCAGGGCACGATGGTGCCGCAAGTGACCGCGTCCGCGCCGCAGCAGGAACTGACAATTCCGTCCCGTCAACTCAGGACGCAGTCTGGATACGCGCAAGTGACCGTCACCGTCACGGATCCTCGCGGCGGCTACGTGGCGGGTCTTCAAAAGGACGACTTCAAGCTCTTCCTCGACAACCGCGCGCGCCCCATCGAGTTTTTCCGCCAGGACACCGACACGCCCGTCTCCGTCGGCATCCTGGTTGACACTTCCGGCAGCATGGTCGCCAAGATTTCCCAGGCGCGCGTAGCGATCGCGCAATTCGTGCGAGGTCTCAACTCAGGCGACGACGTATTCCTATTCGCATTTTCGAGAGAGCCGTTTCAACTTGCCCCTAGCCCTCCTCAGGTCTCGACGACAGACCACTCGCTGATTCTGCGCCGACTTAGCCTGCTGGAGGCACGCGGCGGGACTGCGCTGTTCAATGTCATCCGCCAGGGATTGCGCATGGTTCAGCGCGGCCGCTACGACAAGAAGGCATTGCTGGTTGTGACCGACGGCATGGATACCGCGAGCTGCCCGTCACCGGCGAGATGCACGACGGTGGAGGACGTGATCGCTGAGGCCCGTCGAGCGGGGGTGCTCGTCTATTCAATCGGAATCGGCGATCCCGACATCAATCCGGAGAGCGCCGGACGCCTCGCGGTCGGGCCCTTCTCGGTGATCGTTCCCGGGCTCTTGAGCGGCGCCGACCGCGTTGACGCGGCGACGCTTTACACGCTCTCAACCGAGACCGGCGGCAAGACTTACATCATCAGACAAGCGGGCGACGGTGAGATGTTGCGTCGCGCGTGTGCCGAGATAAGCCAGGAGCTGCGCGAACAGTACACCATCGGATTCGTCGCTCCCGACGCGTCTGCGGGCGGCTACCGAAGCCTCAAGGTTGATGTGCCTGCTCACAAGGATGCGAGCGTGCGCGTTCGCAAGGGCCTCGACTTGGGCGGCAGCCACAGCGGTTTTGCAGATGCGTCTGGCGGCTCGACCGCTACGATTCCCTGAACAGTCCCAGAGCCGGGTCAACCGATTTGTGCGCGCCCGGGTGCACACACGCTCGGGCGTGGCGGGTTGCCGAATCCGTCGCGGCTATTCGGGCTTACGCTTGCGCGCAATGAACGGCGGCACGAACGCGCGCGCCGGATCAGCCAGCAGGTTCAGGAACTTCACCTCCGCGAAATCACCGATGATGTCGATCGCGGAAAACGTCGCGTTGTCCACCCGGATGCGCCTGAAGTGCGAAAGCTCCATGCCCAGGTAATGCGCGAGCACCGTGCGGATGATGTCGCCGTGCGAGACGAACAGCACCCGCTGCCCTTCACGCTCCTTCATCACCCGCCGTACTGTCTCGACGCCGCGCTTTTGCACTTCGATGATCGATTCGCCGCCGGGCGTTTGCGTCTCCAGCGGCGCACGCTGATATTCGATGTACGCCAGGTCTTCGATCAGCTCGTCGTAAACCTTGCCCTGCCAGTCGCCGTAATGAACCTCCTCGA
>Ga0184640_10000546_pt1 | contig 10044 bp, 6 predicted proteins | sample PLM31_200_b2_FD_133161 | JGI IMG/M metagenome (GOLD analysis project Ga0184640, IMG submission 133161) | Groundwater sediment microbial communities from an aquifer in East River, Colorado, USA - PLM3-1_200_b2 | ecosystem: Environmental > Terrestrial > Soil > Riparian zone | place: USA: East...
AGGGCGAGGTGAGGGTGCCTTGGCTACGCCGACGCAGGTTCCGGAGACTTCTGGCGCATCGTCATGAACTCCTCAGCCGCGGTTGGATGAATTCCGATCGTGGCGTCGAAGTCGGACTTCTTCGCACCTAAGCGCAACGCGAGCGCAAGTCCCTGCATGATTTCGCCCGCGTCCGGTCCGACCATGTGACATCCGGCCACGCGCTCAGTCGCCGCATCGACGACCATCTTCATGAACGTCTTTTCATCGCGCCCCGATAGCGTGTGCTTGAGCGGCCGGAACGATGACTTGTACACGTCGATCTTCGCGAATCGCTTGCGCGCCGCTTCCTCCGTCAGCCCCACCGTACTCACGTTCGGATGGCTGAACACGGTTGATGGCACATTCTGGTAATCGATTTTCATTGGACGCGGTCCGAACAGCGTTTGCGCAACCGCGTTGCCTTCCGCGATCGCGACGGGCGTGAGCATGATTCGATCGGTGCAATCGCCGATCGCGTAGATATTCTCGACCGAAGTCCTTGAATACTCGTCCACCGCGACTGCGCCCGTTGAATTGACCTCGACGCCCGCGTTCTCAAGTCCGAATCCGCGCGTGTTGGGTCGCCGCCCAGTCGCGTACATGATGAGGTCAGCGTCGAGCGTGTCGCCATTCATCAACGTCGCGCGAATCCCCATCGCCGTCTTTTCGATTCGCTCGACCGTGCGGTTGAGCCGAAGATTCACGCCGCGCTTTCGCATCTCGTCGGCGAGCACCGCCCGCAGATCGTAGTCGAACCCGGTGAGCGGCAGCGGGCCGCGATGTACCAGCGTCACGTGTGCTCCGAGGCCGTGAAAGATCCCCGCGAACTCGACCGCAATGTAGCCGCCGCCGACCAGCACCGCACGCTGCGGCATCGCGTCAAGATGAAACGCTTCATTGGATGAGATCGCATGCTCGATTCCCGGCGTCGCGGGCATCACCGGCCAACTGCCGGTCGCAACCAGAATGTACCTTGCGCGATAGCGCATGCCGTTGATCGCGACGGTGTGCGCATCGAGCAGTTGCGCGCGCCCGTCGAGGATTGTCACACCCGAGTCCTTGAGCAGCCGTTCGTACACTCCGTTGAGTCGCGCGATCTCGCGGTCCTTGTTCTCGATGAGCTTCTTCCAATTGTGAGAGCGCGGTTCCGAAGTCCAGCCGAACCCGGCAGCGTCGTCGAAGCCTTCTCCGAAATCGGATGCATAGTAGAAGAGTTTCTTTGGGATGCATCCGACGTTGACGCAGGTGCCGCCGAGGTATCGCTCCTCAGCGACGGCCACTCGCGCGCCGAGCGAGGCGGCGATGCGGCTGGCACGAACGCCGCCCGATCCCGCGCCGATCACGAACAGGTCGAAGTCATGTGTAGCCATCCGCCAATTCTAGCGTATCTTGTGGTCGCTCCGGCCGTGGTGGATGCAAACGAAGAGCAGGCCCGGCTGGCCGCCGAACCGTTGAGGTCAACACGTCCGCCAGCGGGCGAACGATCGCCGTTCAGGCCGAAAGTTCTTCGTCGAATTTCATCAGCTCTGCGTACAATCGCTCGATGTCTTTGGCTAGCTGCTCGTAGCGTGCGATCAATTCATCCGCGTCCGCGCGCCGGAGATAGAAGTCGGGGTCGTTCATTTCCCCGCTGAGACGGGCGCGTTCAGTTTCGTGCGTCTCGATCTTCGCCTCGATCTCGGCGCGCCGCTTTGCGTCGCGCTGCTGCCGCTGCTTCCCATCGCGACCGGGTATGCGACCAAGGTGACGCGCGGCTCCATTCGATGCGTCGCTGCGCCACTCGGATTCCGTGCGAACCGGCCGCGCCGCCGGCGCCTCGATCTCGGCCTTCTTCCTTAGATAGTCGTCGTAGTTGCCCAGATAGCGAATCGCGTGCCCCTGCCCGACTTCGATCACTTCGGTGACCAACTCATTGAGCACGTGGCGGTCGTGGCTAACGATTGCGACCGTCCCGGGGAACCGTTTGAGCGCCTCGAGCAACGCGTCCTTCGCAATTATGTCGAGGTTGTTGGTCGGCTCGTCGAGCAGCAGGCAGTTATTTTGACGAGCGAGCACCTTGGCGAGCGCGAGCCTGGCCCGCTCTCCGCCCGACAGCACGCGAGCGCGCTTGTTTACGTCGTCGCCCGAAAACAGCAGCGCGCCGAGCAGACCGCGCAGCTCCCGGTCGGTCATTGCGGTTGCGCTCCGCCCCAGTTCGTCCAGGACGGTGCGCTCGTAATCGAGCGTCTCGGCGAGGTTCTGTGCGAAATACCCCACGCACACGCCGTCGCCGATCGTTCTCGCGCCCGCGGTGAGCGGCTCGAGTCCCGCAAGCAGCTTCATCATGGTCGATTTGCCGGCGCCGTTGGGTCCGACCAGCGCGATCCGGGCGCCACGTTCGATTACGAGATCGATACCGTTGTACACCGTTAGCTGTGCGTAACGCTTGACCGCGCCGCGCAATTCGAACACACGTCGCGCACCGCGGTCGCACTTGGGAAAGTGAATCGCCGGAGGCTTCTCGGCGCCTTCGGGCGGATCGAGCCGCTCGATCTTCTCGAGCTGCTTGATTCGGCTCTGCACCAGGCGCGCCTTGCTTGCCTGGGAGCGGAAGCGGCTGATGAACGCCTCGATATGCGCGATCTCTTCGCGCTGCTTTTGGTAGGCTGCGAGGGCCAGCTCGAACCGCTGTTCGCGTTGGACAAGGTAGCGCGAGTAGCCGCCCACGTATTCGGTGAGCCGCCCGCGCGAAATCTCGATGGTGCGATTGGTGACGCGGTCGAGGAAGTAGCGGTCGTGCGAGACCACGATAATCCCGCCCTCATATGCGTCCAGGTAGTCTTCGAGCCAGTTGCGCGCCTCGATGTCCAGATGGTTGGTCGGCTCGTCGAGCATCAGGAACTCGGGCGCGTCGAGCAGAATCTTCGCGAGCGCTATTCGCATCCGGATTCCGCCGGAGAACTCCACGACATCGCGATGCAGGTCCTCGTCGTTGAAGCCCAATCCAAATAGCAGCGCGGTCGCACGGCTCTGTGCGCTGTAGTAATCGCGATGCTCCAGGTCGGTCAGAACTTCTCCGAGCTCGCCCAGCGCGCCATCGTGCGCCGGGCCGGAATGCTCGCGCGTCAGTATCGTCTCGAGCTCCTCCCGGCGCGCCACCAGGCGTTCGAGTTCCTGTAGCGCTGAGAGCGTCTCCGCCAGCACCGACCGCCCCTTCATCTCGGGCGCGTCCTGCGCCAGATAGCCCGCCCGGGTCCTCTGCGGACGCGCAATCCGCCCTGAATCCGGCTCGACCACGCCCGCTATCATTCTCATAAGGGTGGTCTTGCCGGCCCCGTTGAGCCCGACCAGACCGACCCGCGCGCCGTCGGGCATCGACCAGCTTACGCTGTCGAGAATCCGCCTCTCCCCGAAGGACTTCGTGATGTTGTCGAGCGCGAGCATGTGGATCGAACCATCGTACCAGCGCGTCTGTCAGGCCGGAAGGGAACTACGGCGTCCCGGCGCTTCCCCTTGTTCTGACAATATGTTAGAAAACTCTACACTATGGCTACATCAGTGCCAGGCTATTCGCCGCCCAAGACCAGGGAGGAGTTCGAGCGGTTGCTGCTCCGGCTGTTACGCCGTCACTGGCAGCTTGCGCAGCTCGAACGTATGGTCGGGCCAGGCCGGCGTGAAAGCGCCGTGGATTTGCTCGAGGTCAGCGGACGTGCGCGGCTTGCCGCCGTGCGTGTCGAATTCCGCGACTTGCAAAGGCCGCTGAGCGCGGCCGAGCTCAAAGAGGCTATCGACAAGGCCGCGAGCCTGAAGCTGCCGATCGGACGCTTGGTGATCGCGACCAACGCGGCGCGCTCGGCGCGCCTGGTGCGCTCCCTGTTCGAGCTCAACCGGGAAAGCCGCCCTGCCGGAATCGGCGCCGTGGAGGTGCTGGCTTGGGAGGACATCGAGGAACTCCTCGATGAGTATCCCGGGTTGATGATTGAGACGGGCGGCGTTGCCAAGCGCCAGGCGCTGACCAAGGCCGACTCGCCTCAGGCGCTCGAGCCTGCGCTCGACGTCGAGTCGATGGTGGCGGGCGACGGAGCGGGCGATGAGATCAAGGCAGCGCTGGATCATCTAGCGCGCCTCGAACTTCAGATGGCGCGCCTGCGGCTGATGCAACTTCGTGAGCAGCGCTGGAGCGAACTCGCGCCCGATCAGCGCTTCGCGGTGCTGTCGGCTCTGGGCGTGGCGTGGCTTCGCGACGGCGAACCGCGCAAGGCGGCGATGCTCTTCATTGCGGCCAAGTCGCTCGCGCCGCACGATCACAACGCATGCACCAACGAGGCGGTCGCGTACGAATTGCTTGGCGAACGCGACCGCGCCCACGCGCTCGCGGACGATCTGCGCATGCAGTTCCCGGCAAGCGGCCGCGCGCTCGCCCTGTGGCTCAACAACGCCCCACGTTCGCTGCGTCCGGACGAACTCGAATCATCGATTGCGCCGGAGCTCGCGGCGGATCCGGAAGTCGCGATGGTCATGGCGCGCCGCGCCCTTGCCGACGCCGACTACGCGCGCGCCGAACGCTCAGCACGCCACGCCAGCGCCGCTCTCGAGCGCAGGTCCGACCCCTGGTTGATTCTCGGCCAGGCGATCTTGCTTTCCGAAATCTCCGACGGCGCCTCAAGCGACGAGACCCGCATCAAGGAAGCCGAAGGCTGTTTCAGTTCTGCGATAGCTCTAGCTAGAAGCGAAGGCTCGCCGGGGGTGGAAGTACAGGCTCTGATCGGTCGCGCGCAGGCGCGCATCGCGCTGCGTGATACCGAGGGCGCCGGCAAAGACGTCGAGGACGCACACCGGCTCGAGCGCGAGGATTCCAACGGCCTGTGCGAGTATGGAGTCCTGTTGCGTACGCGCGGCAGTCTGACCGACGCCATCGAAGTGTTCCGCCGCGCGGTCAGAATCGGCGGTCGCGACGACGCCGAATATCATCTCGCCATCACTCTGCGTGAGCGTGACGAAGCGGGCGACCTTCAAGAGGCCGCCGACCTGCTAAATCGCGCCGCACGCGATCCGCGCGCCGTACCGGACGGCGACTTTCCGTTCGCGGTAGCCGCCGCGGTCGATGCGCTCGGACGGCTCGAGCGTTGGCACGACGCCGACGCGTTGCTGTCCGCGGTGCCGGACGGTCGCCTCGGCGCGGTGACCCGGCTCAGCCTGCTGGGCGATTTGCGCCGCGCGCAGGGCAGTTTCGATCAGGCGTCCGCGTGTGCCGACCAGTCACTCAGCGCGCTCGGTCCCGATAGCTGCGCCAATGATCGCCGCCGCCTCGCCGTCTTGCTGCATGACCTCGGCCGTTATCGCGAAGCGCTGCCGCTGTGGCAGGCGCTTGCAGCCATTCCAGGAGCCAAGCTGGATAAACGGCGCATGCTCGAATGCGCCGCGCGGCTCGGCCGCTCCGAGGTGGCCTTGGCCGCATTGATGAACGGCGCGTCCAATGGATCCTTGAACGGCGCCGCATCGTCGAAGAATGGAAGCTCGGATCTGAAGGCGATCGAGCAGACCGACCCCGCCGCGGCGCTGCGGATGCTCGAGGAGTTCCTGGCTGAACATCCCGACGATCGCGTGATGCGCCTCCGCAGGTCCGTCATCGCGCAGCGCCTGGGGGAGCACGAACTGGTGTCGGCCGATCCCACCATGATGCCCGCGCCGAGGGAGGTCGATCCGGCGCTGGGACGTTGCGCAGTCGACATTATGCGCGAGTCCGGCCGGCCCAACGACGCGCTCGTGTACGCATACGAACTGGCCCGCAATCATCCGGCCAGCGTGGACGCGCACCGCGCGTTCCTTTCTGCGCTGGGCCCGTGCGGCCCGTTGCCGCACGTCCCCGACTTCGAGACGGTTGGCCCCGGAGCCGCCGTGTGCTTCGTCGAGCAGGATACCAACACCGAGCGCTGGGTGATTCTCGAGGATCGTTCCGACGCCGACGAGGCGCTCGGTGAGTACGCCACGTCGCATGCGCTGCACAAGGCGCTCAAAGGCAAGCGCGCGGGCGACAAGTTCCCGCTGCCCGAGGGTCTCTTTAGCCGCCGCACCGGGGTGATCAAGCAGGTCGTCAGCAAATTCGCGTGGCGCTATCAGGACACCGCGCAGAACTGGTCGTCACGATTTCCCGGCATGCCGGAGATCGAGATGAGCGCTCCGGCGGCTGAGTCAGCCTCGTGGAGCGAGATGCCGGAAAGTCCGGAGCTGCTGTTCGAAAGCGCGGTTCGCTTCGACGATCCGATGAAGCTCGTTGACGCCGTGTACGCCACGCGCTCAGCGCCGATTCATTCGGTCGCTGAACACCTGAACCTAAACGACCTGCAGGCGGTGTTCGTGCTCGCGCAGCGTCCCGACGTGCCGCTCAAGTGCAGCAGCGGAACGCAGGATGAACTCGCCGACGCGCTGAAGGCATTTGGGCGCTCCAATGCGGTGGTGCTCGATCTCACCGCGATCGCGACTCTGTGCCTGCTTGGCAAGCTCAGCCTGCTCGTCACTTGGCCGCGCCAGTTCGTCATCGCGCAGGCCACTTTTGCGGAGCTGCGCCGTTTGCAGTTCGAGAACCAGCTCATGCGCCTTCCGCCGGGATTCTCGGCGTCGGTCGAGACCAATGGCGCGGAGACCAAGCGCACCGACATTCAGTTGAAGGGTCTTGCCGACGCGCTCCAATCGATCTGCGTGGTTCGCGACGGCTCGCTGCTCAATGCGATCGAACCCGCGCGCCGCGACCGTCTGGTCCGCTTCTTCGGCCGCCACGGCGCGGAGTCAATCGCGATCGCGTCGATGCCCGGCCATCTGCTGTGGACCGACGACCGCGTGCTCGCGAGTTTCGCGCGTGCGGAGTTCGGAACCCGACGCGTGTGGACGCAGGCCGCTCTGCAAGCGCGCGTCCAAGCCGGTAACCTCGACCCGGCGGAACTCGCCACCGCAAGCACCAAGCTCGCGGGCTGGGGCTACGCGGTCACCACGCCGAGCGTCGAACTAATCATGCGCGCCGGGTCGGTCGCATTGTGGAACCCCGATCAGTTTCCGCTCAAGCAGGCGCTCGACCAATTCGCATCGGACGCAGTGAGCCTTGCCGACATGGTGCGGCTCGCTTCCGAGGTGATCGTCCGGATGTATAGCGACGTGTATCTGCGCGGCACGCGGCGCGCGGTGACGATGCGCATGCTCGATAGAATCGCGATACGCGCCGGCGGCCGCGAAACGATCGAAAGTCTGCCGCGCTCGCTGCCCATCCGCTTCGGCCTCGACCTGATTCGCGCTCGCGAACTCGCCGACGTGATTCGAGGCTGGATGGCGCAGAACGAGATGCAACCCGCCGCTTGAACGGGTGCGGCGCGGGCGGTTGGATCGCGTTTACCCAAACGCTTCTGGCAGGACCGCCCGCGCCATGCCCGATGTCGCCGAGACCTGGAAGCACGAGTACGTCAACGCCAACGTCATCCGCTTTCACTGCGTCGGGCAGGGCGACGGCCCGCTGGCGCTCCTCCTGCACGGCTTTGCTGAGAATCACTACTTGTGGCGTCACCAGATGGCGCGCAACATCGCCATTGGGTGCCGAACGTCACGGCCAAGCAGATCGATTGCGGCGACTGGACCCAGCAGGAAGCGCCCGACGAGACGAATCAGGCCATCCTTGAGTTCCCACTACACCTTAAGTTATTGCCGATGCGCGGCCCCGTCGCGCGGACCTGCCGCGCAGCGTAAAATTCAGGGGCTGCCCGCGCGGCGGGTGGGGAGGAATTCCAGCCGATGCCTTCGATCAAAACTGAAGACCGAATCGTGGTGATCGACCGCCGTCTCTTTCGCGACGACAATACCCGAATCTTCGTCGCGGTGGTCGAGGAGTTTGATGAGGGCGTCATCCGCGCGCGCGGTTTCGTTTACCACTTGAGCCCCTACGAAGTGAGCGGCACCGAGCGACGCGGCGAAGCGCGCACCCGGCTGATCACGCTTGCGTCCGGCGATATCATTTATCTGTTGCCCCGCGATCAAGACATCGCCGCGCTTCAGCTCAAACGCTCGCCAAAGTCTTTGATGCTTTCCGACGGCGTTTTCACGCTCGACCTGACCGACTTCCTGCTCCGAGCGTAACCGCGCTCCCAGCCTGTCGCTTCGCCCGATGGAAGAGGGTCAGCCACCGCCGCGTCCTTTTTCCCTACAGCCCCGCGACAAACTGTGCGATCTCTTTTGCAGTCGCATCCGGATTATCCAACGGCACGTGATGATACGCGCGCGGAATCTCCCGGTAGCGTGACCCGCGAATCTTCCGATGCATCCTCAGCGCTTGCCGTTCGCCTACCAGCGCGCTTTGGCTGCCCCGCAAGATCAGCGTCGGCACAGTGATTTGCTTCAGTCTCACTTTACCCATCCTGCCGCCCGCCCTGCGCCACGCGCGCGTCTCCGTGTCGACTCTGAACGCCCAGTTGCCGCTCGGCAGCTGTTCCGCGCCAAGCAGGGCAAGCCGCGCCAGTTGCTCGCGCGTCAGATAAGTGCCGGGTGGCGAGAGTCGGAACTTCTTCACGATGTCATCCTTCGTCCGCAGCTCGGGGCGCTTTCCTCCCTGCGCCTTGCGCCGCCATCGCCACATCAGACGCCGCAAGATCGGCGGAGGTCCGTTGGGCGCATCGACTATCACGAGCGCCTCGAGCAATTCCGGGTACGTCACCGCCGCCCACAGAGCCACCGCGCCGCCCATTGAATGTCCGACAACTATTGCGCGCCCGCCGAGATGTTCGATGAGGCTCCGCAAGTCCTGTAGGTAGCCAATCGGCCCATAGCGCGCAGGACGGGTCCATTCGCTGCGCCCGTGGCCTCGAAAATCCAGCGCCACGACGCGTCCGTACTCCATTAGTTGCGCTGCGACGTAGTCCCACCAATGCGCATGCGCGCTTCCGCCGTGCAGCAACACGAAGGTGTGACGCGCAGGGTCGCCGCCCCAATCGAGGTAGTGGATCCGAATACCGTCGGATGGAAGGTAGCGGTTGGTCGGCTCCGCATCCGCGGTAGCCGCTTTTTCCGGTCTCATGTGACGCACATCGTAATGTACGCCGCGAATCGAAGGTAGCTCCGTGCCTCGCCGCCGCTCGCCACTACCTGCTTCACTCTCCGCCGTGGTAACAACCTCCTGAACGCGCGGCAGGTCCTCGCGAGCATTTGAGGAGCAACAACGATGGCGCTTCGACTCGAAGGAAAAAATGCACTAATCACCGGCGGCGCCAGCGGAATCGGCCGCGCTACCTGCATCCGCTTCGCCCAGGAAGGCGCAAACGTCTTTGCTGCCGACCGCAATCTGGCGGGTGCCGAGGAGACCGCGGCCGCGGTCCGCAAACTCGGCCGCAAGGCTATCGCGTATCAAATCGACACCAGCGACGAAACGCAGGTCGATGCGATGGTCGATCGGATGGTGCGCGACCTCGGCGCAGTGGACATCCTGGTTGCCGCCGCGGGCGTGAGCCACGCCAATTACGGCGCCGACGGGCAGTTCATGCCGTGCCCGCTGCACCAAAAGCCACTGGCCGACTGGCGCAAAGTTCTTTCAATCAACCTCGACGGTGTTTTCCTGTGCGACCGCGCCGTCGCGCGAGCGATGATTATGGCTGGCAAGGGCGGCCGCATCATCAACATTTCGTCGGGCGCCGCGAAACTCCCGACTCCAGGCGTCGGCGAGTACTCGGTGAGCAAGGCCGGCGTATGGATGCTCTCCAAGGTGCTTGCGGTCGAACTCGGCCCGCACAACATCACCTGCAACGCGATCGGACCCGGTTTCATCGACACGCCGATGACCGCGAACATCAGGCAGGTCGAAGGATTCATGAAGGCGCTGCTGGAGCGCGTACCGGCGGGCAAAATGGGCGAGCCGGTTGACGTTGCGAACACCGCGCTGTTTCTGGCAAGCGACGAGGGACGCTACTACAGCGGCTCGCTGCTCCATCCTGACGGCGGTTTGATATTGCAGTGATCGCAGCTCTGCCCGCCGCACGCCGGGCCGCCGTACTGTGGTGCGTCGCGGCCCTGGTG
>Ga0184640_10000548_pt1 | contig 10039 bp, 12 predicted proteins | sample PLM31_200_b2_FD_133161 | JGI IMG/M metagenome (GOLD analysis project Ga0184640, IMG submission 133161) | Groundwater sediment microbial communities from an aquifer in East River, Colorado, USA - PLM3-1_200_b2 | ecosystem: Environmental > Terrestrial > Soil > Riparian zone | place: USA: East...
CCGGGCGTTGGGATCCACCATGCCCTCCCGAAATCCCCGCGCTTTTTCCGTCATCGGTCCGGAGACTCCAGGGCTGAGTCCCTGCGAGGCGGACCAGAGGCGTCCTTCGAGGAGCATGCGCGAATTACCCTCGTTGTCTTGCATGCGAATCGGTGCCTGTGAGCGCCACTTCTCCGGCATGCGCGGGCGCAAATCGATATTGCCTTCGTAGACATGGCCGTCGGCGTCGATCACGAGTACGTCGTCAAAATTGTCCATTAGCGTTTTCCTCCGTCTGCTGGGGTTGGTCTCTTTGCATCTTTAATCCGAATCGAATCTCGCGGCAACTGCGTCGGGCCGGCTCCGAGTGTAGGTAGGGGCTCAAAGGGTGTCAAGGGCGCCGGTTGACCCTCACTGGCCGATCCGATATTCACCAGATGTGGTGCAGCAAGTACTGAAAGATTGTCTCAGTGGAAAGTTGCTGAGCCGTTCTGAAGCTATCGTGCTTTGTTCCACTGATGGCGATAACTTGCAGGCTCTTATTGCCGCCGCGGCGGAACTGCGCGACCGCCATAAAGGTCGCGTGGTGACTTTCTCACCGAAAGTTTTCGTGCCGTTGACCAATCTCTGCCGCGACTTTTGCGGCTATTGCACTTTCCGCAAAGCTCCCGGCGAACCGGGCGCGAAGACGATGACGCTGGAAGAGGTGCTCAGGGTCGTCGGGCGAGGAAAGTTGCTTGGTTGCACCGAGGTACTTTTCAGCCTTGGCGACAAGCCCGAAGCGATTTATCCCGAGATGAAACAATTCTTGACAGAACGCGGCCACCAACGCACCCTCGATTATCTCCACGAGGCGTGCCGTGCCGTGGTGGAGGAAACCGGGCTTCTGCCGCACTCGAATCCCGGCATAATGGGCAAGGGCGACTTGCGGCGCCTACGGGAAGTCAACGCCAGCATGGGCCTGATGCTCGAGAGCATCAGTGAACGCTTGCTGTTGCCTGGTGGCGCCCATGATGACGCGCCGGATAAGAAGCCAGCGCTGAGGCTGCGCACGATGGACGAGGCAGGGAAACTCCGAATCCCGTTCACCACCGGTATTCTCATCGGCATCGGCGAGAGCTGGGCGGAGCGCGTCGAATCGCTCTTTGCGATCCGCGATTTGCATCAACGGTACGGCCATATTCAAGAGGTCATCATTCAAAATTTTCGCGCCAAGCCAACGATTCCGATGCGCGGCCATCCGGACGCGACCCGAGGCGACATGGTCAAAACCATCGCTTTGGCGAGGCTGATTTTCGGCGGTGCGATGAATCTGCAAGCACCGCCCAATTTGACGCCGGACGGCTACGAGCTTTACCTGGAAGCCGGTCTTAACGACTGGGGCGGCGTGTCGCCGTTGACTCCCGACTTCATCAACCCCGAGGCGCCGTGGCCGGCGTTGCAACGGCTGGAAGAAAAAAGCGCCGAAGCGGGATTCCAGCTCAAAGCCCGCTTGCCGGTGTATCCGGAGTTCATCGTTCAGGCAGACAAGTTCCTGTCTTCGTCCATGCGCTCCCATATTGAACGCCTGTGCGACGCCGACGGTTACGTGAAACACGGCGGGCCGCTGCGCTTTTTACCATCACTCCAATACTCCAACACTCCAAACCTCTGAAGCTTCTTTTTATGTTAGTCGTAATTACCGGCGGCACGGGTGGCGCCAAGCTCATCGAAGGTCTCGCCGCGGAAATGGACCCCGCGCAGCTCACGGTCATCTGTAACACGGGAGACGACTCAGTATTTCACGGCCTCTATGTCGCGCCGGATATCGACACAATCACATACACGCTGGCCGGATTGAACGACGGTGAAAAGGGCTGGGGCATTCAGGGCGACACGTTCACGGTGCTGGAACAGCTGCGACGGCTGGGAAACGACGCCTGGTTCAATCTCGGCGATAAGGATTTCGCCACTCATATCACCCGCACTCGCCTCATGGCGGAGGGGTTGACGCTATCCCAGGTGACGGAGCGCATTCGCGCGGCCCTCGGCGTTAAGGCGACTATCCTGCCTATGTCGAACGAGCGGGTCGAAACTCGGGTCGTGACTCCCGAAGGGGAGATTTCTTTTCAGGAGTTCTTCGTGAAAGAACGCTGGTCGCGCGCTGTCAAGGCGGTACATTTTGCCGGAGCCGAGCGGTGCGAACCGGCGCCGGGAGTGCTCAATGCGATCCGCCAGTCGACCGCGGTCGTGATTGCGCCGAGCAATCCTATCACGAGCATTGGCCCGATCCTGGCCGTATCCGATATTCGTAAAGCGTTGCGATATTCCGTCGTCACCGTAGTCGGCGTCAGTCCGATCATCGGCGGCGCCGCGATCAGTGGTCCAGCGCACAAGCTCATGGCCGCCCAAGGCCTGGAGCCCACCGCGTTCGGCGTGGCCGATGGTTATCGCGATCTACTGAACCGGTTCGTCATTGACAGCGAAGACCGCGGATTGCGGGGCAGGATCGAGAGCTTGGGCATTCGCGTCGTGGAAACTTCCATCCGCATGACGTCCCTCTCCGACAAGCGGCGCCTGGCGCGTGAGGTTTTGGCGTTGATTGAAAAATAGTGCTACAGGAAAGCTCTCGGCACGGCAATGAACGTAACCGCTCTTATCCCCGTCAAAGGCTTTCGCAACGCGAAGCAGCGCTTGAGCCCGCTGTTGGGCGCGGCGGAGCGCGAAGTTCTGGCGGAAACCATGTTCCGCGACGTTCTGCGCGAGGTTTTACTGGCGCGCGGCTTGGCCGGGACGTTCGTCGTCACTGGCGATGACAGGGCCGCTGAGATCGCGGCCTCGTTTAGAGCTGAGGTGATTCGCGAGCCGGCCGAAGGCGGCGAGACAGACGCCGTCAATTTCGCGCGCGCGACATTGCAACGGGCCGGGCGGGAAGCGGTCTTGATTCTGCCGGGCGACATGCCGCTGGTGCGCAGCGCGGATATAGAGCAGGTGCTGGCGCAAGTTCCCGGCGCAGCGAGCCCGCCTTTCGCGCTGTTGGTTCCGTCCCACGACCGGATGGGCACCAATGCTTTGCTGCTGGCGCCGCCGGAAATCATAAAATTGCGCTTCGGTTACGACAGCTTCAACTTTCACATGAGCCAGGTTGCGGCGCGGGGGTTGCCGCTCCGCTATATCGAAAACGAGCGCATCGCCTTGGACATCGACGAGCCGAAGGATCTGGAACGACTTCTGTCTTTCAACGATGACGCTGCAGAATCAACGCGCGTCGCCCGCGCCATGTTGGCGCAACATGAAGCGGAACATACGCGGCGCTCCGGAGGACTATGAAGCGGCTCGAGCTGATCGGCCTGGAAGGCATTAGCGAAGTGGCCTCTGGCGACTCCGTCGGCCAATTGATATGCGCGGCCTGTGCCAGGGAACGCTTTGCGCTCGCAGACGACGATGTTTTGGTGATCGCGCAAAAGATCGTCTCCAAAGCCGAAGGGCAATTGGTCGATCTCGCGCAGGTGCAGCCGTCGGCGCGCGCGGTAGAGTTGGCTCAGCGATTGGATAAGGAGCCGGCGCTGGTGGAAGTGATCCTCAACGAAAGCCGGGGGATCATCAGAAGCGGCGGCCGGGCGCTGGTGGTCGAGACGCATCATGGTTTTATCTGCGCCAACGCCGGCGTCGATCAATCAAATGTCGGCAAGAGTCACGTGGCGCTCTTACCCAAAGACCCCGACGGTTCGGCGCGGCGCATTCGCGAGGAGATTCGTCAACAGACTGGCAAGCAGCCCGCCGTCATCATCAGCGACAGTTTCGGCCGGCCCTGGCGGGTGGGGACGGTCGATATCGCCGTCGGCATTGCCGGCATGAAAGCGACCAAAGACGAACGCGGACTGCACGATCGCCACGGCTACCAGCTCAAGGCCGCCGTAGCGGCCATCGCCGACGAAATCGCGGCGGCGGCGGAATTGGTGATGGGCAAACGCGACGGGGTCCCCGTCGTCGTCGTTAGAGGATGTGAAACGGAAAAGGAGGCAGGAACGGCGAAAGATCTCCTTCGGCCCATAGCCGAGGACCTCTTTCGCTAGCTCGCAATGGGTTATGGATAATTTGAATGTCGCTATCGTGGGCGGAACTGGGAATCTTGGCAGCGCCCTGGCTCTGCGCCTCGGCGCGCCGGGTGTCAAAGTGATCATCGGCTCGCGCGACGCGCAAAAGGCGCAGACCGTTGTCGAGACGCTCAAACCGAAAATGCGCGCCGGCGAGCTGCAGGGGACAACCAACCAACAAGCGGTGAAGGACGCCAACTTCGTGGTGATCGCGGTTCCCTATGAAGGCCAAGCGCAAATGATCCAAGATCTGAAGGGACAGGTGGCGGGAAAGATCATCATCGATGCCGTCGTGCCGCTCAAGAAAGTTAGACCATTTGTGCCACCGGCCGGGTCGGCGTTGCAGGAAGCGCAGCAGATTTTGGGCGACGAGGCGCCGGTGATCGGCGCCCTGCATAATATTTCTGCCGTCGATCTCGGCGACGTGGATTCGTCCCTGGGCGATGTTCTCGTCTGCGGCGACGACGCGGACGCCAAGCAGAAAGTCATGGACATTATTAGCCGCATCGGCGCGCGCGCCTTCGACGGCGGCCCGGCGTCCAACGCCTACGTCATCGAAGGGATCACCGGCGTCATCATTTATTTGAACCGAAAATACAAGTCGAAGCATGGCAGCATCCAGATCACGGGAATCGACGAAACGATCGCGCGCTAGAGAACATCGCAGAGCTATGTGTATAAGCGCCTGAAAGTTCTCTGGTGGCCATCTTGTCTTCGTTTGACCTCAGACCTTTCTAGCTGCCCCGGTAATTGCAGTTGCAACTGCGCTGGGCGGCTCGCTTTCCCCATCGCCGGTTTCCCCGAACATTTTCCCTTCGTCCGGTAATTTTTACTCGACCAATCCGGCGCTGATTTTCAAATCGCAGGGGAAATCAGCCGGTTAGACCACTCGAATGGTTGGCACATCCGTTGCTCTCCTCCCGGTGATTCAAAAGAAACGTTAACGAGGAACAATTATGAGGAATCACTGGTACAGGTTTTTCCAGAATAATAAGGAGGGTTAATATGAAAAAAGCAAAATCTATCATTCTAGGCGGGTTGCTTGCGGGGGCTCTAATTTTCCCAGGAATCCCCCCGACGGCTGACGCCAAAGACGGCGGGGCGCAGGCTGGCCAGCACCGTAAATGGGCGGGCCAACACGGGCGCGGTGATAAGCAGCATTTTAGGCATGACGTAAATCGTGGCAGAGAACAGGGATGGCGGCGGGATGGTCGTCATGAATGGAGGGGGCATGACGGGCGTCGTGACGGTCAACATTTTAGGCGCGATGCGAACCATGGCCGGGATCATGGATCGCGGCGGGATGGTCGTCATGAGTGGAAGGGGCACAATGAGCGCCGTGATGATCATCGCTTTGGGCGAAACGTCAGTCACGGCAATCGCGGCCATCACAATAAGCCGGAGATCCGAGAAGATTTCCAAAGGATTCGTGAAGCGCGAAACGAGGTCCGGCAAGATCGGGGTCAATTGCGCAAAGACTATCGCGAGCTGAGAAGAGATAAAACCGAACTGCGGCGGGATATCCGTAACGACGCCAACCCTGCGGAAATCGCCCGGGACCGAAGTGAGATCAAAGAGGATTGGCAAAAGGTCGCCGCAAGTAGAAGGGAACTTCGACAGGATCAAGGGACACTCGACGCGGCGCGACGGGAGCTGAAACAAGATTTGCGCAATCAATACTAGATCGATCCTTAGCGACTGGCCGACCGCTAACGGGCGGTCAGTCGCTGCCAAGTTAACCCGTTCGCGTTACGAAAATCGCTCCCTAATCGCCTTCGACTTGCGGCTCCTTACTTGAGCACCCTTAGACTTCGTTGGAACCCTTTCTCGCTACCCAAAAATCGCAGCTGGCCTCTTGTGCTCTCCCTGAACCGATTGGCGAACCGGTAGAGCAAGCAATCCGGACGCACAGCGAAATCAGTTGAGTTAGTCGGCTAACCTTCGACACCCTTTTGCGGAAATATTTTTATGTCGACTACGCGCGACGGCGGGTAAAAATTACGCGGCAGAAACAATTTTGTTACTAAACACAAGCCATTCTCAATGCCTGGAATTACGTAACGGGCCAGTTTTGCGGCAGATTGGCAAACCAAGACCAATGGCTTGGTATTTGCTTTCAATCAGGGCCATGATTAGCCCAAAGATTCGATATTTAGTCCTCTTAAGCCTCGGCCTTTTTCCTCTCCTTAACGGTTGTGCCGCCGTAGGGATGACCCTCTTCGGGGTCGGAGCTGGAGTAACAACGGGCACAGCCGTTTCCTATACTCTGGACGGCGTTGCCTACCGGACCTTTGCCGTGCCTTTGCCCCAGGTCGAGAAAGCGACTCGCGCCGCCCTTGATAGAATGGGCATAGCTGTCGGAGCAACTGCCAAAATCGATCAGGGTAAGTCGATCAAAGCGACCACCGCCGACAGGGAGATCGAAATCGAACTGGAAATGGTGAGTTCCAAGACGACCCGTATGCGTACCGTGGCGAAGCAGGGGTTCTTCTTCAAAGATCGTGCGACGGCTACGGAGATCATTATACAAACCGAGAAAGTTTTGGGTCTCGGTTAGACGATTTCAATGAGGCATAAAAATGAAAAGTTCGACACTTCTGTTAACCGGTACCCTCGTGTGTGGTTTATTTACTCCAGGGTTCGCGCAAACGACCACGCAGTTGGACACCGAAGCAACGAAAATGGACTCCCTGGCGTCGAATCAAGGGCAAAGCAAAGTCACCGGCAAGATCAGCGGAGATTTTAGTAATTTTTTGGGATCGGACTCCACGGCAGTCGTCACGGGGCTTCGAAACGGCACTCCTATAAAGCTAACCAGTACGACCACCACGCCAAGTACAACGCCGGGTGCGCCGCCCGTCACAACGACGAATACCACCATAATCAATCCCCCGACGGGGAAGATGGGTTATGGCAACGTTTACATTTCCCTCGCCCTCGCCAAACAGCAGCTCAGTGCCGCTGGCGTAACGGAACCCACACCCCAGCAATTACAGGCGGCTCTCACTGGAGGCACGATTACAACGGGAACAGGTCCAGCCGCGACGACGACCAACATACAGGGTATTCTGACTATGCGGAGCCAGAACATGGGTTGGGGCCAGATCGCTCAAAAGCTCAGCTACAAATTAGGCCCGGTGATCAGCGGCATGAAGAGTGCCAATCAAAACCTCGCGACGAACACGGCAAGTTCGTCAAGTGGAAACAGCACGACGACCGTTGGCGCGCAGTCGAATAATTCGTCCAAAAGTGGAATCGTTTCCGGCAGTGGAAAGTCTCATGGCAATGGTAGCCATGGAATTGTTGACGGCAAGGGTTCCAAAAGCTCAAGCTCCGGTATCGTGACCGCTTCTGGCGGGAGCGGTGCAAAGTCTGCGAGCGGCATCGTCACCGGTTCAGGCAGGGGCGTAGGGAGCGGCCAATCTCATGGTTATGGCGCCGGCATCGTTTCGGGTTCCGGCCGTGCAGCGGGCGCGTCCAGCGGAGTTGTTTCCCAAGGCCGCGGCAACAGCGCGGCGCATGGCAACGGCCAGAACAAATAGACTAACAGTATTCAGATCTGAATCGGCGGGAGGAAACGGATTATGAAGCTACAGCGAAGAGCCTTTCTGATGTTCTTTCTCTTCGTAGCAGTGTCGCTCTGCCATCGTGATCCGGCCGCGGCGCTCGATACGAATCGGGCGGAGCGATTTCTGCCGGAAGAACGGCGGATCATCGAAGAATATTACCACAAGAGCAAAAAGGCGAAGCAGAAAGGCTTGCCGCCCGGGTTGGCTAAACGGGGCGGGGACCTTCCGCCGGGTTTGCAAAAACAGCTTGATAAGAACGGCCGACTGCCGCCAGGCTTACAAAAGCGGCTGGAGCCACTTCCGGTTGATTTAGATCGACGCCTACCGCGCTTGCCCGAGTACTGGGAACGCGTCATTCTCGAACGAGACGTTGTTCTCATCGATCGCCGTACCCAGCGCATCCTCGACATCATCGAAAACGTTGTCGGTTTGGCGACGGGTAGCTAACTCCAGCCAGTTACATGGGGAACTCCGGGATCAAGTTTTATCATCGGATTCCCTATTTAGGCCAGTTTCTTTGACCATTCCTTGGGCTTCTAGGCATGCCAAACTCAGTCTAACTGACTGATTTTTAATTGTTTGTTTCGAAGTAGCGAAATGACTTGCGATGCCCCATCGCCGAGATGGCGCCCAAGTTAACCTTTTCCATTTATTATCGTCTAAAGGGTCATAGACGGAGCCCAACGAGTGCTTGAAAGCAGGGTACGCCCATCGACGCATTGACAAATAACACGCTCCCAGAAGATCTTCCTGATGAGCAGATTGTGGCTTTTTGCCAGCGCGGGGAGACGAAGTATTTCGAGATTCTGGTGCGGCGGTATATGGAAAAGGCATTTCATATCGCCTTGAATTTCACGCGCAACACGGAGGAGGCTAAGGACCTCTCCCAGGACGCTTTTCTGCGGGCTTTCACGCGCATAAAACAGTTCGATGGCAGGTCGGGTTTTTATACTTGGTTTTACCGATTGGTTGTGAATATTTGCTTAGACTTCACGCGCCGAAAGAATAAAATAAGTTGGGAACCGCTCGATGCCATCAGCGACGGCGCGCCGGAACGCCCGGAGCTGACCGATGTATCGTCGCTGCCGGAGGACGTGACGATGGCCCGAGAAGCCAAACGCCGCGCCGACCGGACTCTGGAAACCATGCCGAACAAACAGCGCACAGCTTTTCTACTACGGAATCACCAGGGACTATCGATCGCGGATATCGCCAAGGTGATGAAAACCACAGAAGCTACGGTGCGCGTTTATTTGCACCGCGCCGTATCGGCGCTCAGGCAGAGCTTGTTGGAATTTGTTTAAGGGGAATCGTCATGAGTGAACGTCGTATCGCATTGGAAAACGCCTGCGCAGAGTTTGAAGCGGACCTGGTGCTGCATTATTACGGCGAGGGCCAGGAGGCCGAACGGCGCCGGGTCGAGAGTCATCTTGAAACCTGCCAGCGTTGCGTCCGCTTCATGGATGACTTGGACGGTTTACTGCCACGGATGTCGAAGACGACTGAGTTGCCACAAAATTTTTGGGATAACTATTATCGTGAAGTGGTCCACAAGCTGAACCAGGAGCGTGAAGGGATATCTTGGTGGCGCAGCTTGATTCCGTCTTTCGGTGGTTGGACGATACCCGCGTTTGGCACTGCCGTCGTGGTCGTGCTCGCAGTGGCCCTGGTTTTTGGCAAAGGCGATTGGAGTGTGCGCTCGAATGCAACGCAGCAGGAGAACATCCCCCAGGAAATATTGTCCGACTCCGGCCGCTTGGAATTCTTTGGTTCCCTGGACTTGTTAGAGTCTTTGCCGACGCTGGAAAACATGGACGGATCGAGACTGGAGTCAAGTGAAGTTCGTAGTCTTTAGAAGTTAATCTACAACAACGACTCGGTCACGAGCAGCAAATCATGAAGCCGGATAGAAAGATCACGATTACGATGTTAAAAAAGGCCTGCGCGGCTTTGGCCCTCGGCCTTTTACTTCTGCAGCCCCTTTCCGGCTGGGCGCTCGACGGCGAAGACAACTGGCGAAACTTGAGCCCTAAGGAACGCGAGAACATCCAGAAAAACTATCGGCGCTGGCAGAATCTGCCGCCGCAAGATAAAGAGCACTTGCGCGAGGAGTGGGACCGCTGGCAAAACCTGCCGAAGGATCGCCGCGACCAGCTAAAAAATCGCTACGATGATTTGCGCCGGCGCCGCCAGCATAATGAGTGAATCCGTCGGCCGAGAGCGATTGGCGGCAGTCCCAAATCAGCCGCCTCGCTTAATTCAAAATTAGAACACTTTCGCCTTTCTATTCCCCGCCGGTGCGCTGCCTTGCCGTCGCGGCATGATCGCGACCGGTAGCCAAATTCATCTCAAATTAACAACTGTTGTCGCGCCGCGTCTAACCGAATACGAAAGGAGACCCAAAATGAAAATCGC
>Ga0184640_10000550_pt1 | contig 10025 bp, 8 predicted proteins | sample PLM31_200_b2_FD_133161 | JGI IMG/M metagenome (GOLD analysis project Ga0184640, IMG submission 133161) | Groundwater sediment microbial communities from an aquifer in East River, Colorado, USA - PLM3-1_200_b2 | ecosystem: Environmental > Terrestrial > Soil > Riparian zone | place: USA: East...
GAAAGGCGAAAAGGACTTGAAGCTTGGCAGCGGCAAGCTGCCGGTTATCGAGGCTGGTGCGCCGCCGGAATTCAAAGGGCGGGAAGGAAACTGGTCGCCAGAGCATCTTTTTGTCGCATCGCTCAATTCTTGTTACTCGCTGACCTTGCTCGCCATTGCGGAATTTTCCAAGATCCCTTTGGTAAGTTTATCTTCTACCGCCAGGGGAAAACTCGAAAAAGTTCAGGGCGGCAGTTATCAGATCACCGAGATCATCGTGAAACCGAGAGTCGTGCTGGCCTCCGCCAATGACCTCTCGCGCATGGCGCGGGTATTGGAGAAAGCAAAAGAAAATTGTTTTGTTTCCAACTCGATCAAGAGTACGGTTACAATTCAGCCTGAAATTTTCCATCATCAGACACCCGCATCGCCTTGTCCGTTGGGTGGATCTCCGGCTTCTCGCACTTCCTAATTAGAGCGTAACACCGTAGCCGCCCAATCTCCCGCATGCGACTCAGCTCGCGTACGCGCTATCGACGCGTCCTTTCGCACTGGCGCAAAAGCAGTAGAGTGGATGACGCAACGGGAATCCCTTGGCGCAAGGACCTGTTGCGCTAGATACGCGACAAATTATAAAGGAACGGGTCAAGTCTGGAGTTAATTAGTTAGCCCTTTTTCTTTCAACTGAAAAGGCCGCCTTCGAACCGATCGACGAGCTTGCATCGAGTTTTCTGTCTCTAACTGAATACCGAGTCGTCAGCCAGGCAGTTGGCCAACCTCTGCGAAGAGTTCCTACGCTCGCGACTGCAATCATAACACACGACGCATACGAGCCTTATTCGGACCCGCGCGACTCGTCAGGATTTTCCTCTCTCCCGTTTTTGTGATTGGGCAGACTCATGGTTCCCACCGATAGGAAACCTGGGAATCGGCACGGTAATAATTCCAACGATATCGGCTGGCATGTGAGTTGCGCAAGTTAAGGCAGGGTGTAGGTTAAATAAACGAGAATCGGTGGGTGAGTCGGAGAACAACTACGCACACAGAAGAGACCAGGAGGGGCCTATGTATACAAAGATACTGATACCCCTAGACGGTTCGAAGACGGCAGAAAAAGTTCTGCCCTACGCTCGCTACCTGGCGGGCAAGCTGAAGATCCCCGTCGAGCTGTTGGCCGTCATCGACATGGCCGAGATGGCAACTCATATCCCAGCCGAAAAGGCCCGCTTCTTCGATTCGATGATCGAAGAGGGCGTGAAGAACAGCGCGAGTTATTTGCGCGGAGTCGCCGGCACGTTCGGCGACACCGACGTGAAATGCGCGGTAGAAAAGGGCCAAGCAGACGCGGTGATCATCGAGAAAGGCGCGACGGACACGCGCATGCTGATCTGCATGGCGACCCATGGCCGCTCCGGACTCGACCGCTTCCTGTTGGGTAGCGTGGCGGAAAAAGTCTTGCGGGCCGCGGCAAATCCATTGCTGTTAGTTCGGGCGACGGAGGAGGCAAAGTCGGACGGGACGGCGGTGCTAAAGTCGATCGTCGTACCTTTGGATGGATCGGAGTTGGCTGAGAGCATCATCCCGATGGTGGCGGCGAAGGAATTGGGGTTGGAAGTGGTATTGTTCCGCGCCTATCACATCCCCACCTACGCTTATGCGGGTGACGAGACGTACTCTGTGGTCGACTACGACGAACTGATCGTCGGTGTGCGCGACGAGGCGACCGAATACCTTGAAAAAAAGGCGGCCGAGGTCAAGCATCTCGGCGTCGAGAAGGTGTCCATTGTGACCGAAGAAGGTTTCGCCGCCGACAAGATCATCGCCTTGGGTCGCAAGACCCCGGACAACTTGATCGCCATGTGTTCCCACGGCCGCACCGGCGTGAAGCGCTGGGTGCTCGGCAGCGTGACGGAGGCCGTGGTGCGCCACTCCGGCGATCCGGTGTTAGTCTTACGGGCGAAGTGACCCAACGGCGGTCACAGGGTGAGCGAGAGATGCTCAGGAAGATTCGAAGGAGGATCCGATGCGCAAAACAATAATCCATCCCGTCTCCGAAGATGCTTCGCGTTCGAGTCAAAGTTGGTTGGATCTCGAGCGCCTGACACAAGTCGAGATTACATCCGAAGACGCCGCATACCCGATCGAGTCGGCGCTTATCCCAGGCCGGGGACCCGGCTGGCGGGCAGGGCAACCCGGCGAACAGAGGCTGCGCATTATTTTTGACCATCCGATGAGCCTCGGGCGTATCCATCTCAGGTTCGACGAGCAGGAACAAGCGCGCACGCAGGAGTTCGAGCTGCGTTGGTTAGCGGCGGGCCAGGAGCATTCCCGAGAAATCGTCCGCCAGCAGTACACGTTCAGTCCGCCTGGGACGATCGAAGAGGTTGAGGACTACCGCGTCAAACTTGAGGAAGTCACCGCGCTTGAATTAAAAATTGTACCGGACATAAGCGGCGGCGCCGCGCGCGCGTCGCTGGCGCAAATATCTCTGGCGTGACTGATTCCCGCCATCAGATCGAGCGTAGTCCTCGGTGATGAACGGCAACGCGTTCAGCGTCGCCTGGATTGGCGCTTAGTTACACTGCAACCGTCGCCGTTCCCGTTCGCCAAAGAGGATCATTCGATATCGGCGATCTTACGCACGCCGTCGCCCCAGTCTTCGACTTTGAAGTCTTTGAACGGGACTGCGATCGGTTCCTTCTCCTCGATCGAGATCATGCGGTTCTTGTATTCGAGCAAGAAGGAAATCTTGAGCAGCAGCGAATCATCCCTGACCTCAAGTAGGTTCACCTTTTCCTCCAGGTAAGAATATTCTTTCTTGAGAAAAATCTCCTTCACCCGTTCTCTGCTAAGAATTTCTTTTTCGCCCAAGAAGCCGCTCATAAATCCTCCTTCCTCGTCGAAAGCCCAAAGGTCTGGCTGGCCGCAGGTCCGATTAAATCACGTTCGCTGATGACTGCCAATAAATTTCCGATTTCAATTACCGGAAAGTGGCGAATGCGCGCGTCGAGAGAATGCAGGGGGCGGGATCATGGGGCCGATCTTTTTAGTAGATCGTGACCTCGGATGTCAAAAAAGAATTTTCAATGCGTGACCTGATCTGTCACGCGCCTGTTGTAAGTTCGTTTGCATGAGGAGTAGAAATCGATATGCGGGACGCCGATCTTGATTCGCTGACGAGGCAATTCATTGGCGAAGAAAGTCGAGACGTAAAAATCTGACCCTGGTGGCTGACCCGAAGGGGAAAGTAGTGACGAAAGAGGCGAAAATTTACCAGCTAAAAATCACCCTCAAATACATCCGCCCGCCGATCTGGCGGCGCATTCAAGTCCGGCGCGATATCACGCTCGCCACTCTGCACCGCGTTCTACAGATTACAATGGGCTGGAATGACTCCCACCTGCATCAATTCAGAGCGGGGAAGATCTATTACGGCGCGCCGGACGTAGATGAGTTCTCCGAGCTGAATCTAAAAGACGACGGCAAAGCGCAACTCGGCCGGGTTCTGACTAAACCGAAGCAGAAGTTGATTTACGAATACGACTTCGGCGACGGCTGGGAACATGAAATTTTGCTGGAGATAGTTTTAACGCCCGATCCCGCTGTTCAGTATCCGCGCTGTCTCGGCGGCGCGCGCGCCTGCCCGCCCGAGGATTGCGGCGGCGCTGGCGGCTACGCGAATTTTCTGGCGGCGATCCGCGACCCTGGCCATGGAGAGCACGATGAGTATCTGGAGTGGATCGGCGGCGAATTCGACTCGGAAGCGTTCGAATTGGATGAATTCGATAGCGCGTTAAGGCATATCAAGTGAGTTGTTTCGCATTTGAACCATTCGAATCGATTGAACGATGTGAACTGTGTGAACGTTTGGAACGGTATTTATTCTTGTAGTCGCGACCTCGGATGTCAAAAAATAAGGTTCTTCCGGGTTTACTGTGAATAAGTTTTCACCACGAAGGACCTAGCGCAGCCAAGCCGCAACCAAAGAGGAGAAGAGAATTTACCGCAAAGAACGCAAAGTACGCAAAAAGAAATGAGATTCGTAGGGGCGGGTTTGAAACCCGCCCTCTTCGCTTTTCGGAAAATGAGTTTGCGCCGATCGCGCCGACTTTGGACGCGCTGCGCGAACAGGTTCGTGTTGCCGTCGGTGTTAGCTGAAATTGACTAATTCGAGAAGCCCAGTTTACTCCCCGTTCAAAAACGGTAATTCCAGTGCCTTGACCTGACCTAGGTTTCTCTCCTAGGGTAGGCGGGTCCATTCCAGTTAGCGCTCGAATCACGAGGCAGTGGCGTTTGTTGTGGCAACTGGCGCGAAGAATTGTCCTACGACGTGAAAGGGTCCCATGTCACGGAGTAAACCCGTATCGAGAGCGATCAGACTTCTATCGATCATCGAACGAAATGCGAACGGTTTACGAGTACGGGACATGGCCGAACAGCTCCGCGCAAATACGCGGGCTGTATATCGGGATTTGGAAGTCTTGGAGGAACTTAAGATCCCGCTTTACACGGATAAAAACGGCCGGGAAAGCTTTTGGAAGCTCGATCTGGATTATCGGAATAGGCTTTCCATTCCATTTTCTCTTTCAGAACTTTTGTCTCTTTACCTCGCGCAAGACTCGATTCGGCCTTTGGACGGAACCGTGCTCTCGGATTCCTTGCAGTCGCTGTTTGAAAAAGTGTGGGCGGTTTTGCCGAAGCCGCTCTTCAGGCAGATGGTCGAGCTGCGCGGCAGCTTTATCTCCGGGATTCCGGCCCAGAAAAACTATGGCGACTATCGTGAGTTCATCAAGGTCATTCAGGAAGCGATCGAAGGCCGGAAGGTTCTGCAGCTTCTTTATCATCCACGGGATCAATCGCCCGCCGAGCGCCGGGTCAATCCCTACGCCGTACACCTCCACAACGGCTCGCTCTATGTCATCGGTCACTGCCACCTGCGCAAGGACATCAGGACGTTCGTCGTGGATCGGATGCAAAAAATCAAGCAAACCGAGGACTCTTTTGTAATGCCGCCCGACTTTTCCCTGGAAAGCTACCTCCGGCACAGCTTCGGCATGTTCACAGAAGAGTTGGTCCGGGTGAAAGTGCGCTTCCACAAGTCTCTTACCCGCTATCTGCTGGAGCGCCGCTGGCAGCCGAGCCAGAAAAACAAAAAGCTCAAAGACGGCTCCTTGGAGTTTGCTTTCGAAGTGGCCGGAACCACAGAGATCAAGACCTGGATCATGGGCTTCGGCTCGCTCGCCAAGGTCCTCGAACCGGCTTCCTTGGTTAAAGAAATCAAAGACGATCTGGGAAGGGCGTTGAGGTCTTACGCGAAACTCTAGGGCCGTCTGCCAGAAATTTTTTTAAATCGCCTGACGCGTTTTGACAAAAATCTGTGCTATACGAAAAATTTACGTTTAAGTCCTGCAATCATAAAGCGGAGACATCGTGAGATCCTTTGAACATAACTTTCTGTTTGATACGCCCCTTTCCCACAGTCTTCTTATAACGGTCCGGTCCCTCGGTGAGTTTCGAGGGCGTCAGGTTCTATACTCCGAACAGTCACCTGAAATACTGGAAACACTCAGGCGTGTCGCCATGGTCCAGAGCACGGAATCTTCAAACCGCATAGAAGGCATTACCGTGGCAGCGGACCGGCTTGAGCCTTTGGTCGCGAAGAAGGTTACGCCCAGGGACCGCTCGGAGCAAGAAGTCGCGGGATACCGAGACGTATTGGCGACGATCCATGCCAATTACCATAAGCTGCGTTTATCCACGGACCTGATTCGCAATTGGCACAGGACGATGTACCGATTTACGGGAGAATCTGGAGGTGAATGGAAAAAGAAAGACAACGCGATTTTAAAGGTTCTTCCTGACGGTCGGCAGGTGGTGCGTTTTCAGCCGGTGTCGGCGCTGGCGACAGCAAAATCTATGGAGCGTCTTGTCACCTTGTTCAACCGTGCGATGAACGAGGGCAAGGCCGATCCGCTGCTTCTGATTGCTTCATTTGTTTTTGACTTTGAGTGTGTCCACCCATTCATGGATGGGAACGGGCGGATTGGGCGTCTGCTGACTCTCTTGTCGCTCTACCAAGCCGGTTACGAAGTAGGACGGTATATCAGCCTGGAGCGGATTGTAGAAGAGAGCAAAGAAACCTACTACGAAGCTCTTCTCAAGAGTTCTCACAAGTGGCACGAAGGGCAGCATGACCTCCGCCCATGGTGGAACTACTTCCTTGGTATGCTGACGGCAGGCTACAAGGAGTTTGAATTGCGGGTTGGGACCATTAGCTCGGCTCGAGGAGCCAAGAGGGAAATGGTCCAGCGGGCGATTGAGCAGATGGCGGGCCGTTTCACCATTGGAGACCTCAGGCGAGTCTGTCCGGGAGTTAGCTATCCCACTTTACAACGCGCTCTTGCGGATCTGAAACGGAAACGGAAAGTGAGGTGTTTGGGGCGTGGCCCTGATTCTCAATGGGAACGCATCCGGGGGTGATAAGATAATCACATCACGAAAGGCCGATGTGATAAGAACTCGATAACCCTGCAAATGTCTTGAAGCGGTTGAACCCTTCGGCAAGCTCAGGGCAGGCTCCTTCGATAGGACTCAGGGCAGGCTTTTGGAACGACTGAAACGGTTCGAACGTGGGCGGTGTTGAAGGGAGAAGCAGGTAATGCGCCAAGGTTCTCGAACCGGCTTCGTTGGTTAAAGAAATCAAAGACGATCTGGGGAAATCGCTGAAATCTTACACGGAATCCTAATCCAGCCTGCCTGAAAATATTTTAAAAACATGTGACGCGTTTCGACAAACGTCTGTGGTATAAAAAGCGCTTTCGTTCACGGCGATTCGAACGATTTGAACGGTTCGAACTAGTGAAGGATCTGTAAACCTCGCGAAAAGATTATGGCGCCCAGGAAATCCGATTCAATCTACGATCGCATCCGGCAGATTTTGGAATCGGCTCGTGCCAGCGTTGCTCGTTCGGTTAATACAACCCAAGTGGTGGCGAATTGGTTGGTCGGACGGGAGATCGTGGATTCACCACGCACTAGGTAGCCAATCCTGGAAGCCTGGTCAGCTTCATCCAAACCTTTCATGGACGCACTATCGGACGCTTCTGCGTGTCGATAAACCGGAAGCCCGCGCTTTTTATGAAATCGAATCGCTCAAGAACAACTGGGCGGCGCGCGAATTGGAGCGGCAGATCAACAGCCTGCTGTACGAACGGTTGGCTCTGAGCAAAGACAAAAAGGGGTTGATGAAGTTGGCGACCAAGGGCCACGCCGTCCAGCATCCCGCCGACGTCAAACAATTTAAGACGGGAATTGAAGGAAACAGCGGAACGCCCGCTGACGCTTTACGGAAAGTTGTAGTATGGTGGAGACAAAACACAAGGGTGACCGATTGTGGCCACCCGGGAGCGAGCTATGAACGGCAGAAAAAGCACGGCAAGAGTGCTGACACCAGAGCCAGGCGGAGGCATCAGGCGACCGTCTCAGTTAGTCTTGGCACGGCTAGGTAAATTGGAGCGAACGCGAAAAGGTCAGATTGCAGCCATAGAAATGGGTTCGCAGGAGATTTTTATCGGCAAAGATGTTGTCGAGGCAACACTCAAGGGTTGGAAAAAATACCCCGGACAATCCTTTTACTTCCTGCGCATCGGATATCCTGCCGTCCATCGTCATCGGGGGGGACTGCGCAAGCGATGAGGATTCGATTGACCGGAACAATCGTGGATGCAGAACCTCGGCTTCCAAGCCGGATTGCTGGAAGGCGCCTGATTTTGGACAGTGGTTTCACGGGGAGCATTGCCATCTCAGAACAGTGGGCGAACCGACTGGACTTGCGGTACGCGGGTATCCAGCCTTTTGAACTTGCTAACGGGCAGATCGTGGAGTTTCCGACTTATCTGGGCTTTGTTCGCTGTGGCCGGTTGGAAGCGCTGTTTGAGTTTATCGTAACAGGGGAGATGTTGTTGGGGATGGAGTTCTTCGAGAGGCTGGGCGCAAGGATCGTCACGGACTGTCGGGGCGGGAAGGTACAGGTTGACGGCGAAGTATCATAGCAAAGGTCCCTCGGTTTCTGATCTGTGTAAACGAATAACGGTTGCACTTCCGGGTTCCAGATCGATGGAGCCCTATTCTGAGCGTAGCGATACAGAGGCGAAGAAACAGCGCTTGAACGTTTGGAACGTCTGGATCATCTGAGGACGGTTGAATGATTGAACCTTGAACGTCTTGAACGGAGCGCATGGTTCGACCGTTCGAGAAGCCTCACGGCAGGCTTCCTCGAGGGCCTTTAGTTTCGAGCCCGTCGAGGAATCAGGACGAGCGAAAGACCGAGCCGGTCATGGTGAGCCTGTCGAACCATTGAACGGTTGGAACGACCTGGAACGGCTATTTTCTTGGCAACCGTGACCTCGGATGTCAAAAAATAATTTTTAGGAATGACCTGATCTGTCACGAATGTGTTGTGAGCTCACAACGATGAGAATAATGAATAGCTATAACGGAAATGGCCGGAGGGCTCGGCTCGACAGCGAGCGAATCGAGGAAAGTTGAGATGTGCAAGTCAGACCCTGAGAAGCTCTCAAGGTCGAAGCCAAGTTCAACACAATGATCGATTCCATTGCTGTCCAGACGTGGGCCGCTAAAAAAAATAGACATGCCTAAGAGGACTTTCATCGGCAAAGCCAAAACCCCGGCCATCAAGGCTGTGGCGGCGACTCCCGTGGAGTCGTCGTTCGACGAGGTCGTGCGGCTCATCGAGCAGTCGCACCAGCGCGCCTATCAAGCCGTCAACGCCGAGCTGATTGACCTTTACTGGCGCGTAGGGGAATGCATTAGCCGCAGGATTGAATCAGAAGGATGGGGAAAGGGCACGATTGTCGCGCTCGCCGCTTTCATCCAGCGTTCACAGCCCGGCATCCGTGGTTTCTCGCCGCAGAATCTGTGGCGGATGCGTCAGTTCTACGACACCTACCGCTATGATACAAAACTCTCAACACTGTTGAGAGAATTGACCTGGTCCGCCAATTTGCACATTCTGAACAAAGCCAAGTTGCCCGAGGAACGCGAGTTCTACCTGCGCATGACCATCCGCAATCGGTGGCCAGGTCGGGAAGTCGCCCGGCAGATCAATGCGTCGCTTTTTGAACGAACCGTTCTGCACCCGGCAAAACTATCAACAGTGTTGAGAGAAGTTCACCCTCAGGCCGCTGAGTTCTTCAAGGACATCTACATCTTCGAGTTTCTCGGCCTGCCACAGGATCACTCCGAGGCCGATCTCCACTCGGGCCTGTTGCGTAATCTCGGACAATTCATCACCGAACTAGGCCGCGACTTTTGCTTCATCGGCTCCGAATACCCTGTACAGGTGGGCAAGAGGGACTTCGCGCTCGACCTGCTGTTTTTTCACCGCGGATTGAACTGCCTCGTCGCTATCGAGTTGAAGGTCGAGGAGTTCCAGCCCGAACACCTCGGCAAGCTCGAGTTCTACCTCGAAGCGCTCGACCGCGACGTGCGCAAGAGCCACGAGCGCCCCTCCATCGGCATGCTCCTCTGCGCCACCAAGGATACGGAGGTCGTCGAGTATGCCCTCAGCCGTTCTGTCTCCCCGGCCCTGATTGCCGAGTATCAGGCCCTGCTGCCGAAAAAAGCCCTGCTCCGCGCCAAACTGCACGAGTTTTATCAACGCCTTGTTCCGCCTGGGCTTGAGCCACATACAGCTGGTCGTTCTACGCGGAAAAACAAAGCTGCACGGGGAATGAAAAAGGCAGGTGCAAAGTGATGGCCGGACGTATCTTCACGAGCGCATCCTTCGACGAGCTCAGGACGAGCGGAAGACCGAGCCGGTCATGGTGAGCCTGTCGAACCATTGAACCGTTTGAACGTTTGGAACGGCTATTTTCTTGGTAATCGTGACCCCGGATGTCAAAAAATAAGGTTCTTCCGGGTTTACTGTGAATAAGTTTTCACCACGAAGGACCCAGCGCAGCCAAGCCGCAACCAAAGAGGAGAAGAGAATTTACCGCAAAGAACGCAAAGTACGCAAAAAAGAA
>Ga0184640_10000551_pt1 | contig 10024 bp, 7 predicted proteins | sample PLM31_200_b2_FD_133161 | JGI IMG/M metagenome (GOLD analysis project Ga0184640, IMG submission 133161) | Groundwater sediment microbial communities from an aquifer in East River, Colorado, USA - PLM3-1_200_b2 | ecosystem: Environmental > Terrestrial > Soil > Riparian zone | place: USA: East...
GCCCCAGGCGATCCGCGACGCGCCGAACTTCTCCACCACGCGGCCGAAAAAGCTCTCCGGCGTCGCCCTTCCCTGGCGCGACTCGCGCACGTTGTGAGTGGTGAGCTTCAGGAAAAGGTTGGGATAGAGCCTGAGCGCGAACAGGCTCGAGGCGGCGCCGTAAGGCGGCCCGTCGTCGACCGCCGGCCGCGCCATGTGGTCGAGGACGATCCGCACCCGGGGAAAGCGCTCGAGCACCGTCACGAGCTGGGGGAGGCCCGCCGCGCGCAACTGCACGCACACCGGGATGCCGGCTTCGCTGACGCATTCCCAGGCGGGAAACGAGCGCGGGTCGTCGAGCCTCACGTCCTTTGCGGCCGCGGTCTGGCCGGCGATGAACACGCGCAGACCCCTCAGGCGCTTTCTCATCCAGTGCCGGATCCGCTTCGGAGCATCGGGCTGGGTCACATCGACCGAGAACACGCCGGTGAAACGCTCCGGGCGCGCGGCGACGGCGTCGGCGACGTAGGAGTTGTCGTGACCGTAGCAGGTCGCGGCCTGGACGAGCGCCGCCTTGGCGATGCCCGCCTCATCCATGTCGGCGATCATTTTTTCGAAGCTCACCGGGCGCTCGCGTGACCAGTCCGACTGATGCCCGCCCAGAGGCGTGAGCGGGTAGCGCTCCGTATCGGCCGCGATCACGTGCGGATGGATGTCGATGACGGTGCTCATTCGATCCGCCCTACGGCCTTCACCACCTTGGCCATGTCCTCGTGGTCCTCGCGGATGAGCTTTTCGAACGCCTCGGGGCTCAAGGGGCGCGGCTCGACGCCCTGGCTCGCGAGCCGCCCGAGGATGACCGGGTTCCCGAGGAGTTTCGCCACTTCCGCGTTGATGCGCTCGATCACGGGCCTGGGCGTGCGCGAGGGCGCAAGCAATCCGAACCACGAGTCGAACCCGTATCCGGGAACGCCGCTCGCCGCGATCGCCGGCACCTGGGGCAGGAACGCCGAGCGCGCGCGCGAGGTGACCCCGAGGAGGCGGATGCGATCGTCCTTCGCGAAGGGGATCGCGCCGACGTTCGGCACGATCACCGCGTGCGATCGCGCGGCGAGCACGTCGTTGTTCGCGTCCTGCGTGGACTTGAACGGGATGTGCACCATGTCAAGGCCCGCGAGGCTCGCAAAATACGCCATCGCGAGATGGCTCGAGCTGCCGTGGCCGGCCGAGGCGTAGTTGAGCTTTCCGGGATTCGCTCTTGCGTACTTGAGGAGCTCGGCGACGGTCTTCGCGGGCACGGCCGCGCTCGCCATCAGCACGTAGCTCTGCATGCCGATGTTGGCAACGGCCGCGAAATCGCGGATCGGATCGTACGGCGGGTTTGCGCCGAGCAGCGCCGTGACGTTGTGGCTCGAGGCGGCGAAGATGAGCGTCTGGCCGTCGGGCGCCGCCCGGGCCACGCTCGCCGTGCCGATCGCGCCGCCCGCTCCGGGGCGGTTGTCGATGATCGCCGTCTGCCCGAGCGCCGCGCCGAGCTCGCTGTAGAAGGTGCGCGCCAGAACCTCGCGCGCGCCGCCCGCCGCGAACGGCACGACGATGCGCATCACCTTGCCGCCCGGCTGCGCCGCCGCTGGGGCGGCGAGAGCTATGCACAGCAGCGAAGCGCTTATCCGTTTCCAGCCTCCCATGGCGAGACTTTAACATCTCGCCGCGCCGCGGGCGGGGCGGGGGACTTGCACTTCCTCCCGCACCTCGATCCAAGGGCGAGGCGGCAAGTCCGGTCTCATATTCGGCGCGCCGCCGCCTCGCGCCCGGGCAGCGCCCGATGTCGGGTTTACCCGACTTACTTTGACGGAAATGCCAGAGTAGGATGGGCCCGCATAAGCGTGGCGCGCCCCACCCCGACCCGGGTGAGGATCGCGCGGGGAGGTGAGGTGCGTAGGCTGTGCCTGCTGATTTTCTGCGCGACGCTCGCCGCTGCCGCGGCGGCCGGGCATGCGGCTTCGCTGCCCCTCGGCGGCATTGTCTGGCCCGAGAGCAAGCCGGGCGAGGGAGCGGCGTTTTATTTCCCTGTGCCGACAAGCCGATGAGACTGCTGCCCAAGACAATACGCGGAGAATTCGCGCTTTTCGCAGTCAGCCTCGCCTTGCCGCTCGTCGGGCTGATCGGCTACGGCCTGTACGACCGCGCACGAGACGAGTTTGCCGCGGCGGAGGCTCTCGCCGGGCGGCTGGCCGAATCCAGCGCCGAGCGCGCGGCGCAGCACGTTGCCGACCTGCGCAACACACTCGAGGCGATCGCCCGGCGCCCGCTGGTACGCGCCATGGATCGCGGACGCTGCGATCCGAGCCTCGCCAACCTGGTCGACCTCTATCCGCGTGCCGGCAGCCTGATCGTCGTCGACAACGAGGGCGCTATCCTGTGCAGCTCCAGGCCGCTGCCGCGCGACCGCGTGCTGCGCATCGTGGACGAGGAGCTGTTGCGCGAGATGCTCGCCGACCCCCGCTTTCGCATCTCGAAGCCGGTATTGAGCCGCGTCAGCGGGCGCTGGATCGTAAGCGCCGTCCAGCCCGTCTTCGGCGAGGGCGGCGCGGCGGTAGGGACTGTCGCCATGGGGATCGAGCTTCTGCAATGGCATCCGTTCCCGACCTCGGAGGGTCTTCCCGAGGGGGCCGTGATCACGGTCGTCACAGCGGACGGAACCATCGTCGCGCGGTCGGCGGACGCGGAGACGTGGGTCAGCCGAAAAGGGTGGGAAGAGCGCATCATGCAGCGGGTTCGCGAGATGAAGGAGGGCGTGGTGCGCGCCAAGGGTCCGGACGGTGTGGACCGGATCTTCGGCTTCAGGCCTGTGGCGGGACAGCCGTGGTTCGTGCTGGCCGGAGTGCCCGAGGAGAGCGTATTCGCTCCGGCCCGCGAGCGCCTCGCGCAAACGGGGGCGCTGCTCGCGCTCGTCGTGGGCCTCGTGCTCGCGCTCGCCTGGGGCTTCGTCGCGAGACTCTCCAAGCCCATCCTGGCGATTGCCGAAGCGGTGCGCGCACGCACCGAGGGAAACAAGGACGCGAAAGTGCCCGTCTCCGGCCCGGTCGAAGTCGCCGCTGTCGCGCGCGAGCTCAATCGCCTGATCGAGGCGAGTGCACGCGCCGAACACGGGCTCGAGGACCGCGTGCGCGAGCGCACAGCCCAGCTCGAGGCGGCGAACCAGGAGCTGGAGGGCTTCAGCTACTCGGTGTCCCACGACCTGCGCGCGCCCTTGCGCGCGATCGACGGGTTTTCGCGGATGCTCACCGAAGACTACGGCGAGCGGCTGGACGGCGAGGGCAGGCGCCGGCTGCAGGTGATATGCGACAACACCCGGAGAATGGCGCGGCTCATCGACGAGCTGCTCGATTTCGCGAGGCTGGGGAAAAAGCCGCTCGCCTGCTCGGCGATCGACATGACCTCGCTCGCGGGCGATGTGTATCGGGAGCTGCGCACGGCCCACCCCGAGGGCTCGCCCGTCTTCGATCTCGCGCCGCTGCCCGCGGGCTGGGGCGATTCCCCGATGCTGCGGCAAGTCTTCTCCAATATCCTCTCCAACGCGCTCAAGTACGTCCGCAAGGACAGCGCTCCGCGCATCGAGGTGAAGGGCTGGGCCGACGGCGACCACGACGTCTATTGCGTGAAGGACAACGGCGTCGGCTTCGACATGGCGTACTACGACAAGCTCTTCGGCGTGTTCCAGCGCCTGCATTCCGCGGCGGAATTTCCCGGCACCGGCGTCGGGCTCGCCATCGTCAAGCGCGTTGTGACGCGCCACGGCGGCCGCGTCTGGGCCGAGAGCAAGCCGGACGAAGGATCGTCGTTTTATTTTTCGTTGCCGAAAGCGGCGATGAATGGCTCCGCCATTCCGCCCGCCGCGAGAGGAGACCGCAAATGAATCGCAGCCGCACCATCCTGCTGGTCGAGGACAACCCCTACGACGTCGAGCTTACCCTGCGCGCCTTCCAGGCGAGCAAGATCAAGAACGAGATCGTCGTCGTTCGCGACGGGAAGGAAGCGCTCGATTACCTCTTCGGGACCGGCGCCTACGCCGGGCGGGACTTGAGGAACGCGCCGGAGGTCGTCCTGCTCGATCTGAAGCTGCCCAAGGTGGACGGCCACGAGGTGCTGCGGCGCATGCGGGCCGACGCGCGCACGCGCCGCCTGCCGGTCGTGGTGCTGACCTCGAGCAACGAGGAGCAGGACGTCATCGCCAGCTACGATCTCGGCGCCAACAGCTTCATGCGCAAGCCCGTGGACTTTGCCCAGTTAACCGATGCGGCCAGGCAGCTCGGCCTGTATTGGCTGGTGCTCAATGAGCCGCCGCCGGGCGGGTAGGGTTCGGAAACGGACGCGAGCCGAGCCGGATTTTGGCGGGCAAAGAACATGATCTGGACTTTCATCCGCCGCTTGAAAACCCCCCTGTGTGCGGCCGCGACGGCCGCAGCGCTGGTCTGTGCCTCGGCGGCCGCTCAGAATGCCGATCAGTATCCCAGCCGGCCGATCCGCTATATCGTCGCGAGCGCGCCGGGCGGCATCGCCGACATCACGCCGCGCGTGCTCGCCCCGCGCCTCGCGGAGGCGCTCGGCCAGCCGGTGGTCGTCGAGAACCGGCCCGCCGGCGGCATCGTCGCGGGCGGCGAGGCGGTGGCGAAAGTGCAGCCCGACGGCTACACGCTGCTTTCGGCGACGCCGCAGGTGGCGATCGTGCAGTCGATGGTGAAGGACCTCGCCTTCGATCCGCGCCGCGACCTCGCGCCCATCGCGCTCGTCGGCGTGATACCGAACGTGCTCGTCGCCGGTCCGAGGACACCCGCGAAAACGCTCGCCGAACTCCTCGAGCTCGCGCGCCGCAATCCCGGCAAGCTCAATTACTCCTCGACCGGCGCCGGCACTTCGGTGCATCTTTCCGCCGAGCTGCTCAAGTACTACGCCGGCGTTGATATCGTGCACGTCCCGTATCGCGGCGCTGCCGCGGCGATGACGGCGCTCCTCGCCGGCGACGTGGACATGATGGTCGACTCGGTGCCGCCTTCGCTGCCGCACATCCGCGCCGGCAAGGTGCGTGCGCTCGCGGTGACGAGCGCGCGGCGCGTGCCGCAACTGCCCGAGGTGCCGACCATGATCGAGTCGGGCTACAAGGACTTTGAGATCAACGGCTGGGCGGGCGTGGTGACCACGGCCGGGACGCCGGGCGCGATCATCGCGCGGCTCGAGGCGGAAATCGGCAGGGCGCTCGCGCAGCCGCAGACCGCCGCCGCGTACGAAAAGGCGGGGCTCACGGTGCGCTTTATGGGTGCGGCCGAGTTCGGCCGGTTCTGGGACGCGGAAATCGCGAAATTCGCGCTCGCGATCAGGCACTCCGGCGCGGTGAAGGAATAAGGGGGCGCAGGATGGGCGGCCCTTGCTGCCGCTTCCCTGAAGAGTCAGAATGAAATTCATGAACCCCGTAGCGGGGAGCGAACGGAGGAGCCATGAGCCACAGCCTGTTTGATTCCGAGGACGATCTCGTCAATCCCTCGCGCGAGCCCGCCATTGCCGACATCATCGACGCACGCATGAGCCGGCGCTCGGCATTGAAGGGACTCGCTGCCACGAGCCTGTTCGGGTTTTTCGGGTGCAGCGCGACCGCCCGGCGGGCGGGCGATGCGGTGGACGGCTCGAGCCCTCTTGCCTTCACCGAGATCGGCCGTTTCCAGGACGGAACCACCCACGTTGCGCCGGGCTACCAGGCGCAGGTCCTGATCCGCTGGGGCGATCCGATCCGCCGCGGCGGGCCGCAATTCCGGCCGGGTGAGCAGACGGCGGAGGAGCAGGAGCAGCAGTTCGGCACGGACAACGATTTCATGGCGTTCATGCCGCTGCCGCGCGGCTCCGCGTCCTCGGCGCGCGGGCTGCTGTGCGCCAACCACGAGAACAACCGGCCGCACCTCGTATGGCCGGGGATGACCGCCCAGGACTACGCCTCGAAAATGACGCGCGAGCGCTGCGAGGTCCAGATGGCCTCGCAGGGCCACACCATCATAGAGATCGCGAAGAGCGGCAGTGCCTGGAACGTGGCGGGAGACAGCCCCTACAACCGCCGCATCTCGGCGCGCACGGCGATGCGCGCCGCCGGCCCCGCCGCGGGCCACGCGCGCCTGCAGACGCGCGCGGATCCCTCCGGCATGAAAATCATCGGCACCTTCAACAACTGCGCCGGCGGCGTGACGCCGTGGAACACGGTGCTCACGGCGGAAGAGAACTTCAATTTCTACTTCGCCGGCAACGCCGCGCAGGGGCCGGAAGCGCCGGCGCGCAAGCGCTACGGCATCAGCGGGCGCAGCCGCTACGAAGCGTGGGGCCGCCACTTCGATCGCTTCAATCTCGACCGCGAGCCGAACGAGCCGAACCGCTTCGGCTGGATCGTCGAGATCGACCCTTATGACCCCCAATCCACGCCCGTGAAGCGCACCGCGCTCGGCCGTTGCAAGCACGAATGCGCCACCACCGCGGCAAGCCACGACGGGCGGATCGCGGTCTACTCGGGCGACGACGAGCGCATGGAATACGTCTACAAGTTCGTGACGCGGGCCAAATACGATCCGTCGCGGCCGGAGGCCAACCGCGACTTGCTCGACGACGGGACGCTTTACGCCGCCAGGTTCGAGGCCGGGGGCCGGATGCGCTGGCTGCCGCTCGTCTTCGGCGAGGGGCCGCTCACCGCCGCAAACGGTTTCTCGAGCCAGGCGGATGTCGTGATCGAAGCGCGCCGCGCCGCCGACCTGCTCGGCGCGACGCCGATGGACCGCCCGGAGGATGTCGAGGCGCATCCCGTGACCGGCCGCGTCTACGTGGTGCTCACCTACAACGAGCAGCGCAAGCCCGATCAGGTCAACGTCGCCAACCCGCGCGGACCGAATCGCTACGGGCACATCATCGAGATCATCCCGCCGAGGGTGAACGGCATGCCCGATCACGCCGCGACCGAGTGCGAGTGGGGCTTCTTCCTGCTCGGCGGGGATCCGATGAATCCCCAGCACGGCGCGCGCTACCCGGGGCCGGTTACCGCAAACGGCTGGCTCGTGGCACCCGACAATGTCGCCTTCGATCCCAAGGGGCGGATCTGGATCGTGACCGACGGACAGGACGACTGGGCCGGCTTTGCCGACAGCGTTTACGCCGCGCAGGTGAGCGGCTCGGGCCGCGGCGCAACGCGCTGCTTCTTCAGCGCGCCGCGCGGAGCGGAGATCTGCGGCCCCGCGTTTACGCCCGACGGCAAGACCCTGTTCCTCGGAATTCAGCACCCCGCCGAAGAGAAAGACTCGACTTTCGACAAGCCTTCCACGCGCTGGCCGGACTTCAAGGAGGGAATGCCGCCGCGGTCTTCCGTGGTCGCGATAACGAAAGGCGACGGGGGAGAAATCGGCAGCTGAAAGCTGCGGCGTCCCCAACCCGAATCCGCCTTATCGGGTGCCGCGGCCGCCGTTCAGATCGTCGTACGCGTTTGCGCAGCGCTCGAGCTCCTCGAGCGGCATGCGCGGGTCGATGAACCGGATGTTTACTCCGCGCAGAGACGAGGCGATCCTCGTGTTCGCCGCGAGATAGCTCATTTTCACCATCAAGGGCTGTGCGTCGCTGATCAGGTATTCGTAGAAGAGCAGCGCGGCGTTGGGATGCGGCGGCCGCCTGGAGACGCCGGCACCGTTGGCCCGGCCGATCACCGGGTCGATGCCGAACCATTCGACCGGCGCGCCCGCGCTCTTGAGCTGTTCCATGCGGTAGCTGTAGACGGTGAGTGCAAGCGGCACCTCGCCCGAGGCGACCAGGTTCGCGAGGAGCGTGTGGCCGCTACGCACCGACCAGCCGGCCGTTGCGACGATGTCGCGAAACATCCTCGCGCCTCTTTCCTCGCCCAGGTGCTTGAGCACGCCGCAGTACCACTCGCTGTCGGCTGCCTCCACGCCCAGGCGGCCCTTCCACTTCGGGTCGGCCAGCTCCGCATACGACTTCGGCAGATCCTCCTTCCTCACGAGGGAGGTGTTGTACGCCTGCACGTATACGTTCAGGAACTGCGGCACCCAGGCCCGGTGCGAGGGCATCGCGTCGGGCGCGAGGTCGGCGTGATGGCCCGATCGCACTTCCTGCAGCAGCAGCTCCCGGTGCATCGCCTCCATCTCCGGCGAGGAAACGGCGACCGCATCGAAGTCCCAGCGGTTAGCGCGCGCCTCGGCCGCGGCGCGCTGCAGGATTTTGATCGAGGAAGCGCGCCAGACGTTCACCTTGACGCCGTAGCGCTTGTCGAAATCGGCGACAAGCACCGCCATGTCCTTTTCCGGGATCGAGGTGTAGAGGGTGAGCGTGCCTTCCTTCTTTGCCGCCGCGGCGAGCCTCTGCAGGCGGTCGGGCCGGCCGTCCAGGGCGAGCTCGGAAAAGGACTGGGCCTGCGCGCTCGCGCCGCAGGCGAGCGCGAGTGCGAGCGCAAAAAACATCGGCTTCATAGTTCGGCCCATTGTAACGTTATAGTAACGGTCTGGCCGCCGCAGAAAACAGGGAGCGAGGGAAAATGAATGGTGCAGCCGGTGAGCGCCGCGAAGTCGAATACGCCGTCCACGGCGGCGTATCGCTGAAGGGGCATCTTTATTCGCCGAAGGGGCCGGGAAAATATCCGGCGGTGATCGCCGTTCACGGCGGCGGCTGGCGCCTCGCCAATCTGGACAACTACCGCACCCTCGGGCCCTGGCTCGCCGAGCGCGGTTACGCTGTGCTCGCCGTCACTCACCGCTTGTCCAAGCCTGCCGAAAAGGTCTATCCCGAGGCGGTGCAGGACGTGCGCGCCGCGGTGCAGTTCGCTAAGGGAAAGGCCGCGGAGCTCGGGATCGATCCCGAGCGCATCGCGCTCATGGGCGATTCCTCGGGCGGGCAGCTCGCGTCGCTGGTCGCGCTTGCGGGAGAGCACCCGCTTTTCAGGGACGGCAACCGCGGTGATCCCCACGGCAGCGTCTCCACGCAGGTGAAGGTCGCGGTCTCGGTCTACGGCGTGCACGATCTCGCGCGGCAATGGCGCCACGACCAGGTCTCGCGCCCGCGCGACCAGATCGTCGAGAAGTTTCTGGGCGCGAGCCTCCTCGACGACCGGCGCGTCTATTTCGACGCCTCGCCCCTTTCGTACGTCTCGGCTAAAAACAACGGTACGGCCTTTCTCCTCGCCTGGGGTACCGAGGACGATGTGGTCGATCACAAAGAGCAGGGCGAAGCCTTCCTCGAGGCGCTGAAGCAAGCCGGGCATTACGTGCGCTCGGCGGTGGTCGCCGGCGCGCCGCACTTCTGGATCGGAGACCCGCTGGAGGAGCCTGGGAGCCACTCCGGATTTTTCGCGCCGCGACTGCTGCGCTTCCTGCAGGCGCGGTTGTGATCGGGACCGGGGGACGCGAACCTTCAGTTCGCCTCGCGCGGCGCCGATTTTTCGGCGGCGCGATCTGTCGCGCCCGACGGCCCAAGAAAACGCACGACACGATCGATCACCTCCGGATCGCGCAGTATCCGGCGGTGACCGAGTCCTTCGGTGCGCAGGAAGCGCGCGTTCGGCCACGCGCGGGCGACGGCCTCGCCTTCCTGCCACGGCACGTCGCGGTCGTCGCGGTCGTGGATGATGAGCGCGGGCAGCCCGATGCGCTGCGCCATGTTCTGCACCGAGAATCGGGTCCACACGTCCTCGCCGAAGCGCTGCACCAGCATGTCGCGCATGATCTGCACCGTGCGCGGCGAGAGCGCGAGCGTGCCCGCAAACTTTTCCAGGAGCCCGTCGAGGGTCGCTGGCGTGCTGAGCGCAACCACGCGCCGCGCAAAGCCCTGCTGTTGCAGCGCGAACAGCACGCACGGCACGCCGAAGGAGTGTGCGATCACCGCGTGCACCGGGCCGAAGTCGGGGACGAGCCTGAGGATCACCTCGCTTATCTCCAGGATCGTGGTGTCGCGCCCGCCGCTGCGTCCGTGCGCCGGCGCATCGAACGCGACGACACGATAGCCGGCGGCCACCAGCGGC
>Ga0184640_10000553_pt1 | contig 10017 bp, 8 predicted proteins | sample PLM31_200_b2_FD_133161 | JGI IMG/M metagenome (GOLD analysis project Ga0184640, IMG submission 133161) | Groundwater sediment microbial communities from an aquifer in East River, Colorado, USA - PLM3-1_200_b2 | ecosystem: Environmental > Terrestrial > Soil > Riparian zone | place: USA: East...
CCGCTCACCCTGAAAGGCCAGATCCACGGCGGCGTGGTGCAGGGGCTCGGGCAGGTGTTGATGGAGCGCGTCGAATACGATCCGGAATCGGGCCAGCTCCTCACCGGTTCGTTCATGGATTACTGCATGCCGCGCGCCGACGACGTCTGCGCCATCGAAGTGGGAAACAATCCCGTTCCCACGAAACTCAACCCGATCGGCGCGAAGGGCGCGGGCGAAGCGGGCACCGTGGGCGCGCTCCCCGCGGTGATGAACGCGATCCTCGACGCGCTCGCGCCGCTCGGGGTGAAATCGCTCGACATGCCGGCGACCGGCGACCGCGTCTGGCGCGCGATACAAGCGGCGCGCGGCGTTGCTGAGCCTTCTTAGATCGTCTTCTCGACCATCGCCCTCAGCTCCGCCGTCACCTCGGGCTCGATGCCGAACCACGCCTTCCAGGCCGGCCGGCCCTGGTTGAGGAGCATGCCGAGACCGTTGACGGTGCGGTTGCCGCGCTTGCGGGCCGCGGCGAGAAACGGCGTCTCGAGCGGGATGTAGATGATGTCGGCGGCGAGCGCGCTCTTCGGCAGCTTGTCCAGCCTGATGTCGAGCATGGGCTGCCCGACCATGCCGCAGCTCGTTGTGTTGACCACCATCGCCGCGCCATCCAGGGCGTCGTGGCGTTGTTCCCACGGCAAGGCCTTGATCGGGCCGCCGAATTCCTCCGCGATGCCCTTGGCGCGCGCCAGCGAGCGGTTGACGAGCCGGATCTCTTTCGCGCCCTCCCGCGCGAGGCCGTAGCACACCGCGCGCGAGCCGCCGCCCGCGCCGATCACCACGATCGGCCCTGAGTCCGCGCGCCAGCCGGGCTGCTCCTGCCGGATGCTGTTGATGAAGCCGTAGCAATCGTTGTTGGTGCCTGCGAGCGACCCGTCGGGCCGGACGACCACGCAGCTGATCGCACCGATGCTCCTCGCCAGCGTGTCGACCTCGTCGACGATCTTCATCGCCTGCTGCTTGTGCGGGATCGTCAGGTTGCAGCCCGCGAATCCCAGCGGGTGAAGCGCGCGCAGGGCTACGGCGAGATCTTCAGGCCGGATCGCGAGCGGCACGTAGGTCCCGGCGAGGCCGTGTTTCTTGAACCAATAGTTGTGTATCGTCGGCGAGCGGGAATGCATGACCGGCCAGCCCATGACGCCGGCGAGCAGGAAGCGATCGGGATGCGCCATCGGCTCATTTTCTCATGCATCGCGCGCGCGTTGCGATCCGCGCGCATGGCGTAGCCGGCTTCTGATAGGCTCGGGCCATGTTTAGGTCCGCCAAGAAAAGCCCCGAGCGCCTCCAGGTCATCGAACGGGTGACGGAGTGGACGCGCGAGCGCTTCAAGCTCCCGAAAGAGGCGCCAATCTTCGTTTCGGAAATCGCCTGTCCCCTCCCGGGCTGTCCGCCGCTGGAGACCGTGGTGGCGTTCTGGATTGCGGAACGGCGCCACCAGTTCAGGCTGTTCAAGACGGTGGAAGAAGTCGTCGTCGACGATCTTCCTTTTGCCTGGCTGAAGGAAGCGCTTGCCGTCGCAGAGGGGTTCGACTGCGACTGCTGCTGAACGTAGTATGGCGACCCGCTCGGCCGTTGACAGCCAAGCCGATGAAGTGGACGATAACCCGCTCAAATCACCGTAACCGGGGCGTGGAGCCTCGCCGACCATAGGAGGGAGTACCATGGCTGTTCAGGAAATGACGAGGAAACCCGAGGTCAAGAAGAGACCGCAGGTCGCGACCATGAACGCGGTCCACGACCTGCCCGTGCTGGTCGCCCGCGACAAGGGGTTCTTCAAGGACGAGGGCTTGGACCTCGAATTCGTGACCACGCCGGGCATGGCGCAGGTCACGACCTCGCACTTCGTCAAGTTCGACTCCGTCTTCGACCGCCCGCTCGACTCGGTCTACAACGAAGGCGGCATCGACCAGTATCGCATGTGCGAATGGGGGATCATGAAGCGCGCCGTCGAGGCCAACACGCAAGGGCTCCGCGGGCGGAAGATCGTGGCCCTGGGCGCCTCCATGTCGAAGTTCGCCATCGTCGTTGCGGGCGACTCGAAGTACTACGAGCCCGAGATGCTGAAGAACCAGGCGATCGCGGTGACGCCGAACAACGGTTCGGACTTCACCACGCTGAAGATGATGGAAGGCTTCCTCGCGCCGGAGCACGTCAAGCGGACCAGCGCGGGGTCGATGCTGAAGCGGCTCGAGGCGGTGCGCGACGGCAAGGTCGCGGCGGCGAGCCTCATGGAGCCCTGGATCAGCGTGGCGCAGAAGTGGGGCCTGCGCGTGCTGATCGAGTCGCACTCGACGCGCAGCGAAGCCGCCGGCGACGACCTCGACGGGCCGACGCTCAAGAAGATGTTCCGCGCGCAGGCGAGGGCGGTCGAGCTCATCGAAAAAGACCCGACGCCTTTCATCCATTATTTCATCCGCGAGACCGGCGGCCTGCTCAAGCCCGAGGAGTTCCAGACCTGGCGCCTGCTGCACGCCGCGCCGCAGCCCTACACGCGCGAGAGATTCGACGATACCTACAACTGGACGGTCAAGTGGAACATGACGGTCCCCGGCGCCACCTACGAGAACACCGTCGATAACCGCGCCTGGCGGTAGCGCGATCCGCTTACGGCGGGGGACAGGACCCGCGGTCCGGGGTGTAACGGTCAATCCAGCTTCGGGTATCCCGTGATCCGCTGGATCTCGCTATACAGCGGCGTCAACCGCTGATACATACGCCGGTACACGCGCCTGAAGAGTTCGTCATATAGCCGCACGTTGGCGGCAAGCGGCTCGAAGCGGCGCGCGACGCGCGTCATGGCGCGCACGGCAGTCGGGAAGTCGGCATGCAGCTTCAAGCCCACCGCGCATGCAATCGCTGCACCCAGCCCGGCGGTCTCGTAGGTGTGCGGCCGACCGGTACTCAAGTTGAAGATGTCGGCGGTGAGCTGCATGGCAGCATCCGATTGTGAGCCGCCGCCCGAGATGCGCAGCTCGCGGATCGGCATGCGCGACTTGTGCTCAATGCGTTCGCGGCCCTCGCGCAGCGCATAGGCCAGGCCTTCGAGGATCGCGCGGTACAGGTGCGCACGAGTGTGCGTGTCACCGAAGCCGATCACCGCGCCCTTGGCATCGGGGCCCGGCACGCGCACACCGGGCGACCAGTAGGGTTGCAGCATCAGCCCCATCGAGCCCGCAGGCACCGTATTTACCATGGCGTCGAACAGCGCCTCGGGTGTCACGCCCTGGCGCTCGGAGGCCTGGCTCTCGAGGTGGCCGAACTGCTCCTTGAACCAGCGCACCATCCAATAGCCGCGGAAGATCTGCACCTCGCAGTTGTACCGGCCCGGCATCGCGGCCGGATAGGCGGGTGAGAACGGCAGCGCCTCGAAGTAGCGCGGCGTGCAAACATTGATCGTGGCCGTGGTGCCATACGACAGTGCGCCCTGGTGCGGCTCGGTGCAGCCGGCGCCAAGCACCTCGCAGGCCTTGTCGGCCGCGCCGGCGATCACCGGTAATCCGGCGGGTATGCCGGTAGCCTGCGCGGCCTCGGCACTTACGCTGCCTAGCTGCGCGCCCACCGGCTGCAGCTCGGGCAGCTGCTCGCGCCGCGCGGCAATGGCCTGCCACTTCCAGTCGATGTTGGCAGCCCAGGCATGCTTTTTGAAGTCGAACGGAAGGTACGCCACCTGTGAACCGGCCGAATCGACAAAACGGCCGGTAAGCTTCCAGTTGAACAAGCCCGACACCAACAGCAGCTTGTGGGTGCGCGACCAGATCTCAGGTCGCTCGGCGGCCCACCAATTGGCCTCGGCCTCGCCCTGAATGTGGCGGATGATCGAACTCGCACCGGCCAAGCGAAACAGCGCGCTCCACAGCGCGCCGATCGGCGGCAGCTGCATCGCCTTGCGCTGGTCGAGCCAGGTTATTGCGGGATACAGCGCCTGCCCATCGGCACCGATGGGCAGGATGGTGCCGCGCTGCGTGGTCACCGCCACCCCGCGCACACGCGCGCGCTGCGGACCATGGGTCTGCCACAGCTGCTGGCAGGCCTTCGCGGCCGATTGCCACAGCGCGTCGGCATCGTACTCGTGCCAGCCCGGCTGCGGCACCGTGTAGCCGTCCAGACCGATCTGCGACTTGGCGACCAGGTTGCCTTGCAGGTCGAACAGCAGCGCGCGCACGCTCTGCGTGCCGCAGTCGATGGCCAGCAGCAGGGCATCGTTCAAAGCGCTCATCGTGCGTCTCCTCCAGCGTTGTTCGGTTGCATGCGCCGTGCGGCGGGCAACGCATAGCAGCGAACGATGACGTTCCGGTAGCGATCGACTTCACCGGCCAAGCGGGTGGCGTCCCAGCCGAGCTCGATTTGCAGCATCGGTGTCAGCCGAGGCAGCAAATCCATCGACGCACCGCGCCGCACCAGCCCCAAGCGGGTGCGGCGCAGCAGCAAGTCGTCGAGGTGGTGGACCCACTCGGTACGCGCGCTCCAACGCAGTTCGGCCCACAGGGCGTCGCTGCCAGGCACGGCTTCGAGTTCGCCAGGCTGCGCACAGGCCAGAATGTCCATCGCGTGAGCACCGTAGCGGCCGATCAAGCGCCGGCGTTGTGGCGGCGGCAGGCCCTTGGCGTCAAGCGTATCGTTCACCGGCGCGAAGATCGCGCCCGGTGGGCCATCGAACGCGAATTCCGGCAGCCGCGCTTTCGCATGCCGCAGCGCGTCGAGCGCGATGAGGCGAAACGTCGTCAGCTTGCCGCCGGTGACCGTGAGCAGCCCCTGCTCATCGAGCACGATGTGGTTGCGCGACTCCTTCGACGGATCGGCCGCGCCGCCGGCTACTACCGGCCGCACGCCGGCGAAGGTGGAGATCACATCATCAGCGCTCAGATTCAGAGACGGAAACGCCGAACGCGTCGCTTCGATCAGGTAGGCGACCTCGGCTTCGGTGATCGCCGGCTCTTCGGACAGCGGCACATCGTGATCGAGGTCGGTGGTACCGATCAGCGCCGCCCCTTCCCAAGGGTAGGCGAACACCGGGCGGCCATCGCGCGGGTGCATCAGCGTGATCGCGTGCGCCAGCGGCAGCCGCCACAGCGGCATCAGCAGATGGCTGCCACGCAGCGGGCGCAGCAACGGTGCCGCACCGAGCTGGCCGCGCAGGTCATCGGCCCAGACGCCAGTGGCGTTGATCACGGCGCGTGCATGCACAAGCTGTGTCGCGCCGTTGGCGTCGGCCAGAACGGCGCCGACCACCCGGTCGCCTTCTCGCAGCAGCGAATCCGCCCGCAGATAGTTGCGCACCACCGCGCCATGGGCTCGCGCCTCGTGCAGCACGCGCAGCACCAGCCTAGCGTCGTCGGTCTTCGCTTCGAGATGCGACCAGCCGCCGATCAGGTCATCGTGCCGAACTTCTGGCGCCAGCATGTCCAGTTCGCCGCCGTCATGAAAGCGGCGCGTGCGCTGGCCGGCGAATGCGTCGTACAGCGCGAGCCCGGCGCCCATCTTGCGCCAGCCGGGCTTTCGTCCCTTGTAGTGCAGCATCAGACATCGCTGTGCTTGCACCAACACGGGCGCGTCGGCGAGCAGCGCACGCCGCTCGCGCACCGATTCGCGCGTCAGCGCGAACTGCCCTTCGGCCAGGTAGCGCAAGCCACCGTGCACCAGCTTCGACGAGCGCGACGAGGTGCCCCACGCGAAGTCGCGCGCCTCGGCCAGCAGCACCCGCGCGCCGCGGCGCGCGGCCTCGAGTGCGATGCCCGCGCCGATGATTCCGCCGCCGATCACCAGCAGGTCGGCCTTCTGCGGCAGCGCAGCGGGTTCGGACGGCTCGATCGCACCCATCACGCATCACCCAGGAGATTGCCGCGCGCCATCAATCCGTCCGGGTCGAAGTGGTGCACCACGGCCGCAATGGCCCGCAGGCCGGCTGCTCCCTTCTCGTGCACCAGCCAAGGCGCATGGTCCTTGCCGACGCCGTGCTGGTGGCTGATGGTGCCACCCATCGCAACAATGGCGTCGCCCACCGATTGCTTCAAAGCCCGCCAGCGCGCCAAGGCGGTCGGGTAGTCAGGCCCGATACGGTAGACGAAGGTGCTGTAGACGCTGGAGCCTGAAGCGTACACATGCGACAGGTGGGTGCAGGCGTGCACGCGCTCGCCGCAATCGGCCATCGCCTTGCGGCCGGCGCTTTCGATCGCCTCCACCATCGACGGGGTCTGCGACCAGTCGCAGGCTGTCTCCATCGTGTCGACCGCATAGCCGGCGTCCCACAGCGAATTGCGCAGGTAGGCGCCGCGAAAACGACTCGCTGCCCACTTTCGGCCCAGCAGCGCGCCCGTGCTCACGACGCCGTAGCGCGCCGCGATCGCGAAGGCCAGCCGGCGCATCGCCGCCACCTGAATACGACCCCCGGTGAAGCCGGCTAACAGCAGGCATTTCCGGTTCTCGCCCGGACCGCCTGCGCCGCGCAGCAACAGGTAGCGCTCGAGCCAGGCAATCGCACGCGCATGACCGGCCAGCGTCAGCGTCGTCATCGTCTCGGTGGCATTGGCCAGCCGCAGCATCGACAACCCGAGGCGTGCCTGCGCCAGCTCGCGCACGGCGGCAATGGCACGCTCCCAGTCCGGAAAGAACAGGCCGACGAACTGCTCCACCTCGGGCAGTCGCGTCACGCGCACGATGGCCTCGGTGAGCACGCCCAGGCGCCCTTCGCTGCCCATCACCCATTCGCGCAGATCGGGGCCGGCCGCCGACGCCGGATAGCCGCCGACGCGCAGGCTGGCACTTGGCGTAATCAGGGTACCGCCAGCGAACAGCTGCTCGATGCGGCCATAGCGCGCCGACTGCTGGCCCGACGAACGCGTGACCACCCAGCCGCCGAGTGTCGAACATTCGAAGCTCTGCGGATAGTGGCCGAGCGTGAAGCCCTGCGCACGCAGCTGCGACTCCAGTTGCGGCCCGGCAACGCCCGCCTCGAAGCCGGCCAGCTGCGCGACCGGGTCGAGCCACTTCAGCCGCATCATCCTCGTCAGGTTCAGCGTCAAAAGCGGACGCGGGTCGTTCGGCGGCATCAGGTGACCGACCACGCTGGTGGCACCGCCGCAGGGCAGCACGCAAGCGCGCACCGAAGCGGCCCAATCCAACAGCTCGCGCACCTGGCCTTCGTGCTCGGGAAATGCCACGCCGTCGGTCACCGCGTCGACTTCGCCGAAGCGCAGCCGCAGCCAGTCCCAGGCGGATTGTCCGAAGCTCGCGGCCAGGCGCGCGGCCGCGCTGGCATCGACTAGCGGGTGGCGCGGGAGCCTCGAGGGTGTCTTCGCGACGCGTGCCAGCACTTGCCTCAGCGTGGCATCGTGAGGCGCCGCCGGCTCACCGATCACCTGACGCAGAAAGCCCAGCGCCGCGGACGTGAGCAGGCTGGTGACGTCGGAGTTACCCCAGCCGTTCCAGCGTCTCATGCGGCAGCGCCCCGGAAGGATTCAGTGCCAAGGCCGAACACCCCGATCGAACGAAAGACGCAGTGTTGCACGTACGGCGCCAACGGCGAATTCCCCGCCCATTTTCTCGTGTTAGTCCCGGCTCGCAGAGCGCTTAAGCAAGCGCCACGATGCATTTGTCGCGCCGCCATCCTCGCGTCCGGCGCGTTGCCCCTCGCACGAGCGAGGGGCAACCGGGGCGCCGGAAGGGCTCAATCCAACGATAGAAGGAAATTCAATCCCGCTCTTTTCGCGCGTCCGGCCGATGGCGACGGTTTGGCGCTGATTCGGCGCTGCCGAGCATTGCGCCGGGAAGCATGTTGCGCCTGCGCCCGGCCGATTGCAATGCCGGTTACGTCAAAATGGCGCGAATCCTGAGAGGCGTGGGGCAATCGAATGGTGCGAGGGCAAGTGCGGCCGCAGTTGCCCCTCGCACTGCGCTACGCGATGTCGGGAGCCGGGTGATAGATGAAGGGGATGAGCGCGTTCTGCGGCCAGTCGGGAGCTTGCGCGGGCGGGCCCCGCGCGGGCGGGCTCGGGCGCCCAGCGCCCCAGGTGCTCGAGGATGCGCCGCACCACGCCCGGATCGTCGATCAGGGCGATCACCCGCATCGGCGCCCCTTGCACTGCGGGCACTCCAGCGGATCGGCTTCGTACATCTTGCGGATGAGCCGCGCCCAGGCGGCCTTGGCACGGGTGGCGAACTCGCTCACCGGTGCCTCGGCTGCCGAGGGCGTCTTCGCCGGTTGTTGTGCTTTGAGCGCCTTCGCGCGTTCGCCGCGCGCGCGATTCGAGTACCAGCCGACGTAGCGCACCCGATGCTCGTAGCGATCGGGGATATGTTTACAGAGCAACTCCAGCCATTCGGCGCCGGGCATCACTTGGAAGTTTCTCTTGAGCCCCTCGTGCATCTTCGAGCGGTAGATGACCGTGCCTGTCGCGGCGGCGTAGCTCATCTTCGCGAGGGACATCGGCGCCCGGAGCCTATAGCCGGCGAGCTTCATCCGGCCTTCCCGGTCCTCGGCCGCCACGCGCACCCGGTTGTGCGCGCAAAACCCGCCGAAGTGCCGCCATGCGAGCAGGCGCGATCGAAGCTCGTCCGTGATCGCCCGCTCGTTGACTTAGAGTCCGTTTCAAAATAAGCGAAGGCGAATCTCGTCATCCCGCGCAAGCGGGAATCTAGCAGCGTCAAAGTCACTGGATCCCCGCTTTCGTGGGAATGAGGTGGATCTTTTTGAAACGGATTCTCAAAATAATGTTTGACTGTAGGCAAGTAAATTTCGCCCGTCCTAGAACCCTGCGCTGTCCCGGATCGGACCGGTGTATTGATCGCCGTTCGGCCGGCGGTAGGTGCCGACGCCGTGGCGTTGGTTATTCTTGCTGGTTATTCTTGAACCTGCCGTTGTAGCTCTCGCCGTTGGCCCGGATGTAGTGCCCTTCGCCTTCCATCAGGTCGTCGCGAAACTCCCCCGCGTACCGGTCGCCGTTCGCCCAGATGTACGTGCCGCGGCCGTTGAAGTGCCCGGTGCGGAACTCGCCCTCGTAGGTCGAGCCATCCGCGTCCGTGTACACGCCGGTCCCGTGGTAGAGATCGTCCTTGAACTGGCCGGTGTACCGGCGGTTATCGGGGTAGACCAGGGTGCCTCGCCCGGTCTTCGCGCCCTGCTGGAACGTGCCCGTGTAGTGAGTGCCGTCGCCCCAGTCGTAGCGGCCCTCGCCGTGGAAACGGCCGTTCGCGAACCCGCCACGGTAGTGCCGCAGGCGATCGGTGCTGCGCGCCTCACCCGCGCCGTGGGCGTCGCCGTTTCGGCAAGCGCCGGAGAGATGCACCCACTGTGCGCTGTCGTCCCTGACCTTACAGGCCGCCGGCCGCGGTTGGGTGGCGGGAGTCTGCGTCGCGGCCTGCTTCATGGGCGCGCCGGCCGCGCGCTTCGGCGCCGCGACCGCTGGCGGCACCACGACCGGTGGCGGCGCGGCGACCGGGAGGGGCGCAGCGACCGGGGGAGGCGCGACGGTGTGGGTAACGGCGGCAGCACCGGCATCGCGATCGGCGCTGGCACAGCCGCCGAGCGCAACCACCGAGGCGATCGCCAGGGTCATCGGCCAATCCATGCCGGCCGTTCGCATTGCACGAGCTATTTCGGAGGTTGAACCGGTGCCGCGGGGATGGCGGCCGGCCCGATCTCGGCCGGCGCAACGTTCACCACCGGTTGCGCGCGCGAGCTCGCATTGTCCGGCACAGGCGTTTCTTTGGGAGCGGCGAACAAATTCCACAGCAGGAACACCGCCAAGACCGCCGCTGCGGCAGTCGCGAGCGGCGGCCAGAACCGGCGGGGTTCGGGCAGGCGATGGCGGCGCGCAATTTCACGCAGTCGCCGATAGAAATGGACGCTACGGGAGAACGTGCCCTGTGCCTTGGACGGGTAGCCTTGCGCGGGAGCGGGGGCATCTGCCTGGGGCGGGTCGGGCCACGGCGCGTCGGCTTGCAGTATCTCTGCTGCCGCCCGGTGCGGCATCGGTACATCGTCGA
>Ga0184640_10000555_pt1 | contig 10004 bp, 9 predicted proteins | sample PLM31_200_b2_FD_133161 | JGI IMG/M metagenome (GOLD analysis project Ga0184640, IMG submission 133161) | Groundwater sediment microbial communities from an aquifer in East River, Colorado, USA - PLM3-1_200_b2 | ecosystem: Environmental > Terrestrial > Soil > Riparian zone | place: USA: East...
ATGGATTTCGTTAAATACGATGGACCGCGCACGCTCAAAGACCGCCATCATCCGCTGCACAAACCCGAGCTGGTCAAAGGCTTCGAAGAAATCGAGGACCTGCCCAACCTGATCAATGGTCTGCAGCATCACGGTTATAAGGACGAGGAGATCGCGCTGATTTTGGGCGGCAATTATCTGCGCGTCTTGAAAACCATTTTGCCGGAAAAGTCGGTGATTTAAGGCAGCAGAATTTTCCCAAACCGAATGTGACTCTATAAACGGGTATTCAGGCTTTCACGTGAAGCAAGGCTCGGAGATTACACCGCCGAGGCGCGGAGGGCGCGTCCTTCGACCAAGCTCAGGATGCGCGGGTACCAAGAATTCCGCTCGTGGTGATTCCTCGACGGGCTCGGAACTGAAGGCCGTCGAGGAAGCCTGCCGTGAGGCTTCTCGAACGGTCGAACCAGGCGACCTCTGTGGTGAATGCTTCTTCATAGGAAACCCAGAATAACCAAATGAATTGACCGGCTCACGTGAAAGGATCTCGATGATGAAACGAATCGGATTGGTTATGGTTTTGGCGCTTCTTTTAGCGCTGACTTTGCCGCAGCGAAGCTCGGCGAAGATCATCGTCGGCCTATCGTCGGTCAACGTAGCTTTTCTACCGGTTTATGTCACAGAAGCGAAAGGCTTCTTCAAAGACGAAGGGCTCGATGTTCTGCTGGTTTTGTTTAATGCCGGCGCGACCAATCTGCAGGCGCTCATCGGCGGCGACATCCACATGATGGGCAGCGCCTTCGTCGAAACCATCGGCGGTCGTGCCGCCGGGGTCGATATCAAAAACTTTTGGGGAGTGTGTAACATCATGCCGTTCCAGCTTTATTCGCAGGCCGACTTCAAGTCGATGAAGCAGGCCAAAGGCAAGCGCTTCGCAATCAGCCGATTCGGCTCGCTCACCGATTTTTTGACGCGCGCGACGCTGCGCCATTTCGGCGTGGATTCGAAGGAAGTCACGATTCTCCAGATCGGCAGCACACCGGCGCGCTTCGCCGCGCTATCGGCCAAGGCGGTAGATGCGTCCATCGTGTGGTTTCCGGTGACGGAGATCGCCAAAGCGCAAGGTTACAACAAGCTGCTCGATCTTAAAGAAATCTTTCCGGAATGGCCGTACGAAACTTTTGCCGCCAAAGAATCCTACCTCAATAAAGAAAGAGATCAGGTCAGCAAATTTCTCCGCGCCTATCAAAGAGGCGTCAAGTATACGATTGAAAATAAGGCCGAAGCCGTGAAAATCATAGGAAAATACGTCAAATTGGACCCGGCCTATGCTCCGGCGGGTTATGACGAATATCGCGACTCGTTTCCGCTAAACGGCCAGATCGCTGAAAAAATCATTCCGGTCGTGATCGAAGAAGAATTTCAGGCCGGCAGAATCAAAAAGAAAGTGACCTTGGAAGACATGGTGGACCGCTCGTTTATCAAAGCGTTGGGTAAGTAGAAAAAATATTGACGACTAAACATTTACCCTGGAGGTGATCTATGATTATCGATCTGGATTCGCATTTGCGCGAGGGTTACTTCATGGACGAAGTTTACAATTTGCCGGAACCCTACGCGCGCTTCACGCCGCAAAAGGCAGGCGAGGGCAGAAATCACAATACCAAGTGGATTCATCAGCTCGATCCCGGCGACCCGCAGGGCCGCGCCGCGCACCGCCATCCTTATATTTACGATCCCAAAGTCAACTGGCGCAACGGCGAGATCGCGGCAAGGCAAATCGCCGGCCATGATATGGAGTTTCGCGCCAACGACATCAAGAAAGAAAGGATCGAAAAACAGGTGCTTTTCCCCACCGGCATCAATGTCGCGACGGAAAACGTCGGCGGTCTGGGGCTCGCCTGCGCCCAGTCCTACAACAATTGGGTGAGAAAACTTATCAGAGGCCACGAAGATCTTTTCCTGCCGGTTGCCATGGCGCCGGCCGGCTGCCCGGAAGAAATGGCCAACGAACTGCACCGCTGCGTGAAAGAGTTTGGCTTCAAGGCCAGTCATTTAGTTCCTTACATTGGTCGACGCAACGTCGATCACCCGAGTTTCTATCCTTACTATCAGGCCGCGGAAGAGCTGGGGGTGCCGATCTTCTGTCATCCGAACAGCAACGGCGAGGTGACCGATCGCTTTGATAATTTTTTCAAAACCCACGTTTTGGGCCGCGTGATGAACTGTACGCCGGCGCTGGTCGCGCTCGTGCTCGGCGGCGTATTCGAAAAATTTCCCAAGCTCAAAGTCGCGTTCTTCGAATGCAGCGCGGAGTGGCCGCTCTATTGGATGCACCGGATGGACGATGATTGGGAATGGGCCAAGGACTTTCCGCAGATCTCCGGCGAATTAAAAATGCCGCCGTCGGAATACGTCAAGCGCAACTGCTACATTACTTGCGAAGCGGACGAAGGAGATATGACCCAGTCACTCAAAGAAGTCGGCGAGGATCATATTTTGATGGCCACCGACTATCCGCACTTTGACTCGGAATTTCCCCACACGGTATCGAGAATTATGGAGCGAAAGGATCTGACGCAGAGACAAAAGGAAAAAATCTGCGGTGAGAATGCAGCGAAGCTTTTGAATCTGTAATTACCGGAGTCGGTTTTCAGCAAAGCGCCTGTACGGACGAAAAAATTCGACAGGCGCTTTCTAGTTAGCGGGAAAACGGCTAACTGAGAAAAAATAATTCGGCAGCGTTTATTTGATCAGCCCGGCCTTTTTTGCGATCTGCTCGACGGTGCGATGCTCTTCGCGGATTTCGGCGAGGAGTTTGTCTGGCGGTTCGTAGTCGGCGACCATCCCCAGGTTCGCTAACCGAGAGCCGACCGCGGGGTCTTTCATGACTTTTTCGAGTGCGGCGATGAGCGTCTTCGATACCTCAGGCGGCACACCGGCCGGCGCGAAAAAAGCCGACCAAACACCGAGCAGATTCTGTTTGTATCCGAGCTGGGCCAACGTCGGGATTTGGGGAAACTCTGGCATCTTACTGGACGCAATAATTCCTCTCATGGTTTCAGCTTTCAGGTGTTCGGCGACGACGCCTTGAGCGGCGGCGGCTCCTTCGATATGTCCTCCAAGCGCCGCAGTCACAGCCGGGCCGGCGCCTTTAAACGGTATCATCGTCAGTTCAGCTCCGGTGAGGGAATTGACGATCTCGACGGTAAAATGACCGACTGACCCAGAGCCCACCGTACCGACGCGAACGTTACCGGGGTTCTTCTTGCCATACTCCGCCATTTCGGCGAAATCTTTGAACGGCGCGTCTTTGTGCACGGCGAGCACGATGGGCGTGCGCATCGCCATTCCGATCTGCGTGAGATCCTTGAATGGATCGTAGGGCACGGCGTTGGGCGTGAGAATGCGATTGAACACCACCGATGCGTTATTTGTAATCAGGATCGTGTAGCCATCCTTGGCCGCTTTCATCGCGCTGTCGGTGCCGATCGTTCCGCCTGCGCCGGGCCTGTTGACGGCCACAACCGGTACTTTGAGGAGCTTGGATAACCCTTCGCCGATGGTGCGGCCGGCGACATCCGTGGAGTCGCCAGGCGCAAGGGGAATGATCAGATTGATCGCCTGCTTTGGATAAGCTTGGGCAACGACGCTTTGCGGAAGAAAGAACAACGACGCAAACGAAAGTAGCACGAAGACTCTGGTAATCATCAGATTCTCCCTTTATGAATTAAGAATGAAAATTCCTCCACACCAAACCGACGGATTAATTATGTCGAACAGATGTCGGCTACTACTCCAGCGAGTCATTCCCGCGAAAGCGGGAATCTAGTCTTTGCAACTGCAATCCAGTTGCCACTAACCTGGATGCCCGCCTTCGCGGGCATGACGGACTTTCACTTCGGCTGAAGCATGCCCTGAGTTCTGTCGAAGAGGCGAGGGTTTTCAGCCAACCCCGTAGAGATACATTAACGGGAAATCTCTCCGCCCCATATTTCTTTTAGAAAACCGCTTTTGTCCAAATCCTCCGCGAAGCGGTTTTCGATCAGCTCGGCGGCTTTGCGGCGCACCTAGTGCCTTGTTCGCGGGCGACTTCGATGGTACCGGCCACGGTAGTCTCCGGCACGAGCAGCCGGCGATTGACCAGCAGCTTGGCATAGGCATCGTAGGCCGATTGCAGCGCGTCCGCGTCGTTGAGCTTGAGCGCCTTGCTGACTGCCGCTTTGCCTTTGTCAGGATTTTTCTCGACAAAATAAATCGACTCGGCAAGCGCCGCAATCCATTTTTGCACCAGTACGGGACGCTCTTTCAACGACTTCGCGTTGGTGTGGAGCGAGCTGTAGACCGAGGGAACGCCGAGATCGTTCAGACGATAAACCAAATTGAAGCCGTTGCGTCGCCCGCGGACATCGAGCGGCGGCGTGACCAGAGCGGCTTCCGCGATGCCCGCATGCATGGCATTGAACGGTTCCACTTGGCCGGTGCCGCCCACGGTGCGGATCTTAACGTCGTTATCGCTGAGGTTGAATTTTTTCATCAGCGCGCGGGCGAGACGGAAAGTCAAATCGCCGCCCGCGTTACGGCGATGCTTTTGCCCTTCAAATCTTCCGGCCGCTTGATGTCTTTGCGAGCGAGCATGACCCACGGCAGACCGACGAGCGGAGAAGCGATCAGTTTCGCATCGCTGCCCGCCGCCATGCCGGGTATGGTCGCATCGGCGGCGCAATAGAGAAATTGAATTTCGTCGGCGGCCAACGCCGCCAGCGCCACGCCGCTGCCACGGATAGAAACGTATTCGACCTTCATTCCGTATTTTTCAAACAGCCCGTTGTCGAGGGCCGCGTAGAGATGGATGAAGCCGCCGGTGATGGCGCAGGCGGCGACGCGAACGGTTACCTGAGCTTCCCCCGGCTTCGCGAGGTACGGATTTGCGCCAACGGAAGAGGGCAGAATAGATAGGCGAAAAGGATCAGTGCGCTGAAAACCTTTTTCATCACGGCCGGACTCCTTTCCTGACTGCGCATACATCCGCCGATAACTCGTTGTCAAACTGAAATAACATTCTTGTATTGGTGCGTGGAGCCCATATACAATCCAATCTTCCGTCCGATTTGGCAGAAGGAGGATCTCGCAATGATGAAATGGCTGCAAATCGCATTGGCATTGATTGTCTGCGGCACGCTTTCGTCGACGGCGCCTTGCGGTGCGCAGGCTCTTAAAGTCGGCATGACTTCGAAGACGCTATTTTACCTGCCATTTTATGTCGGCCAGAAAAAAGGGTTTTACAACGCGGAAAATTTAAAGGTCGAACTGATCCTCATCGGCCGCAGCGATGTGCAACTGCAAGCGCTGATCGCCGGCGAAATCAATTTCGGCACGCTCAACTCCGACGGCGTGATCCTGGTCAACGAAAAAGGCGGCAATCTAAAAGTCATCGCCGGCGTCGACAACGCCGCGCCGTATATCCTGGTCGGCGGCAAAGCTTACAAGAAAATCGAAGATCTCAAAGGCGCGCGCCTCGGCGTCTCCGGGCTGCGCGGCGGCGCGACTTCGATCCTGGTCGATTATCTGAAGAGCAGGGGGCTCCAATATCCGCGCGACTATACCTTCACCGTCATCTCGGGCGGCACCGCAGCGCGCCTGACCGCATTGGAAAGCGGCGCGATAGCGGCGGGCATTCTCGGCATTCCATACTCCGACATCGCCATCGATCAGGGCTTCAACAGACTGGGCGATACAATGGAACTCATTCCGACCTATCAATTCAACGGCATCACCGTGAATCCGCCCTGGGCGGAGAAGAATCGCGCGACGGTTGTTAAGTTTTTAAAAGCGCATATCCGCTCGCTGCGCTGGATCCACGAGCAGCCGAACCAGGCAACGGAATTATTTACCAGCGAGATGGGCGTGAAGCAGCCCTACGCGCGCAGAGGCATCGACTATTTCACGAAGAATAAAGTTTTTCCCATCGACGGCTCGGTGACGCTGGAAGGATTGAAAGTGAATATCGAGGTCCAATTTAGGGACGGAATACTCAAAGAGCCGCTGCCCGCGCCGGAAAAATACGTGGATCAAAGTTACGTGCGGCAAGCGCAGAAGGAACTGGGGTTGTAACGAGTTCAAAGCGTTCCAATCGTTCGAGCAGTTCAGATCGACGAACGAATGGCGGAAAGAACCACTCCGTAGCTTGCTGCGGGGTGTCGATAAATCTTAACGTTCAACTTTCCCAAAGTTCCCGCGAATGTTTTTATCGGGGGTCTAGTTTCGAGCCCGCCTGGATTCCCGCTTAAAACATGCGGGAATGACGGACTTCGAATAGGAAATTAGATTAGCGCAGCATACTACAGGGAATTGACGCACAGAGATTCAAAGATACAGCCGTGTTCTTGTTTGACGCCAAATAGCCGTTCTGTTATCCGAGGAGCAGACGTTCACCCGTGAAGTAGGAATCCTCACTTGTCATGACGCATCATCACTTCCTTTCGATCCTTGCTTTCGCAGTTTTGACGTTTTGCCCATCCGAGCTTCGAGCTCAGCCCCGCCCCAAAATCGTCGTGGGCTATGCGTCGATGAGCTCTGTCGCCACAACCCTGTGGGTGGCGCAAGAAAAGGGCTTCTTCGCTAAAAACGGTCTCGACGTGCAATCGGTTTTCATTCCCGGATCGCCGACCTTGATCGCTTCGATCAATACCGGCGACGTACACATGGCATACACCGGTGGCACGGCGACACTCGGAGCCGCGGTCGGCGGACTCGATATGAAGATCATCGCGGCCTTCGCCAACTTTATTCAAACCGATCTGGTCGCGCGCCCCGAGATCAAGACCGCGGCCGACATGAAAGGCAAGCGCATCGGCGTGACCAGCATCGGCGGCACCGGCTGGATGTCGGCGATGTTGGCGCTGGAACAAATCGGCTTGAGCCCGGAGCGTGATAAAATTTCCCTGGCCGCGTTCGGCGATCAGCGCGTCATCAGTCAAGCGCTGGAAACCGGCACGATTCAAGGCGGAGCTCTCGCCGGAGTTTTCAGCCGCCGGCTCAAGCGGTCCGGCTATAATTTTCTCGGCGAGGTGGAAAAGATTCCACTGGTTGGCACAAGCCTCGTCGTCAAGTCCGATTTCTTGACGAGCCACGGTCCAATCGCGCGTAACGCCTTGCGGGGGATGGTCGAAGGCCACGGCTATGTTTTGAATCCGGCCAACAAGGCTTCCGTGATCGAAATCATGACCAGGAAACTTGGCGTTACCGATCCGCTGGCAGCCAACGACGGTTACGATGATTACGTGCGGCGCACCGATAAGAAGGCTTTCGTGGTGGTTGACGGGTTAAAAAACATTCAGCGCTTCATGAAGCTGCGCAACCCGAAAATCGGCGATATCAATTTGGATCGATTGGTTGATGAGAGCATTTTGCGTGATTTGGAAAAAAGCGGATTTCTTGAGCAGGCTTTGGGCGGCAAGATCGCTGCTCGTTAAGAAGAAAGGGTGGACTTATGGCAATTGACGGCATGAAGGTGATCGACCTGGACAGTCATTTGGTCGGCGACCTGGAGAGTTGGGAGCAGACAATCGAAGCAAAGTATAAGGAGTTCTTGCCGCGCAAGTTGCCGACCAGGGACAACGAGCGGCGCAAAACGTTGGTCGGTAACCGCATCATGATCGGCTCCGAGCTTGGCCGGCAAAAAGCCGATAAGAAGGAGTGGGTGACCGAGGCGGATCTCACGTCGCACGGCCGCGTGCGCAACATGGATCTGGACGGCATCGACGTTGCGGTTCTCTCGCCCAATTCACCCGCGCTGGACATCCTTTGGTTCGTCGACGATCCCGAGCTTGCCGCCGCCTACGCGCGCGCGCAGAACAATTACATGAATTGGTACGCCTCGCAGCAGCAGGGACGGCTCATGTGGGCGGGAGTGATTCCGCTGCAGGATACCAAGGAAGCGATTAAAGAGCTGCATCGCTCGCGCGAGTTGGGCAGCAAGGCCCTCAACGTCAAAGCGACGCCAATCCCCGGCAAAGAGTGGTGGGACCCGTACTTCGATCCGATTTTTGACGAGCTGGAAAAAACCAACACGCCGATCATCTTCCACGACACCAAGACCGGCTCCATGGGCCAGGAGCGCTTCGCCGATAACTTTTTCTTCTCGCACATGGTCGGGCGCACCATCGAGACGATGGTCTGCCTGATGATTTATCTTTGCGGCGGCGTTTTGGAAAAGCATCCTAATCTTAAAATTATTTGTCTGGAGACCGGCGCGTCGCAGATGCCGTGGTGGCTATCGCGCATGGATGAGCACTGGGAAAAACTGCCCCATCTGGTGCCGTGGCAGAAGCGCCGGCCGACGGATATCTTCAATCAGAGCGTTTACGTCGGCTGCGAGCCCTTTGAAGACGGCCTGTTCGAGTGGGCGGTCGAATATCTCGGCGGCGACCGGCTGGTGTTAGCGACCGATTCGCCGCACTGGGATTCGTCACAGCCGGGACAGGTGACGGGACCGATTTCGCGAAGCACGAAGATTTCGCAGGAGAACAAGAAAAAAGTTCTGGGCGAGAATGCGATCAACCTGCTCGGCTTAGGGCTATAGCGCGCCGTGACGAGGTTGTGTCTCCGATTACTCTGATCGCGTGTCGAGGAAAGGAGTAGGTCATGGGGAAATATGTTTTTCTGTCATTAGCAATCCTCGGACTATCGATGCCGACAAAATCTCTCGACGCCGCGTCCGCGCCGACCAAAAGCATCGTCGCTCACGCCGCGGTAAACGCGAGAGTTCTTCCTCTCTGGATGGCTAAAGACCAAGGATTTTTCGCTAAGTACGGAGTTCCTTCCGAAGTCATCTTCATTCGGCAAGCGCCGACACTGGTTGCGGCGTTGACTTCGGGAGACATCCAAATCGGCTACACCGGCGGCACCGCCGTGTTGGGAGCAGCTGCGAGCGGATCGGATCTCAAGATTTTGGCCGCGTTTACCAATCGAGTGACCTATGACGTCGTGGCGCGGAAGGGCATCAAGAGCCCTGAAGATTTGCGCGGCAAAATCTTCGGCGTCCAGAGTATCGGCGGAACGGTTTGGATGGGCGCCATTTTGGCGCTGGAGCATTTCGGCTTGGATCCGAACCGGGACAAGATCAGTCTCATTGCCGCGGGCGACCAGTCGGTTCTTGCCCAGGCGCTGGTTGCCGGAATCATAGATGTTACAGTGCTGGACGGCGTCATGAGTCGCACTTTGCGCGAAAACGGCTACCCGGTCCTCGCTGAGCTAAGCAAGCTAAACATTCCGATATCAAGCGTGGGCATCGTCGCCAGGGCCAGCTACATTCAGAGCAATTCGCAGAGTATCGAGAATTTAATGAAGGCGCTTTTGGAGAGTGAGGCGTTTATCTTCGGGCCGGCCAACAAAAGCAGGGCTCTGGCCGTTCTGAAGCGATATCTACGAATCAATGACCAAGAGGCTGAGGAGGGATACAACGACGTGATCACCGGACTGGACCGAAAACCCCACGCGAATTTGGCCGGTCTGAGAAACGTTCAGCGGCTCATGAAATTGCGCAACCCGAATGTGGAAAAGGTAAAAGTTGAAGAGCTGGTGGACGACCGGTTTATGAAAAAATTAGACCAGAGCGGATTTATCGATGAGATGTACGCCAAGTACGGAGTGAAGTAGACGTTTCGAGTCTCGGGTCCCGCGTCTCGAGTTAACCGGATAATATGGAGTGAAAACTAAGCGAGTGGTGATATTTTTGTGCCAAGCACGGCGAGGGAGGAGTTCAACCCGGAACCCTAGACTCGAAACTCGAAACGAATTCAGGAGACTTTAAATGTATATCGACGGTGACACGCATTATTGGCCGCTTCGCTTCATCGATAAGGTGAAGCACCCCGGGCGCGGGCATCTCGAAGTGGTCGAGGACAAGGGCGACATGATGCGCTATGGCGAAGTCGTTCCTGGTAAAGTCGCGACCTACTACCGAGACGGCAAAAAGATTCATTCTTTCAAGGAAGGCCGTTGGAGCATTCCGTTGCGTGCCG
>Ga0184640_10000558_pt1 | contig 9998 bp, 6 predicted proteins | sample PLM31_200_b2_FD_133161 | JGI IMG/M metagenome (GOLD analysis project Ga0184640, IMG submission 133161) | Groundwater sediment microbial communities from an aquifer in East River, Colorado, USA - PLM3-1_200_b2 | ecosystem: Environmental > Terrestrial > Soil > Riparian zone | place: USA: East...
AGGAGAACAGTATTTTGTACAAATCTTATTTGAAGGCTCATTATGGTTACCCTTCAAATGATAAATTATTGTCGCTATTGAAGAAAGAAATAAAGCCTGATCACATCTACAAGATGTTGGCAAACAATAGCCTAAATTTAAATGGAATTGGATTGGACATTGGTTGTTCAATTGGTTCAAGTACCTTTGAATTGTCAAAAAAGATATCATATGTGTTTGGAATAGATCTTTCATTTTCGTTCATATTGGAAGCTAGAAAAAGAATGCAAAATAGAAAAAGAAGAAACATGGAATTTATTGTAGCAGATGCAACAAATCTTCCTTTTAGATCTAAATTCTTTCAAATTGTAGTTGCATTAAATGTTATTGATAGAATGGATTTCAACAAGCTAATTTTATCTATAAATAGCTGCATTAAAAAGTATGGAAAATTGATCCTAGTAGATCCTTATCATTTTGTTGACAATAATGGTAAAGAGGAATTTGATTCCGTCCAAATCAGGAAGAAATTAGAAAAATTTGGATATAAAATAAAAAATAAAGAATCGTATATCCCATGGATAATTAAGATGAATGAGAGGTCTTATCTTTTTTATTTCGTGGATTTTTTAGAGGCAAATAAAAGTTATTAGAATTCTTTTGAATCAAGATTCTATGTTCATCAGAATCTCAGCACAATCCGTGAATCAAATTCCAATAATAACTCTATTTCTTATTCTTTTTTCTTAATGGATTTGCAATAGAGTCCAGCGTATTTCCAATTAAAAAGAAGGCCAATCCGGTTAACGCAATCATAAGTCCTGGTGGGACAATCCACCACCATATACCTCTGGACGCAGCATCTGCTGTATTTGCATCGTGAAGTAATTGTCCCCAAGTAGGTAATGATGGATCTCCTAAACCGATAAAACTTAATGCAGCTTCACCAAGTATAGCTGCTGGAACAGAGATGGCCACACTTGCAAATGTTAGAGGAAGAAGTTGTGGTATAATGTGTTTGAAAATTACCTTCAAATCTGATTGTCCCATTAGTTTAGATGCCTCAACATACTGAAAATTACGTATTTGTAATGCAATGCTTCTAATTACCTTTGCAGTTCCCATCCAGCTAAAAAACATCAGAAAAGCAATTATCAAAAATATACTACGTCCGTAAGTAATCGAAAGAAGAATAAGGAGTGGCAATGTCGGCAATGCATAAAAAATATCATTTATTCGCATCATTCCTTCATCGGTTCTCTTTCCTCTATAGCCAGCGACTACACCATAGATAAGTCCAATAGTTATTGAAAATATTGAGACGGTAAGACCTAAGAATAGCGCTATGGGCGTGCCCCAGATGATTCCAACAGCTAAATCTCTTCTCAGGTCATCAGTTCCCATGATACCGAATACTTTACCTCCAAGAATTATACCAGTATCTTCAACGATACTCGAATTATCAAATAAGTAAAACCTTTCTGATATTTGATAATTTCCTTCAAGAACACTTGGTCTATTGGTATCTGAAAATAATAATATTTGGGGCTCATAATTGGATATCGGATAATTGAAAAATCCTTGATATTGAATTAAGGATTCTTTTATATTTTTATTTGTAGAAAAGATTCTATCTGAAAAAGTAGTATTTATGTTACTAGATGGAGGTAATGAGGAATAATAAATCGTAAAATTATTGTTGTCAGGTCTATTAATATCAATTTGCAAAACTGGAGGTATATTACCATATTTAACTGAATAGAGGAACATAAGGTCATCAGGAAAGCTATCGGTTTGCATATTAATTTCAAATACATAATTGACTATTCTAATTCCATCTGATGATTCTGAAATAACTTTTGCATCATTTTTTCCTAATGAAATATGCTCAAATTCTTTGGATCCAAAAATATTAGTCCAAAACGGAGCTGCTGTTTTTGGATTATTAATCCAATAATCCGGATCATTCCAGAGAATATAGGATTTAATTGGGATGATGATTGGTGCAAGTACACTTAACAACAATAGAAACACAATAATTGATATTCCAATCACACCACGGCGAGATCTTAGTAAATCTAAAAGTAATTTTTTTTGCAAAAATTAGCTACCTTTCATCCTTGGATCTAACAGAGCATAAGAAATGTCAGTAATGAATATTGTTACCAAAAAAATGACTGTTGAGATATATGTAAGACCAATTATTATAGGAACATCAAAGAGTCCTATAGCGTCATAATAGAGTTTCCCCATGCCGGGCCAATCAAAAACGGCCTCTGTTATAATTGCCCCTCCAAAAGAAGCTTGTAAGCTCAACGCAACAGCGGTCGCTATTGGCGGACCAGCATTTCTAAGTGCATGAGAATATAAAATTTTTCTCCTGGAAATTCCAATTGTTCTTTTTGCATAAATAAAATCTTCATTCAAGATGTTTATCAAGAAATATCTTACAATATACGCCCATGAACCAAAAGAAACAATGACTAATGTGATAAGGGGCAGGGCCATATGATATAGCAGATCAACAATATAGGTAGTGTCAGAAGGTGAAGAGAGAGGTGTTGCCCGAGCAGGAAAAATATGTAATGTAAAGGCAAAGACAAGGATCATTATCATTGCTACCCACCACGATGGAAAGCTGTTACTAAATATGGCAAATATTGAATTGAGTTTATCCCACCAAGACCCTTCTTTACCTGCAACATATGTTCCTAGAAAAATACCAATAACAGTAACGCATATATTGGCTGTAGTAAACAACAAGAGAGTTTTCGGAACTTTTTCAAATATTATGTCTCGCACGCTAGTTGATCCGAAATCAGTAGAAAAGTAGTGAGATTCTCCCAAATCCAGAGTCATTACACTTGTGACCCTGTGAAATAATTTGGAGGGATTGAACGAGTCTTGATCCAAACCAAAGGTTTTAGATTTTAACTGGATTTGGTTATTTATGTAAGATAATCGTTCATCTGAATTTTGGAATTTAAGCATTCCTTGATTTACTTCATCTATCACTTGATTACGAATAGCGTCAACGAGTAGTTTATCAAGAGTAGGACCTAGTAGAATCACTGTGATAAATATAGTTGAGAACAAAACTAAAAACATATTAAATGAACGAAATAGTAAGGTTCCTCCTAGGCCCAAATGCTTTTACTTTATTATGTTATTGATATAACTTAATAAATGCATCATGTTCAATCATCTTGTTGGACCTGCATTGGTAGTTGTACCGGGTTACATCCCAAATTGATTTCGTTTGAGTTAATAAGCTAGTTCTTGATTATGGGATTTGGGACAGTTATAAAAATGCCAGTATAGATATCAGGTCTTAGAGCATAATTGCTGTTGACGAACAATTCAAATTCGTTTGGTCCAATTGACATTGCCTTAGTAGCACTCCCATTAATTGCAACCATGAAATTCCCTTTGCTATCGATCCATTTACCCTCTCCTTGGATTATGAGACGATTATTCTTATCAGAGACAAAATACTTTAATGTTGCATTACTGTCATAGTTACCATCAATAGTGACATTACCTGAAATAGTTAAAGGCATACCGCTTGTAACTACTTTTGGGTGTTGAACCGTTTCAAATTTCGCTAGTTTTGCTGTTTCATAAATAGACCAATACCCTTTAACAAATGGATAAGAACTATCTCTAAATGCCGTAACGGATATTACTCTCCCTGTTGGGTTATAGCTCTTAATTTCATAGGGTCCGTTACCAACTACTGCATGATTGTGTTCTGCTATCCATCTTATACTTGCATCATATCTCTTTATAGCCTCATCAACAGTAACTATATCCTTTAATGCGGTAGGTATGAATCGTTCTGTTTTCATTTTTTCCAATTCTTGTCTTATAGACTGTGCATGACTAGGTATTATCAATGATAACCATTCAATGTTCTTGACCGTTGCTTCTGATCGCGTATACGCAAAGATTCCGTTTTTCACCAATCTCTCTATTGCCGCATCAACTTCCCAAGGAGAGGTTGCCCAAACTGAAGCAAAATCAGCTATTTCTTTGCTATCAAAATGCCAGTAATCAACGAATGATATAACATTACTGTTATTTAGAAATTTAGTACCACGAAGATATTTTAGTGCAACTTGGGCCTGAGAAGCATATTCAGGGTCATATGTAAGATCTGTTGAATTAATCTTGGATGACCATTCATATAGAAAGTAGAGTGGATAAATTAGGTCCGCCTTGTTCATAGGTTGACCATTTTGCCAGTTTGAATATACCAGATTAAGGGTAACCTTACTCTTGGAAGTATTCTTTCCAACCTCTTCCCATTTCTGGTCAGATGGATCCCATGTTAATGCATCATTATCTACTTGGAGTCTTTTTTCCGGTCCCATAGTTGTAATATTTATCCATTCATTTCTCACAGGAATCACTTCACCATTATATGGATCTCTAGACATAGACGGATCAGAGACTAATGAAAGAATATTCGTACAGTAGATATCTTTACAACCACCAACGCCATTCCATGCGCCTTGATAAATTTGCTTGACACCAACGTTTATAATATTTGTATTTTTCTCTGATCTTGCATTTATGAGAGATTTGCTGGTAGAAATACCTGCACCAAAGTCATTTATTAGTCCCTTAATTGACGAGGATGCCACGTATGAATCGATATTTTGAGCTACAAAAATTCTCACAGACTCTTGTATTCCCAAACTTACAGCTTGTCCTAATAATTCATTACGTTCCTCTTGGGAAGTAAAGTTAGAGTATGCTATTCTTTGTGTTATGTTATCAAGTGAAGAATTTTGATAGTTCCAGAAGGACGGATTTGCCCATCCAGGCATACTACCAAAATATGGGGAGTACATTTGAGCTGCCGTGGACGGATTATATCTAACAAATGCAGATGTTCCTCCGAAAGCTTCAGTATAAACTTGCCAAGATAACTCCTGTGGGTCTTTTGCGTAGACGATGAGGTTTGCTTTATTTAAATCACCGTAGTTTCTTTCTACGGTAAAGCCAACATTTTCAAGTTGATTTGCAAGATTTTCACCCATTGCTTTTCTTGGTAAATCATCAATTCTTATCATAAATTTGATTGAGATAGGAGTTCCTTTGTATGTCCATTTACCCTCTAACTTCGTTGCACCATTTGAAATCAATATTTTCTCAATTATCTCTTTTGCAAGATTTGGATTATATTTGAAATTATAAGACTCTAGAATTGGAATAATTGATTCGTATTCAGGTGAGGAGATTCCAAACGGGTCTATTTGAACACTTCCGTAGCCATTTAGAATTTCATCTACGACAAATTCACGATTTATCAAGTAATTTATTGCAAAACGAATCTCCTTGAACTGGAACGGATTTAAAATGTTAGGATTCTTTGACGGTGCGGGATTTAACAAGAAGCCAAATGAACCTGCATTTTTTTCATATATTTTTAGATTAGTATCATTTGAAATAGATGCTACTGTTTCAACAGGTATCCTAAAGTAGTATGTATCAAGATTGCCTTCCCTAATTTCCTGCAGAGCTACATTTCCGTCCAGATATTGAATGAATTGTATGTTGTCGGTATATGCCCCCTTTTCGCTTGATTCAAGTGCGTTAAGAGTAGTAAACGAGGGAACGGTTACTATCAAAATTAAGAGTAACGTGGTTAGTACTTTAGGTATTTCTGTCAATTGTCTAGTGATAAAGGTAAGAGATTTATGAATTTTCTTAATTGGTCTAGTTGTTCCTTAAAACTACATAATATTCCATGTTCTAACTTGTTCTGTGACATCTATTGCTTCAAGATATAATGAACAACTATCATTATTACTCGAAAAAGAAGTAATCTCAGAAGAACTCTATCGCCATTTTATTAAAAGAGGTCTAAAGGTTATAAAACCTTCCAGTGACTTTGGACTTCATTATTTGGGTGAAATTTTACCAGAGATAGTTATTGGCGCTTCCTCTGAATATGTCAAGAAGATGAGAGTGCCGTATCAAGCTACAAGTTATGTTGCAGCAAGAACAAGGGAAAGTGGCAAAGGGATTTACATTTACAAGATTACTGATAAACCCGGCGGTGGCGTTCTATCCCTAACTGGAGGCATTAGAAAATTAGGAGATAGTGTTTTTGCATCAACTCATAGAATCCTACTGGGTACAAAAGCTATGATGATAAGTGCTGATAATCTAGTTGTCAACAGAGAACACATTTGGAATTGGCAATTTTTTGGAAATGCTTTAAAAGAATCCAATCCAAATATCTACGAAGACCTGATAAAGCTAAGAGATAAAATAGTTACAAATTCAGTGTTTCATCAAATTGTTGTAGCCAGATCTGACAAAACATTTCGTAGACTCAAGATCGCCGATCTCCATCAGAAAAACCAAATAAAAATTCTTGATCCCAGAAATGGAATCCGAGTGGTCTTCTTGACAAATGAATCAGGACACGATTACGCGGCAAAGTTCCTTCCTGAATCAGATCTAATTGAGTATATCGTTACCGGCAAAACCTTTCATATGTATTCAGCTATGGTCAAGGTTAGGCTACTATACCACATAGATGTGCTCTTGAATGATGGAGGACGTATCATGTCGAATTCCTTGCGAGATTTAGGCATACTAGGAGAAGAGAGAGTTACTCTAGAACCCTATCCAGGAAGCCGGTTTATTTCCGATAATGAAAGAATTGATCCTAAATCAATACTTGGAATAGAAGGATCAGGAACTGATGGGGGAGAAATTAAGAATGGAATAAGGATTCATTCAACAAAAATAGGAAATGAGATGGCCAATGTCTATGTATATCCACTAGATGAGAGATTGGCTATAGATGAGATATGAGATTGTCAGAATAAAACTATATCTGCCACAATATTAAAGCCAAGTTTGTATCTGACAGATAAGTTAGTATTGGAATAGAAATATTCGAACTGCCACTGATTATTGCCAGAGCTCATAGATTAATCTGATGTGTATATATCTCAAATTGATTTAGATATTTTGTAATTCCTAATCCTCAAAGAACGGTCTAAATTGTACATCAAAGCCAGGCGAGTTATTTGCAAATTGTTTTATGGTTATCATTTTACATATCTTGTCTTGAAACTCTGAATGTTCTGTAAATTTCATTTTACAAATAGGACACTTAACTTCGCGATTCACAATGATAACAATAAACCATATGTTAAACTATAAAAAGATTAAGTTAGGATTCTATTGATAGAAACTATAATAAAGAAACAGCTATAAAAATAATCTTTTTCTTAAACACCAGTTGCTATGGCAAACGCTTCAGTTATGCATATATGGATTAGGTTACCTTAAGAAAGGATAATCAAGATTAGTATGGTCGTACAGTAACTAGGATTTTCCAAATCTCGATGAAATTAAATACACGGATACATATTCAATTATTATTTATTACTTGCAAATGACATCATAGAATCTTTTTATATTTATGTGATTTATGTGAAATCTTTTTCTTCAGAGCGTTTGTCATTTCATCGAAAAGCGTAGCCAAATCCCAACCATTTTTTGTATAAGTAATACCACCATGAGTTGATAGAACATGGACATCAATCTCGTATCTCTTCCTAGCCCCCGTGATCTTTCTTAGTTTTATGCGGCAATGCGCTTGCTCTATATCAGGATAAATTCTTCTCAGGAATTTAATGATGTTTGTAAATTTGGTTTTAGCAAGTCCTGCATCTAATGGATCATCAGGTAAACCAATAATAAACATTGGTATGTCCTCCTCTATTTTTTCTCCCAATAATGCAACTACGTCTCGGTAAGTAACTATTCCCTGTATCTCATCCCATACTTTAATGATGCAATAAGTCGAACCTGTACCTATCATGAGATCACAAACTGACTGGAGACTTTCAGAGACGTCAGCAGTTATTACATCTTTATTCACCAATCCCGATATTTCAAGGTTAAGTCTATCTTCAGTATTGTCAATTCCTATTGATTTTTTTCCTATCCTCTCAGAGGGTAACATTATTTGCATGATGTCTGATGAGGTTATAATGCCAACTAGATTACCATTGTCAACTACAGGCAGGTGATCTATTCTTCTCCTTTTCATTATGGATTTGGCAGAAGATATAGACTTGTTACTACCGATAACTATTGGACTACTAGTCATTACATCCGATGCCAGGATTCCTAACTTATTTTCGGCCAAGTGTCTACTGATTAATTCAACAATTCTCTTGGCTGAAATTTGACCCACAATTTTATTATCGTCAATCACAGGAAGGGTTCTCATCCTATGAAGACTCATTATCCTTGCAGCCTCTCCGATTACACTGTCCTGCTGTAATGCAGGAATTATTTTTCCAATTAATGAAGGTCTTGTTTTTTTGATATCTTTGATTCCTATGATATCCCTGATATTCACTGCTGCAATTTTACCTGATAAATTCAATGAATATGTCATAAGAATTGGTTTGGATTAAAGTGCTAATGATTCTTGAAAGTGCCTCTTCCCTAGTCATTAGCACTGGCGGATCGATTAAAGTCTTAACTGGCAGGTTGCGGGTTACGTTTAGATGATTATAAATTCTGGATGTAGCCAACTTTAGAGCTATATTTCATGGGACCTCATTAAAGCTTTTATCCAAGTTCTAGCAATTCAATCGCAGCCAAACAAACTTTCCATTTATTTTCGCTAGGGCATAACTTTTGGTAATTTCATTTTCGATAGTTTATTCACTTAACAAAAATCATATTCGTTTATCAATTTTGTTTGCTGCTAACGTAATGATCTTTATCTGCAAAGTTTTTTAGAAAGCAATAGTGGTACATCATTGTAATAATAGTCATGCCAAGGTCCAAAACGGAAGTTTCTAGCAGAAGTATGAAGGATGGTTCATCAGAAGATTCGCTACCAAAATGGGCAGAAGACGAAATTAAATCTGTGCTATTTAGTGAACCAGAAATACTAACAAGATCAGGATACATATTGGCCGTCTACAAAGACGTCTATGAAATTGATTTACAGATATATGAAGCGCTTTCCGACGGCAGAACAATAATAGAAGGTTTGGATGTCCCTAAAAATTTGAAGATTTCGGACTTCCTAAAGGGATTCATTTATGAATTTAGAATAAAAATGTTTAAGGGCGCATTAAGTTCTAAATTGGTTGAGCTATTAAAAACAAAGTACAATCTTGACATGTATGCGATCTATAGATTTGAATTAGAGGATCTTCAGCTTATGGATGTAGAATCAGACATACAAACAACCACCAGTACTAGTGAAGATGAAGATGATTAATTATTCTAGTTTTAACTATCTACTATTTTCCTAAATGAGGCACCCACAATTGGATTTACTAAATAAGGTATCGTATGTTTTAACCATACTCCACCTCGCATAAAAAATGGTATAACAATTTCCAATCTATTTGAGGTGGAAGCTCTTATGATTGCTCTAGATACAGAATGAGGATCTAGATAAAACCGTTCGTTATTTTTTAACCTGTTGCCAAAAGATGGATGATGAAAAAAATTTGTCTTTACACCTATAGGGCTTACAACAGTAACACGTACGCCAGTACCATGCAATTCATGTTGTAGTGACTCGGAAAAACCCAGCATAGCAAATTTTGAACCGCAGTAGGCAGCCAATCTAGGAATTCCAAAGCTAGCAGCCAATGATGCAACATTTATTATATGTCCACTTTTTTTTCTTAGCATGGAATTTAGAAACGCTTTGGTACAATAAATCATTCCAAAGTAATTTGTTTTAGTTACTGATTCCATATCGTCTATAGACTGATCGGCTACTTTTCCTAAAATCCCAATTCCTGCATTATTTACCAATATATCAACAGTATCATAAACTGAAATCACATCTTTAGCCATCTGTAGTACTTCAGATTTACTAGATACATCACATCCAAAAATCATAGATTCACATTTTCCACTTATTTCTGATGAAACTTGAGCCAAACGTTCTTTGTTTCTAGAAACAAGTATAATCGCTTTGACTTCTCGTTTTGCAAAATCTAATACTG
>Ga0184640_10000559_pt1 | contig 9997 bp, 13 predicted proteins | sample PLM31_200_b2_FD_133161 | JGI IMG/M metagenome (GOLD analysis project Ga0184640, IMG submission 133161) | Groundwater sediment microbial communities from an aquifer in East River, Colorado, USA - PLM3-1_200_b2 | ecosystem: Environmental > Terrestrial > Soil > Riparian zone | place: USA: East...
AAGGAGCACCGCCACACATCGGGAACGGTTTACTTCGTGATCCAGGGGGAAGGAGAAACCGTAGCGGCGGATCAGGTGCTCCGTTGGTCCAAAGGGGACGGTTTCGTAGTACCCAACTGGGCCTGGCATCGACACCGAAACATCGGCGGAGCCGAAGCTTTGCTCTTTAGCGTGAGCGATGCTCCCGTGCTCAAGGCGGTTCAGCTCTATCGGGAAGAATTTAGAAACTGATAGGCCTGAAATTCCGTGCTCGTGCTCGTTCCTCGTGCGCGTTGGGAGGAATTGGGGGACGAACACGATCACGCGCCACGAACACGAATAGTGAATCCAGTCTACGGCTGCTGCGAGAGTTCTTTACGCCACTTGGCTAATACTTTCTCTCTCAACTCAGGGCTCGACTCCGATACCTTGGGAAATTCCTCCCGCCATTCGAAAGGACGCGTCGCGTCGATGATCGCGCGCGAACTGGAGAAGTCCCGGTTCTTCCTCTGCTCCGGAGAGACCATCGGATCCAGAGGGCTCGACCAGCAGCGGCGCACAATATCGATGTCCTTGGCCGGGTCGCTGCGCGTGCACATCGCCCAGATCACGTCTTCCAAATTCATCGGATCGATATCTGAATCGACCACCACGATATAGCGTCCCATGTAGGCTGCGGAGCGCGCCTGCGAGGCGATCATGCCCGCCTGCTTGGCATGTCCGGGGTAGCGCTGCTCGATGGATACCGCAATCAGCATCTTGCCCGCGCCAGCCTCGTGGAACCACACTCCTCGAATCCCATGCACCCCGGCACCCTCCATCTCCTCCTGAATGGCAGCGGAACGCAGGATCCCGTGGGTATAAACCTTGCCTGAGGGCGGCTTCACCGGAGGGGAGCCTAGAATAATCGGATCATTGCGATGATAAAGGGCCTTAACCTGGACCACGGGCTCGTCGCGCACCCCGCTCGCGTAATAGCCCGTCCACTCTCCAAAAGGTCCTTCGGGTTGGCGATCGTTCGGATCGACGTAACCCTCAATGGCAATTTCCGCGGCGGCCGGAATGGGGAGGCCGGTAACCGGACCGCGAATGACCTCGAGAGGCTCGCCCCGAAGACCACCTAAGTAATCCAACTCACATTGACCATGGGGCAGCGTCCAACTCGCCACCATGTGAAGCAATGGGTCCGATCCCAAGACCGCCACCACCGGCATAGGCTCTCCGCGGGCGAACCACTTGTCCCGGTGAATGCGACCATCTTTTCCCGGGGAGATATAGACGAAGACCTTATCTCGCCCATGCACCATGACCCGGTAGGTGCCCATATTGAGCGTCCCGTTATCCGGGTCCGTGGTGATGATGGCATCTCCGGTCCCGATATAGCGCCCGCCATCCTCCTCATGCCATTGAGGAGTGGGAAACTTCCACATATCGATCTCCTCACCTTGGAGAATATTTTCCAGGACCGGCCCATCCTGGACGATTTTGTGCGGAATCGGTTGAATCTTTTTCCGCGCCTTCCGCCAAGCATCCATCAGGCCCCGCTCATCCAGGTCGATGGGAAGGTCAAGAGTCAGGGCCAGCCGCTTTCTGGAGCCCACGTCGTTCACCAGCACTCGATATCCAGCGGGATAATCCTTGATGGCATCGAAGAGGACCACCGGCTCGTTTCTTCCGCGCATGAGGAATTCGGCCAGGACGCCGATCTCAAGATTCCAGTGCGCGCCCCGGATCACCCGCAATTCACCCAACTGCTCGACTCTCTTTAGCCATGTCCGCAAATCATGATATTCCATAAATCCGCTCCTTCGTCTCAAAAAATGCGCGACCAGAACGACTCAGCGGATACTACGTGGCCCGGCGCTGGAGAGTCAAGCGAGGCAATAAAAGGGTAGTGACGCATTTTGGGGTGGGGGCTTATCCGAGCCGCGCCTTGGTACGCCCAGGGGAGGGTGTGGTATAGGGGGAGAATGGCGAGGTTTTGGGAAATTCTTTGGGAATTTAAATGGGTGCCGGTTTTTGCCATTATGCTTGGGTTATTCTCTTTTCTCTGGCCGCGTCGGAGGTACAGAATGCCTCCAGTAGTGTTTGGCAGGCCAGAGTCAAGAGATAATAGTGATCAACGCTGGTGGTATATTCCCATCAATATCGAGAAGCCAGACAGTAAACTAATTGCACTATTTACCAAAATGGAGATTGCGAGATGTCATGCCGAAGTAATCTTTAGGCAGTGGCATATAGATAGATTTGTGATGAGATGGGAATCGGAAAATCTCAATGGAGTCGAGTCCGTTACGCTAGAATATCATCCGACGCAGTACCGCCCATTAATAAGAACTATTCCCGTTGTAGTAAGACGAAGCGAACCCGGACCATGCTTCAAATCTATTGTATTCGACCGGGGTGAAACTCGCGTGACGGATTTTAACTTCATCCATCATGGTATCAAAACGGAGGATAATCTCCTTCAGAATGGGACGGGATATTCGTTTGTTTTAAGATTATGGTCCCCAGAATACCCGCGTTGGTCAGTATCCAGGGAATATGCCCTGATTGTTCCCTATGATGAAGAAGACAATAACGAATTTGTTTTAAGTATCTTACGTAATTAGGCTGCTTTTTTCTCATGCTGTTCCAACAAGTCCACAATGTAAACGGGAAAGATAATTCAAAATGAGTCACTACCAATAAAAGGGTCTGAGACGAGACTCGAAGGAAGAGGGGTGGGTGTGGCCAGGGACGGAATCGAACCGCCGACACGAGGACAAAAAACCCAAAGACAAGAATTGATACGGAGTGAGCAGACTCCAAGAAAATCACGGACTTGGGAAAAGGACGTTGGCACCGGGTATCACCGATTGCTACCCGAAGTTGGAACATTTCTGGAACGTTTTTCGGATGTCTTCCAGCTTCAAGCTTCAAGTTTCGGTTGGAATTTTGTGGCCGCTTTAGTATCATTTGGACGCTACAAGTTTGGCAGACCGATTTTGTGGAGGCGTACACCTGAACGAGAACGGCTTTTACTTGAGGCGATGCATGATGACGGGAGCAGTTAAGACTCTACTGACTGTATTGGCGTGCTACGCGATAGCTGCCTGTGGACAACTCACGTCTTCCAATGCCCGAGGACGCCTTCCTACAGCTACTAGTCAACGCAACAATAACGACCTGGTTTTTGCTTGTGGATCAAAAGGAATGGGCGTTGACTTCGTGTCCGGTAATTGTGTTTCTCGGTCCGGCAATCAGGTGAATCCCTTTGACTTGTATCCGCCATTTCAGGCTCCGTTGCAGAAACCGTCTAGTGGAGAGCTTATCATGCGATGTTCTCTTCAAGGGCGTACTGTTGACTTTGCAACGGGTCGTTGTATGTGAAGCGCTAACGCGCGCAGCGATAAGCACATCATCTGGTCACTCAAAGGCAGTATGCGCCGCACAAGAGAAATCAAGCCGGTTGCTACTCCAGTGGGAAAGGGCGCGCTGAAGCGATGTGTCAACATGTGGCGCAAACTATTCTTTTGGGCGTTATTGGCCGTAGGCCGGCAAGACGAGGTGCCTTCTTGCACGGACTCGGTACGGGCAATATGTATCGCTAACAGAAGATCCAATAATGGATGATTGGGAACAGGATAAAAAGTACGTCGAAGAACTGATCGATCGCAGTGTAGATCTTAACAAGCTCTACAGCAGCCTCGGCTACATCCCACACGCCGAAAAAAGATCATTTAAAGTCCTCGAAGAGTTAAAGTCCCTTCTACAGTTAGACATTGTTGATCTACCGGCTTTCCAGAAGGCGTTGGTTCAATCTGAACGGGAAGTAAAAGATATCCTGTTCCCTGCGGACCGCAAATTATGGGAGGCCGTGCTCAAAGCCAGAAACGATTCAAATAAAGTGGTGGATATCCTTTACCAAGCCAAAATCGAAGAGTGGGGAGGTTATATGGGTTATAGCTTTCCTGTCGAGATGGGCCGCTTTACCCGGTGGACGGTCAAAGACCAGAATCGGTTCGCCAAACTGCTTGAAGACTTGGCACGAGTATTAGGGGTAGATCGTAGTGGTTTGGAATTAATCCGCATTCTTGGAGAGGGCCTCATTTATCCTGCTCTGCCTGAAGAAGTTAGCGAAAGCGTGCGCAACTGTATCGGCGAAGTCCAGAAAAATCTCCGACAAGAGGGAGAGGGTCTCTGGAAGTCGCTGGTTGCTCTTAAAAAAGTAATCAAGTCCGTCATGGATCTGGATCACGACTTCGAGGCTAGTTGTAAGAAGAAAGAACTAGATAATCTTCTCTACGGTTTGGTTGAAGCCAGACGATACGGGGAGCATGACTCGTATTTCAAGGAGACGGTGACTAAGTCCGTCAAAAAATATCTCGATACTACTTGGATGCACACCCCTGGCCTTACGAGCTATATGCTTACGAATCTGCTGGATGTGGATCGTGCACGCTTAACGCCCGAAAAGCCCTCTTTTAAGTCCCGACTGGGATTTCTTTTCGGGGTAGGCGTTCTTATCCTCGTCACAATGTTCTTTGCCATTGACTTCAAGTGGATTTTATGGCTCGGCCTCGGTTATTGGGTTTATCGCTACTATCTCCCGTATCTCCCACGTCTTCGAAAGATCAAAGCACTAAAGTTGATAAGAAATGAGGTTTCTTCAGGTGTCTACGACGGTGAAGAAATTGCGCGACGCCTGCGGCAGGTAGACAACACCGGATTGTACGTCCACAGCGTTACGTATCCTCTTCTTCGCCTCCACTCGGCAGTCAGGAACGAGACATTGCAACCAGAAGTTTGAATCTACTGATCGAAGAATTAGGCGCCTTTGCGATGGGGAATCCCCCTGCGACAAATCAAGGCGTGTGCGGATACAATTTTCAAAACGAAAGCGGTGAAAAAACCTCCAAAGAGTTTTCAGCCGGGAAGCTACTTCCCTAATAAGGATCACCCAGACTATAAGAAAGAAGAATTGCTTTTCGTTATCAGGAATTGTCTGCCCCACGTTCCCACTCAAGAATCAACGGCGGATTTGGACACTGTTTTCCTCGATTACTGCTTTCGCGTCTACTACTACCTGACTCCCATAAGGCGAGGATGGCAAAAAGGACCGCCGGGAGAAGATGGAGAATCATTTTTAGAACAGGCAGACCGCCACGTAATTAGAGCCATAAAGAAATTCGGGGTAGATGCCTTCCGACTTTCTCAGAAAGACGAGGAGATCGTCAGAGGAAGGCGTCCAAGCCATAGCTACGTGCGCAGATACCTAGAGATTAAGGATCAATTGGGCGCGGCTGTGTGCGCGGTGATTCGATACTGGCAAAATCGGGCCCGCACAGGAGGCCCTAAGGCTCGGCTGAGGTCCGTGAAGCAACTAAGAGAGGTAACGCGGGCGCTCATTCCCGAAACTAGAGGTAAGCGGAAGTCACCAACGTTTGATCCTGGAGTGGTCAAGGCTGTCTATTACAAGGAGTTGTTTCGCCTTTGCCACATCCGAAATGCACTTCAGACCACACCAGGAACAGCAGGAGAAAAGATTAAAGTCGGTAGCCAGAACTTTGGTATGGCGGAGGACCAAATAAGAGAGTTTTGGCAGTTAGACGAAACCAACCAGGCGAAAAGCCGACCGCTATCAGTCCGAGAAATAGCCCGTATCTTAACAGCCCGCCTTTTCTGTATTACTCAACATCGGGTCTCAAATTTACTTGCATCTTAATCCGTACTCCGATCCAGAAATCCCGCAAATAATCATTTTTCCCGTGAAAAAGTAACCTTACTACCCGTGCTATGGTCGGGGCATATAGTTGCAAATGGGTCCGGCTTCTAAGAGTCAACAATCTTGCGACGCAGAACATGTATCCGGCATTGATAGATTGATTAATCTGAATCCGACCAGGAGGCCATGATGATGACGGAGTTCTTTTATAAGGGTCCTGTAAGGAAATTCCGGTTGCGATATTTCGGGCCGCCATGGGTTTTCCTCGCGGCGGTTATTCTTTTGGGACTCGTGATCTTAGGAGTGATTATCGTAAAAAACCCTGGTGGGATTTTGACCTAACGGGGACCGATCGATGCTTAGCGCACTTTTCTCAAGTCGTCCTGGAGCGCTTTCTTATCCTTTGGCCGTGTCTTGGCTTTCAATGAGAGGGATAGAAATACGCCTCCCATGTCCGTCTTATCGCTAGGCGGGATTTCTTTCCCTTCGTCCAGGAGAACCTCGATTAAACCGGTTGCCAATTCTCTAAGATTACTGAGAGCTTCTTCCGCAGTGTCGCCAAAATCGGCAGTATGATTCAAAGTGGGCAACTTAGCGGTAACCTGTTTCGTTGTCAGGTCAGTTTCAAACTCTACCCTGTATGTACGTTGCACCATATTTAAAGATTATCCGTCAGCTACTTTAGAATTATGGAGACAACCGGACGTCTAAAACTTCTTAACCTTCTTTGCCCGGCGATGGAGAAACCGGATAGCTGCCTCGGCGGTCTTGAATGGACCATGGGCTTTCCCCTCGTCAATTTCCTTAAGCGCCTGTGCCAATTCGCGGTCGAGCATCGTTTTCGGGGTGAGAGTAATCTTTTTCCCAACAATCTCAGCCTCCAGTAGATCTCCCACCTCCAAGCCGGCCTTTTCGCGCAGAGCGGTTGGAAGGGTAACCTGGTATTTTTCTTTGACCTTAACGAGGGCCATATCTATTCCATCCTCCTAAGTTAGAAAGTTAGAATATCTAACATTTGTAGGATACGCTATGCACGGGCGCACTTCAACTTTGCGGTCGTGGGATGGATTCCTGAGGGGTTAGTGGTGGCCAGGGACGGAATCGAACCGCCGACACGAGGATTTTCAGTCCTCTGCTCTACCGACTGAGCTACCTGGCCGAGGCTTGAAATATTGCGTAAAAGCAGTGGAGAGTCAAGAACGGGTTACGCTTGCCGCAGCTTCGGCGCCTTTTTCTCGATGAAGTCGATGACCTGGCTCTCGAGCTGGACTTGGTTGAGGGCATTGATCTCCTGGATGCCGGTCGGGCTCGTAACATTGACTTCGGTAAGATAGCCGCCGATGACATCGAAGCCGGCAAAATAAAGCCCGTCTTCACGCAAAAACGGCGCCAGCGATTCGCAGATTTCCCGATCGCGGGCGCTGACATCGGTCTTAGCGCACCGTCCTCCGACATGAATGTTGCCGCGATGCTCTTCCTCCGACGGAATCCGCAACACGGCGCCCAAGGGCTCACCGTCTAGGACGATAATCCGTTTGTCTCCCTGGCGGATCTCCGGAAGGTAGCGCTGTCCCATGACCAGCTTTCGCCCATTGTCTGTGGCGGCCTCCAAAATGGAATTGGTGTTGCGATCCTGCGTGTTCAGATAAAAAACGCCGCTTCCGCCGCTGCCGTCCAGCGGCTTGACAATCATCTCTCCGCCCATTCCATCCATGAATTCCTTGAGCCGCCGCATGTCGCTGGTCACCAAAGTTCGGGGAATCTGTTCGGGGAAGCGAAGGGCGTAGAGTTTCTCGTTGGCTTCCCGGAGGCCCCTCGGATGGTTCATCACGAAACACTTGCTCCCGTCGACCAGGCTGAGCACGTGGGTTGCGAAAAAAAATTTCATATCGAAGGGAGGATCTTTGCGCATCAGAATGACATCGAAGTCTTCCAGGGGGCCGTCGCTCGACCCGGCGAATTCGTAGTGAGGGTTGGCGCGAGCCACGCGAACCCGCCGATAACGACCATGCGGGGTTCCGCCGCGGACAAAGAGGTCATCGAGCTCCATGAAATACACTTCGTGACCGCGCCGCTCCCCCTCGAGCATCAGGACGAAGGTCGTGTCCTTCTGAATATCGATTTTCTCGATGGGGTCCATAATGACCCCAATCTTTAGGGTCCCCATATCCATTCCTCCCCACAATAGTGAGGCAGTGAGCCGTGAGCAAGTGAGCAGTTCTTTAGGGCTCTTTCTCGCTCTTCACTTCCTCACTTCCTTCGTTGCCAGCGATGCAATAAGTCCGTTAAGCATTCTGCTTATTTCCTCTAGCTTGCCAGCCAGGCGGTCATAGGCTGCTCTCTCCAAGTGACCCACCCGAAGGCAGATTTCCAATTGAGTATCCAACTCGCTCAAAGAGCCTCTGGCAACGTGCAGAAATTGGACCAGTTCCCTGGTACTTTTTCTTGCCGCCCCCTCCGCTATGTTGCTCGGAATTGAGACGGCAGCTCTCTGTAACTGTGCGGTCAGGCCAAACCTTTCTTGCGCAGGGAAATTTTCAAGTTCTCTATATAACTCCGCAACAAAATCCATACCAGCTTGCCAGACTTTGAGCTTCCGATGCGGCTTCTCCTCACTCCTCACTGCTCACTCCTCATTCCCTAATCACCCAGGTATCGGCCAACCAATCATGCCAGCCTCTTTTTTCTTTGCTCCAGAGGATCCAAAGAAATCCCAGACCGAAAAGACCCGAGAGCAGATATCCCACCAAACGCATGGCCGATTGCCAGGAGGTAATGGGACCCCCTTGCTTCCCGACGACCCTCAGACCCATAATCCACTTTCCGACGGTCTGGCCTCCCATGCGGTGAAGCAGGACGAAATAGCTTGCCAGAAAAAAAAGGCAAGCAAGGCCAAAAAGCCGGGAAAAAACTTCCATCTGACCCAGAGATAACACTTCTTGATTGGCCGCCAGCCCCACCCTATAGCCGATAAGAAGCAAATAAAAGAGAAGCGCGGAAAAGAGAAATAATACCAGGAGATCGATCAAAAAGGCCCCGCACCGCCGGAAAAACCCTCCCCAAATCTCCTGGATCTTTCCTCCGGATCCGCTATCGGCCGGGTCAACGGCCTCGGTCGCAAAAAAACCCATCTCAATCCTTTCCTCCCAGATCTCCCCAGAGAAACTGCACGATGGAAAGCACCGCCACAGCCGCGGTCTCGGTCCGTAAAATTCGCTTTCCAAGCGCTACCGCATGAAATCCATGGTTCAAGGCAAGCGCCGCTTCTTCAGGCGCGAATCCTCCTTCCGGTCCAATCACCAGAAGAATGGACCGAATATGAGTCTGTTTTTCTTTCAGAAGCCGGAGTAGATTCGCCTCGGCCTGCTCCCAAAAAAGGAGCTTGAGGTCGTAGGAGGCCGGATGACGCGCCAAGTCGCCAAAGGTAACAAGGTCCAAGATTTCCGGAACACGGGTCCGGCCGGACTGCTTTGCCGCGCTCAAGGCGATTTTCCTCCATCGCGCCTCCCGCCCTTCGAGTTTTGCGGGACTGAATTTCGGGATCGTATAAAGGGAAGAAACCGGGATGATCCTCCGGACCCCCAGCTCGGTCGCCTTTTCTATCACCCAGTCCATTTTATTTCCCTTGCCCAGCGACTGAGCCAAAGTAATCTCGAGGAAAGACTCCCGTCCCGGCTCGTAGGATTCCAAAACCTCGATCTTTCCTTCATGCGGATGGTACGACTGGATGACTCCGACATGCTCCCACCCGCGGTCGTCAAAGAGGGTTACGCGATCCCCGGGACGCAAGCGAAGAACTTTTTTCATGTGATGGAGTTCTTCCCCGGTAAGGGTCGCCGTCCCGTTTTGAACACTCTCCCGGCTGATCGAGAAGCGCGGCATCGTCAGCGTTTCTTTTCCAGGAGCAACGTGCTCCACCCTTTTTCACTTTTTTGCCGGACCAGCCTGAGCCGGCAGGAGGTTAGGAACCGTATGACTTCCGGCACCTTCCGGTTGAGGATTCCCGAAAGAACCATATAGCCGTCCGGTCTCAGTCTCTTTTGGAGCGATCGCCCCAGATCGATAATCGTCTCCGCGGTGAGGTTGGCGACCACAATGGAAAAGTGGTCCCTGATTTTCTCCACAGGGGAATTGGATAATTCGACCGCTCTTCCTATACGATTACGACTGATATTGGTTTTAGCTACCGCGACGGCTACAGGATCGCTATCTAAGGCCAACACTTTTTCCACCCCCATTTTTGCCAAGGCAATGGCGAGTATCCCGGAACCGGTCCCCACATCCAGGGCGGTCATCCGCCTGCCCTGCATG